>Ga0163144_10006530_pt1 | contig 25695 bp, 15 predicted proteins | sample OliLak19BULKMAT1_FD_123175 | JGI IMG/M metagenome (GOLD analysis project Ga0163144, IMG submission 123175) | Freshwater microbial mat bacterial communities from Lake Vanda, McMurdo Dry Valleys, Antarctica - Oligotrophic Lake LV.19.BULKMAT1 | ecosystem: Environmental > Aquatic > Freshwater >... | reverse complement strand
TCGAGGCGCAACAGAGCATGTTTCAGCAGCATACAGGAAGAAGCGAGAAGGTGGAAGGGGACGAAACGGGGATCAAAAGCGGGGGATAGACAAGGGGACAAAGGTTAAGACGCGTCGGACCAGCCGCCAGCGGCTGGTAGGCACTGCAGCTGAAAAGACCATACCAATGCCCTAAACAGCCACGCGCCGCTTGCTCTGGAGGAGCTGGCGCTTCGGTGGCGCGTTCAGCTGAGTTCGCTCATCTCAAGCTAGTGTGCGAAGCGTAATATACTGGCTCCGAAAAACAGGGTTCGCGCAGCGGAACGTGAGGCGCGGATGTTTGTCTTTCCGATCAGCGAGATGATGGACGACGCAGCGTGTCTGGCGTGGTTGGAGCGACATCTGCATCCAACTGGCTTGCGCTGCCCGCGCTGTCAGAGCACCAATCGACGTGACTTTCGGATGTATCAAGCCTTTCCGAGCTACCGCTGTCGCGACTGTCAGCGCCCCTATACCCTGGTGACCGGCACCGCCTTCGAGAAGACGCGGCAACGGCCCGCGACGATCGTCCTGCTGCTCCGAGGTATCACACAGGGCGTGCGTACGGCGCAGTTGGCCCAAGAACTCGCGCTCTCCTATCAGCAAACCCATACGCTGCGCCAACGGCTGCAGGACACTATGAACGAAACGGCACCCCAACGCCAAATGAGCGGTTCCCACTTCGAGTCTGATGCGGTGTATCAGAACGCGGGGGGGGGAAAGCGACGCCCATACCGACCCAGAAGACCCGCCGCAGCGGCGCGGCACTAACCGACCAGGACGCGGGACGTATGCGAACGACCGGCCGCCGGTCTTCCAGATCATTAGTCGGCAAACGGGTGAGGTACGCATGTGGGTGTTTGATAGCGCGGACAAGGAACGCTGTCAGGGCGTGCTCCAAACGCTGCTGCCACCAGGTGCAACGCGCTCCAGCGACGAACTGGCCGGCTACCAAGGGTGGCCGGTACACGTCACGGTCTGCCACTCCAAGGACGAGTGGGCACGTGACGACGACGGTGACGGCATACGCGAAGTCCATTGCAACACCACCGAAGGTGCCCACACCGGCTTGCGCCCCTTCCTTCGCCCTTTCCGCGGCGGGCATAAAGCCTAGCTCGCCTGCTACCTTGCCCTCTACGAGGCTCTCCGCAACGCCAAGCACATCACCCGCGAAATTGTCCAGCGCCTCTGCTTTGGCATGTGCTTGCACACTAGCTTGAGATGAGCGTTGTCTGGCGGGAGCTACGATCATCGTTCTTCCGACAATTAAGCAACTCCCCGCCCACTGCTTTCAGCTTGCTGCTGGGACATGACGGTCTGCCAGAAGTTCTCAAGAGCGGCGGTAAGGGTGTGGGCCTCGATAGTGAGCCCAGCCTGCCTAAGCAGGTTGACACGTCTAGAAGGCTCGGTGCTCAACCGGCTAGCAAGGCTAAGGGCTGCATCTCCAAGGGCATCACCGTATAGCGGGCTTGCTGTGATAAGAGCCAGGCGGCTTGTAAGCAGCCCCACATTATCCAGCGGCCCATCTAGAAGCGTCGTGAGTACTGCGGTGAGCAGTCTCCTGACCAACTGCTGTTCCCCCTCGGTCGTGGGCCGCAAGCCTCCCAATAACTGGAGGGCCTCAACATTTGTTCGGGTTAGACTTGCCTCAGGTAGGTTGCCGACAATCTGAGTCACCAGGGAAACCCCGCCGTAGCTGGGTGGGGCTGCTGCGAGTAGGCTGAGGAGTATCTCAGGATCTGCGTTCACGCGTGCCAGGTCTGCTATGATACGGTGAAGCAGCTCAGGCGACGGGTTCCTCCGCAGCCGTGTGTGTGCCACCTCCTTCATCCACGCTAGGTAGCTTGGGGCCAACGGAGCTGCCGGCCGACCAATATTAACCGCGTCGCCGCCTGGTAACCAGCCTGCTGTGCACAGCAGCACCCAGCTGTCTATGGTGAGCCCTGCGGCGGCTAGAGCATTTATCTGGGCCGCAAGATCTGAGTCAACGGTGCCGGCGCGCTCCCACCCGGCAACGATCTGTTCCAGTAGAACGCCCTCAAGTAGCTCGGGCCGCCCAGTAAACTGGAGCCACGCTACCAGCAAGCTGGCATGCTCCGGGGAGGCCAGGACGATCCGCCTCACAATGTCTGTGAGCTCAGCCGCCCCACTTTGCAGGTCGTGGAACAGCCCAGCAAGCAGCGGCTCACGCTTCTGGACGATAGCCCAGATCAGGCTGCGCTCCTGGTAGAGTGGCCAGCCATACCGCAGATAGAGCCCGAGCAAATCGCTGGCTTGGTGCAGTGTGATTCCACCACTCATGCGGCGCTCACCAGCCCACTCTACAAGCAGAAAGAGCGCGTCGGTCGATAGGTCGAGAGTTGCTTGGAGGTCCCGCAACGCGTGGGCGAAGCCATGAGTTCGCAACTCACGTTCCGGATTGGCCAACTCGACGAATGCCGCCAGCGCCAAGTCAGAGCTGCGCCTCAACTCGGCGAGGGTCAGGCTCGTCATGAACTCTGGGCGGATCGCGGGCTCGGCCGCCAGCCCCTCGAGCCACATAGCAAGCAGGGCTCGGGCTGGCTTGCCACCCATAATCTGGTCCGAGAATTGGAGCCTTTGGCGGCGTGTGCTGTAAAGCATCTGCCCTAGGCTCTCGGCGCCCCACCAGTCGGGCTTGCGGGTGAACTTTTGAGCGAGCGCCAGGGCGCCCGGGTGGTGGCGTGTGAACCAGGCCGCGGTACGGCCGAGAGCTAGCTCCTGGGGTGAGCCATCGCTTGAGCCCTGCACGCTGTGAACGATCAGCTCGCCTAGCAATGGGCCGGTCTTATCGGAGGCTGGCTCCCAAGCCTCTAGCACTCCGGCGTAGAGCGTCGACCGCCGCCCTATGTCCAGGCGGCATGCGTCGGCCAGGGCTGGCAGCTCACCTAAGGCCTCGGCCTGCGCGTCAAGTAGCCGCTCTAGCCGCGCTAGGGCTTCGGGCAACAGCGACGCCATCACACGATAGGTTCGGCTGCCATGCAATGCGTGCGGAGCCAACCAAAGCAGCGGTGCTATATCCTCGCAGAAGAAATCGACGAGGTCGGCGGGCCGTCCGAGCGCGTCGGCAGCTCTATCCAATAACTGGAGCCGTTCGACGGCATCCGCTGCCAGCGGGCTGGCGGCGAGGTCTCGGGCAAGGGCAAGAGCGAGCCGAGGCTCTTCCTGTGCAAGGGCCGCAACCAACTCCTCCGCTGCCCGACGAATCGAACTTCGCTGCGGGCCAGTCGCCGCTAGTTCCAGGAGACCAGCCTTCGCGAGGGCGGCCCCAATCTTTGGCCGCGTAGCGAGATCTGCTAGAGCCCACGTGGCCCGCTGCTCGTCGCTGGCAGCCCGCCAAGCTAGCGCCAGCAGTTCGACCGACCGTGGCCAATCAGCTCCAGATTGTGTAATGGCATGCGCCCAGAGTGACTCGAGTTCCCCAGTCTGCTGAATAGCCGGAAGCATCATGTCGACATCTGTGAGACTTGCATCACGGAGCAGCTCCGACCAAACCGCAGTCCGCTCCGATGACTCGAGCAGGCCAATCAGGCTAATGGGGAGCTGCTTATCGTTGAGGCGCTCAGGCGGCCCATCATCCTCTGTCGGTTTGTCAAGTATTTCGAACACCCTGGCGAGCGGAGCTTGTCGCTCGACCAGAGCGCTGAGAAGGCGCACATATCGTGAGCGAGGTGCCGCCCCCTGTGCGCCGTCAACCACCTTTGCGTTAGCGAGGTCGATGTAGGCCAGGTCGGGCTGGACGCTAGGCCCGCCATTAAACCTGAGGAGCAGTGACGCCCACGGGCAGTTGCGCTCATCGAAGAAGCCTACGATGAAGCCGAAGCGTGTCCTATAGGGAGCCGGCAGCAGCCCAAGAGCTGTATCAATGAGCTTGCTCATCTCTTCAAAGTTATCGGAGATGGAGCACAGAACCCGGCGCCCGGTCAGCAGTGCCTCCAGCACTACTAGTGCGAGCCGCCTACCCTTCTCGTCTCGCAGGGTCAGAGACTGCGTCATCAAAGAGAGCCTGCCCTCGGCGCTAAGAGGCTGTGGGAGAAGCAGCTTAGACTCCAGAGGCTCAAGCTCCGTCAGCGAGTCGTCGTAGACCGGGATGGGCTGCTGAGCGAGGCGCAGAACCAGCTCGGTCAGGCGCCAGTAGCCGTTTGGGGCCGCCGCTCGCGGCACGAAGACGTAGCGGTGCTGGACGAACGGCCTCCCCTGGGCATCGAAAGCGGGTGGCTCGTGGGTGTCGGAGGTTGTGGCCTGCACCGCAACCAGCTCGTCCTCGACCATAAACGTCCCCGCCGCCCGCACTGTCCGCAGCGCCTGCGATCCTATCAGCGTATAGCGGCCCTGGATCTGAAGGAGCTCGGACTCGCAGTCGGCAAGGCCCGTAGTCGCCGCAGTAATGCGGTAGCCTGAGCCTCGGGCGAGCTTCCCAAAGATAAACTGTTGAAGACTGGTCGGGTGGCCCATAGGCCGCTATGCGGATCCTTTGTCTTTCGTGCGCTCGTTGAGATTGCGAATCAGCCAGATCACCGGCTCCATCAGACCGATGGGGTTGATGACATCGCCGGGGCTAATGATCCGTCGCTCGTCCTGCCGTGGGTTCACCGGCCTGGCGAGCGTCTCGCTGACGCCGAAGGCTGCGGCGACGGCGTCCTTCGCTGACTTGGCCACCGGGCCTCCCTGAGTAGGCGGCGTGTGCTGCACGGTTGGGCCTGCTGCACGCAGAATGCCCGGTCGGATCGTGGACGGGGGAGCGGCTGGGAGAGCGTGTGAGGCTTGCCCTGCGGCGGGAGCTTGCTGGCTTCCATCGGGTGGGGCGATCGGCTCGACATTCGGCAGGAGCCGGTCGGGGTTAACCGGATCAGGCCGTATGCCGATCGATGAGAGTGCAAAGTACTTATAGCTTTTCGGGCTGCAGTACTGCCGCTCGATCAGCTGAAACATATTCTTGCCAATGATCCGCTCAGCGAGCTGCTCCGGCTTATCGTAGTCCTGCCACCAAGGCTCCTGGTCGACCTTCGTGACACAAAAGGCCATGCAGTGATGAGTGAACGGACCGCGATTCTGAGCGATCGAACGGGCCTGGAGGCGCTGGAGCAGCGTGTCGAGAAGGCGTCGGTAGTTGCTCTGGCCGGGCCCCTCGACCCGCTCAGGATCGATGAGGAAGATGATGCCGTCACAACTGCCTAGGAAGTCGAGGATGGTTATTTTGCTATTGACCGCATCAGAGCCGTCGAGATTTTCATAGTACTCTCCGGGGGCGTCGATGAACGAGAGCACGTAGTGTGGTGCATCCTTACCGCCCCCCTGCTGCGCGGTGTTGGAAGGGTAGATCATGTAGCTGAGGACGTCCAGACTCTCTCTACGCTGTGTCGGCGTCGGGAAGAGACCTCGGTCGCGGATCTCGCTACGGTGATCTTCGGCAAATGTGCGAGCCCCCTCATCGGGCACCACAATCACGGCGGGGTCAAGGGCCAGGGCCTCGAAGAGCATGGCTAGGTAGGTGGTCTTGCCCGCGCCGGCAGTGCCCCACAACCCGAGCTTGTACGGCGTACCGCCACGTGCACTCGCACCGAGCACAGCACCCCCAGGGCTAGTTGTACCGGTATCACTCATGGAAAGCTCCCCTTACGTTTATTGGGCAGGCACTTCAGGCAGTAAGCGGCTCCTCGGCCGCCGGTCTGACTGGCGAGGTGGTGATTACACCCTCCGCTGATGGTCTAGTGTTGAGCTCGGCTAGGAGGGCGAGCTTACGCTCCAGTCCTTCGACCTGATCCAGCCCAGAGATCTGGCCCATGATCTGTGCGTCCACCACCGGCTCGCGGCGCTCGCGCAGTTCACCGAAGAGCCGACCTAGCTCGCGCTTCGCCCGCTGGCGCGTCGCCAACATCTCGAACTCATAGGTGTTCAGGATGGCCCGCACAGTGGCGTCGCGGATAAGGGGCAGGTAGTTATCGTGAACGGCGGGGCTGAAGGCGTTGAATGCAGCGAGATCGGGTGAATCGTGGTAAGTATCCGCTATAGCGTCCAGAGCTATGGTGAGGGGCAGTTCGCGCCGGAGCAGCTGATCTAGGTCCTCGCTTTTCGCGAAGTAGTTCGCAGGCTCGAGTAGCTCAACAAGAGCGATCCGCTCGCCAACCTGCCGCATGGCCATATAGGCCCGCCCTTGGCTGTCCTGCTCGAAGTCGGCTGCCATCCGGTCGAGCAACTCCTGGCACTGCTGATGGTTGAAGCAGCGCCTGAGCAACTCCTCTCGGAGCCCCTCATGTTGTAGAGCATACCCGTACTTTTCAGCGGGGAGGTCGGATAGCTGTGGGAGGAAGATCGTCAGTTGATCCCAGAGCAACAGCTTCACCTCCCCGATCAACTCCTCGATCTTCGGCATTGGGATTGAGCGCGCTTGGCGGACGTACTCCACCGATACGTAGTGGTCCTGCCAGAGAGCGGGGAACTGCTGCAGCAACAGGCCGTCAATATGGGCCGTGATCCGATCGCCTTCCTCTTCGAGCGCAACGCGCAGGTCGTTGCGCTCGTCGAGTCGCCGACATGTAAACTCGCGTAGGGCCCGCTCGGCGAGCATCTGGTTGCTCTTAAAGATCTTCTCGCGCTGCTCGCGGACGAAGTCCCGCCCGCGGTCGTTTGTCACAAGCTTGAGCATCTGGTTGAGGCCTAAGCTCAACGTCGCGACGATTTGGTTGATCTTACTGGTTGCGTCACTGATCTGGCTCTCGATCAGCCTCTCACTGGCGAATGTGTTGAGGGCGGTGATCAGCTGGGGCACATGGCTCGCCCGGAAGGCAGCTGCGTGGTCGATCGGCTCGACGGCCTTAATGTTCGTCCAGCCCTGCTCACCTGCCCATTCAATAAGCTGCTTGTAGCTGAAGGGGTCCTGAATGCCCCCTGTGGCTGGCTTCTGTCCAGGCTTGTTACCCTGCGCCTGGAGCGCAAGGATTGCAAGCTTCACCGACATAGGGCAGTAGAGTGGCCTGTTCGAGCCGGAGCGGTCGATGCGCTCACGCGGCGAGAAAACCATTTTCAGCAGACGATCAAGGAAGGTGCGGAACTCCGGTCGCTCGAGAGGTCGGTCGATCTTGAACTTGTCGAGCCGGTTGATCACCAGGAAGACCCGCTCGGTCGAGGCAGTGGCCCCAATCAGGACGTAGTTGGGCACCTCCTCCAGCAGCGCCTCATCCTTCTCCTGGCCCTGGCGAGGCCTGGTGACAAACACGACCGCGTCGGCCTCTCGGATGCCGACCTTGATGATCCGGTCGTCCATCGGGCGGCCACCTGCACCGGGTAGGTCGATCAAGCTACAGTTTGGCGGCAAACTCACCTGCTCCTGCGGGCCGACGATGCCGGCAGCCGGCACGTAACACGTCGCCCCGGCAATCAACACTGTGGGAATCTCGCTCTCCGGATCCTGCATCACGAGGTGATGAAACTTGGCTAGCTGGCGCGGGTCGAGGAGATCCTAGAAGGTTCGCGGCGGATTCTTCCTGCAGTGGTGTAGGTGATCGAGGTAGGCATCGGCTAGTTCGATCAATGCCGTCTTTGCCAGTCGAGCTGGTATTGAAGTTCCGCAGTTGGGGCGCAAGCTGCTCAATTTCGCTGGAGAGCTCGACACCCTTAAGCTCATCCAGGGTGAGCAGATAGTCTTGGGCCAGCTTGTAGATGCTCGCGGGCGTGTGATAGGTAATTTCGGCTCGGTGGGCTTTGGCGCTATCGAACACGAAGTGAATCGCCGCCCCGGTGGCGGCCCCGCCAAGCTCGGCCGTCGGCGAGTAGCCGTAGTCCTGTCCCAGCAGCGCGTTGGTCAACAAGCTCTTGCCCGCCCCGGAGACCCCGATCACCGCGATTCGGTACGGTCGGCGGTAGTTCAGCAGGCGCTGGTCTAGGAGTTTGAGGTCGGCCCTGATCTTACCGATATCAAGATCTTCGGGGTAGGTGTCAAAGTATTCCTTCAACTGGCTGAGGCGCTGAGCTGCACCGCGAAGCGCTCGAGCTGGCCCTGGGTGGCAACCTTCAGATGGCGGCGTAGCTCTTCGATCGTAGGCGTCAGATCCGAGCGATCAGGCGTTGACATGCTGTCTCCCTATAAGGCGAAGCTGGCGGTCAGACGATGTCCTGCTGGCGCAGGTCAGAGCGTATTCGCAAAGGCTGGCGCCTCGTTGCAGGAATGACCCGTATGAGCCAAGGAATGCTAATGAAGGCCCGGCGGGCGCCGATAAGACCTATTGCGGGTTTAACGGGTAGCGCTCGGTAACGAGTGGCCTCCCCCCGTCCCGCAGGCGAAAAGACCCAAGCTCCAGCCGCCCGACCTTTGCGATAATTGTGGCGGCCAGCATGAAGCTGACGTCGAGGGCACCCCCTTGTGGCAGGCGAATGACGAGGAAAAGCTCGCGCGTACCATGCAGGGGGGTGCTGCCGGTCTGCGTGAACTCCCAGCCCGCCTCTGGGTATTGGACGCCGAAGGTGCTAATAGCCGGCTCGTAGACCAGCTCCTCGGCACTGCGCTCGAGCTCGAACGGCTGGCCCTCAACCGCTCCTAGCAGCGGCAACGAGAGCTTGAGAGACGGGCTGAGCATCAGCCGGCGCGTCACCTTGCGCTGGTGCCTGATCTCCGACGGCTCGAGCTGGTAGACGACCGCATCGCCGAAGCTGTGGGGCGCCTTGGGTTCGAGCCGCACACGCAGGCTGAAGGTGCTGTAGCTGCACTCGGGCGCCGGCCGAAAGCCAAGGGCCAGCCTGACAAGCCAGAAGTCGTAGCGCCCCAGCTGGTGCGCGATCAGGGGGTCGAGCTGGTCGGGCGGGTAGAGCCCGCGCAGATCGAACGTATCGGGCCGGCCGAGCGAGACACGATTCGTTCCCCCGAGCCACCCCGGGACCAGCGTCTCGCCCCGCTCGTGCAGCTCCTCGAGTGAGCGCTGGTCGGGGTCAGCCTCCGCCTCGAGCATCAGCTCATCGGGCAACCGGAGCAGCGGCAGTTCGCGCATAGCGTGCACCTATTTGTCGTCCTGCATCCAGCTATCATCGTCATCGTCGTCATCGTCGAGCAGCGGCTGGCTCTTCCCCTTGCCGCCCACCCTGTCCTCCAGCCGCGGGCGCTCATCGATCCCGAGCGCCTTCATCGCCTGCTTGATCCGTGACGAGAGCAGGCCCGTGTCGTCGGTCTTGACAACCTCGAGGAACAGTTTCCAGCGCTCGGCGACGACGGTATTTCGCTGGCTCTCAAAGTAGTTGACAACCTCCTTGAGGTTGGTGTTGTCGGGGTCGGCGAGCATCGCGGCGAACTGCTCGACCCGTCCCTGGCTCAGGACCTTGATATAACGGTCCATGCGCCTCTGACGGAGCTGGTCCTTGTTTGTGTCGTCGGCCAGCGCGCGGTCGGTCTGCACCTGGTCGCGCCGCATGTCGCGCTGTACCTGCTGCAAATCCCGCTCGAGCTCTGCATCAGCTATCACAGCCCCATCCCGGATGTCGAAGGCCTCGCGGTAGCGCTTCTCGACCTGGAGGTCAAGCGTGACCTTGACCAGCGGGTTGGTCGTTTCGACGCCCGCGTCGAGCTGTCGCCGGCGCAGGAGATCGTTCTCGATCGCCTGCTCGACCTTCTGCCACTCAAGGGGGCCGTAGCGGTTGGCGTGCTGCTGGAGCATCCGGCGCAGCTCGCGCCCCACATCCTCAGGCAGCGTTGCGGCGTGCTGGCGCGCGACCTTCTCGGGACTGCTGACGTGATACTGGATTTCGAGAGTCAGGCTGAAATAGACTCCTGGCACATTCGAGGCCAGCTGCGTTGCGATCACAGGGAGTTTCCGGTTTCCGGTAGGGACGACCCAGAACTCGTAAAAGCCCTGCCGGCAGTCGTTCAGATTGAGCCGGAGGTGGGGTCCCAGCGGTCCGAGGCACACGCCGCGGTGGAAGACGACGATGGTGTGGTTAGGTGGCGGCTGCGGCGGGCCAAAGCGATGGCCCATCGTGCTTTGTATCTTGTTGATCGACCAGGTCTCGTCGCTCATAGATTTGCTCCTGCTTTGCTCAGGGGGTTAAATCAGGCCCTTGCCACGTAGCAGGCGCGCGACCTCTTTGCCGTAGCGTGACTGCTGCTGGTCCTCATTGCGCTGAACCCAGGCTTTGAGCCACTCACGGAGCAACTCCCGCTGATGATCGCTCGACAGCGCGTGCATCTCGCACAGCCGTACAAGTAGCAGCTCGAGGGACGCCCGGTACGCCTCCTGATTCGTCGCGAAGGCGAGAAGCTCTTGGATGGCCGCACGGCAGTCTCGGTGCGCCCTGAGCGAGATCATTGCCTGACCGATTAGCATCGCGGCGTAGTTGATCATATCCTCGTACTTGTGGAGGATCTCGAGCATGATTGGCACGAAGAGTCGCTCGCCGGCTCGGTCACCCGAGGTGATCGTGCTCCCCTCCCAATTAGCTCCGGCCAGTTGGTAGTTTGTCATCAGGATGATCGTTACGTGCCGTGCCAGGCGTCGCGGATCGCGTCGGGAGCTCTTGCACCAGGCGGCGAGCTGCTTAAATAAACACTCGTAGTGCTCCCTGGTTTTGAAGCCGCCAAGCTGCATCGCGCGTACGAAGGCGATCCGCAGGGCAGGCTGCCGCTGCTCGCGGCCCTCGATCGTCATCTGGTCATCACGGGTGCGAACCGTGAGCACCCAGGCGTCGCTGCCAGCGACCAGCTGGTCCATCCCCTCGATGAAGCCTTCCGGGTCGTGGATACTGAGCCAGGCGTAGATTAGAGCGCTGGCGAAGATGAGTCTAGGGCGCTTGTCCTTGTCGCGCGTCCACTCCTTCAAGCGGCGCAACCACTGGCGAGCGGCGCCGGTGTCTTCCTGGGCGGCGAAGCGAATAGCGATCGCTCCATTCTCCTGCGGCAGGAAGAACTCATCCATCAGCCATTCCTCGATGATGACCCGATCGAACCAATCAGGGCTGTGGAGCAACAGTACGCCCACTGCAAACGTCACGGCGATGCGCGCCCGCCACGACAGCCCGCGGTCTTTGCCCAGGCTGAGCAGCCAGAGCCCGAGCTTGCTGCGATCCTGCTGGTACTCACGCCAGAAGGCGCTCATAATGTGCAGGCTCAGGGCGGGCGGGTTGCCCTTGATCACGTCAAGCCAGACCTGGCGATCCTCGTACCACTCGGACACCCGCTCACTGCGGCAACGCGCAGCTGCGAGCCAGTCTGTGCTAGGCAGGCGCTTAAGCTGCTCCCAGCGTTCGCGATCCTCGTCGGAAAACTGGTCGTCCATCAGTACGCGCAGTCGGTCGGCCAGGTGCCAGAACTCATCCACCGGCACGTCGGTCAGGACCGAGGCTGAAATGAGCAGGCAGAGCTGCGCCCGCGAGTACTTCGCCTCGAGAATGTACTCGCTCGCACAGACCGCCAGCCAAGTTGAACTGAACTGCTGCACCTCCTCAAGAAGCGTGTCGCAGCTCGCGTCATCGCGCAGCCTGCGGGCCACGTGTGCTGCGAGCTCGGTCACGCGGCGGAGATCGGGCGTTTCGCGAAGTGTGCGGGCGAGAACATCGCTCGTCTGGACGGCGTCCAGGGTAGATTCGAGACTAGTACCCGAAACGCCTTGCTGATCGATCTTCAGGCGCCGGGCCACGTGGCGGGCAAACACAGCTGCGGGCTGGGGCGCCGCCATACCAGTGAGCTGAACGGGTGTCGAGCCTCGCATCGGAATAAAGGCGTCGTCGCCGCAGACCAGTACCAGGTAGCTCTTCTTCTGCTGGACTCTGTTGACCAGCTTCTGCAGGTCGACGTGAGTAATGTGATCGCCGCCCTGCAGCACAATCAGGTAGACGCGATGTTCAACGATGCGCTTGAAATCCTCTTCGTCGAGGGCAGTGAGGGAGCGGTAGCCCGGGAGCTGGCGCGGCTCCAGGCCCTTGTTCGTCGCGCAAAGATCCTCGATCAGCTTATAGGCCAAGGTGCGCCTGCCGCTGCCGGAGCGGCCGGAGATCACGACGACCTGGCGCTCGTTGAGAGTTCGGTAAGCCACCTGCTGCGCCGGTGTTGAAACGAAGATCTCGCGCTGCTCCGCGCTGTCGTAGTCGAGCGAGAGACCGGGGTCATGCTCAGACACCTGATAAGTACTGACCTGCGGTGCCCCAATATTGATCAATGTCGAGCCGATGTTGGTTGTGCCGCCCGAGTTGTTAAAGACCTGGTGCGCCTGTTCCATCCGACTCAGCCGCTGCTCGAAGAGGCTGTAGAGCTGCTGGTCCTGGGATGGGTTGCTCGTCTCGGGCTCGGCGTGGCCGTTCGCGGCCTGGCTACTGGAGCCCATCCCGTCCTCGCGACCCATTGGCTCGGCGGACCCTTCGGGCGGTAGTGCGCTCGCTGCAGGCGGGGGCGTCTCAATGCTCGGCTCAGGCCTGGTCTGGGGCTCACTCATCGCCATCCTCCTGCCGTTGTCTTGGTCTCGCGTTGCGGTCTTTACGCTCGTTAAGGGCCAGAGTCTAGGGGGGGCGGCCAGGAATGAGCTGGGCCGGGGGGTGCTGGCTCGGGTTCCGGAGCTGCTGGTCCAGGGCCCGAGCCCACGGGCGGGGGCCAAAGGGCAGTCGGTTCGTGTGCCTTCGGCTCGGGGTCGGGCACCATCGGCCCAGGGTCAGGCGCCGCCGACTCAGGGTTGGGCGCTCCAGGTGATCCCAGGGTGTAACTGATGACAACCGTCTGGCCCGCACGCACGCCGCTCTCGCCAAGGGGCGTGTCGCCACTGAGCTCCTGGCCGGACTCGGCCACTCGCGCGGTCCAGTCCGTGACAGTATCAAGGGGGACGCCGGCTGACTTGATCATTTTGGCGACTGCAGCCCGCACCAGCACCTTCTGATTGCTTACCTCGCGCGCGCTGTCCGGCAGATGCTCGAGCATGAGCATGACCTTGAATGGCTGGGGGATGCGCACGACCACGGGCTCAGAGTGGACCTGCTCGTCATCATAGGTGAACACGGCATAGATCGGCTCGCCGGCGGTGGGCAGATCCGAGCACGTCGTGGGCTGGCCGCTGAAGTCAAAGATCAGGTCGCCGTCAGCTGGCTTCAATGGGGGTTTGCCAAAGCGGCGGACAACTCTGATGCCACGCACACTCGGGTCGGCGGACACACGCCACGTGAGGATTACGGCGCCAGTATCGGGGATCTGCATCGCCACAGCCTGCTCGACGGGGCGTGGCGGCGGCAACAACTCGGCGGTAACCTCGGCTCGCTCCGAAAGGTGCCCGTCCCGCGAGCGTAACTGGATGGTGTAACGGTACTCCACTGCCGGATCGACGTTCGTATCGACAAAGCTTTCGTCGAGTTCGGCATCCCACTCGCGAACGCTTTCCCGTCCCGTCACCAAATCCTCCCAGGTTCGCGTGAAGTGCAAACCCGCCAATTGCTCGCGGTTCACGACACGCCAGCGGAGCGTGATCATGCGACGGCCGACGTCAACCAGGATATCCTCGCTGCGCAGGCCCTGGACGCGCCCTCCCGTCACACAGGTGCGGCTTGCGGGCCAGCCCTTAACCGGATCGACGTAGCTCGCCTGGATCGTGTAGAGGTACTTTGTCTCGTACTCGAGCCCTTCCCGCTGCGGGCCCTCGTCAATAAATTCTGTACCAATGTCATCGTAGATAAGCTCGGCAGCAGCCTCCAACTCGTCCTCACGCCGGCGGGTGATGAGTACCTTCTGCGGCTCGACGGGCAGGGTCGGCAGCGACCACCGTAGGTCTACATGATTTCGGCGTACGGCCTCGGCGGTAAGCTCGGGCGCGGGCGCTCGTGTGGCTGCCTGCACCAGGGCGGGGTCTGAGGCTTGATTTTCCTCATTGATCACAACCACCCGGTACTCGAAGCCAAGGCCTGGAGCGATGGGCCGATCGACGAACTCTGGCTTCTCAACATCAGTCTCGCGCCGCAGGTCGGTTGCCCCGGGTGTAAGCCCGCGCCGCTCCACAATGATCTTCTTGATCGTGAAATCGAGCGGATACCAGCGCAGAATTAAGGCATCGCCGAGCCGGTCATCCACCTCCAGCCCCTGGACCGGTGAAGGTCGCGGGGTCGTCGCGACGGGGCGCCCATTGCGAAACCCGGAGGGAACCCCGGCACGGCCCCGCCCGCTTACCGTAAAAACCGTGTAGTAGTAGGGCCGTCCTGGCTCGACGCTACGATCCTCGAAGCTTTCGAGCAGGCCCGCGTAGACTGGGATGCGGAGCCACGCGTGTTCGGGGATGCCCTCAGAGCCATCTGTGCGTAGAACTCGTACACCCGCGAGGCGCGGGTCGTCGGGCAACCGCCAGTTGAGTCGAATTGCGTGGGCGCGCGGCGTTGCTTCCACCTGCCCGGCCGGCTCGGGCGGCTGCCGGAGCGCCCACTGCTGGCGAACCCAGTTAGCGAGCGTGGCGATCCCCGCAGTCAGGAGGGCCGCCGAGAGGGCCGCAGGGACGGGCTGATCTGTAGCGATCAGATAGCCCGAGGCGCCCAAGAGCGCCAGAGGCAGCAAGACGTGTCCTGGCCAGGCGAGGCTCTCGTGGCCGACGGCGGCTTGTTCTGCAATCGTGGGGGCGAAGTGCGGCAACCCCAGGTGAGCGACAATAGCAAGAGTGGCGAGGGTCAGGACCAGGATTGCCGCCGCCCAGAGGCTCTGGTCGACCGAAAGAAAGCCATCAAGCTGCTGGATCTGCGCGGGGTCGACAACGATGGCGACGAGCAAGACGAAGAGCAAAAAGATGAGACTGATGAGCTCAAACATGGGCCTGCTCGCTCTCTTGCGGGGCGAGGCTCCGCCTCCAGTCATGAGTCAGGGCCAGGTCACGCAACGACACCATATGCTCTGTGCAGATACAGATCACTTGCTGCTCGCCCGCGCCGCTGACAAGCGTCAGATCAAGCTGGCGGGCGGGCTCGCGGAAAATGCTTTGCTCGGCATTATTCACGAGGAGCAGCCGCAGGGTCGGCTGCTCCCAATAGCCGTGCAGGCGGTGGGTGCGCGCCATGGGCGCGGCGCCGCCGGCCATTGCCGCAAGCAGATTCGCGATCACGGCCGGCGAAGCGTCGGCGACCTCACGCAGGTGGCGCTCGAGCCCGCTGATCTGCACATCAGTGCGCTGCTCGTAGAATTGCCGGCACAGGCTCAACAGCCGCCCACTGAGCTGCTCAGCCGAGAGCTTCTGCAGGGCTACCCGCTCGTGCCTGAACTGACCGAGCAAGGCCGCGGCAACCTCAGCGGGCTGCCAAACGGTCAGGCGCTCATAGTAGTCCTGGAGCTCGCCCGCCGAGACGACCAGCCGGTCGGAGGGCAGGGCGAGCCCCGCATTAAGACTTGGGGTGGCGCTCGCGCTGGCGAGCCGGGCCGCCCGGTCGGCGCAGATATCAGCGGCCCGGCGCAGGCATGCGCGCCAGTCGGCCACCAGGCTACGCATTGAGCCGCTCTCAGGGCCAACGGCAACGGGGGCTACCTGCCGGATGAGCCGGCGATACATCATCTCGAGCCGACCCTTCGTCGCCTGGGCCAACTGCTCCGAGCGCCAGCTATCGAGCTGCTCCTTGTAGGCCTGTTGGAGTGACTGAAGCCGTCGCGGCGACCACCACAAGAGGTAGGCGGCCCAGGCAAGGCCGGTCACGAGCAGCAGGCCAGCAGCGGCGAGTCCCACGAGTCCCGCGAAGCTCAGGGCCACTGCCGACACAACAAGCAGCCCGATCTGAGGGGCGGCGTCGGACCAGGCGGGTCTGCGGGCGGCCACCACATAGAGGCGTTGCCATGCCTCGGCGAGGCGCGCCTCGCGCGCTGCGATTCCAGTCAAAGAGCTTTCCCTGCTCGCGCGTCCGAGGTCAGTCATGCCAGCCTGGCACCAGGCCTCGATCGTTGTGAGCAGGGCGTCGGCACGTGACAGGCTTGCGACTTCGCCAAAAGCTTCGTCATTGAGCAGCTCCCCGAAGGCCTCGCTGTAGCGCTCGCCGAGCTCGTGGGCTGCCTTTTCGAGCTGATCTTCGGCCGCGTAGAAGATCCTCTCGTGGATACGCCGGCGCTCGCGCCAGAAGTCGAGCCGCTCCTGGGGCGACAGGTCACCGGGCTCATACTGCCCGCCGGCGGGCTCAGCTACACGGCTATGCAGGAGTTGCTGCTGCTCAGCGGCGGTGGTGGGCAGGCCAGCAGCGCGCAGCTGTTGGGACAGTCGCTGGAGCCCGTCCGTCGCCGCGTCGCTCTCGCGCGCCGGGGTGGGCGCGACCGCTCGCAGTAGCTCCTGATTGATCACGATCTGGGCCTGGCGGGTGGCGCACCAGTCGATGATCGGGTTGAATTCGAAGCGCAGCTCGTTGTAGCCGAAGAGGTGGACGATCGGCTGCCCTCCCGTGAGGCCGGCTCCTGTTTGCCGCGACCCGAAGAGCAGGTGCTCGTAGATTGTCATCGGCTGGCGCAGGCCCTGAACATAGTGCGCCGCCAGAAACCCGGCCGTGCGCAGGGCTAGGTCGTCATCGGAAATGTGCGCATTACCATTGGTCTGACTGGTCGCCGTCTCAGGGCTTACGATGTAGCAGCGGTCGAGTAGGGGATCGCCGCTGTACAGCTCGTGCTGGCCCTGCCGTGCGATCAGTAGCCCCTCGAGGGCGTCGATCACCGCAGCTTTGACGCCCTGCTGTGTCATGGGTGTCTCGATATCGGCCAGGCAGACAAAGGCCGTCAGCCGCACCTCCTCGAACTGCTGGAGATAGGCCCGCGTCACCCTGGCAACCTGCTGGAGCCAGACAACTTCGGTCGGCGACGGCGTCCTGACGAAGAGATATACTTCCGTGGTCGGAATGACCCTATAGCCTTGCTGCAGCAGCTCGGCGTGGGCAGTTTGCGAAGCGACGCGCCGGCGCAGCAGGTAGAGTTGCTGGGCGAGATTCTCTTCTAGCTGGAGATTAGGCTGGGGAGCGGCGCCATCGCCCGGGGCGTCGCTTGGGCCCATCTCGTTGAGCGCGAGCGGGAAGCGCCGAAAGCCCCTGCCGTCCGGATCAGAGAGCGCAACCGTGAGCCTGGTGCTCTGCGGCGGATATGCTGGGAGGTAGGTGCTGCCGAGCGAGTGCAGCACCTGCTGGCCGAATGCTCCAAGCCCGATGCAGATAACCCGCGGCACAGCGGGCACGAAGCTCTGGCTGGGGCCCACGGGAAGTAAGGCATTACTCATCGGTGGTGCACCCTCAATACTCTACTTCTCGAGTGAGGTCGGATTGAAGTCCTCGATCCTCGCCCACTGTTGCGACAGGTGGATGGGGCGGTAACCGCGGTCGCCGCGGAGCCACGCCTCGCGGTGCTCGTGGTACGATGTCCGCATCATGCCCACCAAAATCGCGAGGGCGAAGAGCGGAAGGCCGTGTTTGGTCTTCAGGAAGACGATCTGGTTTGGGTTCTCGGTGTTGACGGGTGAGAAGCGGTCGATGAGCTTGGTGAGGGTGTCGCTCAGCAGAGAGTTCATGCCTCCACGCCCGGCCCCGTCGTAACCGATCAGGTGGATGAGCGACCACTGCTTGACCTCGGGGCAGCGGGTGAGATCCAGGCTAGCAAATGGTTCGGCGTAATCCACGAGCCGCTTGAGCTGGCGTTCGAGGCGGTTTGTATCGCTGCGGTTCATCTGGAACAGCAGCTCAGGTAGACCGCCCACGCGCAGCCGCTCAGCGACGATCCGCTCGAGGGACTGCACCAGCGGGTGGTTGTCGACGGTCAGAGCGCGACGCTTAACGTCGGGGGTTGCAGCGAGGTCGATCAAGATCCTGCCGAGCTCCTCGGGAGTCGTATCAGCGACTAGATTATCAACCAGGCCAGCTACATCGTCACTACTGAGCGCCTCGAACTCAAGTTGATACTGGAGGCTCCCCCGGCTCAGCCGGCTCTGGCTTGTGTTGAGCGCTCCGCCGATCTTTGTCTTAAAGGTTGACAGGTCGTTCCGCAGCTGACGTAGGCGACCGATGTGCTCGCGTAGGTACTGGCGGGTCTGTCCGATCACATTGGCGGCGCTGCGCCATCGCAGTACATCGCGCCGGCCTTCAGCCAGCCGCTGCATATCGTCGCCAATCGGGCGAGCCTCCCCGGCAACCTGCTGGAGTTTGTTCGTCGGGAAGAGGCCGAACTGGCGATCGGGCCCTTTCAGGGCGCGATCCAGCCGCTTCATTCCCTCCGAAACGCTGGCCCGAAACGCCTCAACATCATTCTGGGCCAGGGCGCGCTGCTGCTCGGCCATGGCGGACACCTGATCGAGCTGGTCAGCCTGGGCGTTGAGGAGTTGAATAACCTCGTCGAGTGAGAGCTGGCGCTGCCCGAGGAGCTGTCGGACCAGATTGTCACACACCTGGCGGTAAACCTGGTACTGGCTCTGCTCAGCGCTCGCGTAGCTTGACACAAAGAACTGTTCAATAAGGCTGTCCAGACTCCGCTCGTAGGCCAGGAGCTCGGCCTGATAGACACCACCCTGGATTCCGGCTGAGAAGCGGTGCTCGGGAATATCCAGGCGATCAATTATCTCAGCGGTTGTATCGAGGGCCGCGATGGCTTGCTCTGCGCTCGGCGGGAGCTGCTGGAGGAGGTCGTCGACTGTGGCGGACGGCGCTGCAATAGCCCGCTCCCGTCTCAGAAGCCCGTTGAGCAGCTCAGCGTCGCGGCCGAGCAGGCGGTCAATCACGAGCTCGGTGAGCTTTAGCACGGCCTGCCGGCTAATCAGCTCCGTAGTGAAGTTGAGCGAGGCCACGGCGAAGCTGCTGTAGGCCAACGGCCGGGCCTTGTAGTCGCTGAACGCACCCAGACGCTCAACATTGTCGAGCTGGCTGCGCCCGGTGCGACCAAGGGGTGTCGCCATCTCAAGGAAGATGCCCTGAGCGATCATCTCCGTCAGGCTTTCCACTTCCTGTAGCCGCCGCGAGTGCTCGTTGGTGCTGGTCACCATGTAGCAGATGTCAAACGGTTTCTCGCTTGAGCGCACGACGAACCTGTTCGGGTAGATCATTTCGTAGAGCGGGGTGTGGCTTGAGCTCGCCCCGTTCGAGGAGACGGTCGGCGGCGGGGCGGCATCATTCCAGGGCGAGGGGGCTTTCACGACGGCCTGTGGTACCGCAGCCGCTCGCAGAGCCCCCTGGCGGGTCTGCTGAACCTCCTCGCTGAGGTGACCGCCCATCAGCCAGTCGAGCTCGCTGAGGGCTGCGTAGATGTTCGCCTCCATGCGTCGCCGCAGGCCCTCCTCCTGCACAATCTCATTGAACGGGCTGGGATCCGCCAGCAGCAGGCCGGTCACAAAGCCGGTTAACCGCTCGTTGGCGAGCAACTGGCGGCACATGTAGGTGATATCGAGGAACATCCCGCTGCCGGAGCCGCCGGCGAGCGAGCAGATGATGAAAACCTTGGCGGTGTTGCCGGTCGAGGGCACATCCTCCCGACGCAACCCTGAGACCTGAAGGGTACGGCGGATCTTGCGCTCGAGCAGCCGATAAATTTCAATCCCGTGGTGCCAGAAGGCCAGCCGACCGATGCAACGGGTCGCCTTGGCACCATGGGTGATGTCGCCGGGCAGGAACGGCTTCTTGCCCTCACGGTCGTAGGTGGGCCACCAAGCGCGCAGGCCCTCGTAAATTGAGCTAGTTTCGCCGTCGATCATCGCTTGGATGATGTCGTTGCCACGGAGGACAGACTCGGTGAGGTTTTTGAACTCGTTGATGTCGAGGCGGCTGAGATTGCTCTGGGACTCGGGCTCGGTATCGATGGCGAGAAACTGAAACAGATCCGCCGCCTTCCCCGAGCCGAACTTCTGATTGATCAGACGTTTGAGTCGCTGAAGCACAAGAGTTCCAGTGCCGCCGATCCCAATCACCAGTGTCGGGCGGTACATGTGCTCGCTACCGGCGCGTCCCTGGTCAATCTCGCCAAGTGTGCCAGCTGATGTAAAGTCGTCGTTCCTAGTCGTCATCGGTTTCACGCTCCTCCTAGCGAGCTGCAGACCTTACTTCTCGAGTTTACTCCGACCTTGAATCCCTGTTCTAGGCGAGGCGTTGGTGTTCGTAGGTTGCCGTAGCCCGGGCGTCTCCCCCTGCGGCTGGCGTAGTCCCGGAGTGCTCCCACTCGTTCCTGGTATGCCCCCCTGCGGCTGGCGTAGCCCTGGAGTGCTCCCGCTCGTTCCTGGTATGCCCCCCTGCGGCTGGCGTAGCCCTGGAGTGCTCCCGCTCGTTCCTGGTATGCCCCCCTGCGGCTGGCGTAGCCCTGGAGTGGTGCCCCCTACAGGACGCTTCTCGGTTCGCGAGGGCCTGCTGGTTTCTGGGGGGGCTACCAGCTGATAGCCTGCACCCTGGTCAGTCACAATCACCATCCCAGGGGTGAGCTGTTGCCGCGTCCCCTGTTCCAATGTACTCTCATCGCGAGAGCGCACCAGCATCAGGGGCTCTGGCCCAACGTTCTCGATCTCGTAGTCCGGTCGCCCGAAGTTGTCACGGCTCAGGATGCGGAAGTTAAGCGGGTGTGTTACTGGCAGCGGGTCAAAATCCACACGGTCGGCGCCAAGGAGCCACGCGATCACCGCCGCCGGCCCGAGGGAGCGCGGGAGCAGATGACGCATACGAGGGTCGCTCGGACCTGCAAGGTGGACACCGAACAGGCGATGGCGCAAGCGGTTGGAAAGGCTCGCCAAGGCGATCCCTGCTCGCCCCTGCTCGCGGCTCGGCACGCCGCCCTGCAGGGTTACAGGCGTGAGGTAGTGCATGGGTGCCCGATAGCTACGTTGTATGATTGCCACCCACGCCGCAATCCAGCCGACCCAGAGCATCACGGCCATAATCGCCAAGGTGCGTGCCAGGTCCAACAGCGGCGCGAAGTCGCGCCGGAAGGCGTTGATGCGCGAGAGCCGCGTGCCGCTCAGTTCCACCGTCTGCACCGGCTTGACGTCAATGTCACCGCCGGGATTAAGGACGAGCAGCATGCGTACGGGGGTGTCCCTCAGCCACTGCTGAGGGAATGGATCCGGCCCTGCTGGCGGCTGGATCTGCAGCATCAGTTCGCGCTTCGCACTCATCGGCAGCTCATCGCTGGCCAGGACGCGACCAAGGCCCTCGGCGTCCAGCGCAACGATCTGCACGCCGAGATCGACCGGTGCTACGCCCAAGTCGGTCGTCAGCCTCGCCTGCAGGGTGCCTGTCGTCACCAGGGTTGACGAGATCGTGATTGGCACAGACAAAGCCGCCTCATCCCAGCGGGCGAACGGCGCGCTCAGGGCCTGCTGGCGCGGAAGCGAGTGCACGATCTGCGGCTGCACCAGGTTGAGCGAGTAGCGCACTGAAGACGACGCAGCGCCCTGCGGGTCGATCAGGCGGACGTCGGGGCTCGTCTGAAGCTGAACCACGATCTCGGCAGGACCGTACTGTCCCGGCACCCCCGGCACGGCACTAAGCACGATCTCCAGTTGCTCCTCCTGACCGCTTAGCAGCCGGGCCGGCCGAACCTCCTTCACGTTATAGCGCCCCGAGAGGGGGCTGGCTTGCACTTGTGCGGTCACCGTAACATCTTCGTCTGCCGCCAAGCGCACGCGGGGTCCTGGGAGTGTAAGCTCTGAGAGGGGGAGGAGCGTACCCACATCATGGCTCTCGCCGCCGAGCACGCGCAGCACCGGCACCACTTCGAGCGTGAAGGGCGCGAGGGGTTGCCGTAGCCTATATGGGTCGCCCTTGTGCTCAAGCTGCCCGTCCACTGTGAAGCTGCATCGCGACAGCTGCTGCGCTGGCGGGGCGAACGAGACATCGTAGCGCGTGGAGGTTGTGGGCGTCATCTGGATCGGCACGGAGACATTGTCGCAGGTGAGAGTGATGCTCCTCGAGTCGATGCCGGCGACCGGTTCGGGGGCGCCCGCGATGGCCGTCTCAAGGCTCAGCCTCGCCTGACCATCGCGAGCCACAACCAGCCTATTATCCTCGATGGTCTGCGTGACTGATGGGAAAGGCTCGATGCTGATCACTTGGGTCTGACGGAAGGTGAAGTCGTCGATCACAGCGCTCAGCTCGATCTCGAACCGCCCGGCCTGGGCCAGAGGAGGGATCTCGCCGGAGAAGATCTGGCCATTGCGCTTATCAAAGAGGAACTCCACAGCCGGCACCTGGCCCCCGACCTGCCTGAGTTGGGCACTGAAGCGGGGGCTCTGGCGCAGATCTGCTCCCGCTTCGCCGCCGCCCTCCTGGCGCCAGAAGCGCGCCTGAACCGGAATGGGCTGGTCAAGGGGCTGGCGATTCACACGGGTCTCGAGGGAGGGCACACCTAGCTCAAGGCGCAGGCTGGTGCGCGCGATGACGTGCCAGCGGCCGCCGTCGGGGAAGTTCCAGCGACCGGCCGGATTGTCGACTGTCATGGCGAAGAAGCGCGGGTCGCTCAGAACGCCGGGTTGATTACGGAAGTCGTCTGCCGTGAGCGGCCTTCCGTCGCGCTCGATGGTGGTACAGAGGCCGCGGCTCTCTTCAGGCGCAGGGATAGTGCAGTTGCTGCCGGGGCCGCCGACGTAGATAAACGTTGCTGAGCTGACCAGCCCGCGCTGGGCCTCGGTCACCTCGAAGCTCTCGTTTGGCGGCTCCTGATAATTACGATAATCGATCTCACCGAAGCTTCTGAGGAAGAACCGGGGCAGATCCTCCACGTTATTGACGCAGGTCGCCTGGCCGCCAACTGACCTAGTCAGGTTATTCAGAAGGCCCATCCCGCGCTCGGCGTCGGTGCCGACGCTGTTACACAAACCTGGGAAGAGTCCGCCGGCGAAGATCGGCACAGGCTGATCAGTGCCTTTACGCTTGATCGCCTGCACCTTCTTAAGAAGTTTCGCCTCGCTGTTCTCAGCATTAGCGTCAGGGACGCCGTCCGTCAGGAACACGATATACGGTTCGACGTCGGACCGGACGTCGTCGACAAGGCCGGTGACCATGTCAAAGGCCGCAGCCATGTTTGTGGTGCCGGCAGGATCACCCGCGAAGGCCGTCAGGTCGTCTAGAATCTCGCTCTGGCTCACTCCCTCGCCGATGGTGATGACAGGACTATAGGACCCCTCGGGGGCGCCGGTGAACGGCTTGGCGTCTGTACTGAAGGAGACGACGGCGAGCTGGTCACCTCTGGAGAGAAGACTGACCAGGAGCTTCGTGGCCGTCCAACGTTCGCCGAAGCGGTCGTACTCGTCCATCGAGCCGGACGTATCGACGATCACAAAGAGGGCGATGCCGCGCTGTCCCTGAGCTGAGGCTTGAGGGGAGCCGAGGGGAGAACCAAAGAGCGCCGCGAGCGTGACGGTCAGGAGGAGCGCCAGGTTGGCGAGCCGCAATGGAACTCGAAGCTGCCTGTTCGACATCTTCCGCGCTTTCTCGCTGAGCCGCGATGGAGGTTGCCGTGAACTGATCACACCGCACGTTTTCTCGACTTGGTGATGCAGTTATAACGATTTCAAGCGTGTTCTTGCGGTCCGCTTTGCTTCTTCAGGTGCAGCGGGATCGTTCGAGATGTCAAGCAGGATCTGCCGGTAAACTTCCGGAGCCCTGGCGTTCCTGGCCTCAATCAAGAGATCGTCAAACGCGCCGATGTCAAAGCGCGAGCTCTGACCCAGCACGGCGCCGATCGCCTCAATCAGGCGCATGAGCGAAGCCTGGTGGGGGCTCGTCTCGGCTAGACGACGCGCTTCGACCAGCCGGGCACGCCGACTAGCCGACGTAGCTGGATTGATAGCGGCCCTGGGTGACGGCTCGGGGTTGTCAGGCTGCGTACTGTTCCCCGAAAAAACTATTCCACCCATAATGACTGTGCCGCCGCATATGTTGACGTTGATGCCGCCCTTCGGCGACACTGGCTGAGCAGAAGCGTCCTCGCGAAAGAGGGCACGATCTTCGCCGGTGAGGAAGAGCACGGGCGCAGCCCAGTGGCGCCGGTCAAAAGTGGTCTTTTGGGCGGTCACGCGCCGGCCGCCGCTGACCGCCTGCGCGATCGTCTCGCCTCTTGCAAGGGCGTTGTAAAATCCGCCCGTGAACTTCACGGCGGCGACCGTATCCGGCATTGCGAATTGCATTGCCACAACGACGGGTACGCCGACGCGGCTGATTTCCTGGGCGACCCCACGGAAGTTCTTGGCCGGCATTACGCTGGCCGTATCACAGGCATTCAGGACAACCATGCTGACCGATGCATCGCCGAAGAGCGAGCCGACCTTGAGCGCGCTCTCCTCGCAGGGGTCATTGCCCGCCTCGTCGCGGAGCAGCAATACCCCGCTCTGGCTATTGAGCTTCCCGTGGCCAATGTAGTGGAGCAGATCGACTCGCTGAGCGTGCAGCCGCTCGTCGAGTTCCCTTAGTGTCGGGTTTGCCAGTACTTCCAGAGGCTGCACAACGCCCCTCGCGACAAGGGGTGCGAGAAGCCTTTGAAGCTCTGCCAGCTCGCCGTCGATGTCAAGCGCGGGCACGCCATTGGGAAGCGCGGTCACGACCAGGACGCCCAGCGGAGGCGGGGGTTGGCGAGGAGCTACCGTCCGTGCGCTGAATCCCGCTCTGATGAATGGTACGGTATAGTTCAGATCAACGAGGCCTCGTTCGGTATCTCGTTCGGGGGCGAGCACGAGCTCCCACGGCAAGACTGTGAGAACGGGATCGTCAATACGCAGACGGAGGGCGAGGGAGTTATCGGTGTCGCGGTTGCGAATCCAGAGATCACGGACCCTGGGGGGGAATAACACCTGATAGAGGTAGTCGCTGAGGAGGTGGAGATCTTGGGGTCGGTGCGCGGGCGCTCGCACGTCGGCAGCTAGCAGGTTGAGGTGCGAGATGTCGAAGGAGAGTTCGGCTTCGTCACGGACACTGATGTGGCCAATACTCCCGGTAACTATGCATTTTTTGGGACCAGCCTCGTGGATACGAATGTCGAAGATGGATAACGGCATAGAGTGCTGGTAGGGTATGGATAAATCCCACGATACAGGCCGACAATGATTTTGTGCAAAAGCTACCAGTCCCTCATCGGGCAGAATAGGCAAGTAGGCAAGCTAAATAGCTCTCTTACCCCTTTCATAGCTCTACTTTGGTAGATGACCCATAGGGAGCCGTCAGAGCCGATTCCTGGCCAGAGCGGCTCGCCGAGCAAACGGCGTTTGTCGCATCAGCACGGCATTTCGTTCAAGCTCAAGCGTGCTGCATAACCAAGAGACAGAGTAGAGATAGCCTCCAGCCCCACATAACGGGAACTCGTCCGGAGATCCGCCATCCCCGGATACTCAAGACACTCAAACTCGACTGTCGCATTATAGAGAGGTGGAGGTGTCCGTGTCAAGCCTCTTGACCCTAAGAATAAAGGCAGAATCACACAACCTTTTAACAAATTTTTTACAGACATACCCCAAAACTGTCTTGTTTTCATACGGGGTCAAGCGACGATGGAAGCTGCAGCGGGAGGTCGAGCAGCTATGCGCGGACGTGCAGGCCCTCGGGGACAGCCTCAGGGGCATGGAGGGGCGCAACAGCTGACCCATTGAATCGACACGGCACACGGTTTGTCGGAACCAGGGCGCCTATCGGCAAAAATGGTTTGAGTGTGACCAAAAACTGTGGGGCCGCATCAGGATGCGGAATAGGAACATCACGGCGTTGAATGAGTGCCAGTTCTGCGCGATAATCGGGAGTATCACATCAACGATTATGGAGCAGGAG
>Ga0163144_10006528_pt1 | contig 25703 bp, 20 predicted proteins | sample OliLak19BULKMAT1_FD_123175 | JGI IMG/M metagenome (GOLD analysis project Ga0163144, IMG submission 123175) | Freshwater microbial mat bacterial communities from Lake Vanda, McMurdo Dry Valleys, Antarctica - Oligotrophic Lake LV.19.BULKMAT1 | ecosystem: Environmental > Aquatic > Freshwater >... | reverse complement strand
GGAAACGTTCTCGTTATAGGAATTGAAGGCAATGCCGATGCCGGTGAAAGTTCAGGGCGGCGGCATCCACTTCTTCTCCGTGGGTTCGATCCCTCCAATTCGCGCAAACTCGTTGCGGTCGTCCACGGAGACTTCCCGAGAATTCCCGAGGTCGCGCACCCCGTCTCGAATCGACAGAATCGGCTCGCGAGTCAGGCGTGGACGTTCGACTCGCTACCTACTTGCGCCCGAGCAAGGCACGGACCCGGGCCTCAAGATCGTCCAGATGAAACGGCTTGGCCAGGTAGTCGGCGCCGTTGCAGAGCGCCGAACAATTCATGCTGCCCGACATCATGATGAAGGGCAAATTCTGCCAACCGGGTTGCTCCTGCATCCAGCAGCAGAGCTCCCAGCCGGTGCCATCCGGGAGATGAAAGTCGGCCAGCACCAACGTCCAGTTGCGGCGCCGGTGGCAGATGGCCTTTGCTTCCACGATACTCGTCGCCGCGGCGACGTGAAATCCGCGATTCTCAAAATAACAGACCAAGGTGCTCAGCATCTCCGCGTCACTGTCCACCACCAAAAGCGTGGGCCAGGCGGCAACACTCGCGCCACCCGGGATCATGGCATGATCGGGGAGGGATTCGCTGAGCAAACCGGGACGCATGGCAGAAGGTTAAAGCTGGAGAGCGGACACGACGGAGCGGCGCATTTATGTGAGCGAATGTTAAACGTTCGTAAAGCCTGGATCGCGTTTTGCGGTTAATACGGAGGCTCGGAGTGAGACCGACATTCCTGTCTGCGAGTTGCGGCGCACGGAAATCCGGACAGGCAGGAATGCCTGTTTCACCGGGGAAAGCCCGCCGCCCTCACGCTGGACGTTGCCTCAGCGAATCACGCGAACGCGATGCGTCTCTGTGTCGCCGATGAAGATCGCACCATCCGGATCCACAAAAACCCCATGCGGCCGGTTCAACGCGCAGGTCAGTGGGTTGCCTTCGGGGCCGTCTCCTCGCGTTCCGCTGCCGGCGACCAAGGCGATCGTGCCGCGTTTTGGATCAATCACGCGGATTACTTGGTTTTCGGTATCGACGACAAAGACGTTTCCGTTTGGTCCAATCGCGACTCCCTTCGGGCCGTTCAGCGTCGCGCCCTTGGCGGGGCCGCCATCGCCGGAGAAGCCCTTTTGACCATTGCCGGAGATGTGGTGAATCGTGCCGCGCCCCAGATCGAGTTTATAGACTGCGTGGCCTTCCCGCAGCGCGAGCCAGAGATTGCCGTCGCGATCGATGTCCAGCGCTCGCGGCCCCGCCACCGGCGTCGTCGCCACCAGGCGCGCGCCGTCGGGCGTGGGCTCGCGCGTCCCATTGCCAACGAGCGGGCTGATAATACCGGTTTTCGCATCAACCTTGCGCACGCGATGATTGCGGACATCGGCAATATAGAGGTGGCCCGCGCGGTCAAACGCCAGACTATGCGGGTCGCTCAACTGCGCCTGCGTGGCGGGACCGCCGTCGCCGGAAAAACCGGCCGTGCCCGTGCCCGCCAGCGTGCTGATCACTCCGGTCTTTACGTCGAGTTTGCGCACCGTGTGGCTCAGCCGTTCCACCCAACATACGTTTCCCGCCGCGTCGAAACGCACTTCATACGGCTCGTTCAACCGCGCTGCGAGCGCGGGACCGCCATCGCCGCCATAGCCTTTTTCGCCATTGCCGGCGACGGTCGAGATGCGGCCATCGCGGGTGACTTTGCGAATCCGATGATTCGTTGTATCGCAGATATAGAGTGCACCGTCAGGACCGCGCGCGATCCCGTTTGGATCCGAAAGCTGCGCGGCCGAAGCCGGCCCGCCATCGCCTGAGAACCCCTTGACGCCGGTGCCGGCAAAGGTGGAGATCGTACCGGCGACCACGGCGTTTGTGAGCATCAGGCTAAGTATAATAAATAAGGTGCGCATAAATTATTTCCAAGTCTCGTTGAAAAAGCCCGCCTCGACCACTTTCCCCGGCCAGCGTGGATCGGGTGGCGTGCGGAGGTCGATGATCGCCCAATCCGGCAGCTTGGCCGTTTGCAGGGCGTTATTCCCATAGCCTTCCGTGCGGAAGGTGATGCCGCTGTTTAATACAATATAGCGACGCAGATTAAGAGGATTGGGAAACACCAGAATGGGCGCATGGGTTTTCGCGTCGTACGTTTGCCCTTGGAAGGTAAGCGATTTCGCGTCCCACGTCACCGGCAGTCGGGCGATCAGGCGCGCCAGCACTGCGTTGGACGATGGGTCGCCCCAGAGGATCAGATTCCGATCTGCGATATCAGCTTCGGTCACCTCGCGATCCGCCTTCACCGGAGCGTCGCCCCGGAAGACGTCACGCCAGAGCGTGCGTGCTGACGTGAGTTCGCTTTCCACCCACACCCCGAGCTCCGGATGCAGCGGCTTGCCCGTGGGCCGCACGAAGAGGAACGGCTCGACAAACGCGTCGTCCACCGGGCCGGTGAGTCCCGGGCGTTTTCGTAATATCCCGGCTGGTTCCATCATCGCTGTCCGCCACGTTCCATCCTGTTTGCTGAGATGAACGCGGTTGTCGGATGAATGCACGGCGGGCACGGTTTGTCCATCGATGCTGATCGCACGCGGAGAGAGTTCAAGGGTGAGGGCGCGAACGTTTTGGGTCTCGATGCTGACGGCGTTCTCGCCGGAGAGGCGGGCCTTCACGTCCGCGCGTTCCCAATGCTGGTCCATGCCGTCGATGCGCAGCCAGGCAGACTCGGCGTAGCGCAGCGTGTACGTGCTGAACCGGATTTCCCGCGGAACCCGGTCGCGGCCTTGCGTGATGAGCTCCTCGAAGCGCGACGTGAGCGCGGCTTTGGTCGCGTCGTGATATTTGTGGGCGGTTTGTGGGCCGATAAAACGTTCCAGTTTGAGGTCCGCCCCGGCCATGGCGGCGTCCATTAAATCAGACGCTTGTTTTTGTCCGTCGAGCTCACCCGCATAAGCGAGGGTCGGCACATTGAAAAGATTGCCCGCAATCCCGGTTGACTCGAATTGCCGCCAGAGGGTCTGTTCCCATTTCGTCCGCGGTTCACGGCCGGGCGACAGTGCCCGCGTGAAGATTGGCGTTTCGGCGAAACCGGCACCGGGTGAGGCCGCGCACCACAGGCCGGGGAAATGCGTGGCCAGATGCCAGGCGCTGCCACCTCCCATTGAAAACCCACCGACCGCGATCCGGTCTTCGTCGACTTTATAATGCTCCACTACAGCCGCGAGGGCTTCGAAGACATCCGCCTCTCCGGCAAATTTGGTGGCGTTACAGAAACGTCCGTAGGGAACGAGCATCAGCGTGTCGCGAGGGGTGAGCTGGGGAGGGGCGGCCTCTCGCTCGGAGAGGAACGCGAGCTCCGTGCGCTTCTCGCCGCGTCCGAGTAGCCAGACGAGCAGGGGCGTGGCCCGGGTACGTTGCAGCGATTCGGGAACGACGAGGCCGTAAGGCTGAATCGAGCCATCGATCTTGGAGCGATAACCGCGCACGACCAGACCGGTGGCGGCGAGCCAGGGCGCCTTTTTCTCCCGCAGTTGCGACGCCCGTTCGCGGCCTTTAGTCAGGTACGCGCGGGCGGCGGCGATCTCCTTCGCCGCCATGAACTCGTTATAGCGCAACGCCCAGTCGACCGCTTTGTGAAAAATTTCCACATCCGGTAGAAGGGCGGAAAAATCCGCATTGGCCGCAAGCTCCCGGGCGAGGACATCGATCTCGGACTGGAGCGCCGCGGCACCGGAGGTGAGTTCAGCCCGTTCTGTATCCGTTAAAGTGATTCCGGGGATTGGAATGCGCTTCGGTGGAACGGGCGCGACCGAAGCCGGAGCCGGTTGCGCATGCGCCACTGCGACGAGACCAAGAAAACAGAGAAGGGTAAGGCGATGCATGGGGCGGGATTTGACCAGCTCTCTTCGTATACAGGTTTGGCGCGCACGCGAAGCGAAGAATTTGAGTATGTCCGGCGTGAAACAGACATTCCTGTCTGTCTTCCGAATCCGACCTCAAATCGTAAAATAGAACCACGGAACGTAACCACCAGAACAGGCAGGAATGCCTGTATTACCTTCAGGCCTTCAATCCATTCGGCACCAATGGTAGAGAGCAGGGGCGGTTTCGGCTGAGAGCGGCGAGGAGGAAAGAGGGGGTGACCGAATGCGGGTTGCCCCGAAACGGGCCCCTTCCGTGAGCACGACGTTTGCAGGTAGCGAATGGTTGCCCGGCGGCAATGCAAGCGGTCGGTGGAACGTTCGCTTGCGTTCATTCGTGGGGCTGCACCCTCGAACGCATGATGGTACTCCGCCCGTGTTTGCTTCTTACCCTGGCTTTTCTGATTGGTTTGCCGACGGCGCTGTCCGCTGCGGAACCCGGTTCCGCCCGCGCGAGTGAATGGGTGATCGAGAAACCCGATGGCGTGATGGCCTACCGCATGGATGAAGGTGGCGGGATCCCGGACTTCTCGAGAGCGGGTTATCGCGGGGGTGGCGTGCGTTTACCAGAGGTGCCGATCGTTGTAACGCTTACGCCACTGCCCGCGGGCGATGATGGCGCGCGGATTCAGGCGGCCATTGACGAGGTGGCAATGCAGCCGGCTGATGCCGAAGGTCGGCGCGGAGCGGTGCTGTTGCGTCGCGGCACGTATCGGATGGAGGAATCTCTGCTGATGCGCACGGGTGGGGTTGTCCTCCGCGGCGAAGGGTCGGGTTTGGACGGCACTGTGATCGTCGCGACGGGAAAAAAACAGCGCACCTTGATTGACGTCGGTGCGGCGCGCGCGACCCGCACCGAGGTCAAGGGGTCGCGTCGCCAAGTCATGGATCCGTATGTGCGCTGGAGCAGCGACCGTCTCAGGTTGGACTCGGTCGCGGGGTTCTCCGTGGGCGATCGCGTCATCGTGCATCGGCCTTCCACCGCCGCTTGGATCAGCGCGCTGGGGATGGATCGGATCAAGCCACGACCTGGCTCTAAACCCGGCGAGACGCAGCAATGGAAAGCAGGCGATTACGATCTGCATTTCGAGCGTACGATCACTGCGATTGACGGAACGGGTTTGACCCTCGATGCGCCGGTGATGAATGCGATCGATGCGGAGTTTGGCGGCGCTTCGGTTTATCGTTATACTTACCCGCGAATCTCGGAGTGCGGGGTTGAGCGACTGCGGCTGGTCTCGGATTACGAGGCAGGCAAGGAAACGAGCGACGAGGACCATGCCTGGACGGGCGTCAACTTCGGCCACGTGGAAAACGCTTGGGCTCGTGACATCGTAATCATGCATTTCTGTCACGGCTTGAATGCCACGAACAACTCCATGTTCGTTACACTGGAGGATTGTCATCATCTTGATCCCGTGTCCCAGATCACGGGCGGACGGCGCTATTCGTTCTCCTTGAACGGTCAGTATGGTCTCGTGCTTCGCTGTCATTCGCGCGGGTCGCGGCACACGTTTGTGAACGGGTCGCGGACCCGCGGGCCCAATGTATTTTATGATGGCACGGCCGTGCAGTCGCACGCGGACAGTGGTCCTCATCATCGCTGGGCGGTGGGCACGCTCTATGATAATATTTTTGATGATAACGAGATTCGCGTGCAGGATCGCCAGTATGCCGGCACCGGCCACGGCTGGGCGGGGGCGACCCAGGTGTTGTGGAATTGTCGAAGCAAGAGCTTCGTGGTGCAGCAGCCGCCGACGGCGCAGAATTATGCAATCGGGTGCGTGGGCACTTTCGTCCCCGGCTCGTGGGCGCCGGACGCACCGCTGGGCGTGATCGAGTCGACGAACTCGCCGGTGCAACCGCGGAGCCTTTATCTGGCCCAGCTCAAGTCTCGCCTGGGGCCTGCCGCACTCCTGGCCGTGGACGAAAAGTAGGCCGACGATCAGGGGAGCGCCGCGGTCGGTCCCGGTTGCGCAGTCCCGCCTGTCGGCTGAACAGTGCGCGGGTTATCCCTCCTACTGAATCTTACGCGAACGCGGTGGGCGGCGCCGTCTCTTTCCATTCGTCTTTCTTCTGCCTCCGGGCTCGCGCCCGCGGCTCAAACTTAGAAAACGCAGTTGCAGCCAACGATTCCACGGATGAACACAGATTATTAAGGCACTATAAATTACAGTCTCTTCACCTTGCGGGTGAATTGCGGCTAGGTGCCTCTTCATTAGTTAATCCTCCGTATCCGTGCCCATCGGTGTAATCTGTGGCTAAAATGAACTGGTGAATTTAGGTTGAATGATTTGGCTGGATCCCGCCCGATGAACTCTCTCATTCGTCTATTTCTCAGGTTCGCGCCCAAGCTCCTGGTCGTCTCGTTCGCGACGCTGTCGTTCGCGGCCGAAGCTCCTCTGCCCCAGCAGGCCGCGGCGACGATGCAAAAGGCGACCGCCTTTATGCGCTCGATTTCCACGGAAGGCGGTTACTTGTGGCGCTACTCGTCCGATCTGTCGCAACGCGCGGGCGAGACTACTGCGACCCCGACTCAAATCTGGGTGCAACCACCGGGCACGCCGGCGGTCGGCATGGCTTTTTTTAAAGCGTATGAAGCAACGGGAGACGCCGCCTACCTGGATGCTGCGAAAGCGGCGGCGGATGCTCTGGCGACCGGACAACTCGAGTCGGGCGGCTGGGATTACCTGATCGATTTTGATCCGACGCGCAGCACCAGCTGGTACCGGCGCAGCGACATCGGCCGGATCTCCGCGACCGAGGCGGCGACTCGGCGCAACATCACGACCTTCGATGACGATAACACGCAGAGCGCGTTGCGATTTTTGGTCGCCGTTGCTGATGCGAGCAAGAATGCCAACGATCCGCGGGACCGCCGCATCCGTGAGGCGCGTGATTACGGTCTCACGAAACTTCTCGAAGCCCAGCTTCCGAATGGTGGCTGGCCGCAGCGTTGGGACGGAAAGCGGGTGGATGCGGCGGAGTATCCGGTTCGTCCGGCCCGTTACCCGGCGGACTATCCCCGGGAGTATCCTAAATTAAATTACAACGGTTACTATACGCTCAATGATAACACTCATCGTGATGGCGTGACGACACTGCTCGAGGCGGCGAAGCGGCTGGATCGTCCGGAGCTTCGGGCGGCAGCACTGAAAGGGGGAGCGTTTCTCCTGCTGGCGCAGATGCCGGAGCCGCAGCCGGTCTGGGCGCAGCAGTATAATCCGCAGTTGGAACCCGCGTGGGCGCGGGCCTTTGAGCCGCCGAGTGTTTGCTCGGGCGAAAGTGTCGGGGCGATGCGCCTGCTGGTGGAGCTGTATCTGGAAACCGGTGACGAGAAATACCTCGAGCCGCTGCCGCGGGCGATTGCGTGGTTCAAACGGTCGGAAGTGGCTCCGGGCATCTGGGCGCGCATGTATGAGCTCCGCACTAACACGCCGGTTTTTGGTGACCGCGACGGTAAGATCAAATACCGCCTCGAAGACTTAAGTCCCGAACGGCAAACCGGCTATTCCTGGCGAGGGCCGTATGGTGTTACTGGCGCAATTTCAGCCTACGAAGCGGTGAAGCGGGACGGTCGCGAAAAGGTCCTGAAGAACCGACGCAGTGCCGAAGCGAAGGCCGCGACCGCCGAGGGCAAGGCCGCGCGCCTGCGCAGTCTGGAGCCAAACGTGCGAGCCGCAATCGCGGCCTTGGATTCCCAAGGCCGGTGGTTGGTCGATTATCGCGGCACGCCCACCATCCGGACAGATACCTTTATCAAACACCTCGAAACGCTCAGCGAATACATCGCGGCGACGAAGTAGTCGAATCAGCGAGCCCGCGCCGTGGGCTTGGCTCTGTACTGGACGTTTGGTTTTCCGGCGAAATGTGCGTCTTGCGTCCAGATGACCGCGCCATGGTTCTGACCAATTGTATATATGATCGAGTCGGCAAACGCTAGTTTCTCGGCCTGACCGATCGCGGCTGCTTCGATGGCCAACTCCGCTGTCAGATCAATCACGTTTCCCTGCTGCATCACAGTGATGGCTTGAAAGGCGTCGTCTTCTCCGCGCTCCCGCAGGACGACGTTGAAGACCTCGTATATACATACGGTAGGTACCAGGAGTAATTCCGTATCTTCGATGGCGGCGGCAAAGAAGTCCGCGTTCTTTTCGTCCGCCAGGTACGCGAGCCACGCTGAGGAATCGATCAGGTTCATATCCGGTCGCCTTCACGAACAAACGAGGTGTTGATGCCTTTCAGATAACCACGGAGTTTACGCACGTCGCGCACGGGAATAATCTCGATCCGATTCTGATAGGCGATTACGTGCGCCTTCTCACCCGAGCGAAGTCCCATCGCCTCCCGCACGCGTTGGGGAATAACAACCTGAAACTTGGGAGAAATTGTAACCGTTTCCATGTCGTATGACGATGGATCGATCGATCCCGCTGTCAATGGCTGCGAGTCCATTACGCGAGGGATCCCTGCTTGCGCCACGGACGGCGGGGGGGGCGTCAATAGGCTAAATCTCTCAGGGACGACGCGTTGTCACTCCGCCCCTAGTCTTCGTGGAACGGACCTTGTGATGTTCGGAGTCCGCGATTGAGTGCGTGGTTCAAATGTGCGCCCAATTTTCACCGGAAGAAGATGCCTTGTTCGAAAAGCTCGGGGCGACGGTGCTGAAACGACTTCGGAAGACGCGCAATCCGAACGATCTCCTCAACGTCCTCGAAAGTTCTCAGAAGGAGTTTGATCGTGCCATGGCGTCGGCGCCCGCGGCGGCTCGCGAGTCGATCGCATGTCGCGCGGGCTGTGGCGCCTGTTGTCACGTGCCCGTGGGACTGCTGGCGCATGAGGTGTTCATCGTCGCCCATCATGTGCAGCTTCACTTTTCTCCGACGGACCTCGAAGCGCTGATCGAACGAACCGCGGTTCATCGCGCGGCCGTGGCCGGGCGGTCCAATCTCGAGCGGACGCTGTTGCGACGCCCGTGTGCGCTTCTGAAGGAAGGGAGTTGCTCGGTTTACGAGGCGCGGCCCGAGGCCTGCCGTTCGCATCACAGTCACAATGCGGCGGCTTGTCAGACCAATATCGATCTCGGAAACGAAGCCATTGATGTTTATATCCCTGGCATTCGAGGTCGCATGTTTGCCGTGATGCTCGCGATTGATCAGGCCGTGGCCGAGGCCGGCTTTGATGGCCAGGCCTATGATTTCGGTTCGGCCTTGCACGAAGCACTCACGAACAGCCTGTGCCTGGTGCGCTGGCTTCAACGCCAGTCTGCTTTTCCCGAGTCCTGTCGGGAAGCGTCCGAGCCGGGTGATGAGGACTCCGGCGTGATTCACGCCGAGGGGTATTTCCGGTAGGGTTCGCGAGAGGCTCGGGCGTGATGGGTGATACAGACATTCCTGTCTGTTGGTTCGGAAGGGGTTTGGGTTAAAGCTTCGGAACAGACAGGAATGTCTGTATCACACAACGCCCCGGACTTCTGTTTGCGGTGATTCTGTCGTGACGTAAAGCCGCAGGCTGGTATCAATGCGGCGATGTCGTCTTCTCCTGCCCTTCCCCCCTCGAGTATTCCGCTTCCCGATGGCGGATACTTTCCCGCCGTCGGCCTCGGAATGTGGAAACTGCCGAATGCAACTGCTCCGGGCTTGGTCCACGAGGCGCTGCGGGTCGGTTACCGGCATCTCGATTGTGCGTGTGATTATGGCAATGAACCGGCCGTCGGTGCCGGACTGGCGGCGGCGGTGCGCGACGGCCTTTGTCGACGGGAGGATGTCTGGGTTACCTCCAAGCTGTGGAACACGTATCATGAGCCCAAGTACGTCCGGGCTGCCTGCGAACGCACGCTGCGCGACCTGCAATTGGACGTGCTCGATCTTTACCTTATACACTTTCCCATCGCGCTCGCGTTTGTGCCGTTCGAGGAGCGTTACCCGCCTGAGTGGATTTTCGATCCCAAAGCCGCCCAGCCGGCGATGAAGCCGATTCCGGTGCCGTACGCCGACACCTGGGGCGCAATGGAGGAGTTGCAACGTGCGGGACTTGTGAAGCGGATTGGCGTGAGCAATTTGACGATTTCGCTGCTCCGCGATGTCTTGAGTTACTGTTCGATTCGGCCGGCGGTGCACCAGATGGAAATGCACCCTTATCTGGCGCAGCCGCGGCAGCTGCGATTTTGTCAGGAGGAGAAGATCGCGGTCACGGCTTTTTCGCCGTTGGGCGCGCCATCGTATCTGCCATTGGGCATGGCGAAGGCTGAGGAGTCGGTTCTGGTTGATCCGGTGGTCATCGGCATCGCGGAGCGGCACCAGCGGACCCCGGCGCAGATCGCGCTGCGTTGGGGTGTGCAACGTGGCTGCGCCGTCATTCCGAAAACCCAGTCACCGGCCCGACTCGCCGAGAACCTGGCCTTGGGCGACTTCGCACTCGATCCGGCCGAGATGGCGTCGATCGATGGACTCGATCGTCACCGTCGCTTTAATGATCCAGGGTATTTTGGAGAGAAAGCCTTCAATACCTTTTATCCCATCTTCGATTGAGGCGAAGCAGGCTCACCACCGTGACCCCAGGAAGCCCCGGAATTAGCCGAAGCGAACGAAGCGGTTTGTTTTATTCTTCTGACCAGGTGAGTGAGCGTCGACAAAGCCAGTGAATCAATAGAGATCAGACCTGTCTTTTGAAGAGGGGTGACGAGCCAGGTCAAAAGTAGGGTCTCGTCTCCGTCTTCTTGATTCATATAAGCTCGGGGAGCGGACACGCAAATTATATAACGATGAATTCCATGTTTTCGGACCGGTGTGCCAGGTTGCGCCTCATGGGCTTGGTCGGGCTATTCGCGATCGCCCCGGCCTTCGCGGCCGGTCCAGCGGTGCGCGAGGCGGTTAAAGCGAGGGTTGACGCGGAGTATGGTTCTCTGGAAGCAATCTATCGACACCTGCATGCGAATCCGGAGTTGTCGTTTATGGAGACGAAGACCGCCGGGCTTGTCGCCCGGGAGTTGCGGGCGCTCGGCATCGAGGTGACCGAAAGGGTGGGGAACACGGGAGTGGTGGGCGTGCTGAGGAATGGCGTTGGTCCCACGGTGCTGGTGCGCGCCGATATGGATGGGCTACCGGTAAAGGAGATGACGGGTCTGCCGTGGGCCAGCACGGCGACGGTCAAGGACCTTGGCGGCAAGGACCAACCCGCGATGCACGCGTGTGGACACGATTTGCACGTGACGGGGTTGATCGGCACGGCGCGCACCCTGGTGGCGCTGAAAGATCGGTGGAAAGGCACGATCGTATTTTTAGCGCAGCCGGCCGAGGAGATTGTGGCGGGTGCCCGCGCGGTATTGAGCGACGGGCTCTATACCCGGTTTCCCAAACCGGACTTCGCCCTGGCGCTGCATGTCTCGGCGGTGCGTCCGGCGGGTTTGGTGACCTATGTCGAGGGGACGCCCTATGCGAGCGTGAGCTCGGTTGATATAACTGTGCGCGGAGTCGGGGGCCATGGATCGCAACCGCATACCACGCGTGATCCGATTGTACTCGCTGCGCAGATTGTACTGGCGCTGCAAACGATCACCAGTCGGGAGATTAAACCCGGTACAACGGCGGTTGTCACGGTGGGGACGATTCAAGGCGGGACGAAGCGCAATATTATTTCCGAGGAGGTGCGGCTCGAGCTCACGCTGCGCACCTTTGAGGAAAAAGTCATGGAGCAGCTGATCGGAGCCATTCGGCGGATTTGCGACGGCACGGCACGGGCGGCAGGGATGCCGGCAGATCGGTTGCCCGTGGTTGCGGTGACGGTCGAATCCACTCCGGTGACGGTGAATGATGCGGCGTTGACGCAGCGATTGGCAGGCACGTTCAAGACCTGGTTTGGAGACCAGGTGGAGGAGCGGGAGCCGACGACCGGGGGCGAGGACTTTTCGGAATTCGGCCGCACGGTTCACCGTGTACCGATTTTTATTTGGGGCGTGGGCGCGGCCGACCCGGCGAAATTCCAAGCAGCGGAACGAGCGGGTATTTCGCTGCCCTCGAATCACTCGCCCCTGGCGATGTTCGTGCCGGATCCGACCCTAAAGACCTGTGTGATCTCGATGGCCGCAGCCGTGTTGGAGTTGCTGCCGGCGAACTGAGATTCGGGCTTGATCTGAAGGCTGTCGCGGCCGGTTCAGGGATGGAGACGTCGCTTGATTTCGGCTCGATAGTCCGGGAAGTAGCTTTCGATCAACGGCAGTGAAAACTCGCGCAGGATCGACGTGTTCGTTTCGCGTTCGAGCAGAAAGCGGAAGCTCTCCTCGATCATGCGTTCAGCAGGCACAGTGGGAAGGCCGAGTGTTGCGAGATAGTCGCGAGGGAGGGTTACTTCGTGGGAAGTTGCGGTGGCCGCGGCGACGTCGACCCGATAGCGCCCGGCGCCGATGGCAGCGACGGAGGTGGCGTTGATAGTCATAAGGGGAAGTCTCTTGGCTGTCGGGGAAAGAGGCAAATCGGCGGGGTTCTCCGAGGTTTCAAAATGGTGCCCAGGGAATCCGATGAGCATGCGATTACCAGGACGTGTAACGCCGCCGGCCCCAGGCCGAATCATCGAGTTCAATTGTAGTCCCGCGCGGGGAGGTTGTGTGCGTGGGGTAAAAGGAAATAACCGCGTTCGGGCGCACTTTGATGCCAAATACGGGTCTAGTTTGAATCGCAGTGTGACTGGCTTCTGCTCCTGCCGATGGCCACCGGCGCACCCGGTTTTTCCGATGAATAATTTTGCCGCCATCCCTTCTTCTTCGATGCCTCGGGCCCGGTCGCGCGACGGCCAACGTCGTTTCCTTGCCGTGTTGCTGGGATTTATTGGCCTCCTGCATTTTCTTTTCTCCGTGCTGACCCTCACCCTGTTCATCGGCGAGGATCGCTCGCTGATCGAAGCTGGCGGCCTGCCGCTTCCTTTTCTCAGCGGAGGATCACCGTTCGCCGGACTGATTTCAGGTTACGTCGTCTTTCAAATCTGGAGCGGTCTTATTTTAGGCCCCGTCTCGCTGGTCGCGGCGTATGCACTGATTCGGTCGCGGTACGAAGGCTTCGTGAAATTCGTCGCCTGGATCAACCTCGTCTATGCTCCGACGGGTACGACGGTTGGCATTCTTCTGTTGATTGCACTGCGGCGGGGGATGATGCGCTCACCGCCGATACCCTGATGGGGTGCAATTTTCACTCCGTGCAGCTTCCCGGTGGTGAGATCCGTGGTGAGATTCTGACCTTTCCCTATTCTGGGTCGGCGATGGTCCTGCCAGACTAGCATTCGGTCTTTTGAGCCTGATGGGATTGCCCGGAAGAAGTAAAACGTTCGGGGCGGCGAGGGGGTGTCGCACCCGACCGGTCCGCACTCAATCGCTTGGTCGGAGGTCAATCGTCCGCGGTCGATCAAGGGACTCGGGCTGACCTTGGTTCACTTCCGCTGACGGTACCGCGTCGCGCCGGTGCGGATCGGATTCAGGTTCATGCGGAACTCCGCTAAACACGGGTCCCTTGTCGGAGCGTGTCGTCCATGTGCTTCCGCCTTCACACCTTCTTCTTGCCTTGCAGCCGCCGGCGCAAAACGGTGTGAGTCTCGCATGAGCGCCCCCACGCTGCACATTGTTCACGGCCAACCTTCCTGGTCCCTAAAGTCCGCACAGGTTGATGTGCATCTGACGAAGCTGGGAGGGCATCTCGGGCCGGTGGTCTTTCATTTGGGCGACAAGCAGGTCGCTCCGTTCTCGGTCGCTCCGTGGGCCGAAGAGCCCCTTGCCCCGGATACGCCCGCCCTGCTCCGGGCGTTGCGCGGTGATTTCTTTTGCGCTCCCTTTGGCGGCAACGGCACGCCGTATAAAGGCGAAACGCATCCGCCTCATGGTGAAACGGCCAATGTGTCGTGGCGGCTTCAGGCCTTTGAAAGCTCGGCGGGTCGTCAGACGCTGCACGCCAGATTGGATACCACGGTGCGGGCCGGATCCGTGGACAAGTTTATCACGCTCGTGCAGGATGAGACGGTCGTTTATCAGGAGCATCGACTGACCGGCAAGGGACCGATGACGGTGGGGCATCATGCCATGCTGAAATTTCCGCCTACTCCTGGTAGTGGAATTGTGAGTACGAGCCGCTTCGTGCACGCACAGGTTTTACCGGACCTCTTTGAGCGTCCCGAAGCGCAGGGCTACACGGCGTTGAAGACCGGGGCGACCTTCCGGAAGCTGGACCGGGTGCCGTTGCTGACCGGCGGCTTTACCGACCTCACGTCTTATCCGGCCCGGCGGGGATTTGATGATCTCGTGATGCTGACCGCCGATCCCGAGCTTCCCTTCGCTTGGAATGCCGTCACGTATCCGAAAGACGGTTATGTGTATTTCGCGTTGCGTGATCCGGGTACGTTGCGGCACACGCTCCTGTGGATTTCAAATGGCGGCCGGCACTACGCGCCGTGGAACGGCCGGCATACGGACGTGATGGGAATCGAGGATACGACGAGCTATTTTCATTACGGCCTCGCTGAATCGGTAAAGCCCAACCCGCTGAGCCGTCGCGGAATTCCGACCACGCTCACCCTGAATCCGAAGAAGCCGCTATCGGTGCGTTATCTCTTCGGCGTGGCGGCGATTCCACGCGGGTTTGATCGTGTGCGAACGGTTGTGGCGAACCGCGGGGGTATCGAACTCGTGGCAGCGAATGGGAAACGAACTGCCGCGGCGGTGCAGCTGGATTTCTTGCGACCGGGGGTAATAACCGAGGACGTTTCGGAGCAGCTATAATAGCTGCAGGATATCCTGACTGCCACACTGGGAAGAAAATCATCCTGGGCGGTCGGCAGAAGCCAACGCCGAGGGCTGGAGAAGTGGAACAAACTCTGCGACATTTGACGTGCCTGCGACTTGCAGGGGTGTGATCGGCGACGATGGGCATGGCTGCCACTCGTTTGCGCAAGCGTTGGGCCATAACGCTTGCCCGACTTTTCACTAAGGTCTTCTGCATCCAAACCGATCCTGTTTCCATGCTGGCTGCCGATCGCCCTTCTTCGTTATCCCGACACACCATCCTACAAATCGCCGCGACTCTGCCCGCCGATTTGCGGGTGCTTTCCAAGCTCGCTGAACTCTTGCGGGACGTGAACAGTGAACTCAGCGATATCGGAGCGCTGTTGCGTTGCGACGTCGCACTTGCCGCGAAAGTCGTGCGGATCAGCAACAGCCCAGTGTTCGGTGGTGGTCGGTCCATTTCCTCCCCCGATGAGGCGGTGAACCTGGTGGGATTCAGTGAAATCTTAAAGTTGGTTGGGACTGCGACGGCGGGGCGCTTGAGCGAGAGTAGCCTGCAGTGCTACGATATCGGGGCGACTCTCCTTAGAAACAACATGCTCTACGGCGCGTTCGCGGCTGAAGCGCTCGCGCGCCCCGCGGGAATCGATCCTCGGCTGGCGTATAGCGCGGGTCTTTTGCGCTCAGTCGGCTTGATGGTTTTGGATCGAGTAGGCCGTGGCGACGCGGCCACCGCACCGCTCTACTCTCCATCGCGGTGGCCTGATTATCCGACGTGGGAAAGGTGTGTTTTTGGCATTACCAGCTGTGAGGTCACCGCCATCCTTTTGGAGGAGTGGCAATTTCCGGCTGACGTGAGCGACGCAATCCGCGCGCACTACATTACAGACCCAGAGGATCAGGAACGGCCCTTGGCGGTACTGCTCAACGTCGCGAATGGGATGGCGCAGCGCGTCAGCCGAAGCTTCCGTGGCGAGGACAGCCTTTGGGAAATCACGTCTGAAAAGCTGAGCGCAGCGGGTCTCAGTGTCGCTGATTTCGAGCCCGCGATCATGGCAACCGAGGAGTCGTTCGACGCCGCAACCGAGGCCTTGGCGTTTTAACTAGTCTCGCCCGGCGCACCCGCGCGATCGAGCCGGGCGTCTCCCCCTGACCACGTGGAGTGCGCGGATCCGCCTTGGTGGACCGAGAATACTGTCGCATCCTGGCGGATATTTACTTGCTGTGACGTCGGCGTAAGACAGGCATTATTGCCTGTCCCAACAGGAAGGCAGACAGGAATATCTGCGTCACGTCGGGTGGCGGATCGTCCGCTCGCCCGGTTTACTTTTTATTGCCGCCAGCCTTTTTCTTCGCGCCGGGCATCTGTTTGGGCGTGATCGAATCGGGACCGTCTTGCGCGGGTACTTTCAGCTCCGTCCGCAGGCGGTTGAGTTCGGCGTGTAAGGTCTTCTGCGTACTCGCATACGCCGGGTCATTATAGACGTTCTTCATCTCGTTCGGATCCCGCTCCCGGTCGATGAGGGTCCAGTAATTAACGTCGGGTTCGTAGAAGTGGAACAGCTTGTAGCGATCGGTCACGACGCCGTAGTGCTTCCGCACCGAGTGGGCGCCGGGATACTCGTAGTAGTGATAGTAGAAGCTGGTGCGCCAGTCGCGCGGGGTCTGGCCCTGCAGCAAGGGTTTGAGACTGCGGCCTTGCATGTCGCTGGGGATGGCGGCGCCGGCCGCATCGAGGAACGTTTCCGGAAAGTCCAAAACGGAAACGATCGAGCCATTGCGGGTGCCTGGCTTCGTTATGCCCGGCCAGCGGATGACCAGCGGCGTGGTAAGGGATTCTTCGTAGATCCAGCGTTTGTCGAACCAGCCGTGCTCGCCGAGAAAGAATCCCTGGTCGGAGGAGAAAACAACGAGCGTGTTCTCGGCGAGGCCTTCGTCTTCGAGGTACTTCATCATGCGCCCGACGCTTTCGTCGACCGCTTTGACCGTGCCGAGATAGTCGTGCATATAGCGCTGGTAGCGCCAGCGCACCAAGTCGCGTCCGGTTAGAGTGCCGCTGCGGAGGACCTCGTTGCGCGGCTCGTAATAGGCGGCCCAAACCTTGCGCTGCTCCTCGTTCAGATAAGGCGGCGCGGCCTCTTTCGAGTCGCGCGGCGTGAACGTCTTTTCGAGCGTCATGTCCTGTTCGCGCTCGGCCCGACCACGGCCGGAGTAATCGTCAAACAAGGTCTCGGGCTCGGGGAAAACGCGATCGTTGTTCCAGCCCAGATGACGGAGCGCAGGAGCCCACTCGCGATGCGGTGCCTTGTGCTGTGACATTAACAGGAACGGCTTGGACTTGTCGCGATTCTTCAGCCACTCGAGAGAGAAGTCGGTGATGAGATCGGTGGTGTAGCCGGTGTGCTGCACGCGCTCGCCGTTCTTGATCATCGGAGGATTATAGTAAATGCCCTGGCCGGGGAGAATGTGCCAGTGGTCAAAGCCGGTGGGATCGGATTCGAGGTGCCACTTGCCGATGACGGCGGTTTGATAGCCCGCCTTTTGCAGGAGTTTGGGGAACGTTTGTTGCGCGCCATTGAAGGTATTTCCGTTCCGGTAGAAGCCGTTCAAATGACTATACTTTCCGGTCAGGATGACGGCGCGGCTCGGTCCGCAGATCGAGTTCGGCACCAGGGCGCGGTCAAACCTCATTCCCTGTTTGGCGAGGCGGTCGATGTTAGGCGTTTCGAGCAGCTTGAGCGGATGCTGGTAGGCGCTGATCGCCTGGATCGTGAGATCGTCGCAGAACACCATCAGGATGTTCGGCTGGCGACCGGAGGTGGCGGCGTGGGCGAGGGAAACGATCGTCAGTAATGACGCCGTGAAGAGGAATCGCAGAGCAGATTTAACCGTTATCATAAAATTATTTATCGCGTGGTGGTGGGGACTTTGCCCGCGGTGCGGGGGCCGTCTATCGGCTCCCAGTCGGTGGATTCAAGGCGGGCTGTTTTCGAATACGTTTCAATTTTTCCAACGATTTCGGGGTGACGTGAGGCCACGTCGCTTTTCTCTGCAACGTCGTTCTGTAAATCATATAAGGCAATAGGAGAGGACAGGCCGCGTTCGCGGATTCCCTTCCAGCGACCTTGATAGAGCGCGGCCTGACGGAAGCCGCCTTCGTGAAATTCCCAGTACAAGAATTCGTGTTTCTTCTGCTCGCGCGCCTGACCGAATAAAGTCGGTGTGAAGCTGAGGGAGTCGAGCCCACTCGGCGTTTTCGCCTGCGCGAGTTCGGCCGCCGTGGCGAACCAGTCGCCGAAATAAGCGACATGCCCGCTCGCCGTGCCGGCGCGGACTTTGCCCGGCCACCAGGCAATGCAGGGTACGCGAATGCCTCCGTCGGTGAGACTGCGTTTGATCCCGCGGTAGGGGCCGCTCGGTTGAAACCGTTCGAGGTTGTGATTACTTTCATCGTGCGGGCCATTGTCGCTGGTGAAGATCACCAGAGTGTTTTCAGCAAGCCCGAGCAGCTCGAGTTGATCGAGCATGCGGCCAACATAGCTGTCCATGCGCGTAATCATCGCGGCGTGACCCTTGTCGGGTGCCGGCCAATTTTCCTTGGTATAAGGACCGTAGTCAGGGACGTTGGCGCCATCCTTCAAATCGCGTCCGCGCTCGTTGTTCGCATGCGGGACGACCATGCTCCAATAGAGAAAGAAGGGCCGGTCCTGATGATTCGCGACAAACTTGAGCGCTTCGTCGGCGAACAAATCGCCAGCGAAAATAACCGGTTCGGACGCATAGCCCGCGCCGCTTTCGCCGACGGGAGTGACCTTGTTGGGCAGCGTGATCCTCTCTTCATTGCGCCAGAGAAAATCGGTGAAGTGGTTATGCGCATGGCCCTGATTCAGATATCCGAAGAAGTAATCGAAACCGTGCTTTCGGGGCAGACCGCGCTCCGCCACGCCGATATCGCCGAGGCCCCATTTGCCGATCAAGGCCGTACTATAGCCGGCTGCCTTGAGAACGCCGGCGACGGTGATGTCCTCCGGGTTAAGCGCCTGGATGCGGGGGTTCGTGCGACCGGCGTTGCCCCGGACGCGGGTGCGTCCGTGATGTTGCCCGGTCATCAAGACACTGCGGGACGGAGCGCACACCGTTGCACCCGCGTAGAAGTGGGTGAAGCGCAGGCCCTCGCGCGCCATGCGATCAAGCTGCGGTGTCTTGATCACCTTCTGACCATAGCTGCCCAATTCACCATAGCCGAGATCGTCGGCCATGATCCAGATGAGGTTGGGCCGGTCGGCAGTCGCCGCGCGGGCCGGCAGCAGAAGGGACGCGGCAAGGAGAGCGAGCAGTGCCTTCATGGGTTTAGTTGAGCTGAGGGGGAGCGGGAACGACGCTGGCTCGCTGCTCTGTCACCAAGACTTGGATACGAGCGAGTACGTCCGGATGCTTCGCGGCCACGTTGCGCTTTTCCGAGGGATCAGTGCCGAGGTGGAACAAGAGGGGAGTTTCGTGGTGCTCTGGCTGGGGTTGGCCGTAGCCGCTTTGGGTGCTGAAGTGGGCTTTCCATTCCCCGACCCGGCAGGCGAAGATCTCATTCCCCCGGTAGTAAAACAACGGCCGTTCCGCCAGGGTCTTTCGCTCGAAGAGGAGCGGTGCGATATTAGTACCGTCGAGGACGAGGTCCTTTGGCAAGGAGGCGCGGGCGAGGCTTACCGCGGTGGGGAGAAGATCGAGCACCGAAGCCATCTGCGAGGTGACGCCGGGCTGAATTTTCCCGGGCATCCAGGCGATCGCGGGCACGCGCATACCGCCCTCCCAAGTGCTGCCTTTGCCATCGCGCAGCAGGCCGGCGCTGCCGCCCTGATCGCCCATCGTGAGCCAGGGGCCGTTGTCGCTGGTGAAAACGACAAGCGTGTTTTCCGCTACGCCTGCACTGCGCAACGCGGCGAGGATCTCGCCCACGCTCCAATCAATTTCCTCCACGGCATCACCGTAGATTCCAGCGCGGCTTTTGCTTTTAAAAGCAGGCGAGGCGAACATCGGCACGTGCGGAAAGGTGTGGGCGAGATAGATGAAGAACGGGGCGCCCTTCTTTTCGCGGATGAACTTTATGGCCTGCTCCGTATAGCGGCGCGTGAGGGTGGTTTGATCCGCGGGCTGCTCGATCACTTTCCCGTTTTGGATCAGCGGCACGTTCCAGCCGTCTTCGGGCGGGGTCGGCGAGCCGGAGGAGCCGCGGGGAAGATCGGGGCGCCCGTCCATATCATTTGAATACGGAATGCCGTAGGTTTCATCGAACCCCTGGTCCTGCGGACGCGAGCCCTCATGGATGCCAAGATGCCATTTGCCGATGTGAGCGGTGGCATAGCCAGCGCTTTTCAGCGCCTCGGCGATCGTGATTTCGGCGGGCGGCAGGCCACCCTTGGAGTTGGGGAACAGGACGCGCCGATTACCCGCCATGCCACTCCGCGTGGCGTAACGGCCGGTGAGGAGCGCGGTTCGACTTGGCGTGCAAACTTCCGCGCCGGAGTAGAAGTCGGTGAAGCGCAGCCCTTCCGTCGCCATACGATCGAGCTTGGGCGTGCGAATCGTCGGAGAGCCGTAACTCCCCAAATCACCATAGCCGAGATCGTCGGCATAAATCACGATGACGTTGGGACGCGGTGCTTGAGCGGATGCGGGTGTGGCGATCGCCAGGGCGCACGCGATGCCAAACGCGCAGCTGAAAAAGGAGTGGAGAGTGATCATGGGCGATGAGGTACGGGCTGCGACGGCGTGATCGGGTGATGGGGAGTTGGAAAAAAGATAAACCTAGCGAGGCGTAGTCTCAGAATTGAGGTTCAAACATCGATCAACCGCGGATTACGCGGATGGAGCGGATAGTTGGAGGTATTCCCGGTCTTATCCGCGAGATCGGCGTAATCCGCGGTTAAAAATCTGAGGTTTGGAAAAACTTGAGCTGTTCACAACCCGTTTGGCCATTCAAGGACGTTAGGTGCGTCGGCTCAATGGGTTTGGGCACCCGACAGAGGTCACCGAATCCTGGCATCGGGCAGCTCTTGCTTGATGCCCTCGTCGAGGGGCATGCGGTCGGTCTCCGGCGTGAGTCCAACCTCGCGCATGACCTTGAGTAACTCTGCCTGCATGGTCTTGACCACGCCCGCGTACTTTGGGCGATCAATCAGATTGTGCCGCTCTTCAGGGTCGAACTCAATATTGTAGAGTTCGGCCCTATGGCGATCGGGTCCGCCGTCGCCATGCGGCGAACGGGTGTATTTCCACGACTCCGTGCGAACGCTGCGGACGTTGGGGGTATACGGAAACTGTTTCTCGTAGTTGTAGTGATAAAGCCAGGACGTGCGCCACGTCGGGTCGCCCTGCTGCGTGAGTTTAACCCACGATTTCCCGTGAATGTTTGTCAACGCGGGGGCCTTGCACAATTCGAGCAGGCTGGGGGCGAGATCCGTCGTGAGCACCTGTTGCTCGATCACTTTCGGTTGTTGCGGCGAGGTGAGCCCGGGGAAGCGCACTACTTGCACGATGCGAATGCTGGGCTCATGGGCGGTGCGCTTGTCGACCATGCCGTGCTCCCCGTTGAGGATGCCGTTGTCGCTGAGAAAAACGATGATGGTATTGTCTAATTCGCCGCGGGCCTTGAGCAGGGCGTAGAGACGACCCACGCTATCGTCGACGGAGAGCAGCGTGCCCCAGTAGGCGCGCGTCATCGCTTCGAAGTCCTTCACCGCTTCCGGTGAATCGTCGGGAAACTGTTTCCGCCAATCGAAGAGCGGACCATAAATGCCGTGCCAGGTGCGGAGGCGTTGTTGGATCCACGACGGCTTGTCCTCGAGCATGAAGGCCGTTTCCGGATACAGGACGCGGACCTGGTCGAACGCCTTTTCATATTTCGGCTCGGGAAAATAAAAACTGTGCGGCGCCTTGTGACCAATCATCAGACACCATGGTTTTCCGTCCCGCGGACGCTTCAGCCATTCTTCCGCCATATCGGTGACCGCTGTAGTATAGTAACCTTTCACCACCTCGCGTTTCTGGCCGTTGAAATTAAACTCGGTATCGAAGTATTTGCCCTGGCCCTTGTGAGTGACGAACCAGTTGAACCCGGGACGCGGCGCGTCGTTCTCTTCGCCCATGTGCCATTTCCCAAAATAGGCCGTGTCGTATCCTGACGACTGCAGCACCATGGGAAAACTCTTCAGGCCGGCGGGATATTCCGTGAAGTTGTTCACTACGCCGTGGGTGTGAGCATAAAGTCCGCTCAGAATACTTGCCCGACTTGGTGAACACAGGGACGTCGTGCAGAAGGCGTTTTTGAAATAGACTCCTTCCTTCCCCAGGCGGTCCATGTTTGGCGTCTTCAGGTGCTTGCTGCCGCCGAGCCCGATGGCGTCCCAACGTTGGTCGTCGGTGAGCATGAAGAGTACATTGGGACGTTGGGCGTTCGCGGCGGCGCACGCTCCTGCAGCCGTCAGCAGCCAGAGGGCGACGGCGGAGAACGTCATGAAAAGGTTCGGGCGGAGCGAGCGGTGCGTCTGCATGAGAAAAGGGATGCGAAGAAAAGCGACGTGAACGGAACGTGAATGAGGGGTGTGAGGTGTTCGTCGTGACCGGAGGGTTCAGCGTTTGGCGACGGCGTCGAGATCGGCGGCGGCCACCGCTTCCATGCGCGCCAGCAGCGTCGCAGTGCGATCCGGTTCTTGAATGGACAGGTTGGTGGTTTCGGCGGAGTCGTTTGCCAGATTGAAGAGTTCGAGACGCCGCGTTTCGCCGGTGCCGTGTACAATTAGTTTCCAGTCGCCGAGGCGTACCGAACGCGCCCGCCAGTTCGGCGCGACGGCATACAGCGCCCGCTCCGGCAAGGGCCGGCGCTCGGTGAGCAGTGCCGTGAGATCGAGGCCATCCCACTTCAACGGTCGCCCGGCCTTGTAGCCGGCGAGCGCGCAGAACGTCGGCATCCAGTCGATAATTTGCACGGGCGTATTGATCTGACCGGGTTTCACCCGGCCGGGCCACGACACGATCGTTGGGACGCGGGTCCCGCCTTCATACAGGCTGCCCTTTTCTCCGCGCCACGGCAGATTGTTGCCCGGCAATGGGCCGGTGGGGCAATTGTCGTCAGGATATTTGAGGTCGTTGTTTTCGGCGGTGCTGCCGCCATTGTCGCTGGTGAACACGAGCACGGTCCGGTCGCGCTGGCCGTTCGCTTCCAAGGCCGCGACGATGCGCCCGACGGCATCATCCAGATGCATGATGCTCGCCGCGTAATGACGCGCCACGTCTCCTTGAATCGCAGCGGGGACGCGGCTGACCCATTCGGCCGGTTCCTTGACCGGCAGATGGACGGCGGTGAAGGGGACATAGAGGAGAAACGGTTTCTCGCCGCGGCCCTTGAGCCACTGGATCGCCTCACCGGCGATCAAGTCGGTCACATGTCCCGACTCGTCGAGCAGGCGCTCGTTGCGGTGCCAGGTCTCGCTGTAGGGCCCTTGCTTATACCGGTGGTTCCACGGGCTCACGCCGCCGGCCAGCGAACCGTAGGAGTGATCAAAGCCGTAGGTGTTGGGGCCCTCGCCGGGGAGTGAACCAAGATGCCATTTGCCCATGAGGGCGGTGTCGTAACCGACCTGCTTCAAGGCGCGGGGCAGCGTGACCGTGTCGCGTGGCAGGATGCGCTCATTGGCGGGGGTAGTGGCGTTGAAACGGCTCCAGGCCCGACCCGTGAGGAAAGCCGCGCGGGTCGGCGTGCAGACGGGTGCGACATAATGTTGCGTGAGCTCGAGACCTTCGCGGGCGAGTCGATCGAGATGCGGCGTCGGGGCGTTGCCTTGGTGAAACGCGACATCGGCCCAGCCCAAATCGTCAGCCAGGATGAAGACGAAGTTGGGCGGCCGGTTGGCCGATTCCGCGCCCGGTCGGAACTGCGCCGTTGCCAGAGCAGGGAGCAGCGCCAGTCCGAAGGCGAGGATCGCGACGCGTTTCATGGGTATTTAAGTGTTTAGCGGTTCCTGGCTTTCTTGGCGGCCGGTGCGGCGGACGCCCCGGGTTGAGGGGCTTGTTCCAGACGAGCCATGAGGGTGCGGACCATTTCGGGCTGGTCGGCGGCGACGTTGCGGGTCTCGTCGGGATCGTTGTGATAATCGAAAAGCTCGACGCGCTCGCCGGCCCGATCGGTGATGAGCCGCCAGCGCTCCGTGCGCAGGGTGCGCTGACCATTCGTCCAGAAGGCGAGGGCGGGTTTGGCCGCGGGAGTGGCCGGGTTGTTGAGTTGCGGGCGCAGGCTGCGGCCATCGAGATCCGCGGGCGCCTTGAGGTTGCACAGATCAGCGAGCGTGGGAAATACATCCACGGTTTCGACAATCGCGGAGCTGATGGCACCGGGTTGCTGCAAGCCGGGATAGCGGATCATCAGCGGTGAACGCAGCGCGTTTTCGAACAGGCAGTGTTTGCCCCAGATGGCGTGTTCGCCGAGTAGGAAGCCGTGGTCGCTCCACACCACGACGATGGTGTTCTTGTCCAGGCCTGTCTCGCGCAAGGTGGCAAGCACGCGGCCGACTTGTGCATCCATATAGCTGATACTTCCGGCATAGGCGCGCCGCATGAGTTGGGCGTACTCCAGGTCGGTGTCGGGATTGCGCCCGTTGGGTTGAGCGTAGTTGTTGCGGAATTCACTGCTGGCGTGCCAGCCGGATTCCCAGGTCGGTTTGCCGGCGACCTTGGGATTGATGTCCGCCACGCCGGCGGCGTGCAGGTCATGCCATTTCTTGGGCGCAGCAAAAGGCAGATGTGGCTTGAAAAAGCCCACCGCGAAGAACCAGGGTTCGTTGACTCCGGCCAGCTGCTTTAATGTGGTTGAGGCTTCGGCCGCGACCCAAGCATCCGGATACGCCTCATCAGGACCATCGTAAGCCTCCGTTGGCGGGGACTTGCCGGGCTGGCGGGCGACACCATTGGCGTAGCCGTGCATGATGGATTCAGCGTTGATCCACGGCCCGTTGGGAATCCAGTGGCGATCCCACACGCCGGGCAGTTCCTCGGGGGCTTCCGCCCAGCCTTTGCCCGTCATGCCGCCCGGGTAATGGCTGATTTTCCCGAGCGCGAGCGTTTGATAACCCTGCTGCTTGAACATGGCCGGCAGGCTCCGCGCGCCCCATTCGGTATGGGTATCGCGGATACCATTGTTGCCGACTTGGGCGGCGACGGTCGGATAACGTCCGCGGAGCAGTGCACAGCGCGAGGCGCCGCAGGTTGGAACCTGGACGTAGTGATGGCTGAAGATCCGGGAAGTCCGGGCAAACGCATCGAGCTGCGGCGTGCGGGCGTGGGGCACTCCCAGCACCCCGAGATCGGGCCGCAGGTCGTCGATGGCAATGAAGAGAACATTGGGCCGGCTAGTCGGCGCCTTTGCCGAGGCCGGCCGCGACTCGGCGGCGAAAGAACTCTGGAGTAGGGCGAAGGCGGAAACGAGAACGAGGAAGGGCTTCATGAAATGAGGGCGAGGGTGGGCGGCGGAGACCGGTGGGCGAGAGACAATGGCGACGCGCGTTACTTTCCTTCGGTGGCCCAGCGTTTCATCACGATCATGTTTTTCTCCACCTCGGGATTCGCCCGTTTGAGGTACTCGGCCATGTCGCTCTCGTACATCGCGGCGGATTCCGGACCCTGGTCCTTGGTCTCGCGGCTCCACTTTTCCAAACGGTCGCGATGGGCTTCGAGCGCGGCGCGATGCGCGGGATTGCCGGCGAGGTTGGTGATCTGCCAGCGGTCGTTGACGTATTCGTAGAGTTCCTCTTCCGACCGCGTGGGACTGAACAGAATCTCACGCGCGAGGGGGCTGAGCGTGCCGGCGGCATGGGCGGCGCGGAGGGCCTTGAGGGTCGGCTTCGCGTCCTTGTAAGCATTGGGCTGCAGGTGCGGCCGCTGGGGATGGAAATTGCGGATATATAGAAACCGGTCCGTACGCACACTCCGGATACGCTCGACGGTCTCGTCGCAGCGATC
>Ga0163144_10006527_pt1 | contig 25707 bp, 29 predicted proteins | sample OliLak19BULKMAT1_FD_123175 | JGI IMG/M metagenome (GOLD analysis project Ga0163144, IMG submission 123175) | Freshwater microbial mat bacterial communities from Lake Vanda, McMurdo Dry Valleys, Antarctica - Oligotrophic Lake LV.19.BULKMAT1 | ecosystem: Environmental > Aquatic > Freshwater >... | reverse complement strand
TCAAGCCGTATGGAAGCAGATTGTGACACTTGATTTACCTGTCATATCCGGCTACGAGCAATCTATAAAGGGTATTGAGGCATTTGAACAAGACCTTATTGACGGCAATATATAATAGTGCTATAATAAAACTATAGTACGTTGCTTGAGGACGTGAGCCACTGATATGAATTTCGTATCAGCAGCCCACGTCCTCTCCATGTGCTTATGCACATTGATAGAATAGTGAAACTGTTTCGTGATGACACGAAGCCTCGTTAGTCCGAACCGATATGCCTTGAAAGAGGTGATGGCATTGCCATCGAACCAAGAAACAAACCTTGCTAATGCTGAACGTGATCTTAGTTCAGCATTATGTACGCAGAAGAGAGTCAAGTCCGAGTACTTAACGGCTGGCAAGAAACAAAACAACAGCGAAGAGTACAGAAGGCTTAACAGTGAGCTGCACACAGTAGACAAAGCCGTCACTACCGCTACAAGGGCTGTCTCCGATGCAAAAAGAGCACTCGGAAAATAAGCAGTACAGTTTCACATGGGAGTATAGCTCAGAGTTAGAGCGCGTCACTGATAATGACGAGGTCGGAGGTTCAATTCCTTCTACTCCCCCCGTCGGTATAGCTCAATTGGTAGAGCGCCTCACTATTATGAGGGTGTTAAAGGTTCGAGTCCTTTTACCGATACCCCAGCTCGTCTGTCCCTCGCGTGATTTAATTCATAGAGGAGACAGACGAGCTGTTTCACTTTTATGAGACAATAGATTTAATGTTATGATGAATAATTTTTGGAATGACCTGCCGAAACCTTTCTTCGTCCTGGCTCCTATGGAAGCCGTCACGGACGTTGTGTTTCGTCATGTCATTGCAAAAGCCGGGCGTCCAGATGTGTTCTTTACCGAATTTACTAATGCCGCCAGCTACTGTAGCCCAAAAGGCGCGCATAGCACACGCGGTCGCTTGGCATTTACCGACGACGAGCACCCTATGGTGGCACAAATATGGGGCAATGACCCTACGCAGTTTGAACACATGGCTCATGGCTTGGCAGCCATGGGATACAAAGGAATTGACATTAATACCGGGTGTCCAGATAAGTCCGTGGTAAAACAGGGGAGTGGGAGTGGTCTTATTGGCAACTACGAGCTTATGGCACAACTTATAGTTGCCGCTAAAAAAGGTGGTATTCCGGTAAGCGTCAAAGCTCGGCTCGGTGCGTACAAAGTCGATGAGTGGCGTGATTGGCTCGGCTTTTTACTGCGCCAAGACATTGCTAACCTGACTATCCATCTTCGTACCCGAAAAGAAATGAGTAAGGTTGACGCACACAACGAACTTATCGCAGATATTAAAAAACTACGAGATGACATAGCACCGCAGACACTCCTTACTATTAACGGCGATATCCGCGACCGTCAACACGGTGAAGAACTCGTAAAAAAGTACGGCGTCGACGGTATCATGATAGCACGCGGTGTGTTTCATAACCCATACGCGTTTGAAATCACGCCACGTGCCCATACGCGCGGTGAACTTATAGGGCTGTTGCACACTCACCTTGACCTACACGACCATTACAACACTAAGCTTGAGCCACGCAAGTTTGAGCCTTTGAAGCGCTTTTTTAAAATATATATCCGTGATTTCGCCGGGGCTTCAGAACTCCGCGAAAAGTTAATGCACACAAAAACTACTTCAGAAGCCCGCACTATTCTTCAGACAATCGAATAGTCTTTTATCTACGATGGCGGCGATGAAGATCGGCAACCTTCAAACGAACCGAATGGCGATCTACAAGCTGACGCGCTTTTTCAAGCTCAACTTGATCGCTCGCATTATCTCGTAGCTCGATTGCACGGGCAAGTGCAGCCTGTGATTCGGCTTCAATAATATCATTTCCGTGGTCCGCTTCGTCTACAAGCACACGAACGCCACTGGGCGAAATTTCCACCACGCCACCACTAATCGCAAAGTATTCACATTCGCTATTAGGGTCATTTTTTTTATACCTCACGACAATCGCGCCGGGCACGGCAACTGTCACTAGTGGTTCATGTCCCGGGAACACACCAATCTCGCCAGCAGCAGTCGGGATAAGAAGTTCATACACTTCTGTATCTATTCGTACGCCTAGAAGAGTGATGAGTTTTAGGTTCATATTAGTCTTTCTTTTCCGAAAGCGTACCGTTAACCATATAAAACCAATCCTCTGGCTTATCGTCGTATTTTCCATTCAAGATGTCTGCGAAGTCGCGAATTGTATCTTCCAGTTTGACATACGTTCCTGGGTTACCGGTAAATTTCTCGGCGACATAAAATGGCTGCGACAAGTACCGCTGTACGCGACGAGCACGTGCAACTGTTTGCTTTTGATCGTCAGACAATTCTTCCATACCCAAGATTGCAATAATATCTTGCAGTTCTTTGTACTGTTGCAGCACCCGCTGAACTTCACGGGCAACACGATAATGCTCTTCGCCAACAATTTCTGGGTCAAGGCTATTTGAGTTACTATCGAGCACGTCAACCGCAGGGTAGATACCAATTTCAGTTAACGCTCGGTTCATGACAATTGTAGCGTCAAGGTGAGCGAATGTCGTTGCAGGTGCTGGGTCAGTCAGGTCATCTGCAGGTACGTACACGGCCTGTACGGACGTAATTGAGCCTTTTTTTGTACTGGTGATACGTTCCTGTAATGCACCCATTTCTTGTTGCAAGTTTGGTTGATACCCCACAGCAGATGGCATACGTCCAAGAAGCGCAGATACTTCGGCGCCAGCCTGTGTGTAACGATAAATATTGTCAATAAACAGGAGTACGTCCTTACCTTCATCTCGAAATGTCTCAGCCATGGCAAGTCCAGATAAAGCCACGCGCAGACGTGCTCCTGGCGGCTCGTTCATCTGGCCAAACACAAGACTCGTCTTACTAAGTACGCCTGCTTCTGCCATTTCATAGTACAAATCATTTCCTTCGCGTGTGCGTTCGCCGACACCTGCAAATACCGAGTTACCGCTATGGAATTTGGCAATATTATTGATTAGTTCGGTTATAAGCACGGTTTTGCCGACACCGGCTCCAGCGAAAAGACCCACCTTACCACCTTTTGTCACGGGTGCAATAAGATCAACAACTTTAATACCTGTTTCTAAAATCTCAGTTTTATTTGATTGTTCTGATAGTGGGGGAGCGGCACGGTGTATAGATGCTCGCTTACCCTTTGGTGCTGGCTTGCCGTCTATCGGGTCACCGACAACATTAAACATCCGACCTTGGGTTTCTTCGCCGACTGGCACACTAATTGGCGCTCCCGTACTTACAACGTCATCACCGCGCTTTAGCCCATCGGTACTTGCAAGTGCAATTGTTCGCACTGTCCGCTCATCGAGGTGCTGGGCTACTTCAAGTGTCAACACGCTCGAGTCGCGCTGTATGTGTAGTGCATCATAAATAGCTGGGATAGTACCAGTTGTAAACTCAACGTCTACGACCACGCCAACTACTTGTATAATTTTTCCTATGTTCTTTTTCTCAATTTGGGTCATCATATTCTCCTTTATTTTTCAATGGAACGTGCTAGTGCGTCGACTGCTAATACTTCGTCGTGATCTTCGGCCATGTACCATCGTCGAGATTACTCAGCACTCTATCGGCTCTGTGTATAAACTCACGAGCCCACTCTAGTGCCCCCATGGCTTCATTGTAATTAATGACATATCCGGCCTCAGTAGCCATATCCTGTAGTGAGTATATATATTCTTGGTTGATTATGACTAAGTGGCATATCACTACGCTCTTCGAGTGCGATAGTCCTTGCGAGTAATAGAATTGCGCTTCTGTGAACATATATATCCCGATCTAGCGGCATTTCAGGTGCTTCAAATATAGTTTCATTACTACTCATTTAAAGCCTCCACGCCACCTGATATTTCGGCAAGCTCCTGTGTAATCGCTCCCTGCCGGGCCTTATTCATAGCAAGCGTCAGGTCATCAGCCAAATCAGATGCATTGTCGGTGGCGTTTTTCATAGCTATCATACGCATGCTGTGTTCGCTGGCGCGAGAGTCAAGGAGCGCTTGAAATATCTGCGCCCCAACGAGGCGGTACACAACGCTATCTAGCACCTCTTCGGTACTTGGTTCATACAGTGCGTCGCGGGCAACGCCAGGTTCTATAGCGTCGTCAAACCCAGCTGGCAGCAGGCGTAGTAGCGTTGGTATTTGCGTAATAGAATTAATAAAATCAGTATAGATAATATCAACTGCATCGACGTCGCCGCTCGTAAATTGTGCCCGTGCGCTATCAAGTATTGCACGTAACTCACGGCCATCCGGTCGGTCAGGTAAGTCCTCGTACACCCCAAGCACCTGTGCGTCTTTTAAACGAGCAACAAACTGTGCAGCCTTACGTCCAACTGCAATCGTCATGTTCTTAACACTAGCTTTGTCATCAGCCTGCAGCTGATTAATGTACTGTTTTACAATATTACTATTATAGGCACCAGCCAGTCCTTTATCCGAAGCTATAACAATAATTAAACGATTCTTAACATCGCGTTTTGCAAACAGCGGGTGTTGACGTACTGATGTATGAGTAGCTAGCGCAGTGAGAAGCTGCTTAGCTGCAAGTGCGTATGGAGCCGAAGCTTTTGTTGCTTCTTGAGCACGGCGCATCTTGCTTGCTGCAACAAGCTGCATTGCCTTTGTAATTTGCTTGGTATTTTTAACCGAGCGAATACGAGACTTTAGTACTTGGGTCGATGCCATGAATTATTTTCCCTCAAATCCTTTTGCGACATGTGTTGCTGCGGTTCCAATGGTTTTTAGTACCGCATCAGTTGGTTTGTCGCCAGTTTCGAGTGCTTTGACAACGTCTGTATGGTCAGCTGATAGTCGGGCTAATAACGCTGCTTGAGCATCCTTAATGTGCGACGGATTGACACGATCGAACAAGCCATTCGTCACGGCGTACATACTAGCAACTTGCTCCCAAATACTCGCTGGGCGATATTGCGGTTGTTTGAGTAGTTCTGTTAAACGTTGGCCACGCTCAATTTGCGACTTAGTAGACTCATCGAGGTCGCTGCCAAACTGCGCAAAGCTTGCAAGTTCCCTAAATTGAGAAAGTCCGAGCTTTAAGTTACCGCTAACCGATTTGACTGCCTTCGTTTGGGCAGCTCCACCAACACGTGATACCGACAAGCCAGCTGAAATAGCCGGTCGAATACCCTGATAAAAAAGATCTGTTTCGAGGAAAATCTGTCCATCTGTAATTGAAATAACGTTTGTTGGGATATATGCACTAATGTCACCTGCCTGTGTTTCGATAATCGGTAGGGCAGTCAGCGAACCGGCACCTAATGCGTCGCTGAGTTTTGCAGAACGCTCCAGTAGGCGAGAATGCAAGTAAAACACATCGCCCGGGTAGGCCTCGCGTCCTGGTGGGCGACGAAGCAATAGTGACATTTGGCGATACGCAACGGCGTGCTTTGTCAGGTCATCGTAAATCATGAGTGCATGCTGTTTATTATCACGGAAATATTCACCCATAGCAGTTCCTGCATATGGCGCTAGGTACAGTAGCGAAGCTGGATCAGCCGGACTCGTCGCAACAATAATCGTTTGATCCATCACGCCCTCTGCTTTAAGACGGTCCACCAAGCGAGCTACCTTAGATAACTTTTGGCCGATTGCAACATACACATTTACCACGCCAGTTTTTTGCTTGGCTTGATTAATCATTGTGTCAATTGCAAGTGCTGTTTTACCGGTCTGACGGTCGCCGATTATAAGCTCTCGCTGGCCACGGCCGATAGGGAACATAGCGTCAATAGCCATAATGCCAGTCATAAGTGGCTCATGGACTGACTTTCGACCCATAACACCGATTGCTTCTCGTTCAACCAAGCCAACGGCTTTGGTTTTAATTGGACCAGCTCCATCAAGTGGGCGACCAAGCGGGTCAACCACACGACCAAGTAACTCCGGACCAACCGGTACTACAAGTGCAGTGCCTTTCAGACGAACCGTATTACCAGCCGATACTTCAGCGTCAGTTCCAAGAAGTACAGCACCAATTTCATCTTCCATAAGGTTTAAAGCAAAGGCTTCCACAATACCCGACGGAGCTTCTATTTGAAGCACTTCGCTGTACCCAGCATCGCGCAGGCCGTGTATCCAAGCCACACCGTCACCAACACGAGTCACTACACCAACGCTCTCAAGACCTTCAGTGTGCTCAAGACGAGTAATTGCCGCGCGTAAATCTTTGGAAAGTTCTGCTACTGATAGTTCTGCCATAGTATGTTCCTCGTTATTTCTTATAGTTTGTTCTTAGGGTTGATAGTGTGTGCGCTAGGGTAGTGTCGAGCCTAAATCCGGGAATATCAAGCCTCAAACCGCCTAAAACAGCGGGGTCAACAACATGCTGCAGCTGGATATCATGACTTTTCTTTCGGCTGTTAATTACATCCTCAATCGCCTGACGAGTTACATAACTGAGCTTAAATGCAGTGACGACACGTGCCGATACGAGACCTCGTTCTGCAAGTGCATACTCAATATCGCGCACAATAACATCGAGTTCTTTTGTACGACGGGTATCTACCAAATAACCAGCCAGCTGCATCAGCGTGTTATGTACGTCTGTGCCAGTCGCGAGATTATCCGCAACATAGTGTGTGATTCTACGACGGGATAACTTGACAGCCATGTTGTTATTCAACTGCCTTTAGGCTATTAGCAATCAATGAATCATCAATACGGGCAGTCACAACTTTCCCCACTACTTTTTCTGTAGCGAGCGCAACAAGCTCTAACGTTTCATTGTGTAGTGCAGCTTTTGCGGCTAAGATTTGCTTGTCAATCTCACTCTGTGCTGTTGTGACGATTTGTTCTGCACGCTTCTTGGCTTTATCCTCACTCGCACTCAACTGGGCAGCCGATTCAAGTTTCGCCGTCGCAACGATTTCAGATGCGTCATCACGCGCTTTTTTAAGTAGCTTTTCAATCCGTGCTTCAGCGTTGGCTGCTGCGTCTTGAGCTTCGTGGGCTGCTTTATTAGCAGCTTCTATAGTATCTTTTCTTTCGTCGACTGACTTCATAAGCCACGGATACACAAATTTGCCCAGTAACCACACCAAGATGATAAACGCGACTATCTGAAGTATTAACATCTGCCAATTGATGCCAAGTGCTTCGAATATGCCTGGCCCAACTGGTGGAGCGTTTGCAGCTGCAAATTGTGTTAGTAAGTTACTCAATGATTCAGATCCTTATGCTAAGAATGTCGCGATGATTGCAACAATAATACCGATAATAGCAAGCGAATCGGCAAACACAATTGCCGTAATCATAAGCGTCCGAATTTCGCTTATTTTTTCTGGGTTACGACCAAGTGCGTTTAATGCTGCTGCTCCAATAAATCCAATCCCCATGGCCGCGCCAAGTGCCGGTAGGGCATAGGTAAGTCCAAAAGCTAATTGTTCCATATTATAATTCTCCTTCTTGCTGCTCGCCGTCTAGCGAATACAGATTGTTTTTATACGTTACTTTCATTATATCATCCGACAGCCTTGGCTTTTTTGGCTTTATTCGCAGGTGGATGATCGTGAGTAGGTGAAGGATGGTGGCTGACAGCCAGTGCGGTAAAAATAAGTGTTAACATAAAGAACACGTACGCTTGTATAAAGCCGATAAACAATTCGAATCCCATGAAAATAGGTAATATTACCGCCGAGAAGTAACTTGTCAGAATTGCAACTACAATCAGCAGGCCCTCACCGGCAATAGCGTTGCCAAATAAACGAAGCGACAGCGCTGTTGCTCGCGATACTTCACCAATAAGCTCAAGCAGGCCCTCAAATGAGCCAATCGGGTCTTTGAACGGGTTGCGGAAATAACGGCCAGCGTTACCTAAAAGGCCAAGATATTTTACAGCGTAAATTTGCACAGTCACAATTGTGATAAGCGCAAGCCCTAGCGTGAAGTTAAGATCGGCAGTAACACTACGCAGAAGTGGAACATTGTTGATAAATACAGAATCAAGCCCAGGTAGAATACTCAGCCAATAACTAATAAGTACAAAAAAGAAAATTGTTACTGCGAGGGGAGTAATTTTTCGTGCGAGTTTTTTATCAGGTATAACATCGTCAATCGCCTTTAATAATCCCTCAAACACCCACTGAAACAAACCAACGAAACGATTATATTTTCCTTTTTTGATATGACTGACCACGTACAAAACAATGACGATAAATATAATAGCACCTGCGATGCTAGTAACGAGTGCGTTCGTGACCGAAAATCCCCAGATGTTAAAAAGTTCCTGAGCAGAAATACTAATCTTTATTTCAGCGGCTGCGAAAAGGTTCATCGCGACTTCCTTATACGTCGTAGCTGCAAGAATACTAGCAGTACGCTCGCTGCAAAGCCAGTAATCACACATATAGTCGTAAAGAGAGGTGCGCTACCCGTCGCGTTATCTACCGCGACACCCAGTATAGTACCGCCAATCGACGGAACAAATGTCCGCCACGTTGTATCAGCAATGGTCATAAGCAACAAAATTGCCGCTTGCTTGTGGGTAAGCGGCAGCGATGTCGTCTGGGTCTTAGCGCGAGGCGACTGCTTCATATCTAATTAATATTAACAGAGAAGTGAGGCTTTGTACAGCGACAACATACCTACGGAATAGAGGTGACCGAAAATGTACCACCTCCGGTAAAGGTATGGATAGTAAAGCTACCCGAAGTTGTGATTGTACCACCGATTGCAGTGAGGGAACCTGTAGGGTAGCGCACTATTACGATACCATTACCGCCAGCGCCACCTGCCTGGGAAGCCTCAGCGGCATTCGTGAGCGCACCGCCGCCGCCGCCGCCCCGGCTTATAGTACCTGCAACACCCGGACCAGTTGTCGTAACGCGGCCTGCTCCGCCAACAGCGCTACCGCCGACTCCGGCAATTGCATTACCGGCGCCACCGCCACCGCCACCGTAAAACAATGCAACTCCTGATATTGCGTTTGATATACCGATACCGCCGGCACCACCTGTTGTATTTCCGGTTGAATTAGTACCAACACCGCCGGCACCTCCGCCGCCTCCGCCAGCGCTGGTTGCACCTCCGTCGTAGCCCACAAAGCCATTACCGCCACGGAACCCTTGACCAAATATGCCAGATGCACCAACAAGCGCTTGAGCGTTCTCGCTTGATGCACCACCCGAAGCTCCAATACGTGGCGTAATGGTCCACGAACCACCTCCGCCTCCGCCGTATGCAACCACTGTATCAAAACTTGATGAAGATCCGTTACTACCGTTGGCAAAACCTACGACACCAGCGCCGCCAGGCCCAACCGTAACAGGATAATTACCTGTAGTAAGAACGTAGGCTGCGTTGTGTACTACGCCACCACCACCACCGCCGCCTGAAGCAATACTTGTACCGGCCGATCCGCCACCAGCGCCACCACCACCAACAACAAGCAGCTGTGCAGTTGAAACTGCAGGCAGGCTAGGGTTTGGGTTAAATGTACTGCTATACGAAAATGGTTGCGGATCATTCGGGTACCAGGCAGGCGCAGCTCTCCAGCTCGTTGCATTGGAATTTGTGAGTATCGTGCTGTCTGATAGCCTCATAACACTGAAAATAAGTCCAGACGCGCCCGAACCATTTCTGAGCATAATACCAAATGTGTGCGCCCCCTCGCTCAGCGTTAGATTTGTTGTCTCTAAAGACGTCCATGATGACGTTTTCTGGACTACTCTCGTACCATTTAGATAAATGTCGCAGATATCATCGCACGTGTAGGTGAGCCGAACAGGAGTAGACGCCGAAAGTACTATTTTATTTTCGTCTCTAAATACCGTATTTGAATTACTCGGATATATAGATCCGCCCGTAAAACTGTGCGTCGTACTGAGCCAGTTGGCTGCTAAGTCTTGGCTGGTTGTATTCCACGCGGGAATCATTGAAGCCGGTGCCCACACTGTTGACTCACCCCAGTGTTGAACTTGCCGTGCGGCCCCCCAAAATGCAATATCCGCATAGTAATCATTCATGGAATAATGCTGTTGTTCACTTGATGACACTCGCCACGACGAATCTGTGACAACAAGCGGTAATGTTGCGCCGCTAGCTGTTAATGAGCCTCTAAAATTAGCTTGCGAAGGGAGAACTGTCCTATTTGTCGACCTTACAACTAAGCTGTGGCATCCAGCAGTTAAACTAACACTTACGGACGCTGGAGCGGTACTATTACGATTAAGTACAAATCTTCCGTCTACGTACCAATCAACAGTGTTGCTACTAGCCGTAGTAAGTGTATATGTGCCAGCAGTTGTCACACTAAAATCTTTACGGAAATATGTCGCTCCAGCAATTGTGTTGCCCAAATTTACGCCAATCGCATCTGCGCTAAGGGCTGGAATTGAGTATGTGGCCGATCGTACCGATGCGTTACTCCATCCAAATATGCTTTTTGTCGCATTTGAGCATAGGTCTGGGATAACGGCAGCGGGCGCACTTTTTTGGTCATATCTTTTGTACACATTTCTGGTTGAGTCACGAAGAAGTTCAACAAAGCCAGTGTTGGGGATAGTGCCGTTTTGAGCGCTCAGAGCCGTAACTTGAAAGGTTCCGCTTCCGGTAAAGGTACGTATGGTATTGTTACCTGAAATTGTTTCTAAGCCACCTGTTGCAGTCAGTGATCCAGTAGGGTAATTGACAACGACGATGCCCGAGCCGCCGCTTCCACCACTTGTATACGCACCGTTAAAAGATCCGCCACCGCCACCGCCACCACGGTTTACGATAGCATTTGTACCAGCGCTGTTCAGCACACCAGAGCCGGCACTTGTTCCGCCCGTACCAATAAAGCTACCATTAATTTCACCTGCGCCACCGCCAGAAGCATATACAACTGCTGCTCCGGTAATACTATTCGAAATACCGGCGCCTCCGTTACCGCCGCCACTCACGCTGCTGCCACTGGCGCCAACACCACCTGCGCCACCACCGCCGCCATTAGTCCCGTTCCAGTTGCTTGGCTCAGCAAATCCATTACCACCATTGTTGCCTTGAGAGCTGGTACCTCCAAATCCAAACGGTGTGTTGGTAGACATAGCGCCACCGCCACCCGATCCGCCATTGCCACCATTAAGACCTGGGTTGCTATGCGTCACGCCGCCGCCGCCGCCTTCAGCGGTAAGTGTGCCAAAAACGGAGTTACCGCCTTTTGAACTTAAAGTAACTGCCCACACACCACCGGTGCCACCACCGCCTATGGTGACAGTATAGGTTCCGACTTCGAGTGGTAGTTCAGGCGCGTCTATGTATCCGCCGCCGCCGCCGCCAGAACCAGCCGACTCACCGCCGCCACCGCCAGCAACAACCATGACTGATGGATTTTTAATATCTGGTGCACCAATACTAAAACTACTCCGCACTGTATCATTTAACGTGACTGAGCAAAGGGGATTTACAGAAGTCGTCGGGCAAGATACCGTTTCGACACCTGAGCAGTTGGTATTTGGTCGAAGTGGTGACGCGTCGCTCCACAGCGGTACATTGCCATTGGCTGCCAAACAAGCTTCGGCATAGGCAATACCGGCCTCGCCGGCAACTTGCGCGAGTTGTTGGTAATACTGATTTTTTATAGCAGTTCGTACAGTCGCAGTGCTACTTACAGATACGAGTAGCACCATAAGCATCACGACGGAAGCAATAAGAATAGTTGGCAACGCAAAACCGCCACGTACGACACGCGAGCGACTTGCCACATAGGAAAGGACCGATACCGCCACTGATTCTCCTTGTATTTTCATGATTTAGTATAGCATAAGCTCATTGGTTGGTAGAAGATAGAAGGAGGAAGTTAGAAGTTAGGAGTTAAAAGTTAGTAGGTAGTAGGTAGTAGGTAGTAGGTAGTTGGAGTGTTTTACATGATGTATACTATATAGTAGCAACGAAAGGTATTTACTATGACAACTACAACTCCTCAAATTACAATCTATAGCACCAGCTGGTGTGCTTTTTGCCACACAGAAAAGCAATGGCTCGACAAGCTTGGCTTTAGCTACGTAGCTAAAGATATAGAAGCAGACAAAGACGCGTACAACGAATTAATGGCTAAAAATGGCGGTGCGTTCACCGGCGTACCTGTTACCGATATTGGCGGAGACTTAGTACTCGGGTTTGATCGACCAAAAATACAAGAAGCTATCAAAAAGCACGGCATTGAACCTGTCACTAAGTAGCAAAATTGTAATCCTATCACAAGGGGGCACATGAATCCGCACGACCGGCTGGACAGCTCACCCGAACCAAATCCAAACGAAGAAGATATTCAGGATTTTGAATTGATGACTGCAAATGAAGTGGTTGAATATATGCTATCTGCCTGGACACACCCTTCACAAGATAGGGTGGATCTTATACTTCGCATCGTAACATCTACTACGCCCGACCCGTTACTAGATGACCCGTGGTCGACTATGGTACATACTCGCACTAATGCCATACTATCCAAGAAAACTCATGCACTTAAAGATGATGACGCTTTTGCATCTGACCTTAATGAAGCACTCGCCACACCAGATATATCGCTCGATGCACGAAGAGCTGTAGAAATACTACTGAAATTTTATTCCATAGAATCAGAGCATAGTGGGCCAGGCGTGTCGAATAAGCTCCTGCGGGTATGGGGTAGGGTACACTCGCAGATACAAGCCGAAGAAATCGCTCAGGGGCCGTACTAAACAGCACCCACTTGCAGTACGTCACCGCCCAAAGCCTCACGAAAGTAGCCGTCGTGACTCACGTACATAACGGCACCTGCGTATGTGCCAAGTGCTGTCTCGAGCTCTTCGATGCTTGGTAGATCTAAGTGGTTAGTGGGTTCGTCGAGAATAAGTAATTGCGGTTCATTTGCAAGCATGGAAATCAGCTGAAAACGCGCTTTTTGACCACCTGATAGTCGTGACACTGGTGTTTTGCCGTCTCCTTCGGTAAATAGGTAATCGCTGAGTAGGTTACGAATCTTTGTAGTTGAAATAGAAAGATTTTTATCAAGATACATTTTTTCTATGGCAGCTTCGAGCGATAAGTCAAAGTACGTGGGCGAAACTTCTTGTTCATATATACCAATTCGTACATGTGAATCAATGCTTGCTTCGCCACTAAACTGTACGATATCCGCTGCCTGATTATTAAGCAGGTATTTAATGAGTGTCGTTTTGCCCGCGCCGTTACGTCCGCGCAGTTCCAGCGCTTCGCCTTCTCGCAGGTCAATATTTGCTCCATTAAATAAAGCATCTGTACCATAGCCAAGTGATAGGTCACGAGCGCTCACGAGCACATGCTTACTACGTGACTCGTCGTCTTTTAGATTCATACGGATATTCTTTGCCTTAAATTTATTGTACTGGGCGGCAACCTTATAGTGTAGATTAGCTGCAGATTCTTTGTCTATCCAAAACGTTGGCTTTTCTTTAGCCAAAAGCTCAGCAAGTTCTTTACGCGAGTTTTCTTCGAGCCGTTTAAACTTTTGAATAGTACCTGGGTTGCGTGACTTTTCCTTGAGTCGCTGATAATCAAGAACTTTCACCTTAAGATTGGCTATACGTTTTTCAACCATTTCAAAATCATTCATTTGAGTGCCCGTACTTACGGCATTTTGCTTTAAATACGCATCGTAATTACCCTTATAGCTGACACTGTCACCGTCTTTTAATTCAATAATGCGATCAACTTCGTTCAGCACATCGCGGTCGTGTGTAATAACTAACATTGCTTCACGGGCAGACTTCATCCACTCAATATATTGTGCCTTAGCTATGTAATCCATGTGATTGGTTGGTTCGTCTACAAGCGCTAAATGTGCGTCACTGTGCATTACCTTAACAACCTCGACCAGTCGTTTTTGACCACCCGAAAGAGTAGTAAAGGCGCGGTGGGCGACACCTGGTAATTGAAAGTTATCTAGTTCGCGTTCAATTTGCTCCTCAATCTGATAAAATCCTTTGTCATCAAACCGCTGCAATGCTTCACTATATTCGTTAATCAGCTTCATATCGTCACCCATAGCCATAGGATACGTCTCAATAATATGGCTGAGTTCCGAATATTCAGGCAAGCCCGCAAGCACATACTGAAGTACTGTTGTGTCGCCCATATCGTGGTGCTCCTGAGCTGTTGATACCACTACCGTACCACGCCTAAATATAATGTCACCCGTATAGTCAGTGTCCACACCAGCGACAATACCAAATAATGTCGATTTACCGACGCCGTTTCGGCCAATAACGCCGACCTTTTCGGCGTCGTCAATAGAAAACTTGATCCCACTCATAAGGAGCTTGGGACCGAAAGATTTTTCCGTCACTGTTATATCGGCAATCATATCTGTACAAGTGTACCATTTATGTACGTTAACAGATAGGAGTATCTGGTACGTGCTGCGGCTCGCTGTGGCCTTTTTTATATAGCAAACGTATACTATAGGCAATGCCGAAAAAACAAACGCTAATTATGGTACATGGCTTCCGTGGCACTCACCACGGGCTGCAACTTATCGCAGATGCACTTCCTGACTTTTCGGTAATTGTCCCAGATGTGCCGGGGTTCGGAGAAGGCGATACACTGAGTACGTATTCACTCGATAGCTACGTATCGTGGCTACACGGCTTTATTGCGTCTCAAAAACACATTGGTACACCCATACTTTTAGGACACTCATTCGGAAGCATTATTGTGAGCGCGTACGCAGCCGATTATCCTGACACGATAGCTGCGCTTATTCTGGTAAATCCAATTGGATCACCCGCACTCGAGGGGCCAAAGCGAGTTCTCACCCAATTAGCAATTTTTTACTACAGGGTCGGTGAAAAGTTACCGTCTATGCTCGCGCAGGCCTGGCTACAGTCGCAGATTGTTGTCATGATTATGAGCATGAGTATGGCAAAGACCAAAGACAAGCAACTAAGAGCCTATATCCACAATCAACACCGCCGCTATTTTAGTAAGTTTCACAGTGCAAGTTCAGTATCTCAGAGCTTTAAGACATCCGTATCTCACAACGTGCGTGACTATGCGGCGAGAATTTCTGTCCCAACACTGCTTATAGCAGGCGAACGTGACGATATCACACCAATAGAGAAGCAGCGTGAACTACATAGGTTGTTCGCTCAGGCGACGCTCGTCGAAATTCCATCTGTTGGTCATTTGACACATTATGAAACGCCGCTACAGGTAGCGCGCGCTATCCGCGACTTTACGAAATAAGATTGTTATAAATAGCTATGAACTCATCGAGTGTGTTGTCGAGATTATTCTCCCGTGCAATAGCGAGGCTTTGGTTTGAAAATCTTTTTTGTAGGTCGGCGTCGCCTAGTATTTTGGTGAGTGCGTCGCCCATTTGTTCGTCGTTATCTTGCTCGCACAAGTAGCCATTAACGTCGTTCTGACATAGCTCCTTTAGGGCTCCAGCATCGACCGCAACGACAGGCTTACCGCTTGCCATTGCCTCTAAGGTTGCGATACTTTGAAGCTCCATAGGTGATGGCATAGCAAATATAGTACCAACTTGGTGAAGTGGCGCCAAATCTTCTTCAGGCACGCGGCCAGTAAACGTTACCGACTCGGCTATACCAAGCTCACGCACGAGCCATTTTAAGTTATCGGCGTCACTACCGTCTCCTACAATAACCAGGTGAGCTTTCGTGGTTTGCAGTGTACGGTAAAAGGCCTTCACAAGAACCGAAATATGCTTTTCGGCGTCGCAGCGCCCTACGTACGTAATGACGGGCACATTACGTGGAATTGGGTAGCTATCGTAAATATACTTTGGTGCTTTGTTGGTTGTAAAACGACTTAGGTCAATACCGTTAGAAATCGCGCGCATTGGCACAGTCATTTTTTCGGCAATCTTAAACATATTTATAGCCGACTGTGTAGGCATCGTCACATAGTCTGCTTTGGAGTGAAAACGGCGCCCATAATCGCGAAGCATATAGTTGATTGGGCGGGCAAGTGGCGCCAGAAGCTTCAAATTATCCATAAGGTTTTCGGGCATCGCATGGTTTGTGCTCACAATAGGAATACCTACTTTGTTGCCGTACTTCATTGCTGCTTGTCCAACCCACATAAGCATTTGAATATGGATAATATCAGGTTCAAATTCATCAATAATTTTCTTTACTTCGCGCATAGGAGTGAGTGATACCCGTATGTTTTGATACAGCGGAAACGGAACTGATAGCGTGCGTGTTACCACGTAATTCTCGTCGACTTCTTTGTATCGTTTACCAATCTGGCTCGGCGCAATAACCAACACATCATGGCCGCGACCTGCAAGACCCCGAGCAAGATTACGCGTAAATGTCGAGACGCCGTTGATGACCGGATAATTTAAATCCGCAGCAATCAAAATTTTCATATAACTCCGATTATATCACGGGCAAGAGATACGTAATGCTCGTGTTACAATATGAGATATTATGAAGTTTTTATATGACGCCCGATATATCCGCCCCGACTTTCACGATGGTATTAGCCGCTACACGACCGAACTTGCAAATGCCGTTGCGAAACAAACTAAAGTCACATTTATTATTTCCGATGAAAAACAACTCGCTCTTTTACCACCCGAGGCTGACTTTGTTATTATTCATGCTCCAATATCAACTCGTGAGCCGCTCACATCAATTATCTTAAATAAGTTCAAACCAGATGTTGTGTTTTCGCCGCTGTTTAGCATGGGAACATTTGGTCGCAGATTTAAACTCATCTTGACATCTCACGATATGATTTATGTCCACCACCCCGAGCCACCGCTCGATATTAGGAGCAAAATTCTACGTGTTGGTTGGCGTTTGTTTTATGCATCAAAAGTACCTATGCGCATGGTGCTTAATAGCCCTGATATCTTAAATACAGTCAGTGAATCTGCAAAACAGGAAATGCTTGATTCAAACATGACCAAGAAGCCGATTATCGTCACAACCAACGCTCCAAAGCCACTCGACAAACTACTCAAGCACCTACCCGACGTGAGCAAACAAAAGCCTCGCAATATTGTGTATATGGGAGCATTTATTAGCTACAAAAATGTCGAAACACTCATTGAAGGTATGGAATATCTACCCGGCTACACACTACACCTTTTGAGTCACTTACCACCAGAAGCGAGATACCAAGAACTATTAGCACGCATACCCCCGGGTGCAAAAGTCGTATGGCACAAAGGAGTAAGCGATCAGCAATACGCTGAAATACTAGCCGATAATGCGATTCTTGCAAGCGCAAGTCTCGACGAAGGCTTTGGCTTACCTGTTGTAGAAGCACATGTTCTTGGTGTGCCGACTGTCTTAACAGACATGCCTGTTTTTCACGAGGTTGCAGGTGAGGCGTCACTTTTCTTCGACCCACGTAGCCCAAAAGATTTTGCCGGTAAAGTAAAGCAACTCGACGATGACGAACTACGCGTCAAGTTATCACGCGCCGGAAGAAAACATGTCGCACAGTATTCCTGGGATCATTCAGCCACCACGCTTATTAAGGCGGTGACATCTTTGATACAATAGACGTATCATGGCCCATAACAAGCAATCAATAAAACCAAAAAAAGCCAGCGCAATAGTTAATCGCCGGGCTACGTTTGACTATGCCATCGATCATAACGATGAAGTCGTGGTTGGCTTGTCACTGACGGGTCCCGAAACACGAGCGGCTCGAGATGGCCATATACAACTCAAAGGTTCGTTCGTGACAGTGCGAGCTGATGAATTGTGGCTTAACAACGCGAGTTTCAGCCTTGCACTTAACGAACGCAATAAGCCTGGTGCTCGTTCTATTGATACGTCTCCGCGTAAACTTTTGGCAAAACGCAAACAAATCGACGAACTATACGCTCGCAAACAGTCAGGTATGACAATTGTCCCTATGCGTCTTCTCACCAAAGGGCGCTATATCAAACTTGTCATAGCACTAGGTAAGGGTAAGAAAAACTACGACAAACGCGAAACGCTGAAGCGCCGCGACCAAGAACGCGAAGCCAGTCGTGCAATTAAAAATCAATAAACTCAAGATGTAAGATGCCCTCCGCTGCGTACAAGCAGCGGAGGGCATACGTTCTCAGTGGGAAACTGCGAGGTTTGAAATCGCACTCACCGGCTGGCGTCGGCCGGACATCCTACGGTACTTCACTTTCGGCGGTTGGCCAGTCTGTCGCCTATCTACAGTCAGGCAGCCATTGCCAAAACTCAGCATAAAATGATCAACTAACCGAGTAAGGTTCGGGTCAGAGTTCACTTTTTCGTATGTGTCACTAGTATGGTGGAAAAAGAAGATAGTTGTTCGGACTTTCGGGTCCGAACAGTCTATTATCTCAACCCGTTGGCCGTCGCGTAGCACGATAACTCCTTCGAACGTAAGTCTTGCGTCACCGTTGTACCCCGGAAACGCAGCACGTACTGCATCTTCAAACGGGGTATTACTTTCAATCGAATACATTTTTTTCCTTTTGATAGAAACGACAAAGACGTATGCTATTATCGCATTTAGTTTTTTATATGTCAATGCTTTATACTATCCCTATGAAGTTATATTCGTGGAATGTAAATGGGATCCGAGCAGTTATCAACAAAGGCGCCTTCCAGTCGTTTATGGCCGAGCACCAGCCCGATATACTCTGTTTGCAAGAAACAAAAGCCAAACAAGGCCAAGCGCAGATTGACTTACCAGAGTATTACGAATACTGGCACGATGCAGACAAAGCAGGCTACAGTGGCACGGCGATTTTTAGTAAAATAAAGCCGCTTGCGGTTATTAATGGCTTTGTCGATGAAATAAGCGAACAATACGAACTTCGCGATAGTTACGGTGACCCGGCGAGCGAAGGCCGTGTTATATCTGCCGAGTTCGATGATTTTTGGGTAGTAACTGTATACACGCCGAATGCCAAACGTGATCTTACAAGACTCAGTCTGCGTTATTTAAAATGGGACAAAGCGTTTCTCGAACATGTCAAAACGCTTGAACAATCAAAGCCAGTCCTTATGAGTGGCGACTTTAATGTTGCGCATACTGAAATTGACCTCGCACGCCCGAAAGACAACGTCAAAAATCCAGGCTTTACGCTAGAAGAACGTGAAGGTATGGATAACATCATTTCTGCAGACTTTAGTGACACTTTTCGCCGTCTACACGCTACTGAATTAGGTGCATACACCTGGTGGACTGCGTGGGGAGGCGCCAGAGCTCGTAACATTGGTTGGCGTATTGACTACTGGTTAGCAAGTAAACACATATCTGACAAAGTCGTAAAAGCTGAAATCCACGCCGATGTTATGGGCTCCGACCACTGTCCAGTCAGTATTGAGGTAACTGTGTCGTGAAACAAAAAACACTTTCATTGTTACTTCTTATCCAAGACGATATGGTGCTTCTCGCTATGAAAAAGCGTGGATTTGGGGCAGGACGATGGAACGGTGTCGGCGGTAAAGTTGAAATTGGTGAGTCAATCGAATCGGCTATGATTCGTGAATCTCAGGAAGAAATAGGTGTTACGCCAACTATCTATAAAGAGGCAGCTGATCTGCATTTAAATGTGTTTTTTAAAGAAGAACCAACGATGATGAACGTTACCGTATATACTGCAACTGCCTGGGAAGGTGAGCCGACAGAATCAGATGAAATGGCACCAACCTGGTTTAAAAAAAGCAATATTCCGTATGATCAAATGTGGTCAGACGACCCTTACTGGCTCCCAGACGTATTGGACGGTTATTACGTTCACGCTGAGTTTAAACTCAACGAACGTGATGAAATTATTTGGCATAAGGTCACGCGTCGGGGTGCAACTCACCATCCCAGCGTGTAAGGTAGAAATAACTTGGTCGTATTCGGCTTTCGAGCCACTCGACAGCATCTGTAGTAATCTTTTGCGAAAGATTTTCGTCATCGACAGTACTTTGCCCTGTATAGACAGTTAATTTACCTTCAGAAGATATAAAGTAGTATAGAAATTCAATAGATGCTGGATCTTGAAGTAATATGATTGAACGCTCGACAACATATTCACCGGTGCCTTCGTTTTTAGCAAGCGCTTTTTCAGCCACAACATACGGAGGCATTACTGGTCCAGACATATGGGGAAGTTTCCATGTGCTTTTTACAGTTTCTGGGTTTTGAGCCGGATCGAAAGGACCCGGTAGAAGAATATCAACAATGTTATTGAGTCGCTCCGTAAGTATTTCATTAGGTTTTTTTCGTTCTGGCGTAGGGAGGTTTGGGTTAGTCATTGACATAAATATAATCATATTTTCTATAATTCGTCAACAAACATTGTATACTGGACACATGGATAATTTCCCATACTGGCAAAAACAAACCAAGCAAACGCCTCTTTTTCCCGATATTACTTGGAGTAAACCTGAGCAAAAATCGTTGTCCGGACGATTGGGGATTATTGGTGGTAATAAGCTTGGCTTTGCTGGCGTTGCCGAGGCCTATGTTACGGCAACAAGTGCTGGAGTAGGTGAAACCCGAGTGTTGTTACCTGATGCGTTAAAAAAGATGATTCCTCCTGTAATCACAGATACGATATTTGGCGCCACCAACCCATCGGGGAGCCTGTCGCGCGAGGCACTACCTGATATGAACGCACTTGGTGCATGGTCAACTGCCACGCTCCTTGTAGGTGATGCCGGCCGCAATAGTGAAACAGCAATTGTATACGAAGATTTCCTACGTGATTATCATGGTCAACTTACAATTACTCGCGATGCCGTAGATCTTGTTAAACATGCTTCACAAAACATCGTCGAACGGCCCAACACTCTACTAGTACTATCATTCGCGCAGCTTCAGAAACTATTCCAGACAGTATATTACCCAATCGTCCTGACATTTAGCATGCAACTCACGAGCCTTGTTGAAGCTGTCCATAAGTTCACTATCACATACCCTGTTCATATTGTTGTACTTCATAAAGATATTGTTATAGTTGCATCTTCTGGTAACGTCACAAGCACACCATGGGAGACGCCCATGGCAATATGGCGGGGGAGTGTTGCGACTAAAGCGGCAAGTTATTGGACGTGGAACCCGTCAAAGCCATTAGAAAGTATCACTGCTTCTTTGTCACAATAGACCACAGCGTTTTTTTAACTACTGGTACCGCGAACCGGATTTGAACCGGTACGTCCCGAGGGACACCAGATTTTGAGTCTAGCATGTCTACCATTCCATCATCGCGGCACAAGTTGTTAAAAAAATCTTACGTTCCTTTTGTGTTATACATACGTACTATCCAGAGGTAGTAAACGTGAGTATGATAGTCGGCGCGTTCAATGTATTGTACAATAGAAGTAGTAAGGAAGCTATATTATGCGCCCCGATGACGTCGTTCCCACCCCTGATACTTCGACACCTCAACCAGAGGCTTCTTTTACAGTTGCAAATGTAGCACAGCAAGCCGCTGCTGCAGATGTTGTACGCAGCCAAATTAATAGCTTATATAATGCGCCTGGTACCATTCCCACCGCCGCGTCTCTCGACCCGCTAACTGACGTTAATCCCTATGACAGAACACATTCGGCCCACCCTCAGCCGACCGAAGCCGACTGGCAGCAGTATCACAGCGCCTGGCAAACCTATTACCAGAAATATTACGAAGGCTACTACACGCATCATCTTACGAAAGCGCAAAAAAATCTGGATAATACCACAGGCAGCACACAGGGCTATTTCCACACACAACCACTCGAGCCAGAGCCAGATACCGTGAGCAAGGAAGAGGCGTTATATGATCTCCGTCAAAAACTCCTCGCACGCGTCCAATCATCGGCTCGCACTGTCCGAAAAAGTCGCCATTTTGTCCCTATTGCTGCGGCGCTTTCCGTGGTACTTGTCTTTTTATTTCTCCAGTATAACCGCGTACTCATTGCTAATGTCGAAGCCTACGTTAGCCCGGGAAATATCGACCCACAAAACATTGTGATTGATCCAAGTACAGATGTTACTGTCACACCTAACCCTAAACTGATAATTCCAAAAATTAACGTCGACGTGCCTGTCATATATGATGTTGGTAATGACTTTGACTCCCAGATGGCAGCCATGACAAAAGGCGTGGCTCACTTTGCGATACCAGGAGCGAACAGCCGCCCGGGACAAATAGGTAATACTGTTATTTCAGGACACAGTAGTAATGACTTACTAGAGATTGGTGACTATAAATTTATATTCGCCCAGCTTGAAAAACTGGTTGTCGGGGATACAATATACATTAACTACGAAAGCAAACGCTACACGTACATTATTACGCGTACAGAAGTTGTCAAACCTACGGAGGTCAGCAAACTCGTATATGCCCCAACCAAGCCCGTTCTTACTCTCATAACCTGCACACCACTTGGTACTGCACTTAACCGTTTACTCGTGACCGCTGAACAGTTGAGCCCAGACCCAACCGTTTCAACTCCAGCACCCGCTGCCGAAAGTGTCGAAACGGCAACTATACCAGGCAACGCGCCAACATTATTTGAACGAATATTTGGTCGTCAAAACTAAGGTAAGGCGAGTCGAACTCTTTGCAAACTAAAGCCGATTTCTGTCGCGTTAAAACTATACATAAACTTGCGGTTAGTGGTTAGTACCACATCTTGGCCCGCTGTAACACCCGAAAGCGATACCACGTTAGCACCATCAAAGTCGCGAATAGTCAGCGTACTGTTCGTATCGGACCATACATGGTCATCATTAAGCCATTGTAGTGCACCCACAGGCGCCTCCTGTGGCGGAACAATTGTGGAGCGACTCACTCGGCTATGTTCAATGTCGTAGCTCATAAATGTCGCTCCCGTTTGAGCAAGTACATAATCTCCTCGCGGACTAAATGAAAGTCGCTGAGCAGTCGGCTCAAACGTAACCGACGATACAATACCAAGGCTTGATATGTCATCACCAGGTGTAGTCGGGTACGAGCCGCCCAGAATATCAATTTGTGTTCCTTCGGCTATCGCGACAAAGTCTTGATTAAAGTATCGCGCTGTTGCCACACTGAGAGGAGTCGTGAGTGGACTTGAACGCAAAATGTGTGGCGCACTGTCACCCTCGCGGTACAACCCAGCAACATGTCGTGTCGGGTCTTTTTGATCAACACCTACATATGTCAAAATATTTGTATCATACAGCTCAAAGCTCTTGACGCCCGATACGAGCGAGCGTGATATTGTGGCTGCACTGAGGTCAAGCTTACGAATATCTCCAGCGCTAATTGCATACACAATTGATCCACTTGTTCCTGCTAAGACCGGCGAGGTAATATCGATATTGAGCAACTTTGTCACATTTTTTGAATTATTTATATCCCTGGTATCGGCGATAAGCCACTCACTCTTATCGTTATATGTATGATTCATCAGAATGTACCTGCCACCTTGGTCCCATGAATTCAGCGTAAATGTATGCGAAATATTTGGTATCAGGGCGTCAGTGTAAAGTGTCTGTGGCAACGTGAGCGTCACTGTTTTAATGTCATCTGAACGAATATCAATCAGCTCGATTGACGGATTTTTTGAATCGCTAAGTACGGCAATAGCCCGACTGTCTGGACTCGCTAGGCTTGCTGAGAGTCCGGTAAATTGAGTTAGTTTTTCAGGTGTGCGTTCGGTTGGGATCAATAGTGCATAGTTAAGCCAATTAAGCGTGCCAGCTTTTACATCGATTGTCTTTGTCCACACCTCATAGCCGTCTCTACGCATTGTAAAAGTATGAGTGCCTGCCATTACAGAAAACTTTGTTGGAGTTTTATTCACGGCAGCCTTGCCGTCTACTTCAACAGTAGCGCCAGACGGTTCCGACGCAAATTGTAACAATGCCCCCTGCTCTAAACTGCCGTTGTTACTATCGAATCTATAGCCAAGAATACTGAGCACTATTGCGCTCACAATAAGCACGACCGCCAATGACATAAATGTAATAGTTAGGCTGCGTCGTAGCGCTTGGGTACGCTTGGAAGGTTTTTGATACATGTGCTTTATTATACCAGTGTCAGTGCCTTTTCGCTGTGTCGCACATCAATAATTTCCATATATTATTCATTAGATGCTTGCATAATTAGCATAAGCTTTCTAATATAGAGGTACTACTCGTTTAATTACGGGATTTAGGAATATAACGTGGATTCTGCGAGGCCACCACATATGAGTTCAGACAAAAACATAACAATCAACGGGCAAGCGTACGACGCTGTCACTGGTCTTCCTGTTGCAAAAAAATCAGTCACACCTAAGCGCCCTGCACAATCTAATACTGTTCACAGCCCGCCTCAAAAGTCTAAAACACTTGTGAGACGCGTCACAAAAAAACCTGTCACCCTCGCAACTACTTCAGCTCACCGCACACCGGGCAAATCTATGGATATCGCACGCAGTAGCAACATTGCTCGTTTTGCCGCACATCCTAAGCCTGTTACTGTGGCAGCCCGTCCACACACGGCTGACATTGCGCCAACAGCTCATCCACTGCTTACAAAAACACATGCTAAGCAGGCACAACAACGCATGCCAGCCCCAGTTACTGCACCGCTTACATCTCAACAAGTTAAAAACCAAGCGATTGCCCACGCAATGGCACAACCAGTTGTTAAAAGTCCTAAAAAAAGCTTTTTCAAGCGGCATCCGCGTCTTCTGAGTATCGGCACCCTGAGTATTTTAGTGGTTGCTCTCGCTGTGTACTTTACCTATACAAATATCCCAAGTATTTCTGTACGAGTAGCCGCAGCTCAAGCAGGGATTGACGCAACCTATCCCGAGTACCGGCCAGACGGCTACAGCCTCGATGGACCAGTTACTTTTAGCGATGGTCAAGTCACAATTAACTTTGCAGCTAATACAGGAACGAGTAAATTTATCATCAAACAAGCCAAAAGTTCGTGGGATTCAACAGCGGTACTCAATAACGTCGTGAAGGTCCAAGCGGGCGAAAAATATATCACGAGTCAAGAGCGTGGTCTTACAATTTACACGTATGGTGGCAACGCTGCGTGGGTCAATGGCGGCATTCTTTATACCATAAATGGCGATGCTCCGTTGTCGGGTGATCAGATTCGACGTATCGCAACAAGTTTATAGCCAACACTTCATCTGTTATAATGACACTACCATGACAGTACGTACTCGTTTTGCCCCTAGTCCTACAGGTCTTTTACATGTCGGTGGCGTTCGTACTGCCTTATTTGCGTGGCTCGTGGCTCGTCAGTCGGTAGACGGTAAGTTTATTCTCCGCCTTGAAGACACCGACCAGAAAAGGGAAGTCGAAGGTTCGGCAGAGCATCTTACTGCGAGTCTTCGTGCACTTGGTATCACATACGACGAAGGGCCAGACATTGGTGGGCCATTTGCTCCATATCGCCAAAGCGATCGACTTGACAGTTATAAAAAGTGGGCACAAAAACTAATCGACGCGGGTCGTGCATATGCCGACCCATATAACACAGACGAACTTAACGCATTTCGCGATACCGCAAAGGCCGAAAAGCGCGCGTTTTTATATCGGAACCATCGTCCAAATTTGCTAAACGAAGAACAATTACAGTGGGACGGTTCTATGCCGCTCAGGTTTAAATCAGACCCAAAAAATCATGCATGGCATGACATGGTTATGGGTGATCTTCATGCAGGACCTGAAGTTATTGATGATTTTATTCT
>Ga0163144_10006526_pt1 | contig 25707 bp, 24 predicted proteins | sample OliLak19BULKMAT1_FD_123175 | JGI IMG/M metagenome (GOLD analysis project Ga0163144, IMG submission 123175) | Freshwater microbial mat bacterial communities from Lake Vanda, McMurdo Dry Valleys, Antarctica - Oligotrophic Lake LV.19.BULKMAT1 | ecosystem: Environmental > Aquatic > Freshwater >... | reverse complement strand
TTGGCGCCGCCGCCCTCGGGCACCGTGGTCTGCAAAAAGTAGTCGGCGATCGAACGCGTCGGCCGCGTCAGGACCAGCCAGGTCAACGCCGTCACGCCCAGGCCGATGGCCCCGGCGATCACGGCGTCGCGCCAGGCCGTCCAGCGTGCAGTCTCGCGCGGGCTGCGGGGCGGCAGCCAGTGCAGGGCCAGCATCAGCAGCACGATGCTGACGACTTCCACCAGCAGCTGCGTCAGCGCCAGGTCGGGCGCCGAAAACCAGGCGAACGTCAGGCACACCACCAGCCCGGCCGCCCCCATCAACACCAAGGCCAGCAGGCGCGAGCGGTGGGCCAGCACCGTGCCGAGCGTGGCGGCAATGCCGATCGCGCCGACCACCGCCACGCCGACGCTCAGACCCTGCCAGTGCAGCGCCGCCGCCTGCGCCGACGGCCCCGCCACAAGAAACGGCCAGGCGCCGGCGGCCAGGGCCATCAACACCAACAGCACCAGGTAGCGTTGCAAGCGGCCGTTCTGCAGCGCCTGCATCAGCCCCTATGCGGCCGACAGGCCCAGGGACTGCAGTAGCAGAAACAAGTCGCGCCCGCCCTGACGGATCCAGCCCGGCAGGCGCACCAAGCGGTGCAGGTCGACAAAACGGTGCAGGCCGAAGTAGAGCAGTACCCCGCCGGCCACCGCCACAACGCTCATGAGCAAGGGCAGGTTCAGGCCGTGCCAGACCGCCAGCGTGTAGGCCGGCAACGGCGTGCCGGGCGCGCCGTAGACGGCGGCCTGCGCGGCCACGGCCAGGGTCGGGCCGACCACCAGCGCGGGGGCCAGGCCGACCGCGATGCACAGCAGCACCAGCAACAACACCGGCAGGCACATGAAGAACGGCGCCTCGTGTGGCAGCTTGGGCAGGTTCACCGGCTCGCCGTTGAAGAACGTGTCGTGGATGAAGCGCAGGCTGTAGGCCACGCTGAACACCCCTGCCAGCGTCGCGCCCGCCGGCAGCAGCCACTCCAGCGCGTGGTGAGAGTCCTGGGCCAGGGTCTCGGCGAAGAACATCTCCTTGCTGAGAAAGCCGTTCAGCAGCGGCACCCCGGCCATGGCCGCCGCCGCCGTCATGCCCAGCGTGGCCGTGAAAGGCATGTACTTGAGCAAGCCGTTGATGCGCCGCATGTCGCGCGTGCCGCACTCGTGGTCGATGATGCCGGCGCTCATGAACAAGCCGGCCTTGAAGGTGGCGTGGTTGAGGATGTGGAAGACACCGGCAACGACGGCCAGCGGTTCGCCCAAACCCAGCAGGAGCGTGATCAGCCCGAGATGGCTGATCGTCGAGTAGGCCAGCAATCCTTTGAGGTCATGCTGGAAGATGGCCACGTAGGCGCCGAGCAGCAGCGTGGTCAGTCCCGTCAGGCTGACGATCCAGAACCACGCTTCGCTGCCGCCGAGCGCGGGGTAGAGCCGGGCCAGCAGAAACACGCCACACTTGACCATGGTGGCCGAGTGAAGGTAGGCCGAGACGGGTGTCGGCGCGGCCATGGCGTGGGGCAGCCAGAAGTGAAACGGGAACTGGGCACTCTTGGTGAAGGCTCCCAGCAGCACCAGCACCAGGGCACTGAGGTAGAGCGGGTGGGCGCGGATCAAGTCGCCGGCGGCAAGCACCGCGTCCAGCTTGTAGCCGCCGACGATGTGGCCGATCAGCAGCGCACCGGCCAGCAGGCACAGGCCGCCGGCGCCGGTGGTGGTCAGCGCCATGCGCGCCCCCTCGCGGGCGTCCTGTCGCTGATGCCAATAGCCGATGAGCAGGAACGAGCTCAGGCTGGTCAGCTCCCAGTAGACGACCAGCAGGATCAAGTTGTCGGCCAGCACCACGCCCAGCATGGCGCCCATGAAGAGCAGCAGGAAGGTGAAGAAGCGGCCGGCCGGGTCCTTGGGGTCGAGGTACCAGGCGGCGTACAGCCCACCAAGGCGCCGATGGCCGTAATCAGGAGCGCGAACAGCTAGGCCAGGCCGTCCATGCGAAATCCCAGGTCCAGGCCCAGCGCGGGCACCCACGGCACCCCCACCCTCAGCACCTCGCCGGCAAACACCGCCGGGGCGCTGGCCAGCACCAGGCCGGTGGCCAGCAGGGCGATGGCGCCAGCCATCAAGGCGGCGGCTCGCCGCGCCGCCGGGCCGCCCGTGCCCACCGGCAGGCAGGCCACCAGCACGGCGCCCAGCCACGGCAGCAGGGCCAGCAGCGCCAAGCTCATTGCGTCGGCGGTGATGTCATCTGGCCGCGTCGGCCGGCCGCCGCAGCAACACGACCACCAGCGTGATCAAGGTGATCGGCAGCACGAAACTCAGCATCGTCGAGGAGAACATCTTCAAGGCATCGTGTTGCTGCGCTGCCAGCACCAGGTAGCCGACATAGGCGGCGTAGTAAAGGGTGAACACGGCGCCCTCCCAGCGCGCGATCTCGCGCCCGCTCAGGAACACCGGCAGGCAGGCCAGCGCCACGGCGATCATGACCCAGATGTCGAAGGCCAGCAGCGAGGGCGCCATCACCAGGCCCATGTCACCCGAGACCAGACCCGACAAACCCAGGCAGCCCAGGATGTTGAACGTATTGCTGCCCACCACATTGCCGACGGCGATGTCGCGCTCGCCTTTGAGCGCCGCGGCAATCGAGGTGGCCACCTCGGGCATGGAGGTGCCGGCAGCGACGATCGTCAGGCCAATCACCAGATCACTGACGCCGAGCGTCTTGGCAAACGCGATCGATGCCTCGACCAGCCATTGCGAGCCGAAGACCAGTGCCACCAGCCCTGCGGCAATCAGCGCAAGCTGCGCCGCAAGTTTGGTGTCCCAGCCCCCCGGCGAAGCGGCTTGGCTCTCCTGTCCGTAGTCGTTTTGCGCAGCCTGCGTCTCGCGGCGCGACTGGATCACGAGCGTGGTGGTGTAAGCGATCAGCAGGGCAAACAGGAAGGCGCCGTCCCAGAATGAAAGCTTGCCATCCAGGCCGAACGCCAGCAACAGCAATGACGCGGCGATCATGACCGGCACCTCCTGCCGGATCAGCTGGCGGTTCACTACCAGGGGCGTGATGAGGGCGCTGATGCCCAGAATGAACAGCACGTTGAAGATGTTGCTGCCGACCACGTTGCCGATCGCAATGTCGGTCTTGCCGTCCAGCACCGCGCCGACAGACACCGCGACTTCCGGGGCGCTGGTGCCGAGTGCCACCACTGTCAGGCCGACCACCAGGGGCGAGATGCCGAGAGAAAGCGCCAGCTTCGACGCGCCGCGCACCAGCAGGCTGGCCCCCATCACAAGTGCGGCCAGGCCGGCGATGAAAAGTAGGAGGTTCATAAGGCGCAGGACTCTAGCGGCAAACCCGGCGACCGTCATGGCCTTCGAGGCTGTAGGGCTGCAAATTTGCACTCGGCGTTCGATCCCCGCGGCGGGACGCGCGGCAAGGCACTTCAGCGCGGACGCTGTCGTGCCTCGGCGGCGGGCGCCCGCGTGCTGAGCGTCTGCAGGAACGCGGCGAGGTCTGCGCCCTGCCGCGGGGTCAGCTTCAGCGCCTGCAGCAAGCGTGCACCGTCAGCATGCAAGCGGGTCTCGTCCAGCGCCGAGTAGTGTTGAACCACGTCGTCCAGGGTCGCCGCGCTGCCGTCGTGAAAATACGGCGCCGTGGCCTGCAGGCCACGCAACCCGGGCACCTTGAACTCGCCGTATTGGCGCGGCCCCAGCACGACGTGCCGCGTGCCGACGGCCCGCGCGTCGCCCGCGGGCGCATCCGAGAACGCGCCGAGCCGGTTGTAGGGGCTGGCGAACAATTGCTGCAAGCCACCCCAGCGCCCGGGATCGGCCCCTGCCGCGGTAAAGAAGGGCCGGCCGACGTCGCCGAACTCGCCATTCGTGAACGCCGGGCCGGCGTGGCAGAAGAAGCAACGCCCGGGACCGACGAAAAGCTTCAGGCCGCGTTGGGCCGCTGCGGGGTAGCGCGAAGCAGCCGCAGCGTCGCCACGCACCAGGGCGTCGCGGAAGTCGTCGAACACAGTGCGCGGCGAGCGCAGCGTGGCCTGGTAGGCCGCCAGCGCCTTGGCAACGTTGACGAGCAAGGCTTGATCGGCCTCGGGCGGTCCGAACACTGCCCGGTAGCGCGACGCCAATGCGTGATCGCCCTGCAGCCGCGCCAGCACCGAGCCGGGTGTCGCGGCCAATTCGGCCTGGGCCGTCAACGGCGCCAGCGAGGCAGCCCAGAGCGAGTCTTTCGCACCGTCCCAGCCGAACCAGCGCTGCTGCCCGGCATCCAGCAGACTTTGCGTGTTGCGGCCGTGGCGCGTGAAACGTTTGCCGTCCTGGAACGCGCGCTTCGGGTCGTGGCAGGTGGCGCAGGCGAGTTGGCCGCTCGCCGACAGGCGCTTGTCGAGGAACAGGCGCCGTCCGAGCTCGATCGCCTCGGCACGGCCGTCGACACGGTTGCCTGCGTCGCTCGACGGTGCTGGGGGCCAGGGGCCGTGGGCCGCGATGCGGGCGCGTTCCTCGGCCGTGAAGTCGACCCCGCCGGCGCGTGCAGGACCGACTCCGCTCAACACACACAGTGCAAGCCAGACCCAAGGGCTCACGGCAGCAAGATCGTGTCGAGCAGCTGCTCGGTGGCAACGCCGGCCTGCACGTCCAGGCGCAGCTGCCAGCGGCCGGGCATGTGGAACATCAGGCCTTCGACGCGCCAGCGGCCCTCGCCCACCCGCTGCAGGCTGGGGCGGTAGTTCATGCCATGCCGATGTTCGGGCATGGTCGCGTCGACGCGCACGAGCAGCGCCTCCGTGGGGCACAGCTGCACCTGGATCGCGAAGTGGCGGCCGACGACGATCGGCGCAGCCTCGACGGTCCACGTCGCCTGCACGCCGCCCTGCTGCAGGGCGGGCGCCGGCAGCGGGCAGGCCGCCACCGGCAGCGCCACCCAGAGCAGCAGTGCGGCGCCTCTCACGGCTTCTTCAGCATCGCGCCGAACAGGCTGTCGCCGTTCTTGTAGGCGATGCGTTCGGCCACCTCGGGTGGCAGATCGGCCAGCCATTGGCGCGACCAGTTCGCGTGTTCCACAACGAAGTGCCAACGCTCGGGCGTGAAGGTGTCGGTGCCGACCATGAAGCGGTCCGGAAACTCCAGGAAGGCCGCGCGCCAGGCGGCATCGACCTTGCCGTTGCTGGCGTGGTCGCTGCGAAAGGCCAGGTCGCACCACAGGTTCTTGTGCTTGCGCAGCATCTCGCGCACCTTGTCCGGCGAGTCAAAGCCGGAATGGGCCCACAGAATGCGGGCATCGGGATCTTGCTTGAACTGGCGCTCGATCGCATCGGCGTCCGAGTGCGAATGCAGGTAGAGCTGGTACTGGCGCGCCAGCTCGACGACGCGGCGCATCACCGGCAGGTCGGCCTCCGCGCCGAACACGTGGTACTCGCCGATGGCGGCGTAGCGGTAGGCCTTGAGCCGGGACTCGAGGTGGGGCACGATGGTCGGATCGCGCACCCAGGTGCCCAGCTCACCGCGGCTGCGGTAGGGCCGCAGCACCGGGATCACCAGGTCGGGGGCCTCGGCAAACAGCTTCTGCGTGCCGTCGTCGCTGCTGCTGGAGACCATCGCTGCCTTCAGCCCGGCCTGGCGCAGGATGGCGATGGCTGCCTTCGGGGGCAACTGCTCCCAGGCATCGTGGCTGTAGTGCAGGTGCGAGTCGAAGATCGGCAAGGGCGCCGCGCCCGCGCCCAGCGCGAGCGACAACGCGGCCATCGATGCCAGACGAAGATGCATTGGGCAGGCTCCTTGCAAGATCAGAAAAACGCGCAGGATTGAGGATACAGACCAGCCCGTGCGCGCCCGCGTCACTCGGTTGGCTCACGCGTCCGCTGACCCGTCAGCGCAGGGCGCCTGCCGCGCCTCAGGCACGCTTCCAGTGTTCGAGCCGGCTGCCGGCGCGGGCGAACAACAGATCGGTGGCGATCGCCAGCAGGCCCACCACCAGTGCGCCCTGGATCACATAGGCTGTGTTGAAGCCCGACAGGCCGACGATGATCGGCGAGCCGAGGCTCTTGGCGCCCACCGTCGAGGCGATCGTGGCGGTGCCGATGTTGATGATCACCGACGTGCGCACGCCCGCCAGCAGCACCGGCAAGGCCAGCGGCAACTCGATGCGCCAAAGCCGCTGCATGGCCGTCATGCCCGCGCCGTCGGCGGCTTCGAGTGCGGCCTGCGGCACCGATTCGAGTCCGGCGACGGTGGCACGCACGATCGGCAGCAGGCCGTACAGCGCCAACGCGATCAAGGCCGGCCACGCGCCGAAGCCGATCAGCGGCACGGCGATCGCCAGCACGGCCACCGGCGGCACGGTCTGGCCGATGGCCACCAGCGTTTCAACCAGCGGCCTGAACTCGCGCCCCACCGCGCGTGTGACGAAGACACCGGCGGCGATGCCGATCACACCCGCCGCAGCGCTCGACAGCAGCACGATCCCGGCATGCGCCCACAGCAGCGCAACAAAGCTGTCCTGTTCGTAAAGGGGCCGGTCCAGCGCCGGGAACAGCGCCGCGAAGAGCGGTTTCGACGACGGCAGGCCCAGCACCAGCAGCATCAAGGCGGCCAGGGCCCAGGGCAGTGGATCGCGAAGCGACAGGCGCGGTGGCAGTCTCATCGCTGGGGTCCCAGCAAGTCGGCAAAGTGCAGCGCGCCCACGGCGCGGCCCTGTGCGTCGACCACCGGCAGCTGATCGACATGCCGCTCGACGAACAGCGAAAGAGCGTCTCGCAGGCTCAGCGTCGCGGCGATCGCGGTGCCCTCGGCGAGCCCACCGGCGCGCACACGCTCGGCCACCGTCTGCAGGCCCAGCAGCCTCAAGCCCAGGTCGGTGCGGCCGATGAAGTCGCTGACGAAATCGGTCGCCGGTTGCGCCAGCAGCTGCGCCGGGGTACCGGCCTGGACGATGCGGCCCCGGTCGAGCAGGACGATGCGCGTGGCCAGGCGCAGGGCTTCGTCGATGTCGTGCGTCACGAGCACGATGGTCTTGCCCGACGCGCGGTGGATATGCGCCAGCTCGTCCTGCAGCGTCTGCCGCGTGATCGGGTCGAGCGCGCCGAAGGGCTCGTCCATCAGCAGCGCCTCGGGGTCGGCCGCGAGCGCCCGCGCGACGCCCACGCGCTGCTGCTGCCCGCCCGAGAGCTGGTGCGGGTAGCGGCCGCGGTAGGCCTGAGGCTCGAGGCCGAGCAGGGTCAGCAGCTCATCGACCCGCGCCGCAATGCGCGGCGCGGGCCAGCCGAGCAACTCGGGCACGGTGGCGATGTTGCGTGCCACGCTCCAGTGCGGGAACAAACCCGTCGACTGGATCGCGTAGCCCATGCGCCGGCGGATGTCTTCGGGTCGGAACGAGCGGATCTCAGCGCCCAGGAACAGGATCTTGCCGCGGTCATGCTCAACCAGGCGGTTGATCATCTTCAGCAAGGTCGACTTGCCCGAGCCCGAGGGCCCGATCAGGACCACGAACTCGCCGCGCTCGATCGTCAGCGAGACGCCGTCGACCGCCTGGGTCGCGCCGAAGGCCTTGCCGACCGCCTGCAACTCGATCATGGTTGCGCACCCTGGAGGGCGGCTGTCAACAGCTCGAGGCCGGCGTCAGCCGCGATGGCCAACGCCACCACCGGCAGCACGCCGAGCATCACCAGGTCGAGCGCGCTGCTGGCCAGGCCCTGGAACACCAGGGCGCCGAAGCCGCCGGCGCCGATCAGTGCCGCCACCACCGCCAGACCGATGACCTGCACGGTGGTCACACGCAGGCCCGACAGCAGCAGCGGCAAGGCCAACGGCACCTCGATGCGCCAGAAGACCTGCCGCACCGTCATGCCCATGCCGGTGGCCGCTGCGATGGCCGCCGCCGGCACCTGGCGCAGGCCCGCAGCCGTGCCATGCACGATCGGCAGCAGGGCGTACAGCGTCAGCGCGATTACCGCCGGCAGCAGGCCGATGCCGCGGATGCCCCAGCCCGGCAGCGCCGCGGCCAGGCCGCTGAGCGGCGCGATCAGCAGCGCGAACAACGCGATCGACGGCAGCGTCTGGATCACGTTGAGGATGCCGAACAAGGGCGTCGCGAGGCGCTCGCTACGCGCCGCGGCCACGCCCAGCGGCACGCCGATCAGCAGGGCCGGCAGCAGCGTCGCCGCCACGATCTGCAAATGGCGCCAGCCGGCGGCGCGGAATACGTCGTCGCGATTGGCGTACTCCTTCAGCAGCGAGAGCTGGTCCAGCGCGCCGGCGCCGAGCAGCACGGCCAGCGGCATCAGCACCGCCACGTGCACCGACGTGCGCTGCACGAGGGGCAGGCCCAGGCGCTGCACGGCATCGGCGGCCATCAGCCAGACGAGCAGCGCCAGGGCCCAGAAGCCGCCGCCGAGCGACACGCGTGTCAGCGTTGATGACGCGCCCGATAGCCTCCCCGCCTCGGCGCCAGCCAGCCACACCAGCCCGGCGAGCAGCAGCGCCGCCGACACCACCACCGCGGCATGGACCGCGCGCGAGGGCCGCGCAAAGATCGCCAGCACCAGGCCGGCGAACGGCAGCCCCAAGAGGGCATGTGCCGGGCCCAGCAAGTCACGCAGGCCCAGGCCCGTGCCCGATACCAGGCGGTTCGGGGCCACGCTGAGGAAGGCCAGGCCCACCGCGGCACCCAGGCCGCCGCACAGCAACACGCCCAGCACGCGGTTGTGAATCCAGGCGGCACCTCGCCCGCCCCGTCCCAGCGCCAGTGCAGGCACTGGCGCGGAGCTCACTTGACCAGGCCCTTGGCCTTCAGGTAAGCGGCGGCGACCTTCTTCGCGTCCTGGCCTTCAAGCGCGATCTTCGCGTTCAGGCCTTGCAGCGTGGCCGTGTCGAGGGTCTTGAACAGCGGTGCCAGCAGAGTCGCGATCTTCGGCTGCCGGGCCAGCACCTCGGCGCGCACGACGGCCGCCGGGGCGTACACCGGCTGCACGCCCTTGCTGTCGTCCAGGATCACCAGGCCGAGGGCGACCACCGGGCCGTCGGTGCCATAGGCCATCGCAGCGTTGACGCCCGAGGTCTGCTCGGCCGCAGCCTTGATCGTCGCCGCGGTGTCGCCGCCGGCCAGCACCAACAACTGGTTCTGCGTCAGCTTGAAGCCGTAGGCAGTCTGGAACGCCGGCAGCGCGTCCGGCCGCTCGACGAACTCGGCCGAAGCGGCCAGCTTGACCTTGCCGCCGGCCGCGGCCCAGCGGCCGAAATCGTCGAGCGACTTGAGCTTGTTCGCACCGGCCACGTCCTTGCGGATCGCAATCGCCCAGGTGTTGTTGGCCGGTGAGGGGGTCAGCCAGACCAACTTGTGCTTCTCGGCGTCGAGCGCCTTGATGCGCTCGTAGCCGCTGGCCAGGCCCTTCCAGGCCGGGTTCTTCTCATCAGCATGGAAAAACGCGCCGTTGCCGGTGTACTCGGGGTAGAGGTCGATCTCGCCGGCAACCAGCGCGCCGCGCACGATCTTGGTGTTGCCGAGCTGGAGTTTGTTCTCGGTCTTCACGCCGCCGGCCTCCAGCACCTGCACGATCAGGTTGCCGAGCAGCGAGCCCTCGGTGTCGATCTTCGAGCCCACACGCACGGCTTGCGCCTGCACCGTGCCAACGATGGACAGTGCAAGCAGGAAGCCCACAAGGCGGGCACGATGGGTCGAAGCTGAACTCATAGCAAACTCCCGGGACTCGCGCATCGGCGGCCGTGCCGACAATAGTAGCCGCTGCCCGCTGCCGCACCCTGCACGACCCCCCGCCATGAACACCTTGACCCTGCCTGACGGCACCCTTCTCCCCAGCCTCGGCCTGGGCACCTGGCGCATGGGCGAGTCGCGCGGCGCCCGCGCGGCCGAGGTGGCTGCGGTACGCAGCGCCATCGAGCTCGGCTACCGCCTGATCGACAGCGCCGAGATGTACGGCGAGGGCGGCGCCGAAGAGGTCGTCGGCCAGGCGGTCGCCGAGGCTCTGCGCGCCGGCGACGTCAAGCGCAGCGAGCTGTTCATCGTCAGCAAGGTCTATCCGCACAACGCCAGCCGCCAGGGCACCCTGGCCGCTTGCGAACGCAGTTGCCGGCGCTTGGGGCTGGACCGCATCGACCTGTACCTGCTGCACTGGCGCGGCGAGCACGCCCTGGCGGACACGGCGGCTGCGATGCACGCGCTGCAGCAGGCCGGCCGCATCGGCCACTGGGGCGTGAGCAACTTCGACCTCGACGACATGGCCGAGCTGATGGTCGTGGCGCCCGACTGCGCGGCCAACCAGGTCTATTTGTCACTCAGCGAGCGCGGCCCCGAGCACAGCCTGTTGCCCTGGCTGCGCCGGCATGCGATACCGCTGATGGCCTACAGCCCGATCGACCAGGGCACGCTGGCGCGCCACCAGGGCCTGGCCGCGATCGGCGCACCGCTCGGCCTCACGGCCGCGCAACTCGCGCTGGCCTGGGCGCTGGCGCAGCCTGGCGTGGTGGCCATCCCGAAGGCCGTGAAGGCCCAGCATCTGCGCGACAACTTCGCCGCCGCGCAGGCCACGCTGAGCGCCGAGGTGCTGGGCGCCATCGACACCTTGTTTCCGCCACCCCAGAGCAAGACGGCCTTGGCGATGATCTGAGGCCTCGCTGCGAGCGGCCAGTTTGTGGGGTGAGTCCGGCCCTGGCGGCTGCGCCGCGCGCTCGCGCCGCAGTCTGCTCGACCGCTATTGCCGGACGGCGCGCAGGCTGTCGCAGAGCAGGTCGAGTCGGTCGGCGTCGGCCGGTGGCAACTCGCCAGCGCAGAGCAGGGCGGCCCGCTCGATCGCGTTCAGGCGGAAGAAGAGCTCGTCTTCGATCGCTTCGATCTCGGCAGCGCTCTCGGCCATCACCGCTTCACTGCTCCACAGGCCTGTGGCGTACCAACCGGCGCGCAGCCGGCCGAGCAGATGCTGGGCCAGGTTCAGGGTCTCCTTCAGCGCCGGCGACGCGGCGCTGACCAGCAACGCGGTGGCGCGGTGCTGTGCCGCCAGCAGCGCAGCGTCCAGACGCGCCAATCTCACCTGCACCTCGCTCGCATCGAGCCGGCCCTGCAAGGCCGGCTGACCATGCACCGCGGCGGCGATCGGGCCGACCCAGGTCAGGTCGAACTCGCCGGGCACGACGCGCAGGGCGATGCTGACGCGGGACAGCTCCGGGTGCTCGCTGCGCAGCACCCCCAGAGTGGCCTCGGTCACGCTCAGCAAGCGACCCAGCGGCGAGACGTCGTCGCGCTGCAGCGCGTGCGGATAGCCCGAGCCGTCGAGGCGCTCATGGTGTTCGCCAACCGCCCGCGACAGCGCAGCCGGGTAGTTGGTCAGCTGCGTCAGCAGCAGCTTGCCGACATGGGGATGCACCACCAACTGCTGGTAGCTCTGAAAGTCGAGGCTGCGATCGGCATCGGCCTCGCCGTAGCGTGGGTCGATGTACATCTCGCCGAGGTCGTGCAGCAAGCCGGCCAGCATGGCCACGCGCAGGTCGGCGGTCGAGCCACCGTGGCGGATCATCAGGGCGCCGGCCAGCGCCATGGCCTGGACCGCGTGGTCGAACGAGTCGGGCCGCGAGGCCTGTCCGGCGGTGAGCAGGAGTTGCGCCACGGAGTGAATTGGCAGGAACGCGACTTCCTGCGCAATCTTGGCGGCATGCGGCCGCACCAGATCGCCCAGCGGCGTGTCGCGGGCCAGCAGCGCTTCGGTGCAGAGCACCAGGGACTGTGGCGTGACGCCGTCTTCGGCCATCAGACAGCTCTCGAGCGGGCTGCGCAGCTGGCGGTCGAGCAACTTGCGTTGCAAGGCGCTCGACACGGGCTGGTCGCGCGCCCACAGCTTGGTGCCCGAGATGTCGAAAATGTCACGCGAGGCGATGATGCTGCGCGTCTGGCTGGCCTGCAGGATGGTTGCCAACGCATGGGGGTTCGCGGTCGTGAAGTTGGAACTGAGGGCAGGCGCGGTCATGGGCTTCTCCAGGGGATCGGGTGCCCTAGCGCTATCGGCAGGCGCGGCGCCCGACTGAAGCCGGGCGCGTGACGGATCGCAACAGGCGCACGCTATCCTCTCTCGATGCAGACCATCCTTGCGGTCAAGAATCTTTCGAAGACCTACGCCTCCGGCTTCCACGCGCTGAAGTCCATCGATCTGGAAATCCGTCGCGGCGAGATCTTCGCGCTGCTCGGCCCGAATGGCGCGGGCAAGACAACCCTGATCAGCATCGTCTGCGGCATCGTCACCGCCAGCACCGGCACGGTGGCGGTCGATGGCCACGACAACGTGCGCGACTACCGCGCTGCGCGCTCGATGATCGGTCTGGTGCCGCAGGAGCTGACCACCGACGCCTTCGAGACCGTGTGGGCCACGGTCACGCTCAGCCGCGGCCTGTTCGGCAAGCGTGCCAACCCGGCGCACATCGAGAAAGTGCTGCGCGAGTTGTCGCTCTGGGACAAGAAGGACAGCATGTTGCGCACCCTGTCGGGCGGCATGAAGCGTCGCGTCATGATCGCCAAGGCGCTGTCCCACGAGCCGCGGATCCTGTTCCTCGACGAGCCGACCGCGGGCGTCGATGTCGAGCTGCGGCGCGACATGTGGCAGTTGGTGCGTGGGCTGCGCGAGACCGGCGTGACGGTGATCCTGACCACCCACTACATCGAAGAGGCCCAGGAGATGGCCGACCGCATCGGCATCATCAGCAAGGGCGAGTTGATCCTGGTCGAGGACAAGGACGCGCTGATGGCCAAGCTCGGCCGCAAGCAGCTGACGCTGCAGCTGCAGCAGCCGCTGGCGCAACTGCCACCCGCCCTGGCCGCCTACCCACTGGCGCTGAGCCAGGCAGGCCACGAGTTGATCTACACGTACGACGCGCACGGCGGGCGCGGCGGCATCGTCGAACTGCTCAAGGGCCTGGCCGAGGCCGGTATCGCCTTCAAGGACCTGCACACCACGGAGAGCTCGCTCGAGGAGATCTTCGTCAGCCTGGTGTCCGAGCGGAGCACCCCCGCATGAATCTGTATGCCGTGCGCGCGATCTACGCCTTCGAGATGGCCCGCACCTGGCGCACGATGATGGGCAGCATCATCTCGCCGGTGATCTCGACCTCGCTCTACTTCGTGGTCTTCGGCGCGGCGATCGGCTCGCGCATTCCCGAGGTCGGCGGCGTCAGCTACGGTGCCTTCATCGTGCCGGGCCTGATCATGCTGTCACTGCTGACGCAGAGCATTTCCAACGCCTCGTTCGGCATCTACTTTCCGAAGTTCAGCGGCACGATCTACGAGCTGCTGTCGGCACCCGTGTCGTACACCGAGATCCTGCTGGCCTACGTGGGCGCTGCGGCCACCAAGTCGATCATCCTGGGCCTGATCATCCTCGCCACCGCAGGCCTGTTCGTGCCGCTGCAGGTGCTGCACCCGTTCTGGATGCTGCTGTTCCTGGTCCTGACCTCGGTGACCTTCAGCCTGATCGGCTTCATCATCGGCATCTGGGCCGACGGCTTCGAGAAGCTGCAGTTGGTGCCGCTGCTGATCGTCACGCCGCTGACCTTCCTCGGCGGTAGCTTCTACTCCATCGACATGCTGCCGGCCTTTTGGCAGAAAGTGGCCCTGTTCAACCCGGTCGTCTACCTGGTCAGCGGCTTTCGCTGGAGCTTCTACGGCCAGGCCGACGTCAGCCTGGCGCTCAGCCTGGGCATGACGGTGCTGTTCCTGGTCGTCTCGCTGGCAGTCGTGGCCTGGATCTTTCGCACCGGCTACCGCCTCAAGTCGTAGCAGGGTAAGCTCTCAAAGAGCCCACCGCCGGGCAGGCAAGGAAGAACCATGACGCACTCGCAATCTGGCCGCTTGATCCGCTGGCTTCTGACCTCGCTGGCCCTGGGCCTGGCGCTCACCACGGCCAGGGCCGAGATCGGCCAGATCAAGACCGCCAAAGGCCAGGTGTCGGTCGAACGCAAGGGCCAGGTGCTGCCCGGTCAGGTGGGCCTGCTGCTCGAGCCTTCCGATGTGTTGAAGACGGGCGCCGACGGCTCGGTCGGGCTGACGATGCGCGACAACACGCTGCTCTCGGCCGGCCCCAACAGCATCCTGGCGCTGGAGCGCTTCGAGTTCGACCCGACCACCAGCCAGGGTCGCTTCGACACGCAGTTGCGCCGCGGCACGTTGTCCGTGGTCTCGGGCCGCATCGCCAAGCAGTCGCCCGAGGCGATGACCGTGCGCACGCCCTCGGCGGTGCTCGGCGTGCGCGGGACCGAGTTCGTGGTGGCCGTCGATGAGTGAGCTGGCGCGCCGCCTCGCGGTGCTGATGCTGGGCGCAGTGCTCGCCGCCTGCGCCGCGAAGCAGGGCTCCGTGGTGCTGCTGCCCGAGCGCGACGGCAAGAACACCGCCGTCGTGGTCACCCAGGGTGGCGCCCAGGTGCCCCTGACCCAGCCCTACGCAGCGGCCAACCTGACCAGCGGGGGGCCCAAGTCTTACCAGTCGAGTGCGCAGGAAGTCCAGTCCTATTTCGGCGCCGCGCTGGCTGCACAGCCGCTGCCGCCGGCGCAGTTCACGCTGTATTTCGTCGAAGGCAAGGACGAGTTCACGGCCGAGTCGAAGGCCATCATCGACCGCGTGTTCACCGAAATTGCCAAGCGACCGGTGCCCGATGTCGTGGTGATCGGCCACACGGACAAGCTCGGCAGCGACGCCGTCAATGACCCGCTGTCGCGACAGCGCGCCGAGGTCGTGCGCAATGCGCTGCTGGCGCGCGGCATTGCAGCCGACAAGGTGGTGGCCGTCGGCCGCGGCAAGCGCGAGCCGGTGGTGCCGACCGCCGAAGGCGTGGCCGAAGCGCGCAACCGGCGCGTCGAGATCCAGGTGCGTTGACGGCCCGGCCCGGCTCAGATCGGCGGGCCGTGCCAGCGCAGGGCCAGGATCGTCAGATCATCGGCCGGCTCGGCGCCGGCAGAGAACGCCAGCGCATCGGCCTGCAACGCGGTGACCAGCTCCTGCACGCCAGCGTCGGCAGCACTGAGCTGACGCAGCAACTGCTCGGCGCGCGCGGTACCGTACAACTCCTGCGCCGGGTTCTGCGCCTCCGTCACGCCGTCCGTCATCAGGCACAGCATCTCGCCGGGCAGCAACTGACACCGGGCGCCCTCGTAGGGGAACTCGCCGAAACTGCACAAGGGGGGGCCGTCTCCGTTCTCGAGTCGCCCGGGCTCGGGTCGCGTGGCCAGCAGGCGGTAGGGGTTGTCATGGCCGGCGTTGCAGTAATGCATCTCGCCGCTTCTCAGATCCAGGATCGCGGCGAACAAGGTGACGAACAGCATCTCCGGGTTGTCGCGTGACACCTCTTCGTTGGCCACCTGCATGATCAGGCCGATATCGGCACCCGGCGCGCGCAGCATCGCGCTCTTGTAGAGCGCCTTGCTCACGGCCATGAAGATCGACGCCGACAAGCCCTTGCCAGCCACGTCGCCGATGACCAGGAACAGCCGGTCGGCATCGAGGCGGAAGAAGTCATACAAGTCGCCGCCGACCTCGCGCGCCGGCGTCAGCGTGGCAAACAGCTCGATGCGGCGATCGCCCTGCAGCAACTCCAGCCGCGGCAGGCTGCCCATCTGGATGCGCTGGGCGGCCTCGAGCTCGCCGGCGATGCGCGCGCTTTGCTCGCGCTGCAGCTGCACCACGGCCTGCAGCGCCCTGCGCTGGCGCGTCGACGCCCCCAGCATCAGCACACCGAGCACGGCGAACAGCAGCAGCACGGACAGGCCGGGGGTGGCGGCATCGAGCAGCAGATATTCGCTGCGGAACAACGCAAACGCCAGCACAACCGACAGCAGCACGGCGCCGATCACCAGGCCCGCCGCGCTGCCCGGCTTCAGTCGTTGCGTGAGGCGCAACAGGACGGCCCCGAGGAACAACAGCCACAGCGCCTCGGCAGCGGGCGCCCACGCCGGGCGGCGCAGCAGGCTGCCGTCGATCAGGTTCTCGATCAGCTGGGCGTGGATCTCGCTGCCGGCCATGCGCTCGCCCAGCGGCGTGGCCTGGTTGTCGTTCAGGCCGGTGGCCGTCGGACCGATCAGCACCAGTTGGCGCCGCAACTGGCTGGCGTCGAAACGGCCCTCGAGCACATCGACAGCCGAAACGAAGCGGTCCGGTCGGTGCGGAGAGAAGTAGACCCGCACCGCACCGTCGGGCTCGGTCGGCACGCGCAGGTCCCCGACACCGATCGACTCGACCGCAGCGCCCGCCAGCGTGAGTTGCAGCGCCGGCATGCGCATGGCCACGCGCAGCATTTCGATCGATAGCGCCGGCACCAAGGTGCCGCCGATGCTGGCCAGCAGCGGAATGCGCCGGATCACGCCGTGCGAGGGGTCGACGGAGATCAGTCCCCAGCCGCGCCCCTGCTGGTCGAGCAGGTCCAGGCTGGTCAGCGCCGCGTTGTAGCTGACCAGCGCGGGCAGCGCGCCCGACGCGCTGGACCCGCGAACCACGATCGGTGGGGCGCGCAGGGCCATGCCGGTGGCTTCGAGGGCGCCGGCAATCGCCATCACGGTCGGCGCAGCCGCAATCGCACGGGCCAGCTCGGCATCGTTGGACGGCAGGCCCTGCAGCGCGGCGAGGATGGCTGCGTCCTTGATCCCGAAGCGGGCCAGCAACCGGCCGGGGGAGAGCGCGTCGGCCTCGGGCATCAGGATGTCCAGCCCGATGGCGGCCGGCTCGGCCTGGTTGAGGATCGTCACCAGACGCGCGAGCTCGGTGCGCGGCCACGGCCACTGGCCGATGGCTTGCAGGCTCTTCTGGTCGATCGCCACCACGGTCACCGGCAGGGTTTTGACCTGGCGCGGCGCCAGCATCTGATAGCCATCGAACCAGGCCGCCTGCAGGCGCTCGGTCCAGGGCGCCTGCCACCAGGTCAGTGCGCACAAGGCCAGCAACAAGGCGGCACCGATGCGGCGGATGCGGCGGTAGCCGTCGGCGGACGACGCGCGCGCGTCGTCCGCCATCACAGGCCGATTTCCAGCCCGTCGTAGGCCGCGCTGACGCGCAGGCGCTTGGCGCCGCGGGTGATCTCCTCCAGGCGCCGTGTCTCGGCCAGCACCGCGTCGATGGCTGCGTCGTCGAACACCGGCTCGTGGTGAAACAGGCACAGGTGCTTGGCGCCGGCCATCTGGCACAGCTCGACGCCGACGATGTTGCTCGAGTGGCCCCAGTCGGCCTTGATCGACACGGCGTCAGCCAGCGAGTACATGGCGTCGAAGATGACCAGATCGGCGTCACGGAAGAACTCGACGAAACGCGCGGTGTGCCCGGGCTGCTCCAGCGGATGCTCGGAGTCGGTTGAATAGACCACGGCCTTGCCCTGGGCCTCGAAGCGGTAGCCGTAGGAGTCGCCGCCGTGGCGTTGCAGCATCGGCGTGACCTTGACGCCGTCGATCTCGTAGGCCCGGTCCGGCTCGAGGCGGACGAACTCGATCTTGGCGCCGAAGATGGAGAAATCGACCGGAAACGAGGGCTGCTCCTGCTGCCGCAAGAGGGCCGCCTCGAGCCGGTCGTGGCAGCCGTAGACCCGCACCCGATTGCCGGGCACGAAGGCCGGCACAAAGAAGGGCAGGCCCATGATGTGGTCCCAGTGCAGATGGGACAGGAAGATGTGGAAGGTCTGCCCGGCGCCCGCACTGCGCTGGGCCATGGCGGCATGGCCGAAGGGGCGCAGGCCGCTGCCCATGTCGCAGACAAAGTAGTCGAAACCGCCGGTCTCGATCTGCACGCAGGAGCTGTGGCCGCCATAGGTGCCGGACTCGGCGAAAGGCAGGCTGGCCAGGACGCGCTCGAGATCGGACTCGGTCGCCAGCGGCCGGCCGCGCGCAGCGCGCAGGGCCGCCAGCAGTTTCAGGCGCACACCGGCCGCCGTCAGCGCCACTGGCAACGAACCGCGGGTGCCCCAGAAACGCGCGCGCATCATGGTGCAGCGGCCGGTTGGCTGGCCCGGTAATCCGCCAGCGCGGCGGGGGAGCACAAGGCCAGAGCATCGTCGAGCGTTGCCGTGACCGTGAGAATGCGGTTGAAGCGGCTGATGGCGAAGATCTCGACCACCACGCTTTGCAAGGCCGCCACCAACAACTGGGCCTGGTGCTCGCGCATCTGCTTGGCAGCGATCATCAACACGCGTAGGCCGACACTGCTGATGTAGTCAACGCCGGAGAAGTCCAGCACCATGGCGTTGCGGCTGACGCCCGCCTCGGCCAGCACAGGTGCCAAGGCCGCTTCGAGCTGGGCGGCGGTCTGGTGGTCGATGCGTCCGACCAGCGTGGCAACGGTCGCATCGGCATGGCGTTGGATCGTGACCTGCAAGGGGCTTCCGTTCTTTGAAGGGGTTGCGCGGTGACCAAATGGCTCGAATTCAGTATAGGAGAAGGCAAGCGCAGCGCGAAGCCTATGGCAAACACCCAGCGACACCTTGCGCGATGGCGGCCGGCGCAGCAAAGGTCCTTTGCTACATTGGCTCGGCATGCACCCACCCGACGACCCCCACGCGCTGTCCAGCGACGACATGGCGGCGATCCTCGCCGTGACACGGGCCCTGGCGGCGCCGTTCGACCTGGGCACGATGCTGGCCGAAGTCACCGCCGCCGCATGCCGGGTGCTGCGCGCCGAGCGCAGCTCGGTCTGGCTGCACGACGCCACCAGCGACGAGATGGTGCTGGAAGTCGCCAGCGACATCCGCCAGGTGCGCGTGCCGGTGGGCGGCGGGCTGGTGGGCGCGTGCGCGCGGCTGCGCGCGCTGATCAACGTGCCCGACTGTTACGCCGACCCACGCTTCGACGCCTCGGTCGACCGGCGTTCGGGCTTTCTCACCCGCTGCAGCCTGACGCTGCCGCTGGTGGACCACCAGGGCAGTTTCGTCGGCGTGATGCAGGTGTTGAACAAGGCGCAGGGCGTCTTCGACCTCGCCGACGAGGCCCTCGCGCAAGCCCTGGCCGCGCAATGCGCGATGGCGCTGGCACGCGTGCAGCTGACGGCCGCCCTGCTCGAGGGCGCGAAGATGCGACAGGCGCTGGAGCTGGCGCGCGTGGTGCAGATGAGCACGCTGCCGGCGCAGCTGCCCCGGCTGGCCGGCTACGACATGCACGCCACCTTTCTGCCAGCCTCGCAGACCGGGGGCGACACCTATGACCTGGCATTGACCGAGCAGGGCCTGCTGGTGGTGCTGGGCGACGCCACCGGCCATGGCATCGCGCCGGCGCTGTCGGTGACGCAGATGCACGCCATGCTGCGCATGGCCTTGCGCCTTGGCGCCGACCTCGACACCACGTTCCGGCAGGTCAACGACCAGCTGGCGGCGACACTGCCCGCCGGCCGCTTCGTCACCGCCTTCATCGGCTTGCTCGACGCCGCCACGCACCGACTGCGCTTTCTCAGCGGCGGCCAAGGGCCGATCCTGCACTTTTGCGCGGCACAGGGCGAGTGCGTGGCTCACAAGGCGACCAGTTTCCCGATGGGCGCGATGCCGCTGGCCAAGCTCAGGCCAGCCGTCGAGATCAGCCTGGCCCCGGGTGACATCCTGGTGCTGCTCACGGACGGCATCTACGAATACGAAGACGCCGCCGGCGCGCAATTCGGCGTGCAGCGCGTCGAGCAGGTCCTGCGCGAACATCACCACCGGGACAGCGCCAGCTTGGCAGGCTGCTTGCTTCAGACCGTTCGCGCGTTCGCCCAGGGCGCGCCGCAGGACGACGACGTGACGATGGTGCTGCTCAAACGCCGCTTCGATACCTGAACCGCTCAAGCGTCACTGAGCTGTCGCGCAACTGCCCTAGGATCGTCATATCCGGCGTGGGCTTGGAAGGAGATCTTGATGGACATGCAAGTCAGCGAAATCGGCGCCAACGTCACCTGCGTGCGACTGAGCGGCCGCCTGGACGCGCCTGGTGCGGACACGATCGACATCGGCTTCACTGCCGCCGTCGTGGCGACGGGACGTGACGCAGTGATCGATCTTTCGGGCGTGAGCTTCGTCGCTTCGATGGGCATCCGGTTGCTGATTGCCAGCGCCCGCGGCCTGAGCTTGAAGGGGGCCAACATGGTCCTGTTCGGGGCTCAGGAATTGGTCTACACCGCGCTCGACCAGGCCGCGCTGGACCAGATCATCCCGATCGTGGCGACCCAGAGCGAGGCGATCGAACGCCTGGCGGACTGACCTCGTCATCTTGGGCATGGGCACCGCCCCACTGCGCTTGCGGCTCGCCAACGACCTCGGTGTCCTCGAGCTGGCGCGCTTGGCCGTGCTGGATTACTTGCTGCCGCTTGGGCCCAGCGCCCGCGCCGTCTACGCCGTCGAGCTGGTGCTCGAAGAAGTGCTGTCGAACCAGGTCAAGTACGCCTTCGATGCCGGGGCTGACGCCGGCGCGGGCCCCGAGCCCGTCATCGAGTTGACCGCCTGGACAGAACCCGGCACCGTCATGCTGCAGTTCGAGGACAGCGGCGTGGCGTTCGACCCCCTGCAAGCCGCCGCCCCGGTGGCGCCGACATCGATCGATGTTGCGCCGGTGGGTGGGCTCGGTGTGGTGCTGGTACGCAGGTTCGCGTCCTCGGCCAGCTACCAGCGGCGCGAAGGCCGCAACTTCTTGACGGTCGGCGTGGCCTTGGCTTGAGGCGGCGGCACGGTCGTCGACGTATCATGTTGGCGACGCTTGTAATGAGGGTGGAGCGTGCCGATTTTCAAGCTCGATAGTGGTGAAACGATCGCCGGCCGAGCCCCGGCTCGATCGACACGACGCGCCCTGTTGTTGAGCGCGGGCGCGGCGGCACTGTTGGGCACGGCTTGCAGCGTCAACAAACCCCTGCGCATCGGCTTCCTCGGCAGCACCAGCGGGCGCATGACAGACCTGGGCATCGGGGCTCGCAATGGCATGCAACTCGCCGTCGACGAGTTGACGGCGGCCGGCGGCTTGGCCGGCAGGCCGCTCGAGGTGCTGATTCGCGACGACGAGCAGAACGGCGACCTGGCACGCCAGCGCCTGACCGAGTTGTTCGACGCCGGGGTCGAGTTCGTCATCGGGCCGGTCACCAGCACCATGGCCGCGGCGGTGTTGCCGCTGGTGGTCCAGCGGGGCATCCCGCTGATCAGCCCGCTGGCCGGTGCCAATGAATTCAGCGGCCGTGTCGACCCGTTCTTCCGGGTCGTCTCCGACACCGCCAGCAGCGCGCGTCAACAGGCAGCCGCCTTGCTGGGCCGAGGGCTCAAGCGCGTCGTCACGCTGGGCGACGCGAAGAACCCTGTGTTCACGCGCAACTGGACGGGCGCTGTCGCCGAGCGTTTTGGCGCCAGCGGCAGCAGCGTTGTGCAAGCGTTGGAGTTCGAGGCCGCTCCCGGGCTGAGATTCGTTGAAGTGGCACAGCGTGTTGTCGCTGCGCGCGCCGAGTGCGTCGTCATCGCTGCCAGCGCTGCCGACAGCGCCGTGCTGGTGCAGCAGATCCGCCTTCTGCAGCCCAACTTGATGATCGCACTGTCGGCCTGGGCCGGCACCGAGGAGCTGCCGGCGTTGGGGGGGCGCGCCCTCGAAGGCGTGCTGGTGACGCAGTTCTTCGACCGCTTCAACGCCACGCCGCGCTGGCTGGACTTTGTCGCCCGCTATCAACAGCGCTTCGGCAGCGGCCCCGGCTACCCGGCCATGAACGGCTACGACGCGCTGCAGATGGGCGCCGCCGCGGTGCGCGCCGCCGCGAGCGGTGGGCTGCTGGCAGCGCTGCGCCAGATCCGCGCGCTGGACGGGCTGCAGCGTCGCCTGACCTTCGACGAGTTCGGCGACTGCCTGGCGCCGACTTACCTGACCGAGGTCCGCGACGGAAAGTATGTGGCCGTGACCGCATGATCTGGGCGTCGCGGTCGCTGCGCACGCGCCTGCGCCGTCAGTTCCTGCTGCTCGGCGTGGCGCCTGTGCTGGCCGTGTTTGCGGCGAGTTGGGCGTTGCTGGTGCCGCTGCTGGTGCAGCAGGCCGAATCGCGCAACCGCGAGCTGGCGCTGGCCGTGAGTGACCAGGTGCGCCTGCAGCTCGAAGTGCGCGTGCGCGCCGCCGGCGTGCTGGCTGAAGCGTTGAGCGCCGACCCACGGGCAGTCGAGGCCGCGCAGCGCGCGCTGCCCGCCATGTTGGCAGGCGACCGCTTTCTGCAAGCAGCCTTTGTCATCGATGCCGACAGCCGGGTCGTCGCCGCAGCGCTACCGCCTCAAAGCGGCCGATTCGCCGAGGACGCCACCGGGCTGGACCTGAGCGGCCGGGCCTATGTCGGCGAGTCACGTCGACGCGGCGGGCCGGTGTGGTCCGACACCTTCCTGTCCACGGTGGGCGGCGAGGTGACCGTAGCGCTGGCGGTGCCCGCAGGCCAACGCATGGTCCTGCTTGAGCTGTCCCTGGCCGAGCTGTCGAAGTCGGTGACCGATTTGGCCCAGGCCAGTCCCGTCCAAGTGGTGATCGTCGACCGCAGCGGGCACGTGGTCGCCCACCCCGACAAAGGCCAGGCACTGCAGCAGGTGAACCTGTCGAACCTGCCGCTGGTGCGGGCTGCGTTGGCCGGTACCGCCGGCAGTGCGCGAGCTGTCCAGGACGGCGTCGATCAGCTCTCCCATGCCTTGCCGGTGGCGCCCATCGGCTGGGCCGTGATCGTCTCGCAGCCGGTGGCGGCGGTGATGGCCCCGGTGGTTCGCCTGGGCGGCGCCGTGCTCGGCATCTTGGCCGCCGCTGTGTTGCTGGCCATCTTCGTGGGCTGGCGCCTGTCGCGCCACACCGGCAACGAGGTCAGCCGTCTGGCCGACGGGGTGCAGGAGGCTGCGGGCGAAGGCGGCGCGCTGCCCGACCTGCGCTTCTCCAACGCCGAATTCACCGCGGTCTGGACGCGCCTGCGCGACCTGTTTGAACAACTGCGCGAGCGCGGCGAGCAGACCCTCACCGCCCAGCAAGACCTCCAGGCTGTCCTGGACGCCGCGACCCAAGTGGCGGTGATCGCCACCGACGCCGAGGGCCGCGTGACGGTGTTCAACATTGGCGCCCAGCGCATGCTCGGCTACCGGGCCGGGGAAGCGGTGGGGCAACTCACGCCGCTGGCCTGGCACGACCCGGCCGACCTGGCGGCGCGCGGCCAAGTGCTGAGTCGCCAGCACGGCCAAGCCGTTACCGGCGTCGAAGTGCTGTTCGTCGAGGCCCGCCACAGCGGCTACGAGGTGCGCGACTGGCGCGTGTTGCGCCGCGACGGCAGCGCGCTCGAGGTCTCGTTGGCGATCACCGCGATGCGCACACCGGCAGGTGACTTGAAAGGCTTTCTGGGCGTGGCCGTCGACGTGACCGAACGCCGGCGCGTGGCCGAGCTCGAAGTCGCGCGCAAGACAGCCGAACTGGCCAACCAGGCGAAGTCGGAGTTCCTGTCGCAGATGAGCCACGAGCTGCGCACGCCGCTGAACGCGGTACTCGGCTACGCCCAGCTGCTCGAGAGCGACCCGGCGCAACCGCCGAGCGCCAGTCAGCTGCAGCGCGTGCAGCACATCCAGCGCGCGGGATGGCATCTGGTGCGTCTGATCGACGATGTGCTGGACCTTGCGCGCATCGAGTCCGGTCGCCTGGCAGTGACGATCGAACCGGTCGAACTGGGGCCGCTGTTGGTACAGGTCGGCGAGATGACCGCGGCCGACATGCGCCAGCATGGCGTTACCTACGCGTTGGAGGTGGAAGACGGCGACGGCAGGGTTCAGCCGCGCGTGGCGGCTGACCCCACCCGACTGGCCCAGGTGCTGGTGAATCTTCTGAGCAATGCAGCCAAGTACAACCGACCGCTGGGCAGCGTGCGGCTGACTTGTCGCAGCGAGGGCCGAAGCGTCCGGCTGAGCGTCACCGACAGCGGCCGAGGAATGACGCCAGCCCAGCTCGAACACCTGTATGAGCCCTTCAACCGGCTGGGCCGCGATCGCACCGCCATTGCGGGCACCGGCATCGGCTTGGTGATCACACGCCACTTGGTGATGTTGATGCACGGCCATCTCGAGGTCCAAAGCGTCCCGGACGTCGGCACCACCTTCAGCGTCACGCTGCCACGGGTCGCTGACGCTGTCGCGGTCGCTGACACCGTTGACGCGCCGGGGCCCGCGGCCGGCAGGACGCCGCTGCTGGCGCCGGCACAGGGGCGGGTGCTCTACATCGAAGACAACGAGGTCAACGCGCAATTGATGCGCGCGATCCTGCGCCAGCGACCCGATGTCGAACTCCAGGTTGCCGACCAGGTCAGCAGCGGACTGGCTGCAGCGCGGAGCACGCGCCCCGATCTGATCTTGTTGGACCTGCACCTGCCCGATGGCGATGGCGAGGTCGTGCTGGATGCGTTGCACGCCGACCCGCAGCTGCGCGGCATCCCGGTGGTGGTGGTCTCGGCCGACGCCACGCGCGCTCAGGTGGAGGCCCTCTTGCAGCGCGGCGTCCTGGCCTACCTGACCAAGCCGCTGAACGTGAACGAGATCTTGGGCGTGGTCGATCAAGCCCTCGCGAACCAGACCGCCGGGTAGCGAAATCCGCTCTGACCTGCACCAGGCGTGACACCCCTCGCGGGCCGTGCTACACACGCTCACTCAGCCCGCGCCGTATGCCCCTAATTGCGTCCCGCCGGGCACTGCCCCCCCTTGCCGAAAGACGGTCCATGATCTTCAAGCCTTCCCTACAAAGAGCTGCGCTGCTGGCCGTCGTCGCGTGGGTCGCCGCTTGCGGCGGGGGCAGCGATGCGCCCGCCCCCAGCAACCGTGCGCCCGTGGCGACCATCCTGCAACCCGTGGCGGGCAGCACCTTCCGGGCCGGCGACACCCTGACCTTCAGCGGCAGCGGCAGCGACGCCGAAGACGGCGCGCTAGCGGCCTCGCGACTGACGTGGTGGGCCGAACTGCACCACGACACGCACACCCACCCGTTTCGTCCTGAAACCACGGGCTCGGGCGGGCCGGTGACGATCCCGACACAGGGCGAGACCTCGGACAATATCTTCTACCGCTTCCATCTGCGTGCCACTGACAGCGCGGGCGCGACCAACGAAGTCACCCGCGACGTGCTGCCACAAAAGGCGCAGGTCACGGTGACCAGCGCCCCCGCGGGACTGGCCCTCACGCTCGACGGCCAGCCGATCACCGCCCCGACCGTGTTCACTGGCGTGGTGGGTGTGGAACGCAGTCTCGGGGCTGCGAACCAGAACCTGAACGGCCGGCGTTACCAGTTCTCCAGCTGGAGCGATGGCGGTGGCGCCACGCACATGGTCTCGACGCCGGCGGCCAACACCACCTACACCGCCAACTTCACCGACATCGGGCCCGTGGTCAACAGCCTGCCCACGGTGGCGCTGACCGCGCCGGCGGGCGGCAGCAGTGGCACCGTGGGGGTTCAGATCACCTTGTCTGCCACCGCCGCCGACAGCGATGGCAGCATCAGCGGCGTCGAGTTCTTCGACAACGGCGTGAAGGTCGGCGCCACCGACACCAGCGCGCCTTACAGCGTGATCTGGACACCCGGCGTCACGGGCAGCCGCAGCCTCACGGCGCGGGCGACCGACGATCAAGGCGCCACCACCACCAGTGCCGGCAGCGCAGTGACGATCAATGGCGCGACCTCCGACACCCAGGCGCCCAGCGTCGCCCTGACCGCGCCTGCCAACCTGGCCACCGGCCTGGCGGGTACGCTGAACCTGAC
>Ga0163144_10006525_pt1 | contig 25709 bp, 21 predicted proteins | sample OliLak19BULKMAT1_FD_123175 | JGI IMG/M metagenome (GOLD analysis project Ga0163144, IMG submission 123175) | Freshwater microbial mat bacterial communities from Lake Vanda, McMurdo Dry Valleys, Antarctica - Oligotrophic Lake LV.19.BULKMAT1 | ecosystem: Environmental > Aquatic > Freshwater >... | reverse complement strand
GGTTTCATTTCAAGATTTGCTACTGACTACATTTTGGCTGTAATTCCTCTACTTTCTCGTCCCGGCAAACATACTGTTGTATGGGATCAATGATTTAAGTGATGAAGATACTGACAAATTTAACGAGAAGAAAAAAACACACGAACATTTCTTAGAGAAAAAAGAGAGAAGTCTACTTCAAATTTCTGTACTTATTTGTATACTCATCACAGTGATCGTAATTTCTCAACAAACGATACCGTTATATATCTTTATACTAGGATGTTTTCTTTTTTTAGCTGTTGGGTATAGTGTGCCGCCGTTTCGCTTTAAAGCGAAACCATTCATCGATTTCTCATCAAATATTCTGTATGTATTGCCTGGATTCTTTGCCTACGCACTGCACTCTCAAACCCTCCCTTCACCTCTTCTGATACTGGCTCTCTTTTGCTGGACTTCTGCGATGCATCTTTTCTCAGCAGTTCCAGACATTCAGGCAGATCAAAAAGCTGGCCTACTCACTACTGCGGTTTTCATCGGAAAGAGAAATTCTTTACTGCTTTGTACTTTTTTATGGTTGCTCTTCGCGATGATCATTGGGTGGTTCACTCACCTTTTTTTGATCCCGTTTCTACTTACCTATGCTGCACTTCCAATCTTGATATTACTGAAAAAAGTTGAGTTGGAAAAGGCATACTGGTGCTTCCCATATCTCAATGCTTTTTTTGGCTTCCTGAGTTTTTGGTATATGATGGTTACACGATTTTATGTCTAAAGTAACCGACATTATCATCGACGCTGGCTCAACAGATAATCAGTTGAATAATACAATTGAGTACCAGTTTGGAAAACATCAATGAAAAAAATTTCACTGACATGTTTTTTGGGGATGCTGTTTCTGGCCAGTTACTTCCCTGTCCGTTTCCCGATGACACCGCTTTCGCAGGTAGCCTCAAATCTCTCAGTCCTATTGATCGCAGCACCAAGTTTGATTGGTCTTTATAAATGGTTAGGACCAACAAAAGCAATATCCACATTTCTTATTTTAGGCTGTTTTGCACTCACTATTGAAAATATTGCGGTACTTACAGGCTTTCCATATGGTAGTTTCCGGTACGGAAGTGATTTAGGCTTTAAGATCCTTCAAGTTCCCTGGACCGTTCCATTTGCATGGATTCCAATTTTACTTGGATCATTTGCGATCTCGTTTCATCTTGAAAAAAAGAACTTCTTGCTCATCTGTGCATACACAAGTCTCAGTATGACTGTAGTGGACCTGATTCTCGATCCTGGGGCAGTTAGTCTACGGTACTGGGTTTGGTTGCCAGCTGGAATATTCTACGGTGTACCACTGAGTAATTTTCTGGGTTGGTTGATCACAAGCATGATTGGATCACTGTTGCTATTACAATTAATTCACAAAACATTGCGGGAGTTCCAAAAGCACTTTCACTTCTTCACATTGAACATCCTGATCATCATCACCTTCTGGAGTGGAGTGAATTTCTGGCAATCACAATGGATTGCGTTTTTGATCGGACTAGGCAGTATAATAGGAGTGCTTACTCTCCATTTAAGAAAGATATCTCATGACTGAAGCCACTCTCATATTCCCCCATCAACTTTATGATATTCATCCTGCGATTGCAGAGTCGCGTCCAATCTTTCTGATTGAAGATCCATTATTTTTTGGTGACAAAGAATTTCCAGTTCACTTTCATAAACAAAAGTTACTACTCCATAGAGCTTCGATGAAAGCATACGAGCAAAAATTGAAAGCTGATGCTTTGCACGTTGAGTATATTGAATACAACGATAAAAATACATATTTTACAATCTTCACCAATCAACAATCCACAACCCTTCACATCGTCGACCCAACTGACTATATTCTAAGAAAGCGTTTAGAGAGATTTGCTCAAGAGCATAAAATCACAATTACCTGGTACGACAATCCAAATTTCCTGACATCAACTAGAGAATGTAAGCACTTGTTAGAAGGGAAGAATCCATATCGTTTCACTTCTTTTTACACTGCACAAAGAAAAAGATTAAAAATACTAGTGAATTCTGAAGGGAAACCGTTTGGTGGGCGATGGAGTTATGATCCACTAAATCGTAAGAAACTACCAAAAAAGACCTTTGTCCCTCCATACCGCTTCGAGCCAGAAAACGAAACGGTCGAAGAAGCAAGAAAGTATGTCCAAATCAATTTTCAAAACAACCCTGGGGTACTCGATGACTTTATTTTTCCGGTCACACATGCAGATGCCAGAGTTTGGCTCAATCGTTTTTTAGAAGAACGGTTTGATATGTTTGGTCCTTATGAGGATGCTATCTCGAAAGATCATGTACTGCTCTTTCACTCTGGATTATCTGCCTTGATGAATATTGGTCTACTTCAACCAAATGAAGTGGTCAGAGCTACTCTTCTCTACTTCAAAGCACACCGTGATGTTCCTATTGAATCGTTAGAAGGATTTATCAGACAAATTATTGGCTGGCGAGAGTACATTCGCGCAATATACGAACTCTCTGGAGTACAGCAGCGCCACTCAAACAAGTGGCAACACTCAAGAAAAATTCCTCAATCTTTTTGGACTGGAGAGACAGGCATCGAGCCAATTGATCATACAATCAAAAAACTGCTAAACCATGCATACACACATCACATCGAACGCCTAATGATCCTGGGTAACTTTATGATGCTCTGTGAGTTTGATCCCGACGAGATCTATCGATGGTTCATGACTTTTCATATCGACGCCTATGACTGGGTGATGGTCCCAAACGTGTACGGGATGAGCCAGCACGCTGATGGTGGCATGATGATGACCAAACCATACATTAGCTCTTCCAGTTATATTCTGAGAATGAGTGATTATAAAAAAGGTGCGTGGTGTGAAGTGTGGGACGCACTCTATTGGCGATTTATCAATAAACATCGAGAGTTCTTTGCTTCAAATCCTAGATTGAGTATGATGGTGAATGTGCTAGATAAGATGGATGATGAAAAAAAGAAGAAGATGTTTGAAAATGCTGAAAATTATTTACAAGCTTTAGAAAATAATTCATGAACCTCAAACGCATTCGCAAACTCAACTCAAACGATTATACATCCGGCCCGGTATTGTACTGGATGGTTCGCGATCAGCGAGCGGTCGATAACTGGGCACTATATTATGCTCAGCATCTCGCCGAGAAATTTCAACAGCCTTTGATCGTGATATTCGCGTTAAGGAAAGATTTAGTTACACATCATGGAACTGCCAGGATGCTTGATTTCATGTTGAACGGACTGGAAGAAGTGGAGAGTCAGCTTGAAAAAATGCGCGTTCCGTTCACTATACTTCTGACTGATGATGAACCCAACGATGCAGTCGAGCAGTATGTTGGTCAACACTCAGTAGGAGCCGTAGTATCTGACTTTTCTCCTCTCACAGAGCAGATCGCTTGGAAAAAGAAACTGGCTGATAGCGTTTCAATCCCAGTATTTGAAGTAGACACGCATAACATCGTGCCTTGCTGGATCGCTTCATCCAAACAAGAGTTTGCAGCTTACACATTTCGGCCGAAGATTACCAAACTTCTTCCAAAATTTTTAGACGAACTTCCTGCTCTTCATGAGCTCAACGTACGTGACTCAAAAGCGTTTGCTAACATAAAAATGGTCGATTGGAAAGAAATACGCTCAAATATCAAAGTGGATGAATCGGTACGACCAGTTGATTGGTTAACACCCGGCACAACCGCTGGGTACACGGTCATGGCTCATTTTTTAGACCATATCAAAGAGTATACAGAAAAGCGAAATGATCCTAATGCCCACGCTGTTTCAAACCTTTCCCCATACTTACACTTTGGTCAGATCTCTGCGCAAAGAGTTGCCCTCAACGCAACTCAGTTGCATGGCAAAAAGACTGACAGCTTCTTGGAAGAATTGATTGTTCGTCGTGAACTTTCTGACAACTTCTGCTTTTATAATCAAAACTACAAAACTACTGAATCATTTCCAAACTGGGCAAAAAAAACATTTGAAGAACACATAGCTGACAAACGAGAATTTTTGTATAGTGCCGATCAACTAGAAAAAGCGAACACACATGATGAACTCTGGAACGCTTCACAAATGGAAATGATGAAGACCGGCAAAATGCACGGTTACATGCGCATGTATTGGGTAAAAAAAATATTGGAATGGACAGAAAGCCCAGCAAAAGCACTTGAAATCGCTATCTACCTGAATGACAAATATGAGCTAGATGGACGAGATCCCAACGGCTATGTCGGTATCCTCTGGTCCATCGGGGGAGTTCACGATCGAGCCTGGTTTGATCGAAATATTTTTGGCAAAATTCGCTACATGAACGCCAATGGAGCGAAGAAGAAGTTTGATGTCCAGAAATATATATCCGGTAATCAATAGCGCTACCTTTTCTTGATGTACTCACTAAAGCCTTGGAATGCTTCCAGGATTTCTAGTGGAATAGCGAAGACCACAGTGTTTGATTGGTCAGAAGAAATATCGTTGATCGAATTGAGCGTTCTTAAATGAAGTGCGCCTGGACTTTTAGAAAGTGTACTGGCAGCTTCCGATAAATTCTTTGATGCTTGAAGTTCTCCTTCTGAGTTGATGATCGTCGCTCGCTTCTCTCTTTCAGCCTCGGCTTGCTTCGCCATCGTTCTCACCATAGACTCTGGCAATTCAATATCTTTGAGTTCGACTGAAGACACATTTATTCCCCATCGCTCAGTTTCAGGATCAATCGCAGCTAAGATCTCTTTGGCAATTTTTTCTCTATTAGAAAGCAGCTCGTCTAAGGTGACTTCACCCGCAATACGACGCATGGTTGTCTGAGCAAGTTGTGAGACAGCCCAATAAACATTCTCTACTTCATTGATTGTTTTTGCAGCATCATCCACTTTGTAATAAATCACCGCATTCATTTTGTACGACACATTATCTTTTGAGATTGCTTCTTGCTTAGGGATATCGACTGCTTTAGTACGGATATCGACTTTGCGTACAGCTTGCAGTAAAGGAATAATGAAATGAAGTCCTGGTCCCATCATGCCAGTGTATCGACCTAAAAAGTACACAACACCACGCTCGTACTCATTGAGAATGACTGGACGCACCAAAAAAATTAAAACTACTGCGATAATACCTAATAGATAGAGTAATGCCATACAATTCCTTTTTATACTTATGTAAGGATATTATATCATGACATTACAGCCAACGCATTCTGTTGAAGATCACGACGACAAATGTGCAGATACTCAGAATCACAGTAAGGATCAGTATAAACGCCAACGGGTGCTCACCAAGCGGCAGCGCCACATTCATCCCAAACAATCCTGCCACAATATTTGGTATCGTCATAATGATCGTAAATGACGCCAAAAACTTCATTGTGTTATTCAATTTATTCGTAAACACCATTTGGTACGAATCCCGTAGCGAAGTGATATTTTTACGATATACCAAACATAGCTCAACGGATTGGTTAATCCCAATCATTACATCCTGGAATAAATCCTCATCCTGATCATAAAATTTAATTTTTTTACTTTGCGTGAGATTTTCGAAAATGGTTTTCATTGGAGACAGAGATGAAATAAATTGATTCAAGATATCTTCATGTTCCACCAACGCATCGATATCTTTGCTTGAGACAGATTTTAGATCACTTTTTCGCCGAACCACTTCGTCACTAATTTTCCTAACTTCCATCGTATAAAACTTTGCAATAATGCTCAGCACTCTCAACAGCAATTTTGTTTTTTGGGTTGTAATTGTGTCACTAGAATTGGCGAGCAAAGTTTCCACCACGGTGTTATTTGCTCTTGCTAAAAGAATAGTGTATTTATCAGTCAAAACGACAGTTAATAGTTCAGTATGCAGTCCAGCTCTGTGACTAGCGGGGTGTCGCAAATACAAAATCATCCCTTCTGTATGAAGCTCGACACGAGGAATCTCAAACGCATCCAACACATCATGCAAATCAGTCGTCTGAAAACCAGTCAGCTGCGACACATACTCGACATCCTGCTTCGTCGGATTTCCCACCACGATAAGACTACCAGACTTCGGTGTGTCCAGCTCTTTGAGTTCTTGATGTTGGAGAGTTTTATAAAAAATCGAAAACATACACTTATGATATCTCAACTCTTTAGTATACTCCACCCGACTAACTTTTGTGGCTGATAAGCCAAAAAAGTTTGAAGGGAAAATAAAAAACGGCAACCTCGCAAGGCTGCCGTCTTCATAATAAAAAGGGTACTTACTTCTTTTTTGATTTCTTTGCAACTTTCTTAGCAACAGTTCTTTTCTTAGCAGCTGCTTTTTTCTTTGGAGCAACTTTTTTCTTTGCTACTACTTTCTTTGTTGCTTTCTTTTTTGCAACTGGCATGACGCCTCCTTCAGGAGTAATCAAGATTTCTTGATTACTTATGTTGATAAATAATGGGCAGAGGTATTTATCAGACATTCAAAACAGTCAATAAATCTACTCTAATAACCATTACAAAGTATTTTTGGAAATTGTCAATGATGAGTATTGAATTTGCTCAATACAGTCGACACGATAAGCGAATAAAATCACGGCTTATTCAAGCTATATATCCAAAAAAACAAAAACCAAAAAAGATTATGATAAAATCTTTTTATGATAGAAAAAACTCCTGTGACTATTTTCTCTGGCTTTCTTGGAGCAGGAAAAACGACTATTATTTCTCATCTGATCGATGATCTTCAAAATAGCGGTGAACAAGTTGCGTATATTAAAAATGAACTGGGCGACCGTGACCTTGATGCACAGATGATACAGCGCAAACTGGTCAAAACGAAAGAGTTACTCAACGGGTGCATCTGTTGCACTCTGACTGGGCCTTTTTTAGGTGCTATTGATGAAATATTGGACATGTATCATCCAGACCGAATTTTGATCGAAGCTTCCGGTACAGCTGACACTGCGGCATTGGCCCTCATGCTCAACACCAATAAAAATGTTTTTCGAGATGGTGTCGTATCAATCATCGATTTGTTGAACTTTGATGGATTTTTGGACTTAAGTCAAACTGCTCGAACTCAAACCCAGTTCACAGACGTGTTAGTCTTCAACAAAAGAGAGCTCGTTGATGAGACAAGAAAAAGAGCAGTCCTTGGATACGTTAGAGAGCTCAATACACACTCTCCGATTGTCGAAGCAATCAATGGGAAGATCTCGAAAGAACTGATTTTTGGACTCAATACGAAGCTGCTAGAATCATCGCTAAACAATACATTGGAGTACTCTCATCGACATCTCCACGAAGATCATATTCAAGCAATCAATGTTGAGATGCCAGATACGATAGAGATTGAAGCACTAAAAAAAACGCTTGAGACACTTCCAAAAAATGTGTTTAGAGTAAAAGGGTTGGTCAGAGATCAGAAAAAGGCTCTGATAGTAGTGCAGAAAGTGGGATCTCGACTCACTTTTGAAAAGATTGAAGATAGACTTACTACAAAGCCATTCTTGATCGTGATTGGTTTTGAAGTGGAAAAAAATAAGCTTGAGATACTCAATGCCATCACACCCAATCAGGTCACTTCGGACAATTGAGTACATCTACCGACTCATTCGCATTGTACACAAAGACTCTTGCATCAACTTCATTTTCAGAATAGACGATAAAAACTTTTTTTGCTCCGGCGATGTTTTCATCCGTTACAAATAATGTGTTCTGGTTTGCTTTGTACCCATCACATCCTGCTTCACCAATTGACATATTTTTGGCAATGATATTTCCTAACTCTTCGGTATGCTGAAAGCCGGAATCTTCCAGCTTTCCTAACTTTGCACGTTCTCGATATAGTTTTGGATCCATTTTTGTATAAAAAGCATAAAACATTAAAGGATCAGAAAAGAAGGGTTCAATAACCACTTTCGTACTATCATCTTGCTGGGCCAGAAAATCAAATAGCTCTGGCAAATAACTTTGATACATGTACCCTCTTTTTGCTGCATGGACGGAAAACCAGCTGACATAAAATGTGAATGATTGGAGAATAAGTAGAACAAAAACAATGCTAAAAAGCGCTGATCTCACTTTTTTATGTGTTTCTAACGCATCATATAAATACCTCATCCCAATAATCATCGCGATCAGTATAAACGGAAAGAGGGCAGAAATTCGCACTTTTTGCGGATGACCGGCGAGTATGGCCGGAATAGGTGAAAGCAGTAAACCTGACCAAAGGATCACTTGCAAAAAAGAGATCTTGATCGGTTGGGTACCTTTCTGCTTTATAAGAAAGCTAGCAAGAATTCCTACGATAATAAACGGATACAAAATAATCATGAATTGTCCAAAATCTTGCACAGTCAAAAACAACTCATCTTTCTCGCCTTCAAGTACCAAAAAGCGAGGTGAAAATACATCAAGATAACGGCTACTCAACACTCGCACCCCACTCACCACTTTATTTTCACCAAGCTTGCATACAAAAGGAGTGAAACGAACTGAACAATAATTTCGAAACTCATCGACGTGTAAAGCTAAGCCAGCGTCACTAAAAATCCCTACTTGACTCACTCTAGTAGAGTTATTGCCAATAACACTTGGGTGAAAAAGCGGCGCGACGCTAAATACAAAAGCTAATAAAAATGTAACGATTACTTTTCTAGGCAACTTTTTTGAGAGTACAGCAAAACCACAAGTAATCAGCATCAAGATAAATGTGATTGGGCGATACGCGATGTACGCGTACCAAGTCAATGCGAACGCTACAGCAGCCAGTACGGCTGTGCTTTTTCTAGGATGATCAAACAGCTGCGCCAAACCTAATAAACCAAGACAAAAGAAAAACAAAGCAATATTTGATTCAAAACCAAATCGACTGAGAATAAATGTCCAAGGGGATATGACCGTCACATAAGCACCAACCAGTGACCACTCACGAGAAAATTTCAGTTTTTTAAGCAAAAAATAAATCACCGCTGGCAAAAATGTACCCAATATGACAGACGGATATCGAATAGTGGCGGTATTTAAACCAAAAAATCGAATGACTGGAATTAACAAGTAGACCTGAAGCGGCAACTTATCATCACCAAATCCTTTAAAATTGAGTGGAAAAAACACACCATGCTCATCCCGACCTGTTTCTAAAATGGATTTGGCAAGATAACCAAAATGAGCCTCATCGATGAGCGCTCCCTTTGGGGCATAGTCCAACCAAAGTGTACGAAGTACAAATGCGACAACACATAAGAGAATGAGTGTGATGTATTCAATTTTTTTTGACATGTGCATTGATATCCTACCATACGCAGATGTGATAGGACTCCCAAGTTTTTAGATATTCATTAACTCCAGGAAACAGGTATACTGTTCACACTATTTCAGCTATCCGTAGTCATGAAACTCCCTCAACCACGCAATGTTATCTGGATAATCATTTTTTTGGTATCTTTTTTTACACGTCTTTACCAGCTAGAAACACTCTCACCGGTCATCAGTCATGATGAGATTTACTATGTCGCAGAGGCTAAAAGCCTGAGCATCAGTGGAAAAGACCCAACTGGTCTAACCTCTCCAACTCAGCTAAAAGCCGCAAACCCGCTCTATGCTGAGCTGCCAGGGACACTCATGACACCCGCCGCACTCCTTTTTGCGAACTCACCAGTTTTAGCAGCTAGATTTACACATGCTCTGCTTGGTTCGCTTTTTCCATTAGTCCTTGGCGCGCTAGCTTTCGTGTTATTTAAAAACAAATCGATCGCTATCATCACTGCTTGTGTGGCCAGCGTAAATCCCTGGTTGTTCCAAAACTCTCGTATGGGATTTGACGCACTGTTTAGTCTTTTCTTTTATTTCGCTGGCATGACCGTTTTACTCAGAGCAAAAAAGTATTCATTACCACTCTCTTTCTTACTTTTTGTGATTGGTTTTTATCAATATCAAGGATTAAAACTACTATTTATTCCGCTTATTTTTATCTGTATTTTCTTTCTCGTTGTAAGAAAAACACCGACTCCGATTCATGTAAAAAAACTCCTTTCATTACACTGGAAAATACTACTGTTTTTTGTAGTTGCGTTACTCTTTTTCAGCATTCATATTGTTCGATTGAAAAACTCTCAGGCTGGTGGACGAGTTCAGGACTTGATCTTTTTTGATCAGACTACTCTTACTACAATTGTAGATACACAAAGAAGACAGTCAGTGGCTTCTCCAATACAATCACTCTATTCAAATAAAGCCACTGCTCTGATCAGTATTTTTACAGAAAAATACATCGATACGTTCAATCTGCAACAACTCTTCGTGCACGTTGATGCGAGAAGAAACCCATTTGCGGTGACGACAAAAGGGATCTTTTACTTGATTGATCTACCCCTCATTTTTCTAGGTCTGTATTATCTTATCTCTCAGAAAAAAAATCGTGCTGTCATGGTATTTATGATCGGTATGATCTTGATCTCACCACTGCCATCTGCGATCAACAGCAAGGATACGTGGATGTTCTTTCGTTCAAGTTTCTTATTTCCGTGGCTGATGATATTGACAGCGCTGGGAATATATTTCATCTGGCAAAGAAAGTCACTTGTACTCAAACTCACTTTGACAAGTATCTATACTCTTTTCATATGTTCTTTCGCGTACGACTACTTTTTTAAATACCCTGTCCTGGGTACAAATGGTATTTATTTTTCTGAACGAATTATTGCTAGTTACCTTCAAAGACTCCCCGAAGAAAAAGGAGTAACAGTGATCACCGAAGAACCACGTTTTACGTATGAGAGCATTCTGTCATTTAATAATAACCTCTCGAAAGACAATATCACTCAAATCAATTCTAGTTTTAAATCATCGTTATTCAGCATAAAAAATGTCACGGTGACTTCGCAATGCTTTTCCCCAGAACTCGCAACTGATCAGCGTATCTATATAGTTGACGCTCGAACACCCCCTTGTGATACCCCACAGACTCAAGAAAATGTCACCCGTCTGATCATCCCCTCTCTGTTGGATAGTGGAGCTTTGTTTTACGTGTACAACGATCAGCTGTGTTCTACATATCAACTTCAAGGCTACTCAAAAGTCACGCAAAGAGTCATGAACGTCGAAGAACTGGAAAACAAAATGTTTTGTGAACACTTTCTCACTCGTTGATTGAAAATTCTTCCAAACAGTTTATTTTAATTGCTTTTTTTCTAGGATTGTAATCTCCCATGAAGGTCTCCCTTGCGTATCTTTTACGATGTGAGTAGAGAATGGGCTGAGTGTCCGTGTGTGATCAAGCTTACGCACAAAAAGCACCTTATCCACAGAACCCGGAAAGTACTCTTTCATATATTCCAGAGAAAGCTTATCCAAAGGAAATGTGTGAATATAATGAAAGGAATTGAACGTCCGAGGACTTAAGAATGCAAACTCGCGATTCCATTGCGCAGTTTCTTGAAATTCGTTGATATTTTGATCGGTGTAGAGCACAAACTGTGGATATGTCAAAAAATGATCAGGGAGTGGTTCAAGATCGAGATAGATTTCATCAATATCATCTCTGTTTGCCTTGATATACTCACTCACCTCTCGTATTCCACTATTCCAGTGTGGATCTAAAAAATTGGAATGAAGGATATAGTATCGAGAACTCCAAAATAAAAACCAACCAAACACAACTACGATATTCACAAACAATCCAAAATAATACAGGGCCTTTTTCTGTCTTTGAAGTAGTTGGCCTAGGTACTCAATCCCCACGACGGCTAGGATTACTAATCCCAAATGCATGTCCATCAATCTGTTGGTATTTGGAGAATCAAGTGTGAACGCATTTGGGAGTGGTGAGAGGAGAAGATAGATCATAAAGGCGACGTATCCTTTACTCAATCGTGACCAATGCTTTATCAAAAAGATCAGACCTAGAGGGAGTAAGAATATATAGTAGAGTTCCAAATTTCCCAATTGGAACATCCTTAAACTATGCCATGGATTATCACCACCTCTAAAGAATAAGTAATCCGTACTAAAAGACACAGCATACCCACGCAAAAATTCTATACACAGCTGGATCGGTTGGTTGGAGAGCAAGAGTGAAAATTTGTACGGGACGAAATGAAAAATAAATTGATCAAATACATCTTTTTGAGCCAGATGCAGTTTTTGATCTGTAAAAATCGTCACCCCACTTTTTCCTTTTATAGCATCAATAGTCACCCAAAGTGGGACCAAGAATGCAGTTGCACCCAGTAAAAACATTGGAATCAATATTTTTTTTGAATGCTCAAGATACTGCTTTCGAAACAGTATGAAGAATGCCAGACTCACTACGGGCATTAGCAGTAAAGGTACGTTGTAGATAACACTTGCAATCAAAAAAAGTGCCGAGGCAATAACTCCAAAAAAGATCTGTTTTCGAGCAGCAAGAAAACAGGCCAAACCTGCAGTCGTTATGGTTAAGGCAGCGATCGGTTCGTAGATCGTTCTCGAGAGAGTGACATGCCACATCGAGATTGCAATAAAAAATGCCACCAGAACTGCTTTCTTTTTATCGTAAAAAAGCTGGAATACAAAACAATAAGAGACTGGTATTAGCAGTGTAGCTATCAGAGTGCCAGGTAAGCGTATGGCGAGATGCGAAAACCCATGTAGATACAGACTGGCAGACACCAAGTAAATCATGCCCGGCAGTTTATAATCACCAAATGATTGAAAGATGATCGGGTACGGGCCTTGGTTGTGTTCGTCATAACTGGTCCGTAAGACGCTCAAGGCATTGAGTGCTATGGCTGCTTCATCACGATGAAGTTCTTGTGGTAAATGTTCGAGCTGAGTAAATCTAAGAAATAAGCCCACGAAAAAAAACACCAAGACCATGACCCTGGGTTGAAAAAATATCTGGTGTACCTTACGGAAGAGGTGTCGCCTCATAGAGGATAAGCGTGTCACTGATGAGTACTTCATCGATAATCTGATTATATCGTTGTCGGGACCACCAACTATCTAAATATTCTTTATTGTCAGTCTTCTGGACGATGAAAAATATTTTGACAGGTTTTGTAGCGGGTGCGGGTAACTTTTTGAGTAACCCTTCTTTTTCTAGGATATAATTTTTTTCACCTGGCTGATAGGAGAACTCAACAGGAAGGGCATCCCCTTGAAAAGCCTGCCAGAGATAAATATATTGATATGAATAATCATAAATATCAGACACATATTGATAGCTTGAAAAGGGTTGGCCATCCGCACGTTTCTTCACTTCGGCGATCGCTCTGAGTTGAGCGGGCAGGAGTTGATTATTGTCACTCAACATTTCTTTTTCTGACCATACCCTTGCCACAAGTGATATTGGAGTCAAGATAATTAGCACTATGTACACATATTTAAAATACTTCGGAGCCGCACGAAGCAACTGAGCACAAAAAATGACTGCTGCTGGTATCATCGCTAAGATATACCACAAGTTAAAATGGAGAAAAAATAAGCCCAGAGTAGGAATAATAAAGAATAAGGCCGACTCATTCAACATCAAAACTTTTTTCTTCTTTTTGATAATGAAAAAAGCCCCAACTACTAATATCGCTAACCCAATATACGCAATACTTTTTTCGAGAGTAGAATTGTTGAGCCATATACCCGGTAACACAGCTAACTTCAGCTCGCCAAAAGTGACAGATAACACATTTTTAACCTTCTCAAGGGTAAACGCATCCTCTTGTGATCTAGATCCGGTCAGATATCTCAGCACGGCCTTCGACTGTAAAAACTCATGACGCACTTCAAAAATAATTTGCGGAATAAAAGGCAGAATAAATCCAACTATTCCAGCCACGACACTCTTCACACGAAGCTTGACTCTCGCAAGTACAACCGCCAACAGAATGATCACGGGATAAAAGATGGCAAACGCTGTCGAAAAATGAAAACCAAGCGCTGAGATAAAACCCAACAAGAACGATCGCTTTTCAGAAAGCTGTTTGTGCTGAATATTTTTGAGTAAAATGAGCAGCAATAGTGAGAGCAAAGTCATGGGAAACGGGTTCCAAGCACTTGCACTAATAAACATCCAAATCGGACAGCATGCTATCAATAGCGCTTCAACTTTGCCAAAATACTTATACGCGAGGAAGACTTGCAGTAAAATCATCCCAATCATCAAAAAGACTGGAGCCACAGGATATCCCCCACTGATAAAATAGATTGGTGCAAGCAAGTAGTACCAGCCAGGCCCAAAATAAAGTCCTGGAATACTCGTCCAAGGACCAATGAAGACTGGCTTGAGAGTCTTTACTAGATGCAAAACAGCTACGGCATCTCTGCCGTGATCGAAACCAAACGGAGTGAGTTTGAGAAGTGGCTGTGGAAGTCTGACCAAGAAAGCAAACACTAGAATCAAACCAATCGCTGAGAATCGATGTGATATCAGCCGTTGAAATATCGTCGTTGAAGCTTCATTTTTTTTAACAGCATTCTTCATAGACTTTTACTCTCTCTCACCAAAGTAGGTCATTTCGATCGTTCCAAAATCATGTTTTTGTTTCGGCTCACCTTTGAGAGGTTTTATCTTGTCATCAATTTCTTTGCGCATCCAGTCAAATACTCCGGGGTCAGGTTCTTTAATATTGAAATGAGAAGATAAAGGAGCTTCAACCCTGACGAGTAACTCCTCACCAAAGATCCCTGCTTGTTCATTTCCATACCATACCGGAACATATCCATACTTCTTCTTGCCGTACCAATCATAGAGATACGCCCATGTGGTGTTGTAAAGATACGGATTGGTGACTGAAGAGATTGAAAATGGCTGACCTTCTGCCAACTCGTACGTTCTATCAATCAGCTTCAATTGATCACTTAACAATGCACCCCGTTCTATCCAAAGGTCTGAGCGTTTTGTACTTCGAATTTTTTGTAGCTGTGAAAAATTTGAAAACACGAATAAAAACAGAAAAAGTGCACATACGATAAATCCATTCTTTTTCCTGAGCAACAAAGCAAGAAAGTGTCCAAATAAGAGATACAACGGTATCTCCAAACCAACCAATATGTGTTGGCTATTTCTAGAGTGAAAGATCAGTAGAAATAACGGCGAAAGTATCCATTGCAGAAAGAACCACTTGGTAGAGTGTGAATACATTTTAAAGCGAAGCATGATCACACCAATGCACAAAAATGATAGGACTGGCAACGTGGGATACAAAGAAGTACCAGCTTTTTGAATAAATGCTTTCATAATTTCAAAAGAACTTTCTAAACTGCTTGATTCGTGCTGACTTGTCGCGGCTGAAAGTTTTTCTAAAGTGAAAATTCCATTTTTCATGAGGAGGAGTTGGCTAACGATCATTGTGCTGATCACCGCTGTATAGAGTAGAAGAAAGATCACTACATGTTTCACTGTAAAAATCTGTACACCTTTTTTCTGGGTTCTAGAATAATTCTGGGCGTAGAACACACTGGTCACGATCACTCCCCATAAAAATAATGTTGAAACCAGTGACTGATGTGACGCGCCTAAGGCGATCGCCAATACTGGAATCCACTTTGTCTTTGACAGAAAGAAGACCTGATACACACAGTAAAAAAAGACGATGATAGCGGGAAAAGCCAAGGCTGGGTTGGAAAGCCAAGTGTTAGTTAAAACACTTTCGAATGAGAAACAAAAAAGCAGTACAGCCAAAAACGCAGCCCTTTTGGATGAAAAGATATCCCTACTCAAAAAATAGAGCGGAACAACGCTCAAAGAGAAGAAAAAAGACAATGCATGCGCGACAAAGGCTGGATTCCCCTGACCGATCTTATAGAGCGCACCAATGACATAATAATAGAGTACTCCATGGTAGACGGTGTCTTGAGTACCACTTGCAGAAGGGCCTTGTATTTTGATATCACCTTGCTCAAAAATTTGCCTCGAGACGTATGCATCACGCGATTGATCAAAGAAAAAGAAAACAGAGTTTTGACTGATGAAATACCATCGCATCAACACTGAAACAGCAAACACAAGTGCTAAGAGAAGATATTCTTTTGGTATTTTCATGTTATGCCTTCAATTATATATTTAAAGCCTGCAAACACAACTGAGAATGTTATAATGAAGGCTTATGCAAAATGCCAAAAAAAACACTTTAATGATCCTGATCTTGATAATGGTGATCAATGCTCTGGCGTACGGGACTATCATTCCATTATTGTATAAATACACAGCCACTTTTGGCATTCGACCATTTGGACTCAGTTTGCTATTTGCATCTTTTTCGTTAGCGCAATTCATCTCGACTCCCATCCTTGGTCGTTTATCCGACAAATTTGGCCGCAAACCTGTGCTTCTGATCTGTCTGCTTGGTACAGGCCTTTCACTGTTCTTATTTGCATCTGCCCAAAGTGTGTTCGTACTGTTCCTAGCTCGGATACTTGATGGTGTGACCGGCGGGAATGTTTCAGTAGCACAAGCCATCATCGCTGATACCACGAAAGGTGAGGAACGCGCAAAAGCCTTTGGCTTACTTGGCGCATCATTTGGATTTGGTTTTCTATTTGGTCCTGCAATTGGTGGATTGCTCAGTAGTATAAGTTTGACCGCTCCGTTTTGGTTAGCAGGAGCAGTGGCAGTACTCGGAACCATTCTTGGATACTTTGTATTACCCGAGACGTTACAAAAAACTACCACTCAAAGTCAATCTTCCAGTATCTTGGAACTATTTCAGTTTAAGAAAATACTGATTGCTTTGTTTCAACCACTCACCGGGACTGTGTTACTCCTTAGTTTTCTGGTTACCATGGCCTTCAATGGCTGGATCATCGGTTTTCAAACGGTCACAAATGACGTGCTTCTTCTGAGTGCCCAAACAATTGGGCTGATGTTTGCTTGCTCAGGAGTCATCAGTGTGCTTATGCAGGCGGTTGGAATTCGGATTATTTTGCAGAAAATTCCCTCTAAGAAAATCATTTTAAATGTCTGTCTAATCGGTTGTTTGATCATTTCTTTTCTGTTTTACTTTGCCACCAGCATGATTCCTTTTTTTATTCTCGTGTTGGCAATCATGATATTCGTCTCACCAATCAACGTGGTGATCACTTCGCTGATCTCAGACAATACAAAAGCGGAAGATCAAGGAGGGATTTTAGGGATAAATCAATCGTATATTTCACTCGGTCAGATCGTAGGTCCATTGATCGCTGGAAGTGCTGCAAACATCAATGTCACGTATATATTTTTAGTCATATCCAGCATTTTTGCAGCGACTCTGTTTGGAGCTCAGTTCGTCAAGTTTGCGACTGCAAAAAAATTAGATTTGTAAAGAGTTGCATAACTTTTGGCAAAAAGATGGCAGTTCCAATAATGGCTGACACTATTGCGATCACAAACACAGCTCCAGCTGCGACATCTCTTGCTCTTTGAGTAGCCTTGTAGCTTAACTTGAGTTCATCGCGAACAATGTTTGATAGCTCCTCCACTGCCGTATTCATCATCTCTGCTGCAAATACTAATCCAATCAAGATCGTAATCGTAAACCACTCCTGGAGTGATATCCCCAATGACAAACCCATCAATACGACTAGAACAGATGCAAATAAATGTACCTTCATATTCCTCTCTTCACAGTTTGAGAGGATGCCTTTGAAGGCATATATAAAGCTACGGAGGACTTTGTACACAAAAGTGGTCATCATAAATTACTCAAAATACGTTGGCACCAGTCTTCGACTGCTTTCATCGTTGTATCCTGATCTTGAAAGTAAAACTGGTTGATGCGCAATGGTTCCCCAATGACTTGCCCTTTATGTTGTTCGACGAACAGTTTCATGACGTCAACTGCACCTGTAAAGAAAGCGTAATTTTTATCACCTAACCCATACAGTGCGAACTTTCTTTGTTGAAAATCAATATCTGGATTACCTTCAAAAAACTTCATCACATCGTGATGTGGCTGGCCTTCTTTTTTTTGGTAATCCCAGCTATGACTTCCCCAAATCACCAAATCATAGCGGAATAACTCTTCAAAATGCAAACCTTTGAACTGCTGAACCGTGACGTCGTGAGAGGAATCTTTCAACGTCTGCTCTAACCGTTCTGCAACTAAAAAAGTTGAGCCTGAGTTTGTGGCGTAGACAATGAGAATGTGCATATTCTATACTTTATCCTTCCAATAGGTATCATGCAATGCTTTCATTTCTGCTATTTCAGCTTCATATTTTTTCTCAAGCAAGCTCATCAGCAACTTTATGTCTTCAACTGCTTGCGTCGGCAAAAAAAACTTTTCCTTTAAGTAGTATTCTAGTGAAGGCAACTCCACAAATGCCTCCGTTTCAATCAACTCACACTTCCATAAAAACTGACGAATTGACATGTCCAAACCATATGATAATTTTTGAATAACATCAAACTTGACAGTCTTATACTCCCCTTGCTCCAATCTGAGAAGAAAAGATATCGCAAGTCCAGTTTTGCTTGAAAATTCGGCAAACGTCCACTTCCTCTTTTCTCGTTGGTATTTTACATACTCTGCTATTCTTTGACCTGTATTTTTTTGATTTGATATTGTTGACATGAGTAAATTTTTTTTGACAAAATATCACATATTATAGTAATTTGCACTACAAGCTGATTGTATCAGAAAACCTAACATAAAGTCTTTTTAGGATGACCTTTAAGTGTTATAAACATAGTGAAAAAATTGTATTGTTTTAAATCAAATTAATTGTTGACCATTCATCAATATCATTTACAATGATACTCAGTGGTATCAATACACATATCTTCTTAAAGGATAGAAAAAGTGGCTACAAGATTCGAGCAGAAGCAATATCAACTCTCGCTTGACGCCTATTCTCTTCTTCACAACCAGCTCTTACAACTTCTTTTGAGAACTTCAGAAAAAGAACATATATTCCTTTATAAAACGATCTTGAAAATTGTAGAGGGTGTTCAGCTGCATTACCCAGATATCACTATTTCTGGTCTCGAACAAGAACTCCATGATACAGAATTTCCTGAGATTCTTTTTTTGAAAAAATTATTTGATAAAGCTCATGTATCACCCGTATTAATGACAAACGTTATCCAGACTTCAGTGTCAAAAAAAGGAACGCTATCATTTCAGCCCAGAGAGTTATCACAGGTGATCGGCATAACATTACCTCAAAATGGTGAGACACTCTTAGAATCACATCAAAGAGCCGAAAAACTAAGACAACAGATATTATGGTACTCCGATCCATCCTTGATTGGAAAACGCCGGCATTTCGATCTAGAACCTATCGTGGCAGTAGCTTCCCCACAACAACTGAAACAGTGGGAACTTCAACATGACCCAGTAAGGCCATTTGAGAGCTATCGCCCAGGCGCACCTAATGTCGAAATTGTTCTAGAGTATCTAAATTTTTTCATAAGGCAGTTAGATCTTGATAGTAAAATTGTATTTAGGGTCAATACTCTTTCAAATCGAGAGGTGGAGATAATGTTTCTTGATAAGCAAGGTCAGCCATTCGCAATTGATGTTTTAGGTTTGCGCGAAATGAAAAAAAGTAAAAGATACAAAGAGGAGTGGGTTGGACAAGTCGTTGGCATTAAATGTTTCGAAAGTGAAATAAATGAAACAAATCGAATAGAAATCGTTCGATCACTCTCTGATCATTTTAGGACTGAGTTTAAACATGCTGATGGCTTGCTACATAAAGAAAAAATACTTTCAGTCACTCAGGAGTTGATCACCATTTGGTATAATTGTGCTCAGACGGGAAAATCACCACTGAAAATCACTGAAGTTGAAAGTCAATCAAAGAGCACTGCTGAGTATCCTCAACAGTATTTTGATATTTATTCACAAGTCAAAGAAATTCGATATCTTACATTTGAAAGAAAGCCAAATGGCGATAAAGCAAAGCCAGCAATAGGAGCAAAGCCTTCCTGGATTATCGTTGAGTATCATGATGGACATTCAGAGTATATCTGTCTCGATTTTGGATCACAAAGAGAAGACTACTATTACAATAGTTTGTTTCAGCCAGCAATTAGCAAAGGACTTGCCCCATTTCGTGATATTTTACCGTCTCCCGCTGAGATGCCAAAATTTTATCGATTAACGTTGTTACTAAAAACTGCGCAAGCAGCTGGTAAGTCATTTTTAGAAAACTCAGAAAAAAACTCAGATTTAATTGATCTTTACCTCACACTAACATTATCAGATTTCACATCACTAATCTCTCAACTCGACCCTGAGCTTACTCATCAAGATGTTACACAGTTTATCCATCGTCTTGAAGACATTACCAAAGACAGTTCTGCACATAAGTTAAAACACATTGCCTTTCTCATCTCGCACTTTCACGATGATCATATTGGTTTTGCGGCATTAGTCGGTAGTCATATTCCTCAGCTTTTTGCAGCCGAGTCTTCACCTTGGACAGAATACTTTTTTAATAAAAGCGGATGGATGAAGGAAATCACTATTCGCAGGCAGAGAGATACTTTGCTTACTGAAGAACATGCTCGACATTATTCTCCGGTGACCCATCCCCTTCAGCCATTCGAGACTCGTTTCGTAGGAAGAGGGAATGTTTCTATTACAAGCTTCCCTTGTGATCACAGTATCTATGGCTCAACCATGTTTTTAATCGTGGTGTATGATGATTTTGGATTTCCATTAAAGAAAGTCTTGTATACTGGTGATTATCGTTTTGAAGATACAGGATTGACTGAAAAAACCGTTGAAGCTTTACTCGCGATTGGTGGGGTAGATGAAATCATTACCGAAACTACCAATATTCGCCCATCAAAAGGATCTAAAAAGGGATCTGGTTTAGTTACAAAAGAAGGTCTTCATCAACATTATGACGACCTTTTTAAACAACACACCGGTAAACCAGTCTTTGTTCAGGTAGATCCCAAGGATCTCCATTTGATTGAACTGATTTGTGAACACGCAAAAAATAACGGGCGGATGGTTATTCACAGCATGAAGCATGCAGAACCTATAGAGATATTTAGACGCCATGATGCCCCAACAGCTTTTTCAGAAAACTCAATTAAATCCCAACAAGAAACAGTCCAAAGGCTCGCACCGACACTCACTAAAGATCACTGGCTAAACACTACTGTATTCAATGTGAACGATTATCACCCAAGGCCTGATTTTGATGATTCAACCTATATTCTGGGATCAGGTAATCAAACTATTGGGCGAAGTGAAAGAGAAATAAAGGCTTTTTACCCTGAAAAAATGCTCAAAACCGAACAATTAGCACACGAAAATGATGTTGTAGTATTTATCCGCCCGACAAACCCGTTAGAGGAAGAGCTTGCCAACATAGCACCTTACTTAGGTACACAAGGAGTTGTGGTAGTCCGGGCACACTATTTTACTTACCAGCAGAGAGATCGTGACCTGGCTTGGCGAGATCTCAACTTTTGTCACAAAATGGGGTGGGAGTATGTTACGGATTTGATTTTTGAACATGAACGGATCAGTGCCAGTCCAACTCCAAAAAATCGTATGTCAGGACATTCTAAACCTGAGGATTTTTTTAATTTCATGGAACTTCTTCTTCAGGTTAATCCACAAATGAGAATTATTCCTGTACATGGAGAAAAGAGAAGATACGTAGGTGATGAACTCCAAGCTAGATTTGGTCAGAATGTGAATGTTGTAAAAAGAATGAAAAATGGAGCTTTCGAGCTGAAGTTGTATTAGTGTCGGCTTGTACGATCACCTTTCAACTTTTTCAGAAATTCTTACCAGCTCGTTATACTTCGCAGTTCGTTCTCCACGACTTGGTGCACCAGCTTTGATCCAGCCACAGCCGGTCCCGACAGCGAGGTGGGCAATCGTGACATCTTCAGTCTCGCCACTCCGATGTGAAACGACGTTCCACCAACCAGCCGAAGTGCTCTTTTTCATTGCTTCCAAAGTCTGTGTAAGCGTGCCGATCTGATTCATTTTAACCAGCAAAGTGTTGCAAGCTTTCTTTTGTATACCCTCTTCTATGCGATGTACGTTGGTCACTAGTAAATCATCCCCGACGATTCGTATCGTATCTCCAACTTTTTGCATGAGCATCTGCCAGCCTTCCCAATCATCTTCCGAGAGCATATCTTCAAAAAACATAGTTGGATATTTTTTGGAGAGATTTACTACCCAATCGACCATCTGATTTCGAGAAAAAATTGCCCCGTCCTTCTTTAATGTGTACGTTTGAGTACTCTCATTATAAAATTCACTCGAAGCTGCATCAAAACCAAACATAATCTCATCTTCCAACTTGTAGCCTGATTGCTCGACCATTTGCACAATGAGACTGAGTGCTTCTTCGTTTGAAGAAACAAAGGGTGCAAACCCTCCTTCATTCCCTACATTGATAGAATATCCTTTTTCCAGCAACAACATTTCTAACGTATGATAAATTTCTGATCCCACGCGCAGTGATTCGTTCCAACTACCGGTACTCACAGGGATCACCATGTACTCTTGGATATCAGTAGACCAATTTGCATGTCGCCCACCATTCATAATGTTAAACATCGGTCGGGGCATCACGTACTTTTTATTTCCCGACAACTCACCGATATATTCAAACATCTCAATATGCTCAGCCTTACTCACCGCCCACCCGAAAGCTAAAGACAGTGACAAAATGGTATTTGCACCAAGCTTTTCTTTGTTCTGTGTTCCATCCATTTTAATCAAGAGTTCATCTAATCCAGCTTGATCAAAAGATCTACCAATGAGCTCAGGAGCGATCTTTTTTTCGATCAGCTCCATTGCTTTTTTTACTCCAAACCCATGGTATCGATGTGCATCTTTATCTCTTAGCTCCAACGCTTCATGTTTTCCAACTGACGCTCCAGATGGGATGATCGCTCTTCCTACATCTCCTGTCTCGAGGGTTACTTCTGATTCGAGAGTTGGATTCCCTCTAGAATCAAGAACTTCGCGGGCGTGGATGTGTTTTATGGTGTGCATGACTGTAGTGTAAGTGCTTACGAATCAGAAGTAAATATGTTATTGAGTGATGAAAAAATAGCTCTTGATCAACTTACTTTGAATAAAGGTAAGAGTGAAGATGGTCCAATAGAATCTGATTGTCGAGACAATGCTTGGCTGAGTGTGATGACGTTTTCTGGTGTCAGTCTAAATGAAGAACTGCTTACAGTTTCTTGAATATCATGAGGAAATGCATGCTTGTCATCGGAGCGTTTTCCACTTCTCCCGAGATTGGAAAGAAATGATGGATCACCAGAATCTTTTAGTTCACACAGCAAGCACAACCCACACTCACCAGTAAAGCCTAGCTTTTTACAACTAGGATTTACACATATCCTTTCTCCCTTTTTCATCCATTCTTGTGCCCGCTTTCTACCGATTGCTTCGATGAGTTGTGCTTTTCCTAATTTTCCGGAAGCAAGCGACTGCATGAACTGACCATTCTTCGACAATGCCGAAGGAATTGATAAAGACACGCACTCAATTTTTGAGATGATGCCCCAGTTCAACCAGTTTGCAACTGATGCTGATTCTTTCAGATGCACTGCACGAACTTTCCAAGGATCAAGACGCTGACCTGTGCGCATAAAAGTGTCCACATCACCAATCCATTTTTCGATATGATGTCGTTCCACTTTTTGCTCATGCAAGACGCTCAATAGCGTTTTAGAAACTGCTTGATACACCCATTCTGACCAAAGAGGAGAGCCAACTTCTTCTCTGCTCGAGATCTTTTCGACAGATCTTCTCAAATACTCACAATGAAGCGGGAGCGTCTCTTCGACAAAATTGACCTGAGCAATAAGTTTTTGCTGTGTGGATAACAGAGCATACTGCCCATCATGGAGCAGCTGAATAAATGTATCTGCAGCTTTTTGTATCTGATACTCTTCTGGCAACGGAAGCGTTTGCTCCATGAGCCACGCCTCCATCTCTTTTTTTTGTATTTTTGGTGTTTTTTTCCCTGTGAATGATCTGATAAATCGAGCATGTCTTTCCCAAGAAACTTCGGCCATATGCTGATCTTGTAGGATCACCCATTTATCTTCTAATGGTAAGTAGGCTGGTTGTGCGATGACATACATGCTTTTCCATCCCTTATGTACTGAACTCTGCGGCATGATATACAAAAATTTTGGCCCCAAATAACATTCAGGTGAGGTGTTTGGATCGAGTTCTAGTTGCCAAAGAACCTCTTCACTTAAAAAATCAGTAGCGTGTGCCCACCCATTGAGTGCGAGAAGATTTTCTGGCGAGTATGATTGAAGACCTTCCTGACTGAGCATGCCGATGACTTTTCCACTCAACTCTGGGGCATACTTTACCACTTCAAGTACTGCCTGTACCTTTTGAATAAGTTGCTCAACCTGCATTTTTTCTAATCCGTATCTTCGCTCTCTATGTTTGTCTCCTTGAAGTCGCGCGTAGTGAATCGCATCTTCACATCTCTGAAGGACGCTGGAACGAAAATAAATATCATCAAAAAAAGATAATTGATCAGCTTCTTCGCCAACCACCATCGCATAGCTGTGAAATGGGACGCCCAAGTACTCTTTTAAAAGTGCACGAAGCTGGTGAGTGATCAATCTGTCCTGTTTATGTTTATCAGTGAACTTCAGTGTTTCCAAAATCATTCTGACAAACTCCATAGGAGTTTTTTGTTGATTCGAAGAAGCTTCTTTCGTTTGTTCTTTTGAAAAAATATCAGGAAATTTTATATCCGGTCTTGGAAATTGTAGAAAGGGTCGCCCTTCTATACGTAAGGCCATAAAAAAACTCCTCATGATGAGGAGCTTCGGAAGTGCCCAACAAGGACAAAAAAATTCCGATGCTCGTCGATTTGAATGGCTCAACTGACCGGACTTTGTCATCTTTGAACCCGACTGAAAGTCGAGTATTGAGGATCTGACATCTACCGTTGCGGCACAGCTCTGGATTTACACCAGATTCCGTTGAGCGCCTTGTAATGTGGAGTTAGTTGTAGCAAAAAAAGAAGGGTAGTTCAAGGGTTCAATTGTTCAAAGTTCAAAAATTACTTTCACTTTATACCTTATACACAATACATTATACTCAAAGCATGCCTTGGCTCATCGTCTCGCTCATCCGTTTAATACTTCCTCTCTCTATCCTCTTTTCTGAGTTTTGGGGAATACTATTTACTATTGTATTTGCTGACAGCTTGGATGTCGTCTATCTCGATTTGCTTGGAGTCACTGATTTCTCATTTTACAATCACATGGACAAGTTTTTTGACACGTATTTTTACTGTGTGATCGCTTTTCAAGCGTTGAAGTGGAAAAATGCTATTGCTAAAAGAACTGTAGTGTTGCTCCTTGGATACAGAATGATCGGTGTTATTCTGTATCTGTTTGTGAGTTGGCGACCACTATTACTTATTTTTCCAAACGTATTTCTGACCTATGTGGTGGTCTATCTGTTTTTCTTACAGATCTTAAAAAAAGATATCGTGAAATGCTGGCGATCAAACCTAGTACTTCTACTCGCCCTGACAATTCCTAAACTTATTCAAGAGTATTTATTCCACGTCGCTGAAATACCCTTGTATCAATGGTTCTTGTCAGTTCTGCCATTTATATAACATCGTATTTCTGCAAAAAATCTATGACAGCTTGATTGACCATGTTCGTCTGGTCTACTGAGTTACGATAGTTATGCTCTACTCCCTTAAGTACTGAGAGATACTTCGGTTCACTCATATACTGAAAGATCGATTCAACCAATGCCGGCACAATT
>Ga0163144_10006524_pt1 | contig 25713 bp, 23 predicted proteins | sample OliLak19BULKMAT1_FD_123175 | JGI IMG/M metagenome (GOLD analysis project Ga0163144, IMG submission 123175) | Freshwater microbial mat bacterial communities from Lake Vanda, McMurdo Dry Valleys, Antarctica - Oligotrophic Lake LV.19.BULKMAT1 | ecosystem: Environmental > Aquatic > Freshwater >... | reverse complement strand
TTTTTGAAGCCACTATTTTTGAAGCCACTAGGGAGATCGCCTGATGTCCTGTAAGATACCACCCAGCTTTTGGAGGGAGTTTTATGCCTCAGTTGGCAGCTGATAAAAAGTATAAGCGGATACTGCTCAAGCTCAGTGGTGAAGCACTAACCGGTAGCGAAAATTTTGGTATAGACCCCAAGATTTTGGATTCAATGGCGCTGGCGATAGGGCAGCTGGTGGGGATCGGTGTACAGGTAGGCCTTGTGGTCGGTGGTGGCAATCTATTTCGTGGCGCTGCCCTGCAGCGGGCGGGACTGGATAGGGTGACCGGGGATCACATGGGGATGCTGGCCACTGTCATGAATGCCCTGGCCATGCGTGATGCGCTGGAGCGCTCCAATATAGCCACCCAGGCCATGTCCGCCATACCGATGACGGGAGTCGTGGACCACTACGACAGGCGCAAGGCGATCCGTGCGCTCATGAACGGCGACGTTGTGATTTTTTCTGCCGGCACCGGCAATCCCTTTTTTACTACAGATTCTGCGGCCTGCCTGCGCGCTATAGAAATGGATGCCGAGTTGGTGCTCAAGGCGACCAAGGTCGACGGTGTCTATTCTGCTGATCCAATGAAAGTACCCACTGCAGTGAAGTATGAGCGCCTCAGCTACGATGAAGTGCTGGATAAGAAACTTGAGGTCATGGATTTGACTGCCATCTGCCTGTGTCGTGACCACAAGATGCCGGTGCGTGTATTTAAAATGGAAAAGCCTGGAGCGCTGCTCAACATCGTCAGGGGCGGCAACGAAGGCACATTGATCGAGTAGTGCGGCGCAGGGAGGAGAATCAACATGATCAATGACGTAAAGGACGACGCCAGAGAGCGCATGGAGAAAAGTCTGGACGCGCTGGCGCATCACTTCAACAAGATTCGCACCGGTCGGGCGCATCCCAGCCTGCTGGATGGATTGAGGGTCGAGTACTACGGCTCGGACACACCCCTCAACCAGGTAGCCAATGTTTCCGTGGAGGACGCCCGCACGCTGACGCTGTCAGTGTGGGACAGAAGCATGATTCCCGCGGTTGAAAAAGCCATCTATAAGTCTGACCTAGGCCTCAACCCCGTCACGGCAGGCGAGGTGATCCGTATTCCCATGCCCATGCTGACCGAGGACACCCGCAAGGGTTTTATTCGCCAGGCCAGGCATGAGGCCGAATCGGCTCGGGTCTCGGTGCGCAGTGCGCGGCGCGATGCCATGGCCATGCTCAAGGAGTTGGTCAAGGAAAAGGACATCAGCGAAGATGACGAGCGCCGCGGACAGGACGAGGTGCAGAAGTTAACCGATAACTTCGTCGCCAAAATTGAAAAGTTGTTGGCCGAGAAAGAAGCCGACCTGATGGAAATATAGCGCCCGCCAGTGGCTACCCACGATCAATTGTCTGTCCCGGAGGATGGCATGGCACCGGTGATTCCCCGCCATGTGGCGATCATTATGGATGGCAATAACCGCTGGGCAAAACGCAAAGGCGTGTCTGGTCCATCGGGACATCGTGCAGGAGTGGAGGCAGTGCGCGGCGTGTTGCGCGCCTGCAAACGCCACGGGGTAGAGGTGCTGACGCTGTTTGCCTTTAGCAGCGAAAATTGGGGTCGGCCGGTACCTGAAGTACGCGCCTTGCTGGCGCTATTGTCCCGCTACCTGCGCAATGAAGTCAGGGAGTTGCACAAGGATGGCATCCGCGTACGTTTTATTGGCGAGCGGCGGCGGTTCAGTCAGCGACAGCAGAACCTAATGCAGCAGTCGGAGAGCCTGACATGTGGCAATACCGGCGCGACAGTGGTCATCGCTGTGGATTATGGTGGTCAATGGGACATTGCCCAGGCTACGCAGAAGCTGGCCCGCCAGGTACAGGAGGGCAGCCTGCAGCCGCAGGATATTACCCCGGAGCTGATTGATTGCAACATTTCGATCAGCGATTTGCCGCGACCGGATTTGTGTATTCGCACCGGGGGTGATGCTCGCATCAGCAACTTCATGCTCTGGCACTTTGCCTACACCGAACTGTATTTTACTGACACATTGTGGCCCGATTTCACGGAGTCGGAATTTGCCCGCGCCCTTGCCGAATACAGTCGGCGCGAGCGTCGTTTCGGACTGCGTGAGCCAGATCGGCTGCTGGCGGGCGTGAATTCCAATGCTTAAACAACGCGTCATTACTGCCGTTCTAATGGCGGGATTGTTTCTGGCTGCTATAGCGTATTTACCGGTGCCCGGGCTGGCCCTGTTTTTTGGCCTACTCATCGGAATGGGCGCCTGGGAGTGGTCAAGCCTGGCGGGTTGGCAGCATCCAGTTGCTCGTATTTTGTATGTTTTGTTGTTACTCGCTGCGCTGATTGCCATTTATAGGTATGTTCAGCTGAACGATCACCCGCAGAGAGAGCGGGTGCAGCCTTTACTGGGCCTGGCGTGCCTGTGGTGGTCATTCGCGCTGTTATGGGTTAAGGGTTATCCCGACAGTGCCGTGCTCTGGCGCAATGTGATCATGCGCAGCGCGATGGGAATGCTGATCCTCGTGCCGGCCTGGATGTCCGCGCTGTACCTGCTCAGTTTCCCCCCGGGAGGGTTATTGCTGGTTGTTATGGTTATTGTTGTCGCCACGGCGGATATAGGCGCTTATTTTTCGGGCAGGCGTTTTGGTAAGCACAAGTTGGCTGCGCTGGTCAGTCCCGCCAAGACTTGGGAGGGTTTCTGGGGTGGCGTGATGGCCTGCACGCTGCTGGCAGTGCTACTGTGGTATCTCCTGCCGGAGAGCGCAGCCCATATCGGCCTGTCCTCAGTCGTGGCAGTGACCGTCACTACGGCACTGGCCTCGGTAATTGGGGATTTGACCGTGAGCATGGTCAAGCGCGAAAGTGGCGTAAAGGACAGTGGCAGTATGCTGCCTGGTCACGGTGGGGTGTTGGATCGTCTGGACAGTTTGTGTGGCGCTGCGCCGGTATTTGCACTGGGCTTGCTGCTGGTGGGTTGGTAGTTATGGCTGTGAACAAGCGTTTGGTCAGTGTACTGGGTTCGACCGGGTCCATCGGGGTTAATACGCTGGATGTGATTGCTCGACATCCGCAGCACTTAGAAGTCTACGCCCTGGCGGCACATTCATCAGTCGATGCCATGCTCGCCCAGTGCCTGGCGTTTGTGCCGCGCTATGCGGTCATGATGGATGAGGACGCAGCGACCTTACTCAGGCAGCGCTTGCCGGCGGGGTTCCACACCCAGGTCAAGTATGGCGAGAGCGGCCTGTCGGACATCGTTACTGCGCGAGAAGTGGATGTTGTTATGGCGGCCATTGTGGGGGCTGCTGGACTGCCCTCAACGCTGGCGGCCGCGCGCGCGGGGAAAACCCTGTTGCTGGCGAATAAAGAGTCGCTGGTTATGGGCGGACATCTGTTAATGCAGGCAGTGCGTGAAGCAGGTGCCCGCTTGTTGCCCATCGACAGTGAACACAACGCCATTTTCCAGTGTATCCCTGTGGACGCCCATGCCACACCCTCGGCAAAGGGCGTAAGTAAAGTATTACTGACAGCCTCGGGTGGACCCTTTCGTCGCTGGAGCCGGGCGCAGATGACCGATGCCACACCAGACCAGGCCTGCGCGCATCCCAACTGGTCCATGGGGCGCAAGATTTCTGTGGATTCCGCGAGCCTGATGAACAAGGGGCTTGAGTTTATTGAGGCGTGCTGGATTTTTGACCTCGCGCCAGAACAGGTGGACGTGGTAGTTCACCCACAGAGTATTATCCACTCGATGGTGCAGTACCTGGATGGCTCGGTGCTGGCGCAATTGGGTAATCCGGATATGCGTACCGCCATCGCCTACGGCCTCGGTTGGCCGGAGCGTCTGGTGTCCGGAGTAACCCCCCTGGATCTGGTCGCCACCGCCCGTCTCGATTTTGAGGCTCCGGATGAGACGCGCTTTCCCTGCCTGCGCCTGGCGCGGGAATCAGTGGTGGCCGGTGGTACGGCCATGGCCGTGTGTAATGCGGCCAACGAAGTTGCCGTGGCAGCCTTCCTTGATGAAAAAATTCGTTTCACAGATATCCCGGCGGTGATAGAGCGTACGCTGGAGCGGGTGGATATTGTTGAACCCACCACCTTGTCCGTGGTCGAAGATGCCGATGCCCAGGCGCGAGAAATTGCCTATAGTTTGCTGGCAGATATTCAACATCCCCCAACTGCGGTGAAGCGAGTCTGATGGAACTTCTTTATACGATCGTCTTAACACTAGGCACCCTCGCGGTGTTAGTGGCGATTCACGAATTTGGACATTTTTGGGTAGCGCGTCGCTGTGGTGTGCAGGTGTTGCGCTTTTCCATCGGCTTTGGCCCATCGCTATACAGCTGGCATGATCGCCAGGGCACCCAGTACAGCATTGCCGCGATACCCTTGGGAGGGTACGTCAAAATGCTGGACGAGCGCGAGGGGGATGTCCCTGCCTCAGAGCTACATCGGGCATTTAACCGTAAGACGCCGCTGCAGCGTATCGCCGTGGTAAGTGCTGGTCCCCTGGCGAACCTGCTGCTGGCGGTCGTCGCCTACTGGTTTTTGTACATGGCCGGGGAGTCAGGCTATGTGCCAATTATTGGCGAGGTCAAACCGGATTCGATAGCGGCGGTGGCTGGTCTGGAGTCCGGGCAGGAAATTGTGGCTGTCGACGGCACCGCAACGCCGACCTGGCAGGCACTTAGTTTCCGTCTGCTGGATCGTATCGGCGATACCGGTACCATCAGGTTCGCGGTGACATATCCCGACTCCGGTATGATCTACGAGTCCGAGGCGACAATTAATCGCTGGCTGTCGGATGAGGAGGAACCGGATCTTTATGCTGGCCTGGGTATCAGTCTGTTCACGCCCGAAGTGCCACCCGTGGTGGGCGAAGTGGTGGCGGCAAGCCCGGCTGCGTTGATTGGTATGCTCCCGGGCGATAAGGTGCTGCGGGCAGACGGGGTGACCATGGCCCTGTGGATGGACTGGGTCAATTATGTTCGGGCGCGGCCGGAACAGCCCATCGAGGTGGAATACCAGCGTGGTAACGAGATTCTGCGCGCAATTATGGTGCCCGAACGTGTTACTGATGAAAAGGGCGAGGAAATTGGCCGCGTCGGCCTCGCAGCGGCGGTCCCCGAGATGCCACCGGAGATGGTGCGACAGTACCCGCGGGGTCCGGTGGCAGCACTGGGTGCCAGCGTATCCCGCACCTGGGAACTGTCCGTGTTTACCCTCAAATCCATCAAAAAGATGGTGCTGGGCTTAATATCACCAAAAAACTTGAGTGGACCTATCACCATTGCTAAAGTGGCGACCGCGTCGGCCAAATCCGGCCTGGAGTCGTATATCAGCTTCCTGGCGTTGCTGAGTGTCAGCCTGGGAGTATTAAACTTGCTGCCTATTCCGGTGCTCGATGGGGGTCATTTGTTGTTTTATACGATCGAGCTATTGGCGGGGCGTCCAGTACCTGAGAAGATACAGTCCGTGGGCTATCAGCTGGGGCTCTTTCTGGTGCTCGGGATGATGACGCTGGCGCTGTACAACGATTTCACACGCCTGTAGTGATCGCGGTAGTGATCGCGGTGAACATAATACTTAATGGAATTCTCCGGACTGCGGCTTAACTCCGGCGATTGGGTAAATTTTGATTAGACATATGCCTTTAGTGCTGGCGCTGGTGCTTTTTATCATGGCACCTTTCGCCGCTGCCCAGACATTCATCATTTCCGATATTCGTGTGGAAGGATTGCAGCGTATTTCCGCCGGCACTGTATTCGCTGCCCTGCCGGTCGCGGTGGGCGATGTTGTTGACGAGCGAACCATCAGAGCCGCCACACGCAGTTTGTTCGCCACAGGCAATTTCGATGATATCCGTATCGGTCAGGACGGCAATGTACTGGTCATCATTGTGACGGAGCGACCCAGCATCAGTGAGATCAATATTGAGGGTAACAAGGCGATTGAAACGGAAGCCCTGCTGGATGGATTGAAGGGAGCGGGCCTCTCGGTAGGACAGGTATTTCAGCGATCCACCCTCGAAGGTATGCAATTGGAATTGCAGAGACAGTATGTACTGCAGGGCCGCTACGATGCCGCTATCGAAACTGAGGTGATCCCCGAACCGCGCAATCGCGTCACCATTAATATCGACGTGGACGAGGGGACTGTCGCTGCCATCAAGCATATCAATGTGGTGGGCAATAAGGTTTTCACTGACGAAGAACTGAGCGACGAGTTTGAACTGCACACCACGGGCTGGCTCTCATTCTTTACCAATGACGACAAGTACTCAAAGGAAAAACTGACCGGAGACCTGGAGACACTCACCTCTTACTATATGGACAGGGGGTATCTGCAGTTCAATATCGATTCTACACAAGTGTCAGTGTCCCCGAACAAGAAAGAGGTCTTTATCACGGCCAATATCACCGAAGGCGAGATATTCACCGTGAGCACCGTTGATCTGTCCGGAGATCTGGTACTACCGGAGTCTGATTTGCGCCGCTTTTTACTGATCTCTGATGGGCAGGTTTTCTCTCAGCAGATGGTGACCTCCACTGAGGAGACCCTGACCAAGCGATTGGGAGACGAGGGTTATAATTTCGCCAAGGTAACCGGTATTCCCGAGGTTAACGACGCAGATAATACCGTTGCCATGAAGTTTTTCGTCGATCCGGGTAAACGCACCTATGTGCGCCGGATCAGCTTCAAGGGCAACATGAAAACCGCGGATGACGTGCTGCGCCGGGAGATGCGACAGATGGAGAGCGCGCCCGCCTCGGCGGCAGCGATTGAGCAGTCCCGGGTGCGCCTGGAGCGCCTGGGTTATTTCAGCAAGGCCACCGTGGAGACTCCCGGCGTGGCCGGCCATGACGACCTGATCGATGTGGAATACACGGTTGAGGAGCAGTCCTCCGGTAGCATCGGGGCCAGCATAGGCTATGCCCAGGATGCGGGCATTATTCTGGGTTTAAACCTGGAGCAGGATAACTTCATGGGCACTGGCAAGCGCATCGGTATAGGCCTGAACTCGTCGCGCTTCCAGGACCTCTATAATTTCAGTTACACCAATCCCTATTACACCGAGGATGGGGTGAGTCGTGGGTTCAACATTTTCTATCGCTCCACCGACCTGGAGGAAGTCAACGTGGCGAACTACAGCACCAATACGCTCGGTGCTGCCATTAACTACGGTTATCCTTTGTCGGAGACGCAGCGGCTTGGATTGAGTTTGGGTGCGGCCAATACCGAGATTGACACTGGGCAGTTCGCCGTTCAGGAAATCGAGGCCAGCCCGCGCCTGGATGATAACGTGGATAACTGGTTCGAGAGTACGCTGGTGGATGGCATATACACGGCTCCCGAGGTCCTGAATCCTATCAGCACCTTGCCCCTCAGCTACCAGGTGATTCCCGAAAATCAGGGGTTCCTGGATGAAAATGGGAATGAGTTCCTTAACTACACCGTTACCAGCAGTTGGAGCCAGTCGACGTTGAATCGCGGTCGCATGGCAACGCGCGGCGCATCACAGGTCGTTGCGCTTGAGGTGTCGGTGCCGGTGTCGGATCTTGAGTTCTACAAATTGACCTACAATGGCGAAGTTTTTTATCCGGTGCCGGTGCTTGACGCCTGGACGCTGCGCCTGCGCACTGAATTGGGGTATGGTGCCGGATACGGTGATACCAATGGCTTGCCGTTTTACGAAAACTTCTTTGGCGGTGGCTTTGGTTCGGTGCGGGGTTACCAGAGTAATACCCTGGGTCCGCGCAGTACGCCAGCCGACAATTATGTAGTCGCTGCGCCAGTTACTGGCATCAATGCGGATGGCACTGCAGCCGAGATCGGCGGCCCGGACGGTAACCTGTTCGGCTATGTCGCCAGCGACGGAACGCTGTTAAACAACCAGGTCCAGAACGATGACGACCCCTTTGGTGGCGACGTTTTGATAGAGGGCAGTGCCGAATTGTTGTTCCCCCTGCCGTTTATCAAGGATCAGAGCCAGTTGCGCACGGGCTTTTTCCTTGATGCTGGCAACGTCTACGAAACCGATTGCTCCTCAACGCAGCAAAACTGCTTTGACGTAGACCTCGGAGAACTGCGTTACTCGGTGGGTGTTGGTTTGACCTGGATTACCGGGTTTGGCCCCATGTCGTTTAGTCTTGCCAAGCCGCTTAATGCCAGCGAGTTTGATCAGGAAGAAATATTCCAGTTTACGCTGGGCCGGGGTTTCTAATTTTTCGTTGTTAATTACTGGAGGAACAAGTGTCTAATTTACTTAAAGTTGTAATCGCTGTACTGGCGTTCTCTGTTTCTACGCTTGGCTGGACCCAGGATAAAATTAAGGTGGTTGATGTGCAAGGCGCTATCCTGCAGACCGATGTTGCACAGAAGCGTCTGGGTGAAATCAGGGAGCAGGCTGACTATAAGAAGAACAAGGCAGAGTACGATCGGCTGAAAACTGAGGGTGAAGCACTACTCAAGACCTTCCAGAAAGATGCGGCGGTCATGAGCAAGGACCAGAAGGCGGCGGCCGAGAAGAAATTGGGTGCCATGCAGGATGACCTGGACCATGTGACCAGCAAACTGCAGCAGGCTGAACAGACTGCGGGTCAGGCATTGCTACAAGAGATGGCGCCGAAGGTTCAGGATGTGCTGCGCGAAATCATTGAGAAGGACGGTATCGGCCTGTTGTTGCAGCGCAATGCAGTAGTCCACGCTGAGCCCAGTTACAGTATTACCGCTCAGGTTACTGACAAGCTGAATCAACTCAATACGAAGAAATAATGCATACCCGCGCTGCCTTGCAGCGCGTTTTTCACTGGGGGAACCCAGACATACGTCTGGCGGCACCCGGGTGGCAGCGATAACTTCGGATTGAGGAAGGAGGAATCGAGGATGCAAATTACAGATATTCGCAGGTATCTGCCACATCGCTATCCTTTCCTGCTGGTTGATCGTGTGGTCGAAGTGCATGCCGGCGAATCTATACTGGCCTACAAAAACCTCAGCATTAACGAGCCGTTTTTTGACGGCCATTTCCCGCATAATCCCATTTTCCCCGGCGTATTGTTAGTCGAAGCAATGGCCCAGGCGGCCGGGATCCTGGGCTTTTACAGCCAGGGTAAGACCAATGAAGACGGTTCCACCTACTATTTTGCCGGTGCCGACAATCTGCGCTTCAGGCGCCCGTGCGTGCCGGGTGACAGGGTGATGTTGCGCGCCGCTGTCGTTTCGCAGCGGCGCGGCATCTGGAAGTTTGATGTCAGTTCCGATGTGGATGGTGAACTGGCGGCCACTGCGACCATACTCTGTGCGGATCGCTGAAGTGGACTACAGCGGTCTCGCCGTGGCTGGCGTGGATGAAGTCGGCCGCGGCCCGCTCGCCGGTGACGTGGTGGCGGCTGCCGTCATGCTGGATCCGCAACGTCCTATCGATGGACTGCGCGATTCCAAGAAACTGTCTGCCCGCCGCCGGGAGGAACTGGCACAGCTGATCAGGGAGCGCGCCCTGGCCTGGTCCATAGCCAGCGCCAGTGTGGCCGAGATCGATGAATTGAATATCCTGCAGGCGTCCTTGCTGGCCATGCATCGTGCAGTGGTGGCACTGGATCCCCAGCCGGAGTATGTGCTGGTGGATGGCAATCGCCTGCCGCGCTGGCACTATACCGCACAGCCGGTGGTGCGAGGGGACGACCGGGTGCCGGCCATCGCGGCAGCTTCCATACTGGCCAAGGTACACCGGGACAGTGCATTGATCGCCCTGGAAATCCAGTATCCGGGCTACGGTTTTGCGTCGCACAAAGGCTATCCCACACCTGCACATCTGCAGGCCCTGCAAACGCTTGGGGTGACGCCGGTGCACCGACGCAGCTTCGCGCCGGTAAAAAAAATACTGGCCGCCCTTTAGCTGCGGTGCAACAAGAGTGACAAGTCGCGTAGAATCAACGCATGACTGATTTCGTTCACCTGCGCCTGCACACTGAGTACTCTCTCGTCGATGGCCTGGTCCGAATCAAGCCTCTGGTGGGACGGGTGGCCGAGTTGGGTATGCCCGCTGTGGCCGTCACTGATATCTGCAATTTCTACGCCCTGATCAAGTTTCACAAGGCCGCTTTTGCCGCAGGGGTCCAGCCCATTTTTGGGGTGGACCTGTTGGTGATGGACGCGGATGATCCGGAGCGGGCCTACCCGCTGTGCTTGCTGGCGATGAACCAGACGGGTTATCACAACCTGACTCTGCTGATGTCCCGTGCCTATACACAGGGCCAACACCTGGGTGTACCTTATGTCAGCAAAGCCTGGCTCGAAGAGGCTGCCGAGGGGGTGATTGCCCTGTCCGCCGGTGTGGCCGGTGATGTGGGCCAGGCGCTGCTGGGCGACCGGTCGGCACTCGCGGTCGAACGGGCTCGTTACTGGATGGCACTCTATCCCCGGAGCTTTTACCTGGAGTTGCATCGCACCGGCAGGGAGGGCGACGAGACCCATCTGCACGCCGCGGTGAAGCTGGCGCAGGAGCTGCAATGCCCGGTGGTGGCGACCAACGATGTGCGCTTTCTCAATGCGCTTGAATTCGAAGCGCACGAGGCCCGGGTGTGTATCCGTGAGGGCCGGACGCTGGACGACCCGCGTCGGGCGCGCCACTATACCGAGCAGCAGTACCTACGTTCACCGCAGGAAATGGCGGAGCTCTTTGCGGATCTTCCGGAAGCCCTGGCCAACAGCGTGGAGATCGCCCGTCGCTGCAACGTGGTATTGCAACTGGGCAAGCCCTACCTGCCGGATTACCCTGTGCCTGCGGGCCTGACCATGGATGAATTTTTCCGGCAGCAGTCCCACGAGGGTCTGGATAAACGCCTGCAGATACTTTTTGACAAAGACGCAGACGATTTGCCCCGGAATCAACAAACCTACCGCGAGCGGCTGGAGTTCGAGCTGGATATGGTTATCCAGATGGGCTTTACCGGTTATTTCCTCATCGTGATGGACTTTATCCGTTGGGCCAAGAGCAATGATATCCCGGTGGGGCCGGGACGGGGTTCCGGCGCTGGCTCCCTGGTGGCCTACGCACTGCAGATTACCGATCTTGATCCTCTGGCGTATGACCTGTTGTTTGAGCGCTTCCTCAATCCCGAGCGTATTTCCATGCCGGATTTCGATGTCGACTTCTGCATGGAAAAGCGCGACCGGGTAATCGAGTACGTGGCCCAGACCTATGGCCGGGATGCGGTGTCCCAGATTATTACCTTTGGCACCATGGCGGCCAAGGCGGTGGTGCGCGACGTGGCCCGGGTGCAGGGCAAGTCCTACGGTCTGGCCGACAAATTGTCCAAGATGATTCCCTTTGAGGTGGGGATGACCCTGGCCAAAGCCCTGGATCAGGAGGAACCGCTGCGGGAGTTTTTACAGGCGGACAGCCAGGCCCAGGAAATCTGGGATATGGCCGTGCAACTGGAAGGTGTGGTGCGCAATGTGGGCAAACACGCGGGTGGCGTGGTCATCGCCCCCTCAAAACTCACCGACTTCGCGCCCCTGTACTGTGATGAGAGCGGCTCTGGCCTGGTCACGCAGTTCGACAAGGGCGATGTGGAGGATGCGGGTCTGGTGAAGTTCGACTTCCTCGGCCTGCGCACTTTGACTATCATCGACTGGGCAGTGAAAATGATCAGTGCCGCCCGGGGGAGAGCCGGGGAACTCCCGCTGGATATCACGCAGATCCCCCTGGACGATGCATCCAGTTTTGACTTGCTCAGGTCCGGTGAAACCACCGCAGTATTCCAGCTCGAATCCCGTGGCATGAAAGAGCTGATCGAGCGGCTGCAGCCGGATTGCTTCGAGGATATCGTGGCCCTGATGGCCCTGTATCGGCCTGGCCCACTGCAGTCGGGGATGGTGGACAACTTCATCAATCGCAAGCACGGCCGGGAGAAACTGTCTTACCCGGATGCGCAGTACCAACACCCGTGGCTACAACCTCTCCTGCAACCCACCTACGGCATTATTCTCTACCAGGAGCAGGTGATGCAGATCGCCCAGGTGCTGGCAGGTTACACGCTCGGAGGAGCCGATGTATTGCGCCGGGCCATGGGTAAGAAAGATCCCAAGGAGATGGCCAAGCAGCGGGAGGTATTCGAAACGGGTGCCAGGGCCAAGGGTGTGGATGGCAACCTGGCGATCAAGATTTTCGACCTCGTCGAGAAATTTGCCGGCTACGGTTTCAACAAGTCCCACTCGGCGGCCTATGCCCTGGTGTCCTACCAGACCGCCTGGCTGAAGGCCCGCTATCCGGCGCATTTCATGGCGGCGGTAATGAGCTCGGAACTGGATAACACCGATAAGATTGTGGTGTTCGTGGATGAGTGCAAGCGCATGAAGCTCGCGCTGAAATTGCCCGATGTCAATGAAGGCCAGTATATGTTTACGGTCAATCTGCACGGTGACATCATCTACGGCCTGGGCGCCATCAAGGGTCTGGGCGAGGGGCCTGTGTCTAGTATCCTGCATGCCCGCACTGCGGGAGGCCCGTTCGCGGATCTATTCGATTTTTGTGCCCGTACTGACCCGCGCAAGGCCAATCGCCGCGCACTGGAAGCGATGATTCGCTCCGGCGCTCTGGATTCGCTGCACGTGGAGCGTTGGGTGCTGCTGGCGGCTCTGGATGATGCCCTGAAGGCCGCCGAGCAGAGTGCGAGTAATCGCGACAGCGGCATCGACGATCTGTTCGGGGAAGTGGTGCCCAGCCAGCACCACGGCAACGGCGATGTTTACGCGGCATTTCGCGCAGTGCGCGCCTGGTCTGACAAGGAGCGCCTGGGTGGCGAACGCGATACGCTGGGACTTTATATCAGCGGGCACCCTATAGACGAGTACAGGACGGAGGTGCGCAAGTTCGCGCCCAATCGCATCGCCGACCTGAGCCCGGACAGCCACGGCAATCATGGTAACCAAGTGATCGTCGGGCTGATCATGGCGACTCGAACTGTGAACAGTCGGCGTGGCACCCTGGGCGTAATGACCCTTGATGACAGTAGCGGCCAGATTGAGGTAACGCTATTTTCCGAAGCGTACTCCGAGTTTCGGGCTCTGCTGGTAAAGGACACCATCGTGATCGCCGAGGGACGGGTCTCCACGGATGACAAAACCGGGAAGCTGGCCATGCGGGCCAGTGGCCTGCGCAGTCTCGCTGCCGCCAGGCAGAGTAAAGTGTCAGACCTTACCATCGAAGTCTGTGCAGAAATGGTCAATGAACAGTTTGCCGCGTTGTTGGAAAAAACGCTTGCCGGGGCCACAGGTGGCAGTTGTCCGGTCTCGCTGCTGTACCGCCAGCCCCACAATTCAGCGCGCATCAGGCTGGGTGCGCGCTGGCGTGTGGTACCCAGTGATGAACTGATTCAGGAATTGCGCGCGGTGGTGGGTGCCCAGGGGGTTGTTCTGCAGTATCACTGAATCCTCGTGGCCTGCCGCGTACGGATATTGTAATTTCTTTACCCTTTAATTATTGGAGAAAAGTATGTTGTTGAAAGACAAGGTGGTGATTGTGTCGGGAATTGGTCCCGGCCTGGGCCAGGAATTATCGACTCTGGCGGCCAGGGAGGGCGCCTCGGCGGTGGTACTCGCTGCGCGCACCCAGGCCAAGCTCGATGTTGCCGAGCAGGAGATACGCGCCCTGGGTCTGGGAACGGCTGTCCTGAAGGTAGCCACGGACATCGCCGATGAGGCGCAGTGCAAGGCGCTGGCGGATCGTGCTGTAAAAGAGTTCGGTCGTATCGACGTACTGTTCAACAGTGCCTATGATCCGGGCAGTTTTGAGCCGATTGAGGAGGCCAGCATGGACGGTTGGCGCCGCGCCATGGACGTCAATTTCTTCGGTACCATGCAGCTCACCCAAGCCTGTGTGCGCCACATGAAGCACAGCGGTGGCGGCGCTATCGTGATGATTGCCACCATGGTGGAGCACAAGCCACTGGCCACCCAGGCCGGCTATGGCGCTTCGAAGTCGGCGTTGCGCTGTGCCACCAAGCATCTGGCCCTGGAATTGGGGAAATACAATATTCGTGTCAACAGCTGCCACATGGGCTGGATGTGGGGGCCCAGCGTGGAAGGCTATTTCAACTGGCAGGCCAAGACGACCGGCAAAAGCCAGGAAGAATTGATCGCCGAGGTCACCCGCAGTATCCCGCTGGGTGTGATTCCCGATGATGGCGAGTGCGCCAAGGCAGCGATCTTCTTTGGCTCGGATTACGCCAGCGTAGTGACCGGTGCGGCACTGGATGTCAACGGCGGCGAATACATGCCGATATGATCGGCGAGTTCAGCAAGTGGGAGCGAGGGGAAGATGAACGATACCGATAAAATAGAGGCAGCGGTTTTTCGCCGCCTGCTGGAACACCTGGACAATCGCAAGGATGCCCAGAATATCGACCTGATGAACCTGGCCGGTTTCTGTCGCAATTGCCTGTCCAAGTGGTATATGGCAGCGGCTCGGGACGCGGGGCTGGAAATCGATTACGACCAGGCCAGGGAGCGGATCTATGGCATGCCCTACGAACAGTGGAAGGCGCAATACCAGACTCCGGCGATGGCGGAGCAGGTGGCCGCCTTTGAAAAAGGCCACCCGGTTTGAGTGATCAAAGCGGGCCGTAGGGCAGGTAGCGGTTGTCGTTGATTTCCCGCAGCCACTGCAGCAATGGCTGGTCCAGCCGCGCACCGCGCCGACGCAGGATTTTAGCCAGGGGAATAACTGGAGAATCCGCACCAGCCTCCCAGCCAGCCAGGTTTTCAGCCACGGCGAAAAAGCGAATCAGGTGTAACAGGTCGCCTTCGGGCAGCGGCTCCGCAGCGCTCCGCCAGGTGTTGTGGTCTATTTTCATCAGTCCTGCAAGACGCTGTTTATCCTCGTCACTGAGCAGTTGCTCCAGGTGTGCCAACTGATCCTCACGATCAAAATCGATGAGGCGGCGCAGGAGGGCAGGTTGTAAGATGAGTGCGCTGTCCGCCGACGCAATTTTCGGATCCCAGGAACCCAGTGACATAGCTATTGTTGCCAGAGCGAAATGTACCGACAGTGTACTGAATTTCCGCCTTGGGCGGAAAGCTTCAATTAGGATGGCGTGAACTGCTCACTGCCCACCGTCTCCTGACACCCCTTTCCATTGGTACTGCGCAGGGCTGAATGGATCGTACTTTTGCGCTATGCTGCTCAGCTATCTGGAGGAGGTATTCTATGATGTTATGTTCCATGCGCGCAGTACGCGTACTGCAATTACTGGTATTTGTGCTGGGCTGTCAGGTCGCTTTGGCAGAAGACCTTACAGGTATATTGATGGTGGAGATCTCGGGCCTGAAAGACGCCACGGGTAACGTATACATCGCCGTTTACGATTCCGATTCAACCTGGTTGAGCGATGCGACCGTGCTGAACAAAAAAGTGGCCATCGCCGCAGCGCTCGACGGCGATCTGGTGCGGACCGAACTGCAGCTGCCGCTCGGTGAGTATGCGCTGTCGGTATTTTATGATAAGGATAACGACGGAGAACTGGCTACCAATTTCATCGGCATGCCCAAGGAGCCGATAGCCCTGTCCAACAATGCCGTGGCAAAATTCGGGCCGCCGAAGTATGCAGACGCGGTATTCACACTCGGCGCTGAACCCCTGATCCAGCGCATCTCCATGAAGGAGCTTTAGGCGCTGACAGCGGGCTAATGCAGCGTGGTAATACTGCACAAACTGCTTAAAAACCCTTAAAATTCTGTGTATTGCTTCACAACGCCCTTGCGGGGTACCTGACTTTTTCGCCCTATGCTGCTATCAATTAGGCGAGAGTACCGCGAGCGGGGGACATTGTGTCAAACAGGGTGATTCAGAGCAGGACGGACACATTATTGGGGCAGGATGCGTTTCGAAACCGCATGGAGCAGCAGTGTCACCAGATAAAACAATACCGGCAGTCGATGCTGCGTGAATGTGGGCGCCTGCTCAGTCCTGACGAGGCCGCGCTGGAGTGGATCGAGCGCTACGCAGCTACCTTTGATGGAGGCAATTCCGGCCAATAGTCCAGGCATCACCTATTGCCACAGCTGTACCTAGGATTTCAGTACCTGGGATTTCAGTGTCTATAATTTCAGTGTCTATAATTTCAGTGCCTAGGATTTCATATTATCGCCGCTCCAATAGGCCTTCATACTGTTGACTTTGCCCTCATCGTTGAACTCAAACACATCGATGATATCAATCGTGACACCGGGCATTATTACCTGAAAAGGAAAGGCCACCGCATTGCCACTGCAGCGCGGATCTCCACTCAGCACCAGTTTCGCACCGGATTTCAGCGCACCTTCGTAGAAAGCGCAGACGGCATCAATACCGACGTGTATGTCAGTGCCCACCGGGTCCTCAACCCGGGCATCCTGGGAGTAAATCTCGTGGATAATGTCCATATCCTGTTTTTCGAACGCTGCCACGTATTTGTGGACCATGGCGATTTTGGCGCTGGCTTCCATCTGTTTGTCCTCGTTGTCAGTAGCCACACAATGTGGCGTAGCGATCCTTGTGAAAACCGGTGTCGCCAAAAATCTGCATGGCGACCCGGGCCCGCTTCAGGAAAAAGCCAATTTCCAGTGCATCGGTAACCCCGATACCACCGTGCATTTGCACGGCTTCATTGGTAACGAGCTTTACCAGCTCGTTCAACCTGGCCTTGGCCAGGCTGGCCAGCAGCGGCAACTGCTGTGGTGTATCGTCGACGGTGGACAGCGCCTGCAGCACTACTGAACGGCACAGCTCGATCTCCGACTGCATGTGTGCCGCGCGGTGTTGCAGCGCCTGGAAGGACCCGATCAGCGCGCCGAACTGCTCCCGCTCCTTCAGATAGGCCACCGTGCGCTCAAAGGCCTCCAGCGCGCAGCCCAGCATTTCTGCGGCGATTGCCACGCGACTGCGGTCCAGCACGGGTTCCAGGAGCGCCCAGCCTTGATCGGCTGTGCCGAGAATATTGTTGGCGGGAACCAACACGTTATCGAAACGGATATTGGCGGCATTGCGACTGTCCGCCATGAGCGTGCGCTGGCAGCTCACACCCTTAGCAGTGCGGTCCACCAACAATAGCGTCAGCCCTTCACTGCTGCGCGCTGTGCCGCCTGAGCGTGCCACCACAATCAGTTGGGCGGCGCTGTGGCCATCCAGCACGAAGCACTTGCTGCCGTTGAGAATAAAATTCTCGCCCTGCCTTTTTGCAGTGGTGGTTATGTACGTTGGGTTGTGCTGGTGTGTTTCTTCCAGCGCCAGGGCCAATGTCAGTGTTCCGCCAGCGATATTCGGCAACAGGGCTTGCTTTTGCGCCTCGCTACCACCGAGCAGTACGGCGGAAGCACCGACCGCAGCGGAGGCAAACAGGGGCGAGGCGGTGAGCGTGCGGCCGGTTTCTTCCAGCACCACGCCCAGTCCGAGGAAACCGAACTCCAGGCCGCCGTAGGCTTCGGGCAGAATAATACTGGCCCAGCCCATGTCTGCCATCTGTTGCCACAACTGCGGGTTGTAGCCGATGGAGTCGCGCGTGTCGCGCAGTTGGCGCAGCGCTGCCACCGGCGCGTGCTTGACGAGGAAATCCCTCGCGGTGTCCTGTAACAGGCGTTGCTCTTCATTCAGTACCAATGCCATGCTCGTTTGCTCCTAGGACCGCGGTAGTTCGAGAACTTTTTGGGCGATCAGGTTGAGCTGGATTTCGGAGCTGCCACCGGCGATGGTCAGAGTCTTGGACATGGCCCACAGGCGCAGTGTGTCGATTTCCTGCGGGGTAAAACCCTCCCCCTCCCAGCCTACGCCGCGGCTGCCCATGATGGCCAGCAACAACTCGCTCTTGGTTTTTTCCGCCTCAGTGCCGACGTATTTCAAAACCATGGGCGCTGCGCTGCGCACGCCGCTGGCTTTTTCCTCGAACGCGCGGAAGTGGGTTAATCCAACCGCCTGCATCAGCATGTCATACTCCACGAGGGCGCTGCGCAGCGCAGTATTGGCGATTTTGCCGTTTTCAAATTCCAGGTATTCGCGCGCCGCCACGTTGGGCTGCAAAATTTGCCGCGGGCTGTCGCTGCCGATTTCCGCCATCAGTTTGCGTTCATGTACCAGCAGTGCCTTGGCGACGGACCAGCCCTTGTTTAATTCCCCGACCAGGTTTTCCTTGGGGACTTTCACATTGTCGAAAAAGGTCTGGCAGAATTCAGATTCCCCGCTGATCAGTGGAATTGGCGTGGTCGTGACACCGGAATCATCCATATCAATCAGCAGGAAACTGATGCCCTCCTGTTTTTTGACATGAGGGTTGGTGCGCACCAGGCAGAAAATCCAGTCGCATTTGTCGGCGGCGGTGGTCCAGATTTTACTGCCGTTGACCAGGAAGTGGTCGCCCTTGTCCTGTGCCTTGCACTGCAGGCTGGCGAGGTCGGAGCCGGCGCCGGGCTCGGAGTAGCCCTGGCACCAGCGGCTCTCCCCATTGACGATGGCGCGAATGTGTTGCTGTTTTTGTGCCTCGTTGCCGTACTCCAGTACCGCGGGGCCCAACATCCACAGGCCGATACCGTAGAGGGGGGTGCGGGCGTGGATGCTTTTCATCTCCTCCTTGAGTACCCTGGCCTGCTGCGCGCTCAGGCCGCCGCCGCCGTATTGCGTGGGCCATTCAGGGGCGGTCCAGCCCTTGTCTCGCATGCGTTCAAACCAGAGCCTGGCGTCACCGCTGTGGAATGTTCCCCGGCGACCGCCCCAGTACTGTTCCTGCGCGCCCACGGGCTGGCGCTGTGACTCAGGGCAGTTGGCCGCAAGCCACGCGCGCACTTCCAAACGAAATTGTTCCAGGTCTTCCAAGATGTCTCTCCTGACGGGTGCCGGTACGGCTGACTCCGGCAGTGCTTGTTCAGCGGGACGGTCGCCGCGCAAGCTGTATGATACGGTCGCGGTTGGGACAGTTAAAGGTACAGCAAGCGCGGTAAGGGGCAATGGCTTAATAAGTCAGTCCGGAGTGACGAAAAACGCCACCTGATGACGGTAGCGTGTTTGGTATATTGTCATCGCCACTGTAGCAGGGAGTGGGCATTACTGTGGCGACACCCGAATAATAAAGGGGCGAGATAATGCAGGGGAATCTGAAATTTGCTTGGGTATTGGTCTGCACACTGGTGGGCGGGCAGCCGGGCTGTTCGTCGGTAGAGGAGCGCGGTCCCCTGCTGTTATCCGCCGCAGCGCCTGTGCCTGCGCCCACTGCGATTTCCGATCGCGGTGTGCAGGAGCACAGCAAGGCGTGGCCGATGAGCATTGACTCCGCCTACATGGGTACGGGGGGTGAAAACCGCAACTCGGGCTCGGTTCTCGTCACCAGCTATGAGCAGCGCAAACTCGCGGGCCAGAGCGAGTACCTGAGCTGGACCCAGCCCAATTCACCTCCCGTATCGGCCCTCATGACCAACGGCAGTACGGAGGCGTCGAATGGTCTGGTTATTGCCGCATCACCGCGCGGTGGTGGTACCTCTACCGTGGTGGCGCTGGATCTTAATGGCAAGGTGGTGTGGCGCACCGAGGAGTGGACCGGCGCGGACCAGGACGGCGATGGCACACCCGACCAGGCGGGCCAGCGCAATGCGGTTGCTTCCAGCGCAGGCCTGCAGGCACCGATGGTTGATCGCGAGGGTGGCGTCTATGTGTCCGACAACTACGGCATCTGGAAGCTGGACCAGGACACGGGTGCACGCATCTGGTTCTCGCGTTTCCTCGATTACAGCGCGAACATGCTGGGCTCCAACGACCTGCGCCTGGTCAATGAAGGCGGGGACGGGCTGGTGGGCACTGTGTTTGCATCGGGCTGGCACATCTGGGTTGATCGTCGCGATGGCCACCCGGTGATCGTGCAGGAGCCCGAGCCGTTTTCCGCCCATGACTGCCCACAGATCGCCAGGCTCTATATCACCATCAGCGGTGGTGAGCTCGACAAGTCGGGTGAACTTGATGACATCGCCTGTCTCGCCGCCAACGCGAACAACACGGTACCTCAGCCCAACAACGTCGCCGTCCGCCCTGCAATTCCCGGCGTATCGAAGCACACGCGCTATCTGTTCACCTATGCTGGCCAGGTCGGTGATCCCGAGAATTCCCGGCTTATCGCCTACGACTTCACCTACAGCCCGGTGAAAGGTGAGGGTTGGGGCGTTAAAAAAGCCTGGGAACGTGTGATCCATGGCGGCACCAGCGCTTCTCCCACGCTCACGCCCGATCTGCAGGTCGTCAATGCGTCCGATGACAGTGGTGCGCTCAATCTGACTGAGGTCGACAGTGGCGCGCCGCTGCGTGATCCACCCGTGTCTTTCAATAACAATGCCGCACCGGGTAACACCATCGATGGGTGGTACTGTGACAGTGGGTCCAGCGCGTGCGTAGCGGTCGATGGCAGTGGAGTTACCCGGGTGGACCCGACAGCGGCGGGTGAGATCGCCGCCCAGGCTCTGCCACAGAGGATGAACGACTATCCCATCCCGTTTCTGTGGGGTACGATTCCTTTTGCCAATTACAGCGGTGGCGCGGTACTGGATCCGGCACGCTGGAATGTCACTGCAAATATTGGCTACCCATACCATCTTGGCCCGCTCCTGGGCACGACAACAGGCATGGGCGACATCACACCAAACGCAATGGTGCCCGTCACCTTCGACGCCGACACCGGCAAGCTGCTGCCCGGCCAGAGCTTTGCACCCGAGTTGACACGACCGGGCACCGCGGAGGCCAGCGCCATGGTCACCAGCACCGGGCGTTACGTGGTGCAGAAGGCCGAATTGCTGACGCTGTTCTACTACTACCTGTTCCAGGGCAACTACAACTATTTCAATACGAACAATGTCAGCTACGACGACGTCAGTCCGCCCGAGCTGGCCCAGCTCCAGGCCTTAAGCGAAACTTTTCACCGCTTGGGTCCCGGCCCTATCGATGCGCAGGGTGTCGTGCCCGAGCAGTGGCAAGTCCCGCAACCTGAGGCCGGGCTGACCATTTACGAGCCGGTGTCCTTCGCAACAGCGGCCAGGAACCAGGTGGAGATGGACTTAGGCTTCGTGAAGTTTGCGGCCTCCAATTTGTGCCTGACCGAGGGCTGTGCACTTGAAGAGGCGGCGGCGCGTCTGGGTTACGCAGCGTGGAATATAGATAAAGCCTTCCAGCGCCAGCTGGCGGAAGCGATCAAGCGCGAGCAGATCCACGGTGAATATGGCCAGAACATTGCGGCGGACGCCACTGCGGCCGCTGCCGATTGCCGGCGCGCGCGCAAACAATTATTGGCCAAACAACCCGCACTGCCCTCGGAGAGTGCGCTGGCTGAGGCGAGGACACTCACCGCGAACTGCATGATAGGCCTGACGACTGTGCTCGAGGCGCTGTGACATGAGACGACGAGTGCGCCGCCCATTGCGCGCGACGGCCGGCCTGCTGGCTGGCCTCGCGTTGGGTGCCTGCCATACCGTGGCCGCCGCCGACCTGGGTGCCGCTTCTGCGACGCAGGACCAAACCGCCATAATACAGCTTGCTGTGCGCTGGAGCGCGGCTGCGGCAGCACATGACGGGACCGGCCTCGCGCTGCTCAGCGCAGCAAGTCGTGTGTACTACCCGCACCTGCAGCAGCTGGCTCTGCATGCCGATGCTCCAACACTGCTGCAGCTGGAACCCATCGAGCAGCTGCAGGTGCTGTTCCTGCGCCTGCTGCCGGAGCCGGATCAGCTACAGGCCATGGACGCGCAGCAATTGCTGGCATTCGCCCTGCAACGTGGTCTGATCGGTCAGGACCTGCGCGACAGCGATACGCTCAGGGAGCTTGCAATTGCAGAAAATTCTGCCCAGGGCCGACTGTACAAGTTCGGGCGCGATGACTGGCCGGATCGCAGCCTGCAGTATTTCGTCAGAGAGGAGGGCAACTGGCGTATTGATCTGCGCGGCGAGCTGGAGCGTCTGCGCACCGACTTCGATGCGTTTGTAGCACGTTCCGGGCTCTCTGCCGGGGAGGCTGCCTTCTTCATTCTCGAGACGCGGCTGTTGCGCAAAGTCACGCCGGCGGATTTTGATCCGCCGCTGGCGGGTGCAAATCCGCTTAGCGCCGGGCGGGCGCAAGCTGCAGAGCACAATAGTCCCATCGCCAACACTGCGGCAGTGGTCGCACCGGTCCTGCGCCTGGTGGCTATCCGGCACTCGCTGGACGACCCGCAGGAGAATGCGGTGGTGGTCGAGGATCGAGTGGCGTCTCTGCGTTACGTGTTGCGCAGGGGCGATTCACTGCCATCGTATCCGCACTACAGTTTGACGCAGATTGAGCGTGATAGTGCTGTGTTGCGTGCTGGTGCAGTCCAGAGCACCCTGCGGCTGGAGCGAGCAGCCGCGCCGCTGGGCGTGCGATTACCGATCGCAAACAACTCTGGCAGTCGTTATGGCAAAACGCTGTTGCAGTTGGCAGAGGAAGGAAGTGAACGCGAGGGCATGATGTCACAATGGCGCAACGTCGGCCTCAGAGATCGCGCGCAGTTGCTGCAGCAGGCGTGGCTGACTGCGGACTACACTGATCCGGCTGGGACGCGGCACACCATGGCCGGACTGCGGGTGCGCAAGCTTGTCGCAGGAAGTTTCTGGCATCAGCTTGGTCTGCAGGAGGGCGATCTGCTGACACAAATCAACGGTGTGCGGATCGATTCGATGGACGCCTGGCAACAGGTGCTACAGATCGCCCAGAACGAGTTGGACATTACGATTGCCGTAGACCGCGCGGCGCACCAGTACAGCTACCGCACCGCGACGATACGGCCACGCTAGTCCTGCTTACCGAAAATTCGAATCGCCCCGGCCATATTGACCGGGTGGAGTACTGGCGGCATGCTGGCCGCCTCAAAATGGGAGAGTAAATTATGCAGCGGTTTACGGACAAGGTGGTTTTGGTGACGGGCGCTGGCAGCGGTATTGGCAAGGCCAGTGCATTGCGCATAGCCGCCGAGGGTGGCGCGGTGTTTTGTGTGGACCTCAACGGCGAGGCGGTAGAGGCTACCGCAGCGCAGATCACAGCGAGCGGTGGTGAGGCGACTGCGCGGGCCTGCGATGTGAGCAACGAGACCAGCGTGCAGGAGGGTGTCCAGGCCTGTATCGATCGCTATGGCAGTCTTTACGGCCTGGTCAACATGGCGGGCATCCTGCGCTTTGATGATACGCAGGAATTGCAGACGGGCCACTGGCAGCAAGTCATCGACATCAATCTGACCGGGACCATGTATTTGTGTCGCGCCGCGCTGCCGCACCTGGTGCAAACAAAAGGCAGCATTGTCAACGCCGCGTCCACCGCCGCGCTGTCTGGACTGCCCTGTGGGCTGGCCTATTCGGCCAGCAAGGGTGGGGTACTGGCCATGACGCGCAGTATTGCGGTGGAGTATGCCAAGCGCGGGGTGCGTGCCAATTGCATCTGCCCCGGGGATATCAACACGGGTATGACGGATAAGATCAAATTTCCCAGGACCATGGACTTCGACCTGATGCCGCGCATCATGTCCCTGACCGGGGCCAAGGCGCCCGAGGTGGTAGCGGGGGTGATTGCCATGCTGGTGTCCGAGGATGGCGTGCACATCACTGGCGAGGATATCCGGGTCGACGGCGGCACGCTGTCGTAACAGCGTACTGTAGGGCGTTATCCCTGATTCTGGAACGCCTCGCGGAAAGCGCGGATACGTTTGGCGTTGGCGCCGATATCTCCCTCACCAACCCGCGATACCGAGCGCAGGTCCACCAGTGTGCCCTGGGCGGTACTGCGCAGCCGTATGACCACATCGTCCTTGAAGGCCATGATACGGGTGGTGACCACCGCCTCGATCACACCGGCGTTGCGATCCTGGTGATAGATCTTCCAGCCCAGGTCCGTTGCCACCTGCAGGGCCCTGCTGTAGGTCTCATCAATGGACAGTGGGCTCACCAGCGTCTGCATATCCGGGTAGGCCTGCTGTTGTTGCGCGATGACCTCCTGGTCAATCTCCAGCGGGTTGCTGCCAGTGCCGCGTTGCTGCGCTGCCATGGTGAACGTGGGTGGGTCGCGCGTGTCGGTGGTGATGTCGTGGATGCGCGGAGATCCCCCGCCACCCGCCAGGGATAACAACAGCGCGGTACCGGGAATGACGAGGAGTGCGCGCAGGGCAATCGCTTTGCGCCACGGGGCGAAGCGCGGCAATAACAACAGTACTATGAACAGGAGCAGCAGCAGGATGCTGCCCAGGCAGGCAATGGCATAGAGCAGCAAGCCCAGTTGCCAGCCGCCGGAACGCACCGCGAGTACCGACAGCGGCAGCACCAGCAGCAGGGTGAGAGCGATATAACCTGCCCAGTTGACCAGGCCCGGTATCTTGTTCTGTTGGTGCATGGTGTTTCCCCTATGGAGATATCTGGCAAGCAGTCAAGAATACTACTCGGCTCCGGTACTGGCGAGGGCTCAGTGTGGTTCAATTGGGTAGCCCTGTGGCGGGTTTAGCCGCAGGGTATTTGAGCTGCGCCAAGGCATCTGGTTAACTTGCCCGCAGTCAGGATCGCGGTGTGGCGGAGACAGCCGTGATTTTCGCAGCAACTAATCGAGAGAGTGGGAACCATGGGTAGAGTAGCGGGCAAAGTCGCCATTGTAACCGGGGCGGCCAGCGGCATGGGCAAGGCGGATGCGCAACTATTGGCCGCAGAAGGTGCCAAAGTGGTGGTGGCGGATATGAATGAGGCCGATGGCAGGGCGGTCGCGGACGCCATCGGTGACAATGCGGTCTTCATGCGCCTGAACGTGACTGACGAGGACAACTGGAAATCCGTGATTGCCGCGACGATGGAGAAGTTCGGACGTCTCGACATCCTGGTGAACAACGCCGGGATTATTGCCTTGGGGAATATTGTTGATACCACGCTGGAGTCCTGGCGCCTGGTGAATTCAGTCAATAGCGATGGTGTGTTTCTGGGCTGCAAGCACGCGATTCCCGTGATGGCGAAATCCGGCGGCGGCTCTATTATCAACATGTCCTCGGTGGCGGCGATTCACGGCCAGTCATTTGTCGCCGCCTATACCGCCAGCAAGGGAGCGGTGCGTGCTCTCACCAAGAGTATCGCCATGTATTGCAAGGAACAGAAAAATCGCATTCGTTGCAACTCTATCCACCCCGATGGAGTAAAGACACCCATGGTAGTGAAGGTTGCCACAGGCAAGGAGACGGCCACCCAGGCGGATATCGACGCGCTGGGAAAATTTGGCAATATGTGTGAACCGGAGGATATTGCCAATCTGGTGCTGTATCTTGCGTCTGACGAATCGCGGTTCGTGAACGGTGCGGAGATGTTGATTGACAACGCGGCTACCATCACACCGCCGGTTGGAATCTAGTACAGAAGGGAGCCCCCCGGCCTTGCGGGGGAGGCACTCGAAGTTTGACAGGTCCGGAAATCCCATAGTAACGCCCAAGTGGGAGCCGCCAGGCACCACATAAGGGAGAAACCATGAGACGAGCGAACAGTTTGCATCACACCCGATGGGAGTGTGAGTACCACGCGCAGTGTTTATACCGAGCCGTCACTCCAAGGATCAGGCCTGATCGCTCAGACGGCTAAGATATTCGCTCTTCAGGCCTGATCCTTGGAGTGACTCTCACGGAGTGAACGCAATGTGTGTGGTGTTCGCATG
>Ga0163144_10006523_pt1 | contig 25718 bp, 21 predicted proteins | sample OliLak19BULKMAT1_FD_123175 | JGI IMG/M metagenome (GOLD analysis project Ga0163144, IMG submission 123175) | Freshwater microbial mat bacterial communities from Lake Vanda, McMurdo Dry Valleys, Antarctica - Oligotrophic Lake LV.19.BULKMAT1 | ecosystem: Environmental > Aquatic > Freshwater >... | reverse complement strand
TTATCCTTCCACTTCCCAAGGCGGGTCCTGGTCTGAATCAGGCCGCGAATCACCCCGACGTGCTGAGTCATGCCGAGGCTGGTGGCCCCAATCAGAGTGTCGCCATCGAACTGCAGATTCAGGTAACGGAAGCGCTCGCGGTTGAGCAGTTCTGCGCTGTCGCCACCTGGCTTGCCCATCCACAGCCCGAAGGAGCTCGAGATCAGGCCGAGCGTGTCGAGCACGTTCATGTTGACGCTACCGCGATGGATCGCACCGCTGTGGCCTGCCATGTTGCGCGCCGCGAGCTGCCCGTGTTCGGTGGCCGTCGGCTGGATCGCCTGCACGGCGGGCTCGCCGGTCGAGAAGTCCCGCCCCTGAGCCACATCACCGGCGGCGAAGATGTCGGGATCGTTGGTCTGCATGTGGCGGTTGATCAGGATGCCCTGCTTTATCTCAATGCCGGAGCCGTCGAGAAACTGCACGTTGGGTCGCACGCCGGTGGCCGATACAATCAGATCCGCGTCGATTTGCTGGCCGGTGCTGAAGTCGACCTTGAACGGATGTGCCGTACCCTGCGCGATGCCGGTGACGCGGGTCGACGTATGCACCTGCACCCCTCGCGACTGACACCAGTCTTTGATCAGGTTGCCGGCGGTGTCGTTCATCATGCGTGGCACCATGCGGTCCTCCATCTCGACGACGGTCAGGTCCGCGCCGCTCTGGGCCAGTGCCTCGAGGATGATGCAGCCGATGAAACCGGCGCCCATCAGCAGCACCTTCGCACCCGGCTTCGCGCGCTGCGCGATGTTGCGGCCATCGGCAAGCGTCCAGCAGGAGGAGATGCCGGGCAGGTCCATGCCCGGAATGGGCGGCGCGACCGGCTGCGAACCGGTCGCGATCAGCAGTTTGTCGTAGCCCATCTGCCCGCCGCTGGCGAGCTTGAGCTGCTTCGCGCCGCGGTCGAGACCGGTGACGCGATCCTGCACGACGTCGATGCGCTGCTGCGCGAAGTGGTCGCCAGCCTTGCGCAGGTGCGTGCCCTCTTCGGCGATCTGCTTGCTCAGAAAATACGGCAAAGCCATCCGCGAGTACGGCGGTTCGGGTTCGTCCCCGACGATTGTCACACTGGCGCTGGCGTCCAGTTTGCGCAGCGTTTCTGCTGCCACCACGCCGGACGGACCGGCGCCTATCATTACATGTTTCATGGCGGAGTCTCCCTGCGGGCCAGCGCCAACGGCAGCCTGACCCGTGGTTCGAGTAAGCGGGCCGATCTACACCGCGAGGCGGTTCAGGGTTTCAGGCGTAGGTACGCCTTCCGCCGTCCAGCCGCGGATCTCGTAGTAATGCGGCAGCATCTTGTGCAACTCGTTGACCTTACCCTTCGCCGGGCCGGTCTTTGCCGCTTCTTTCAACAGGCGCTTGGGCAGCGTGTCGTCTGCGGCGGTGAGGCCGGCGTCCATGTTGAATTTCCGTTCGAGATTCCAGATGCGCTCGCCCATCTCCAGCATTTTTGCCGGCGACCAGCCGCCCTCACAGGCCGCGTCGACCTGCGGCGCGATGTCTTCGAGCGTCCACGCGAAGGTCGTAAACACGCACAGCCCCGACGAGTCGACCGCCGCGGTCGCATCCTGAAAAGCCTTCACGAGTTCCGGCTTGCCGTCGGTGGTCAGCGGGTCGGTCTTGACCGGCACGCCAAGGATCTCCGACGACACCGTATAGCTGCGCAGGTGGCAGGCACCGCGGTTCGAGGTTGCATAGGTGAGGCCCATGCCCTGGATGGCGCGCGGGTCGTAGGCCGGAAATTCCTGGCCCTTCACCGTCATCGACAGATCCGGGTGACCATACTTCTCGCACAGCCGCTTCGAACCAAGCGCGAGGTCGCGGCCGAAACCTTCCCCGATGGCGACGAGCTCGGCGGCTTTGGTCAGCGCCTCGGCTGAGCCGAACTTCATCTCGATGCCGCCCGTCGTAGCCGTGGTGATGGCGCCGATTTCATACAGCTCCATTGCCGCGGCGACGGTCGAACCAAACGAGATCGGATCAAAACCGTCTTCGTTGCAGATGAAGTTGGCGAAGGTCAGCGCATCGAGATCATCGACACCGGTGTCGGAACCCAGCGCCCATGCCGCTTCGTATTCAAGACCGCCGTTGGCGCCCATGTACTGCGGGCGGTTGACGATGGTGTAGTGCTTGGGGTCGATAGTCGAAATGCGGCCGCAGGCTATCGTGCAGCCGAAACACGCGGCGTTCGTCACGAGGTTCGGCTTGCCGTCGCTTTCACGCGGCACCAGCATCGCCTCGGCCGAGATTCGGTTGGCGCCTTCGAACTGCACTTCCCGCATATTGCGGGTGGGCATCGCGCCAACTTCGTTGATGACGTTCATCAGCACCTGGGTGCCGAGCTTCGGCAGCCCTTCGCCGGTCACCGGATTGCCGGCCAGCACGGCCTTCCCGGCGTTCGTCGCCTTCATGAAGGCCTTCATGTCGCGCACATTGCCGACGCCCTGGGTACCGCGCACTGCAACGGCCTTCAGGTTCTTCGACGCCATCACCGTCCCGACGCCCGAGCGGCCGGCCGCACGGTGCAGGTCATTGATGACGCCGGCGTACAGGCAGCCAGTCTCGGCGGCACGGCCGACACACGCGATCCGCAGCAGCGGATCCTGGTACTCGTTGTGCAGGGAGTGGTCGGTATCCCACACGGACTTGCCCCACAGGTGCGAGGCGTCGAGCAGTTCGGCCTTGTCGTTCTCGAGGTACATGTACACCGGCTGCGGTGACTTGCCTTCGAAGATAATCATGTCCCAACCGGCCATCTTGATTTCGTTACCGATGAACCCGCCCGAATTGGAGCAGGCGATGGCGCCCGTCAGCGGGCTCTTGGTAATCACGGAGTAACGGCCGCCGGTGGAGGCCATCGTGCCGGTCAGCGGGCCGGTGGCCATGATCAGCTTGTTGCCGGGCGAGAGTGCGTCGACCTTCGGATCGATCTCCTCGGCGAGATACTTCGTGGCCAGTCCACGCTGGCCGAGATAGAGTCCGGCCCATTCACGGTTCAGCGGTTCGGCGACGCAGGTGCCCGCAGTCAGATCGACGCGGAGGATTTTTCCGGTCCATGCCATGTTCGCGGCTCCTGTCAGTGCTTGGGGATGGTCTGGCTGGCGTGCGCCTTCATGCGCGCGAGGCCGGTGTGCTCGGCATCGACATAGGTGATGGCGCCCGTCGGGCACGCCGTCGCGCAGGCCGGATCGCCACCGCAGAGGTCACACTTGATGACTTTGCCACTGTCGGCGTTGTAATTGACCGTGCCAAACGGACAGGCAATCGTGCAGACCTTGCAGCCGACACAGATGTCTTCGAGAACATCCTTCGCGCCCGTCACCGGGTTGATGACGATCGCTTCGACCGGGCAGGCATGCAGGCACCAGGCCTCGCTGCACTGCGAGCACGTGTAGGGCGCAAAACGGCCCTCATCGTGAAAGTTGAAGACCTTGATGCGTGATTTGCTTGGATTGAATACGCCTTCGTTCTCATAGGAACAGGCCATTTCGCATTGCAGGCACCCGGTACATTTTTCGGGTTCGAGCTGAAGCGCTTTGAGCATGAATGTTCTCCCCGGATCGTCGTCGCTGGTCAAAATTTGCCGCAGGGCGCCGGCGCCTGCCGAGGCCTGGCAGGCATGCGCCGGGCACTGTCAGCTCACGTCTCAAGGCGGCACGTAGCAGCGACCGGGCAGGCCCGTGGCCGGGTCAGCCTAGCGAGTCTCGCCTGAAAAGGCCAGCAGGCACGCGCGCGCTCCGACACGGGCGCTGCTTTCGATTCGCGATGATCGACGAAGGGAGTTTTTCGCCTTCTGCCCGCCTACCGAACTCCGCTAGCATGGGCAGTCAAATGCCATTCCCTGGCAGCACCAAAAAGGCCACCCGACGTGACAGACCCGATGCTGAGACCGCGCCCGCTGGCGGGCGCCCTGTTGGCCGCCCTGTTCGCCACGGCGAGTGTTGCCCAGACGCCGCTGGAAGTGCCGCTCGCATTCGTCGGCGACACTGCGATGTCGGCCCATGCCGGCGCCAGCCAAGGCCTGGACGAGGCCCGAATGCAGGGTGAATTCCTCGGTCAGCAGTACCGGCTGGACGCGGCGCCGGCGGACGCGGTGGCAATCATCGCCGCCCTGCCCGCGCCGGCACTGCTCGCGCTCGCCCGGCAGCACCCGGATAAGCCGGTGCTGAACATCGCGGCCAGCGACGACGCACTGCGCGACGACTGCACGGCCAACCTGCTGCACGTGCTGCCGAGCGCGCGCATGGCCCGGGATGCCATCGCGCAATGGCGGCACCACAAGCCGGGCGCTACCGTCGAGGCCCACGCCTGGCATCCGGCGTTCGAGAAGTACGCCGCCACTCAACTGAACAAACGCTATACCGCCCGGTTCAGTCAGCCCATGGACGACCAGGCCTGGGCAGGCTGGGCTGCCGTCAAGATGCTGTCCGATACCGTGGCACGCGAACAGACCGCAGCGCCCGCCGCCCTTCTCGAGGCGCTGCGTCAGCGCCTTGCATTCGACGGGCAGAAGGGAATCGACATGAGCTTCCGCGACGACGGCCAGTTGCGCCAGCCCCTGCTGCTGGTCGATGCCACGGGTATCGTCGGCGAAGCGCCCGTGCGCGGCGTTGTCGATATCGAAGATTTGGACAGCCTGGGGCCTTCAAGCTGTCACACCACGGCCAAATGACCTCCCGCTTCAGCGCTACTCAAAGGACCGACGCCATGAGAAGAACCCTCCTCGCTTCCTTCATTCTGATCGCCAGCGCCCAGGCGCAGGCAGGCGACTCGCGCGTGTTCGTCACCAATGAAAGCGGCGACGACGTCTCCGTGATCGACGCCACCACCGCCAAGGTCATTGGCACGATCCCGGTCGGCAAGCGCCCGCGTGGCATCGGATCGTCACCCGACGGCAGCGAGATCTACGTTGCCGTCAGTGGTGAGAACGCCATCGCCGTCATCGATCCCGTCACGCTGAAGGTACTGCGCAAGTTCGACAGCGGCCCGGATCCGGAAACCTTCGCGGTGCATCCGAACGGCAATCTGTACATCTCCAACGAAGAACACGCGAAAGCCTCAGTCTTCAATCCGAAAACCGGCGAACTGGTCGCCGAAATCAAGGTGGGTCTGGAACCGGAAGGGGTCGCAATTTCACCCGATGGCACACGCGCCATCGTGACCAGCGAATCGACGAACATGCTGCACCTGATCGCCATTCCAGAGCACAAAATCGTCGCCAACATTCTCGTTGGCGCGCGGCCTCGTGCCGCGGCCTTCAGCGCGGACGGCAAGACTGCCTATGCGACATCCGAAATCAGCGGTGAGGTGAAGAAGGTCGATGTCGCCTCCGGCAAGATTATCGGCAAGATGCCGCTCGCCGACGACAAGGCGAAGCCGAAGGATATTCTGCCGAGCAGGGACGGCACCCAGCTGTACGTCGCCGGTGGCCGCGCGAACCGCGTGTTCGTGCTCGACGAAAAATCGCTGGAAATCCTGCACGAGATCCCGGTTGGCAACCGCGTCTGGGGGCTCGCGCTCAGCAAGGATGGCACCCGTCTGTATTCGAGCGATGGCGCCAGCAATCAGGTGTCGGTGATCGATACGGCCGCGCACAAGGTGGTGGCCACGGTGCCGGTGGGCGAGATGCCCTGGGGCATCGCGCTGCACGAGTAAAGCGGATGCGCAGGTGACGGTCGGCCGCAGACCCTTGCGCCTGTGGCTTAGCCGTCGTTTCAGAAAGTCAGCCTCAACCCCACCCAGCCCGCGCGCGGTGCCCCGGCGCCGAGGAAACGCGGCGACGCATCCGCCAGGTTCGGCACCACTTCAGTCGGATCCTCGCCAAGCAGGCCGAAGTTCTCGTAATCCGTGTCGAACAGATTCGTCACCCGGGCGAATATTTCAACGTGCCCGTTTACCGCATACGCGCCACGCAGATTGACGAGCGCATAGCCCTCGACCGTCTCAAGCTGATTCGACTCGTCGCCGCGCAGCACCTGATCAGAGTTGTAAAGCAGCTCCGCGCCCAGCGCGAGCCCGAAAGGCAGGCGGTAGTCCGCGCCCAGTTTGAACTGGTGCCGCGGAATCCCTGGCATGCGGTTGCCCTCTTCGACGCGCGTTTCGCCATTGGCGTCGGCGCCCGGATGATTCGGGCTCAGCACCTGGAACGCAGTTTCAAAGCTGGCATCGATATAACTGTAGGCAGTGAACCAGTCGACGCCTCTGACACTGCCGGCCAGCGCCGCCTCCACGCCTTCGCGTTTCGTTTCATCGACATTAGCGAACAGGCCGGTGGCACGGCCGGTCGACTGGAAGATGATGTCGTCCTTGTTCACCGTCCGGAAGTAGCCGAGCCGATGCTCGATGTCACGCCACGTGCCGCGCTGGCCGAACTCAACGCTCTTGGCGACCACCTCATCGAGCGGTGGATCCGCCAGAAAGGCGTTCGGCAGCCGGCATTCGAACTCGATGTCGTCCGGATCTTCGCCATTTTCGATCGCGATGCGGCGTGCGATCTCGAACACGCCTTCGTTGCACGCGAGTTCGACCGGCGTCGGCGCGCGCGAGGATTCGCTGTAGCTGGCGAACAGATTCACCGCGTCGTTGACATCGAAGGTCCCCCCCACCGTCGGGTTGAAGCGGTTGAACTCGTGGTCGCCGTTCAGTTCGCGGCGCACACCGGAGCGGTCGCGCAGACTGATGTCGGATTCGTTGTAGCGCCCGCCGAAGGTGAACGTGAAACGATCCGTGACGGACAGGTTGTCGAGAAAGTAGAAGCTCCAGGTTTGACTGCGGGTCGCGATGTTCGTTGCGCCGTCACCGACAAAAGTCCCGAGCCCGAGACCCTCGGTACTGCGGCTGACCGGATCGATCCCGGCCAGCTCGACACGGCCGTCGAAGTCGGCGCCGCCATGGAAATAGTTGAAGCCGGCCACAAAGTAGTTGTCGCGCGCGAAGAGGTCCTGCTGGAACACGAACTGGAGATCGGTGCCGTAGCTTTCCTGTTCGCGCGTGCTGAGATTGTTGATGGCGTCGTCGGACAGCGCGAGCGTGCCGGTCAGTTCGTCGGTCAGATCATCGAGATTGAAAGCGGCGGGATCGCCCGCCAGTGTGTTCAATGCGGCCTCGAGCGCATCCGGATCGGCGGCGCCGAAAACATTGTCGGCGCACACGTCACCATCATCCAGCCCGAGACCATCGAGCGCATTCTCGTCGATTTCATCCAGCAGAAAATCACCGTTACCAAGCGCGCATGCCTGGAACTCCGAAGCGTCCCCATTGAAGGAATGGGTCGTGTTGCGACGGTAGAACCCGTTGCCCGCAAACTCGATCTGCTCGCTGAACTGGTGCGAGAAATCCAGCGACACCATGTGCATATCGTTCCCGGTGATATCCGGTGCGGTGAACACCTGCTCCCGATCGAGCGCCAACAGCCCGCGCGGCGCTGGCCCATTGCCGCGCAGATCGCTGTCGCCGTGCTGGAAATTGACGTCCGCCGTGGAGGCTTCTCCGCGCCAGCTCGCACTGCCATAGAGATTCAGCGCGTCCGAAGCCGATTCATCGCGCCAGCCGTCCTCACTGAAGTAGTGCACGTTGACGTAGTAGCCGAGCGTGCCGTTATTGCCGCCGCTCTCGGCGGTGGTCACCGCCCTGCCCCAGCTGCCACCGTAGGCTTCAGCCTGGTGGCCCTGAAAATTGAAGCCGTTCTTCATTTCGATCGACAGCGCACCGCCGAGCGTGTTGAGCCCGAACAACGGGTTCGCACCACCCACCAGCGTCATGCTGTGGATCGCTGACTCTGGCAGCAAATCCCAGTTGACGTTGTCGCCCAGCGGTTCGTTGATGCGCACGCCATTCTGATAAACCGACACCCCCATCGGCAGACCGAGCAGCGGCGACGCCGAGTAGCCGCGATACTGCAGATCAGGCTGCAGCGGATTGTTCTGCGCAGAGTTGATCGACACGCTGCCGAAGTTGTAATTCAGATGATCGGACAGATCGAGACTCTGCGCACGCGACAGCGCATCGGCATCGGCTGACTGGGTCGTGAACGGCAGTCGCTCGGGCGCAATGCCCGTGCCGCTTGCGAGCGGTGTCGGCGCGACGACGACGACCTCTTCGTCGAAGCCTGCCCCTTCGGCCAGCGCCGGCGCAGGGCATGAGGCAAGGGTGGCAAGTGCGACTGTCAGCAGCCGTCGCCGGCGATGGAAAATTGGCTTCATGTTCGAACTCTCTGGGCACGCATGCTTACGGACGTCAGTCGCCTACTGGCGACCGGCGCTCATGATAGTGAAGTGCACTCAAAAAGATCGAAGAAATGCTCCCAGCGAAAGCGGGAAATACTCCCCTGTCGCCGTAAAACTACACCTTCACAAAACCGTGCCGGATCGCCAGTCGGGCAATTTCAGCCACTGAATTGACATCCAGCTTGCTCTTGATCTGCGTGGCATAATTCGCGACCGTCTTGCCGCTGAGAGACAGGCGGCGCGCGATGTCGTTGACGGTCTCGCCCTCAGCCAGCAGGCAGAAAATCTCGAATTCGCGGGTCGACAGACCCGCCATCGGCGAACTGGCGCCGCGCGTTTTCTGAAACGCCAGCCGTTGCGCGACATCGGGATCGAGATACATGCCGCCGGCCACGACCGTGCGCACCGCTTCAACGAGCACCGTTGGGGCGCTGCTCTTGGTGACATAACCGCGGGCGCCGGCCTGCAGCGCCTGCTCTACGAATACAGTGTCCTCGTGCATGCTGAAGGCCAGGATCCGCGCATCGTGCTTGCGCTGGACAATGCGACGGATGGCTTCCAGACCGCCAATGCCTGGCAGACTGAGGTCCATGATGGCGATATCGGGCGCCGTGTCGATGAACATCTTCACCGCCGTGTCCCCGTTGTCGGCTTCGCCGATGATTTCGAGGCCCTGGACATCCTCGAGCAGGGTGCGGTAACCGGCCCGCACCACCGCGTGATCATCGACCAGCAGAATTTTCAGTTTCGAGGACGGTGCGTGCATCGGATATTGCCTGCGATCGCGGAATGACGATGGCGAATTCTGTGCCGCGGCCCGGTTCGGCCGCAAGCGACAACTTCCCGTTCATGGCCCTCACACGCTCTTCGATACCGACCAGGCCGAGCCCGCGCCGCACCGTCGCGGCGTCAAAGCCCTTGCCATCATCAGCAATCGATATCTCGATGTACTCGCCGTCTTCGAGGGCCCGCAAGCGCACGCCGACGCGGCTCGCGTCCGCATGCCTGACCACATTGGTCAGGGCCTCCTGAACGATACGAAAGATATTGATCGCCGCTTCCGGCGGTAGTTCAGGCAGTGGGTTGGTATGTTCGAACGAACAGAACAGGTCTTCGTGATGGGTATTCCAGTCGTCGATCATGCTCGACAGCGCACTGACCAGACCGAGTTCATCGAGTATCGACGGGCGCAGTCGGGCCATCATGCTGCGCACCTGGTCATACATGCTGGAGCTGACCTCCGCAATCAACGTGGCACTGGTCGCGATGCCGCTCTGCGGCTCGGCCTTGCGCCCGATGGACACCGCCAGTGCCTTGATGGCGCTGATCGACTGTCCCAGCCCGTCGTGAAGCTCCTGCGCCAGGTGCCGCCGCTCTTCTTCACGGATGACGAGTGAACGCTGGGCCAGATGGATCATCTCGTCGCGACTTTGCGACAGCACGCTCGCCATGTGATTGAAGCTCTCGGTTGCGCGATCGATGTCCGGCACGCCGCTGCGCCCGAGCCGCAGGTCATAGTTGCCGGCCTCGAACTGCTGCAAGGCAGTGCTGAGCGCCGCCAATGGCGCCATCGCCTGCCGCAGTACCGCGTACACCAGCGCGGTGGCGACCAGCCCGAACGCAGCGAGCGTCAACAATGCGAGCCTTGTTTCGCCCCAGGCCTCGAGGATTTCGTCCGATGGGTCGGCCCGCACCATCACTTCCTGGCCGTTGCCGCCCAGCGGAATGCGGCGCAGAAGCTCCGGGCTGTGCGGTGCGACGACCCGCACGAACCAGCCGGGCACGCCCGGCACGGACTCGGGCACGATAATCGGTAACTCACCCTGCTGACCGGGGCCTGCCAGTGACAACCGCAGGTGGCGCGAATAGCGCAGACTCCGCAGGCGTTCGCGCCAGGCCGCGACCGAGACGGGCTGCTGCCCGTCGCCCGCATCGACCTGCAACTGCAGCAGCATGGTGGTCAATTCGAGCGATGAACTCATTTCATCGCTGACCGCGCGGCGAACGTTGGCCACCAGATTCACCGCCCCAACCGCGCCGGTCAGGAGCAGAATGCAGGCCACCACCAGACTGAGACGCAGCAAGAGACTCATCGGTGTGGCGCCCGGCCAGCAGCGTCAAGTCGATGGCCCTGCGGGCCGATATGGCCGGGTATGCGGGCCTGCCCGGGAACCGCACTTGGTCTGTTCATGGAAGGGCAATCCGGTGCCGGCGGCGGGTAGTCATCGGCGAATTGTAGGGGAGTGAACCGCGGGAATCCCACCGCGTACAGCGCCTGGCCTCTGAATCGGGAAAAACGTGACGAATCAATCGCGAGACGACAACGCTGTAACGGATGCGGCCGGCACGGAAGGCGCAGTGCTGCGCCTGCTCGACCGTCAGATTCAGGACCGCGAGCTGCGCGACGCCCTGGCTGAGGTAGCCGGTAGCCAGGATCCGCTGCACGAACTCGAGCGACGTCTCGATTCGCTGGTCGAAGCCACCCAGAAGATTCACGAACCGCTGTCGCTGGACCTCATCCTCAAACGTCTGGTGGCCCTGATCAGTGACGCGTTTTCAGCCGACCGGGCCTCGCTGTTCCTGTATGACGCCGACACCGATGAGCTCTACTCACGTGTCGCCCAGGGCGGCCTGACCCGCGAGATCCGCTTCCCGGCGGCACTCGGCATCGCCGGCGCCGTTTTCCGTTCCGGCGACGCGCTGCTGATTCACGATGTATACAGCGACCCCCGGTTCAACCGGTCGATTGACGTTGCCACGGGCTACCTGACGCGCAACATGCTGTGCGTGCCGGTGCGCACCCGCCGCGGTGACATCATTGGCGTCACCGAAGTCCTGAATCGCCGCGAAAGAGACTTCACGGCTACCGACGCGGTGTTCCTGCGCGCCTTCACGACGCATGTCGCCACCGCGCTCGAGAACGCGCAGTTCGCCGAGCAGATCAAGTCAGCGACGCGTGAACAGACCCGCATGATGGACCTCACGCGCGCCATTTCTTCCGAACTCGACACCGATCAACTGTTGCGCAAGATCATCGGCATCGCGACCGAACTGCTGGACGCCGAGCGCAGCACGCTGTTCCTGCACGATCCAATCCGCGACGAGCTGTGGTCGCGTGTGGCCGAGGGCATGGAAACGCGCGAGATCAGAATCCCGTCGCACGTCGGCATTGCCGGCGAATGTTTTACGCGGCGTTCGGCGATCCTCATTGACGACGCGTACGCCGACCCGCGCTTCAATCCTGCGGTCGACCGCGCAACAGGCTTTCGCACGCGTTCGATCCTGTGCGTCCCGGTGATCAGCCGCCATGGCATTTCGATCGGCGTAGTCCAGGTCCTGAATCACCGGATCGGAGGCTTCTCCGCCCGAGACCAGCAACGACTGGAGAATCTTGCCGCGCAGAGCGCCATCGCACTCGAGAACGCACGCCTGTTCCGTGAAGTGGTCGAAGAACGCAACTACAACGAGAACGTATTGCGCAGCCTGACCAACGGCGTCGTCACGCTCGACCTCGCATTCAATATCGTGAAGATCAACGACACTGCGGCCCGCCTGCTCGGCGTGAACCCTGAGCGCGTCCTGGGCGCATCGGCGCTACATCTGTTCGCCCATGGCAACGCGTGGATCCGGCGTCTCGTGCGCAAGGCGGCGCGCTCGCAACAGGCCGAGTCGGCCGTTGACGCGACGATCCGCGACGAACAGGGCCGCAGCACCGCGGCCAATGTGGTCGCGAGCCCGCTTGCTGACAGCGACGGCAAGCTCTTCGGCTTCGCCGTCGTGATCGATGACATCACCACCGAGATGAGACTGCGCTCCACGATGGCGCGCTATATGACGCGCGAAGTCGCCGAACAGGTCATCGCCCAGGGAGAAAGCGTGCTTGGCGGACGCTCGCAGCAGGTGACAATCCTGTTCGCCGACATCGCAAACTTCACGCCTCTGGCCGAGCGACTGGGACCACAGGAAACGGTGGCGCTGCTGAACGAGTACTTCTCGGAGATGGTGGAAGTGATTTTCGCCCATGAGGGCATCCTCGACAAGTATATCGGCGACGCGATCATGGCCGTTTTCGGTGCTCCGCTGTCCACGCCCAGAGACGCCGACAACGCCGTGCGCACCGCGATCCACATGCGACAGGTACTGGCCGGGTTCAACGCCCGGCGCGCGCAAGCCGGTCTGCCGGCACTCGATATCCGCATTGGCATCAACAGCGATCAGGTGGTGGCAGGCAACATAGGTTCAGCGCGGCGCATGGATTACACGGTGGTCGGTGACGGCGTGAACGTTGCAGCGCGGCTGGAATCCGCGAACAAGGTTTACGGCACGCACATCCTCGCCAGCAGTTCTACACTTGCGCTGCTGCGCGGGCGCTACTGTCTGCGCGAAATCGATCTGCTGCGGGTTAAAGGTCGCGCTGCGCCGGTCGGTCTGCACGAGATCGTGGGTGACGAAAATGCAGCCATCCACGCCCCGGAGCTCCGCCACTATGCGACCGGCCTTGCCGCCTATCGCCGGGGTGACTGGCAGCACGCCCTCGACGCTTTCGACGACGCCCTGCGCTGCGCGCCGCTGGACTCACCGAGTCGCGTGATGCGAGCGCGCGCCGCTGACTTCGCGCGCCGTCCGCCTTCCCCGGACTGGGACGGTGTATACAGTACCGACGACAAATAGGCCTCGTTCAGCTGCCTTTCGCCGCCTCGCGCGCCGCAAACGCGGCCTGCTGATCGGGCGTCGTCTCCTGCTGATAGCGATCTCGCCATTCAGCATAGGGCATGCCGTACACTGCTTCACGCGCCGCTTCGTAATCCAGTGTCGCACCGCGCGACTCCGCTTCCGCGCGATACCATTTCGCGAGACAGTTGCGGCAGAAGCCGGCCAGGTTCATCAGATCGATGTTCTGGACTTCGGTATGCTCGCGCAGGAAGTCGCGTAGTCGGCGGAAGGTCGCCGCTTCGAGTTCGAGCTGCAGTTGTGGATCTGACATAGCGGACAACTCCTGATGAGGGAGCCCCTATCATACGGCGCGGGGCCCGCTCTGGCTTTGATTGGGAACCTGAATCGGAGTGACGTCGATGAATCCTTCGGAACCCTTTCGCGTCATCGTCGTCGGCGGAGGCGCCGGCGGCCTCGAACTCGTCTCCCGGCTCGGCATAGCCCTCGGCCGGCGGCCCGGGCTCGAAGTGATGCTGGTGGACCGTCAGTACTCGCACCTGTGGAAGCCCCTGCTGCACGAAGTCGCGGCCGGCACACTCAACTCGAACGACGACGAACTCAGCTATCTGGCGCATGCGCACTGGCACAACTTCCAGTTTCGTCTCGGTGCCCTGGAGGCCGTCGATCGCGCGATGAAAGTCATCACCCTGGCACCCTCCTGCGACGGCGAGGGCGCCGAGTACATACCACGTCGCGAATTCCGGTACGACCTGCTGGTGATCGCGGTGGGCAGCGTCACCAATGATTTTGGCATCAAGGGCATCGCCGAACACTGTCTGTTTCTCGACGGGCGTACCGAGGCGGATGCTTTTCACCAGGTGCTGGTGCGCGCGTGCTACGCTGCGAATGCTCAGCTATCCCCGCTGCGCGAGGGGCAACTGCACATTGCCATCGCTGGTGCCGGCGCGACCGGGGTCGAACTGGCCGCCGAGCTGTATCACTCGATTCGCGCCCTGGTTGCCTTCGGCCTGCAGCGCCTGGACCCCGAGCGCGACATTCGCATTCATCTGATCGAAGGCTCCGGCCGCATTCTGCCGGGCCTCGCGCCGCGCATCGCCGAGTCCACGCACAAGGTGCTCGAATCGATCGGCGTGATCGTGCACACCGGAGAGTTCGTCACCGAGGCCACACCGATCGGCTTCCACACCCGCAGCGGCAAGTTCATTCCGGCGGAAATCAAAGTGTGGGCAGCCGGCATCAAAGGCTCTGAAGTGCTCGGCCGACTCGATGGCCTCGAGTCCAACCACATCAACCAGCTCGTTGTGCGTAACACTTTGCAAACGACGCTTGATGACGACATCTATGCCTTCGGCGACTGTGCCGCCTGCCGCCAGCGCGAAGACAGCGATGTCATGGTGCCGCCGCGCGCGCAGGCCGCGCATCAGCAGGCCACCCTGCTCGCCCGCGCGATCGTCAACCGGGTCAAGGGCAGCGACACCAGGCCCGTCTACACTTATCAGGACTTCGGTTCTCTGATCAATCTCAGCCAGTACAGCACCGTAGGCAGCCTGATGGGCAATCTGTTCGGGCGGCGTTCCGGGGTGGTGTCTATCGAGGGCTGGTTTGCGCGCATAGCCTATCTGTCGTTGTACAAGATGCATCAGATTGCCGTGCAGGGCGTGATTCGAACCCTGCTGATGACCATGGCGAACGTACTGACCCGCCGTGCGAAGCCGCGGCTGAAACTGCACTGACAGGCTGGTGAGGCCCGATGCCCGGCACGCGTAGTCGGTTTCAGCCCCCGTCGATGCCGTGCTGTTTCATGCGATAGCGCATCGCCATGCGCGTCACACCGAGTTTGCGCGCCGCTTCCGACACATTGTTGCCTGTCAGCCGTAGCGCCTGTTCGATCAGGATCTTCTCGGCCGCGTCGAGCGTCAGGCCGGCCAGGGCATCGGCCGTGACCCCAGCTTCCGGCACCGCCTTGCTGCCTGGCAGCAGCAGCTTGTCGGCCGTCAGCGTGCCGCCACCGGATAACAGCATGGCGCGCTCAATCAAATGCCGTAACTCGCGAATATTGCCGGGCCAATGGTACGCGCAGAGCTGCGCGCAGGCATCCGGCGCAAGCTTGAAGTCAGCCAACCCGTAGCGGCGCGCGATCTGGCGCCCCGCATGCTCGGCAATTCGCACGACATCCTCGCCGCGCTCGCGCAAGGGCGGCAGCACGAGCGGCAGCACATTCAGGCGGTAATAGAGATCCGGACGCAATGCACCTTCGGCGACCATGCGCGCAACATCGCGATTGGTGGCGGCGACGAACCAAGCCTGGGTGCGACGCTCCTGGCTGCTGCCGACACGGCGCAAGGTACGGCGCTCGAGCACTGCCAGCAGTTTGGTCTGCAGTTCGAGCGGCAGCTCGCCAATTTCGTCGAGGAACACCACGCCATCCTCGGCGGCCTCGATCAGGCCCGTGCGTTCGCCGTGCGCGTTGGTAAAGGCCCCCTTCACGTGACCGAACAGCTCGGCTTCGATCAGATCCTTCGGCAAGGCCGCGCAATCGACATGCACGAACGGCCGGTCGGCGCGCCGTGAGCGTTGATGCAGGAAGCGGGCGGCAAGGTCCTTGCCGGTGCCCGTTTCGCCCATGATCAATACCGTCGGCGCGTCACCGCTGGTCGCACCCGTGAGGCTTGCGATACGGTCAATCTGCGCCCGTAGTGTTTGCGCGGCGTGGGACTCGCCGATAATGTCCACCTGCTCGGCGCCAGTGGACTCGCGTGCCCGTGAATACTCGAGCTGCCGCGACACGCGCTGGTTCGCCAGCACCTTTTCGACGTTGATCAACAGTTCTTCGAGATCGATCGGTTTCTTGAGGTAATCGGACGCGGCGTACTTCATGGCGGCCACCGCGTCCTCGACCTCGCCGTAAGCGCTCATCGCGATCACGGCGAGCCGGGAATCGATGCGGGCGCGCAGACGCTGCAGGAAATCGAGGCCCGAGCCGTCCGGCAGACGCATGTCGAGCAGCATCAGGTCGGCACCTTCGTCCTGCAGCGCCATCTCAGCCTCATCCAGCCGGCCGGCCACGCGGCAGGCATAGCCGGCTTTTTCGAGACGCCGTGCGACAGAGCGCGCGAAGAGTGCCTCGTCCTCTACGATCAGCACTCGCGCAAGCGGCACGCCCGCAGCCTGGCTGGCGTCAGTGATGTTCGTCGAGTTCATGCTTCTGGACCTGAGGCGCGCTGAGGGTTACGCGGGTGCCATTGTCGACGACTTCAAAGCCCAACTGCCAGCCGTGCGTCTTGCAGACCTTGAAGGCGACCGGAATGCCGAGGCCCGTGCCGAAGCGCTTGGTCGTGGGGCCGGGCTCAAGGCCGCCTGGTTCGGGCAGGAACGGAATACCGCCGGCTGCATCCTGCAGCTCGATCTGCGTCTGCTCCGGCAGCGCGCGTATGCCGACCCGTACACCTGCGCCGGCCGGTGAGGCCTCGATGGCATTCGACAACAACCCGTAGATCGCCTGCTCCATCAGATCGGGATCGACGCGCACGCGCGCCGTGGCATCCCAGGGCTCGCGCAGCAGGCTGATCCCGCGCTCGGACAGGCGCGGCTTCATCAGGTCGAACACGCCCTCCATCAGCTCGGCGGCGCGCATGTCCACCAGCTGCGGCTTCAACGGATGGAGATAGGACACCAGGGCGCTGATCCAGCGCCCCAGTCGATCGACCGTGCTGATGATGTCGCGCGCGGTCTCATGCGCTTCGTCGAGGCTGTCGGCATGCTCGAGCAACTGCGCGCCCGCACGAATCGCCGCCAGCGGATTGCGCACGTTATGCGCAACTACCGGGACCAGCGCGCCCAGCGCAGCCTGTCGTTCGCTGTCGATCAGCGCATCGCGGCTCGCGGCCAGGTCGGCGGCCAGCTGATTGACGCTGGACGCCAGTTGGGCCACCTCCGTGACCCCTCGCACCGGCAGGCGCTGCGTGAGATCGCCGTCACTCATCAGGCGAGTGCCGGCAATGACTTCGCGCATCGGCTGCACGAAGCCTCGCGAAAGGCTACTACGCGACAGGAACAACAACACCAGCGCGAACAGCGGGGCGAGCGGCAACAGCAGGGGTGCGCGCCGAGTCCACTCGTCAACGCGATCGCCCTGATCGTCGAGCGACTGATTGACCAGCCCGCGCACGCGCCTGAACGCGTCCTCGAATCCGGCCACCGTCTGCTGCTCATAGCCGGGCTCGAGCAGCTTGATACGCATCATCCGGTTCAGCAGATAGGCGTCATCGAACACGGCCTGCATGTCTGCCTGCAGACGGCCGTACGCTTCCTGCATACTCTGTATCGCATAGTCCTCTGCGCGCGAGACCGACTGTCGGCGCAGTGAATTGAACTGGTCCTGAATTTGGCGGTAGTAAGCCGTATTGACCGTGGCGGCGGCCGGATCGTCCCGCAGCTTGGCGAGCGCGACGTCCTTGATCTGCTGGAACACCAGCGTGCGGATTTCCTCTGCCGTGTCGGCAAACGCGTTCAGGCGCAGCGACTCGGCGGCCGTCTGCTGCCAGAAATAGGCCCACAGCCCTCCCATCGTTCCCGTCACCAGCACCAGGCCCAGAAACGCAAGTTCGTAGCCTAGCAGCAGGCGACGCAAGGACTGGGGAGCAGGCGCAGACATGGCCCGGATTATAGGCCCGCCTGCGCTGCGGCGTGCACACCCTGCAGGGCAGTCCGGCACGCGGCTGAAACAGGCCGCGATCACGTCCCGTGGGGTGGCGGGCCCGTCTGCGGTGCCCGGTTAACAGCGCATAAACGACACGCCTCGGCCGACCCGCGTCGGCTCTTCACCAGCCTGCAAACGCACTGCAACAAGGCTACCAGGGCAACATTCGGCGCACGAGGCGGTCACCGGCAGTGAGGGCATGGCTCAGCGCGCCGAGGACATGGAGGACGATGACCAGCAGCAGCGCCACGGATCCGGCCACGTGCACTTCGGTGAAGAGCTCGTTGAGGGCGGGGTGCTCGTTGCCCCAGTCGGGCAGCGGGATGCCGAAATAGCTCGTCGGGTACGCGGTGAACGACGAGGACAGATAGCCCATCAGCGGCTGCAACAGCAGCAGCGCATAGAACAGATGATGGACGCTGGTCGCCAGCAGCCGCTGCCAGCGGGCGATGGTCGTCGGCAGCGGCGGCGGCGGGACGCAGAGGCGCCAGCCAAGCCGGCAGCAGGTCAGCAGCGCGACGGTCAGGCCGAGTGATTTGTGCAGGGCGAATGACTCGCCGCGGGCCGGCCCTTTCGGTAACTCGACCATGTACCAGCCGACCGCGTACAGCGCCACGACGAGCGCCACCGTCGACCAGTGCAGCAGCATCGAGATTCTGCTGTAGCGGTCGGGTGGTGCGCCTGTATCAGCCTCTGTCATTCGGTCATTTTACACGGCAGCGGCGGGCATCGCCGCTTTCCGGTGATGCGTTATACTCGCGCCGGGATTTGTCACAGTTAACCGCATCGAGACGGCAAGCGCACATGATCAAGCGGATCACGAGGACCGGGCTGGCGCTGATCGCCACTCTCGGGCTGGCGGCAGGCAAGGGGCAGGCAGACGGCGAGGCCTTTGGCGACGAGCCGCCTTACGCACTGGAAATCGATAAATCGGACCGCGTGCTGCTGGTCAGGCATGGCCAGCAGGTCACGCGCAAGTTTCAGATCGCCAGCGGCAAGGGCGGCTTCGGCGACAAGCAGATCCGCGGCGACAACAAAACGCCGCTCGGCGTCTATCGCATCACCGACTTCAACGCAGGCAGTGCCTTCCACCTGTTCATGCGCCTGAACTATCCCAACGTAAAGGACGCTTTCTTCGGCCTGAAGAAGGGCCTTATCACCCGCGGCGATTTCGACCGCATCGTCGACTCGGTGCGCACCGACAAGACGCCTCCGCAGAATACCTTGCTCGGCGGGGCCGTCGGCATTCACGGTCTCGGCGACGAGAACGCAGATCGCGTGAAGGTTCAGCAGCATCTCGACTGGACCAAGGGCTGCATCGCACTCAGCAATCGTGACGTCAACGAGTTGCGCAACTATGTCGCCGTCGGCACCAAAGTGATCATTCGCGAATGATGCGGACGCTGCTGCTCGCCGCGCTGCTTCTGTGTGGCGCGAGCGTTCAGTCCGACTCAGCCCCCACGGCGACCTCCGACCGCCCCTCGACGGCGCTGATCGTGCGCGGGACCACCGGGAAATCCTTCGACGATGTCATTCTCGAGCTCGACTTTGCAATTACCGAGCGCAACTTCCGGATCACCGGGCGCAACACGATCGGCAAGGGGCTGCGCGAACGCGGCTATATGGATTTTCCGGATGTCGAAGTGATTCACTTCTGCAATCTCGAATACGCGCGAGAAGTGCTGCTGATCGATCCCGGGTATGTCGCGCAGATGCCTTGCCGGGTTACTGTGCACGCAGAGGCGAGCCGGACGGTGGTAAGCCTGATCCTGCTGCCCGAAGATCACCCTGACCCGCGCGTCAACGCCTTCGCCGCGCGCATGAACGGCGCCCTGCGCGAGATTCTCGCCTTCGTCCTCGAACAGGATTGACGTGTATACTCGAAATGCCATTCAAGCCTTGAAAACCGCGCCATGAAACAACGCTGGAATTTCCTGCTGGCCGAACCGCATGTCCTGCTGCTGTTGTGGCTGGTGGTCACGGGGCTACTGGTATTTGGCTCGGTCGTCGGCGTCGATCAGCAACTCGTGCAACTGATGGTCAACGCCGATCAAAGCCGGATCTGCATCGTGCTGATCCTCATGTACTTCGTGGGTCTCGGGCACACGCTTCGACGCACGCTTTACCTGTCGCGCGAAATTAACCACGCCGTGACGGTCGCGGAGCGCCTCGAACGGCGCGAAGTGTCGGCTACCGCACTGCACTCGCGCACCAGCGCGCTGGCCGCGGGCTTGCCCGGCGGCTTCGTGGTTGATTACCTGGCGGACTACCACGCATCGCGCAGTGGCACCGACGCGGCCAACGGGCCGTCTGATCTGCTCGATGCCTACGCCTCGCGCCTGCGCGGCGCGCACGAATTCGGCTGGTTCTACATCGATCTGCTGCTGAAGGTCGGATTTCTCGGCACGCTGGTCGGCTTCATCCTGATGCTCAGTTCAGTCGCCCAGTCCGGCACGCTGGATGCCTCGACGATGCAGAAGGTGTTGACACAGATGAGCGTTGGAATGAGCACGGCGCTATACACCACGTTGGCGAGTCTGGTGGCCGGCATCCTGCTGTCGGTGCCCTACTATCTCCTCGACCGGGGGCTCGAAGCCCTGCTGCAGGTGACCGTACACGTGAAGGAGGTGCTCGCAGGCCCTTCATCATCCGCCTCGGCGTAATCCGGATTGCCGCCGGATGTCAGTATTTGCCAGTTCCTCGAATCGCAATCGCCAACCTTTCGATCCGATCACCGCGGTACTGTTCAAGATCATCCAGGCGATCACCTATCTGTTCGTGCTTGCCGTGCTGTTCATGAACCCGATCGCCAAGCAGGGCAAGATAGATCCCAAGGCTGAATACATCATCACGGTGACCTGGCCAGACCGGAATCCGAACGACATCGACACCTATATGGAGGATCCTGCCGGCAATCTGACGTACTTCAAAAACGCCAACGCGGGGCTCGTTCATCTCGATCGCGACGACCGCGGCAATTTGAACGATACGCTGACCATCAATGGCAAAGTCATCGAGAACCCGCTGAACCAGGAGATCACGACGGTTCGCGGCGTCATCACCGGCGAGTACGTCGTCAACGTGCATTACTACGCCACCGAGAACAACGAGGCGGTGCCGGTGACGATTCGCGTCGACAAGGTCAATCCGGTCCTTGAGGTGATCTACTACGACACGATCACCCTCAAGAAGAAAGACGAAGAGCGCACGGCGGTACGCTTCTCGATCATCGGCGACGGGCGGGTCGTCAACATCAATCACGTGCCCAAGAACCTCGTCGCCAAGGCGTTCAAGCGGGAATAAGACAGCATGCTGAGCTTCGGACATGCCGCCATCGTTGCGGCCTATGTGGTGGTAGGACTGGCACTGTTGCTGTTGAGCCTGTTCTCACGCTGGCACTGGCGCCTGAGGGCCGGTCTCATCGTGCTGACGTCGGCCGCCTACTGTGCGTGCTACTTCGCGTTACCCGCCCTGCTCGGATGGCCCACTGACCGGGACGTGCCGCGACGCTTCAACCTGCTGGCGGTCTACATCCAGGAACCGGATAAGCGCACCGGCCACGCTGGCCATGTGTTCTTCTGGGCGTCTGATCTCGATCCGGATGCCGATCAGCGACCGCGCGCTTACAAGCTGCCGTTTTCACCGGGCTACAAATCGGTGTTCAAGGAAGGTCAGGGCAAGTTGCGGCAGAACATTCCGCAGATCGGCGAGGCTGAGCCGGAAGACGTACTCCACGGCGTGCCCAGCGATCGTCAGCAACTTGGTCAGAAAAGCGTCAAAATCAAATTTCGCGACGCGCCGCCCGCCGGCCCGCCGAGCAAGGAAGCCGGAGGCTGACACCATGATTGACGACTGGATGGCGAAACCATGACTTCCTCCTGGGCATACGGCAGTTTTATCGCTGCATTTGGGCTGCAGGGTCTCCTGCTGCTGAACGTCCTGTTTTTCACGCGTTTCGCGTGGTGGGTGAAACTCGCGGCAGTCGCGATGGTGGCGATACTCTGTCTGGCCACCTGGCGCGCGATACCCAATCTGCTCGGCTGGCCGACACATTCGGGCTTTGCGCCGCGCTTCAATCTGAACGGCATCCATATCGTGGAGCCGGACAAGAGTGGCGTGAACAAGGGTGCGATTTATCTGTGGGTCACGCGCTTCGCAACCGACACCAGCGATGTCGTGCCGCGCGCGCTGGTGCTGCCGTTCTCACCCGAGTTGCAGTTGAAGGTGACGGCCGCCGGCACCAAGCTGCGCAAGAATCTGCCGCAGCTCGGCGAAGTGCTGCCGGCACGCGGGCCTGGCGACAACCATGGGCGTAAGGGCATCGATCTCGAGTTCTTCGATATGCCGGATCCGCTGTTTCCGGAGCGTTGAAGTCACGGGCTGCGGGACGTGGGCGGGCTGGCTGGCACGCTCACCCGGCAATAGTGGAACACGATACCTGCTTCAGCTGGCCCAGCCGCCACGTCGTCAGCGACAAACAGATCTGCCACGGCAATCAGTTGACCCTCGAGATGGAGCAGCGGCAAGGCGCCACGCTCCCAGGGCGGTACCCCAGCGGCCTGCAGCAGCTGCTTCACGCTGTGCGAGTGCGCCCGACCGCGCGGCCGCAGGCGCTCACCGCCCTGACGCGCGCGCACTGTGAGCGCGCACGTCGCCAGCAGACTTGCTCGCACCCCCTGCCCTATTTCCAATCGCGCACTCAGCAAGCCGCCCGGTAGCGTCAGTGGCCGTTCAATGCGCCATTCGATCGGCGCGGCAAGCGGGGCTGGTGCCGGCACGGGTAACCAGTGAAGCGCTCGCCGGTACCGCCGAATCTCGCCGCTGCGCCAGGCAAGCAGGGGGCGCGCATCGGGTTTAGCCGCGACAACCTCCCTCAGCACGCGGGTCAAGGTACCGCGATCCGGCGCGTGACCGCTGCGCAGGCGTAGCCAGCGGCGCAGCAGGAGCAGCTGCCGGACAGGTGGCAGACCCTCAAGCACCGCCAGATCAAGCGGGCCGGTGGCCGTCACCGGCGCCAGCGCCTCATCCGCATAGGCATCGAGCAGTTCGACCGCTCCTCGCTGCAGCGACGCTGCGTGCGCGAGATTGGCACAGGCCGCAGGCCAGCGTGCCACCAGCCGCGGCATCACCTCGTGGCGCAGAAAATTGCGATCGAGGCGCGCATCGTCGTTCGCCGGATCGTCGAGCCAGCGCAGGCCTGCGCGCGTCACCCGTTCGCGCAGCACCGATTGCGGCAGCTCGAGCAGGGGCCGCAGCAATATGCCGGCCCCAAGCGGACGCCGGGGCGCAATCGACGCGAGTCCGTGCGGGCCACCGCCGCGCAACGCCATCAGCAGCAGCGTCTCCGCCAGATCGTCGCGATGATGAGCGGTCAGGGCCAGATCGTCCGGCGCAAGTTCGTCGGCAAGGGCGGCGTAGCGCGCGGATCGGGCCCAGGCTTCAATGCTGTCGCCGGCCGCTGGCGCATCGTTTGCGGCGGCCACGAGCAGCGGCACGTCGAGCTGATCGCAAATCTCGCGACAGTGCGCGACCCACGCAGCGCTGTCAGGATGCAGCCGGTGATTGAAGTGGAAAGCCAGCACGCTGCCGCCCGGCCAGGGCCGCGCTGCCGCGACTGCGAGCAGGAGGGCCGTGGAATCGGCGCCGCCACTGAAGGCCACCACCAGACGCCGCGGACGATCGGCGCGCAACAGGTCGGACAGGGCCTGCGCCAGCGCGCGCTCGAGTGGCTCACCTGACACCGCGTGCGTCATCGGGCGCAGCCGACGCCAGCGCGCGCAAACCTGGGCTTATTTCTCGGTGTACTCGCCAAACTGGTCGAGCCGCAGGTGACGCTGATGCACGAGTTTATCCGGTTCCAGCGTCACCAGTCGCTCGAGCGCATCGAGCACGGCGGCCCGCACCCGCTCGGTAATCTTCGTAAAATCACGATGGGCGCCACCGAGGGGTTCCTCGATCACGGCATCCACCAGTTTCAGCTGCAACAGGCGTTCAGAGGTGATGCCCATTGCTTCCGCAGCGTCCGGGGCCTTTTCAGCACTCTTCCACAGAATGGACGCGCAGCCTTCGGGAGAAATGACCGAGTAGGTGGCGTATTGGAGCATCAGGACGCGATCCGCGACGCCAATCGCCAGTGCGCCACCGGAACCGCCCTCTCCGATCACCGTTGCGATGATCGGCGTACGCAGGTTTGCCATTTCGAGCAGGTTGCGCGCAATGGCTTCACTCTGGCCACGCTCTTCAGCATCGATACCGGGATATGCGCCAGGCGTGTCGATGAAAGTCAGGATCGGCAAGCGAAAACGCTCGGCCATCAGCATCAGGCGCAGCGCCTTGCGATAACCTTCCGGTTTCGGCATGCCGAAATTGCGGTACAGGTTGTCCTTGGTATTGCGGCCCTTCTGATGGCCGATGAACACCACGCCACGGCCATTCAGCCGCGCCACGCCGCACACGATTGCCGGGTCGTCGGAGAACGCGCGATCGCCGTGCAGTTCCTCAACGTGATCGAAGATGCGCTCGACGTAATCGAGTGTGTACGGGCGCTGCGGGTGACGGGCGATGCGTGAAATCTGCCAGGACGTGAGGTTGGCGAAAATCTGCCGCGTCAGATCGCGCGAGCGTTCCTGCAGCCGCGAGATTTCGTCCGAGATGTTCAGTGCAGAGTCGTTACCGACCTTGCGCAAGGCCTCGATCTTCGCCTCCAGCTCGGCAATCGGCTGCTCGAAGTCGAGAAAGTTCATGTTCAGGGGTGTGTACTCGGCCGATGTTGCCGCCATGTCGCCTGCTCTCCGCGAAAAAAGGGGGCACGCTCGGCCCGCCTGCCGTATCCGGGATTTTCCTAGTATTCCACTCGCACCGCGCCATCGCCGAGCCGTGCCTGGAGATTGTCCAGCAGCTTGTCGGTAGCCTTGACTCGCCAGTTGTCCGCGAGCCTCACGCGCGCAGTCGCGCCGTCGATCCGATACTCGAGCGCGACCGCGCAGTTGCCTGGTGCATAGTCGGCCAGCGTAGTCTGCAAAAACGGCACCAGGCCATTGAAGGCCGCCGCGTCCACCGTGAGCACAAGACTGCGCGCCTGCGTCTGTCGCAGTTCGTCGATGGTCGTGATCTTCTGCGCATTTAGCGCGTGCTCACCGCTGAATTCGTCGACGCTGCATTCACCGTCGACGATCACGACCCGATCCTCGACGACCTTGTCGAGCGCGGGCTCCAGCGCCTCATTGTACACGGTGACCTCGACCCTGGCGGTGCTGTCGTCCAGCGTCAGTACCGCCATACGGCCGCGACGGCTCTTCATGAAGCGCAGCGCGACGATAAGCCCGGCAGCCCGCCGCCGCCCCGGTCTGAGGTCTGCCAGACGGCCGCTGACAAGGTTGCCGAGTTCACGCACGTAGCGGTCCATCGGATGCCCGCTGAGATAAAGTCCGAGCGTTTCCTTCTCCCAGCCGAGCAGTTGCTGCTGGGACCATTCGTCGACCTCACAGGCGGCTCGCCAGGCACCGGTTTCGGCCGGATCGGCGACTGGCGCCGCGGTTGCCCCGCCGCCAAACAGATCGACCTGCCCCACCGCCGCAGCCTTGGCCTGCTGATCGGCGGCCTGCATTGCATGTTCGACGAGGTTCATCAGGCCACGTCTTCGTGCCCCCATGGTGTCCAGCGCGCCAGCCTTAACCAGGGCTTCGAGCACGCGCTTGTTGAGCCGGCGACCATCGTTGCGGCGGCACAGGTCGAAGAGGTCGCGATACGGGCCCGCGGCATCGCGCTCCGTTACGAGGCCCGCGACCGCCCCTTCGCCAACGCCGCGAATGGCGCCCAGGCCGTATCGAATCGTGCGGTCATCGGCCACCGTGAAGCGGTACCCGGACACGTTCAAATCGGGCTTGCGCACCTCGATGCCCAGTTGGCGGCATTCGTCGATCAGGCGCACGACCTTGTCGGTCGTATCCATGTCGGCCGACAGCACCGCCGCCATGAACGCCGCCGGGTAATGCCTGAGCAGGTACGCCGTTCCCTGTGCATGGTCAGCAAAAGCCAGCGAATGACCGTGACAAAACCCGTATCTACTAAACCCCTGT
>Ga0163144_10006522_pt1 | contig 25719 bp, 17 predicted proteins | sample OliLak19BULKMAT1_FD_123175 | JGI IMG/M metagenome (GOLD analysis project Ga0163144, IMG submission 123175) | Freshwater microbial mat bacterial communities from Lake Vanda, McMurdo Dry Valleys, Antarctica - Oligotrophic Lake LV.19.BULKMAT1 | ecosystem: Environmental > Aquatic > Freshwater >... | reverse complement strand
GCAGTTCTCTCGAGCGCCTTAGGATATTCTCCTCACCTACCTGTGTCAGTTTTAGTACGGTTAACAATGTCGTAGCTGCGGTACTCTTCTCGGACCTCTCTCCACAGACTTCGGGCAAAAAAGCCCTCGATCTTGCGAAACCTCCACGTCTAATCGGAGGATCTGCCTTGAGAGACCACATACTCAGCTTCAAACCTTCATTGCTAGTGCAGGAATATTAACCTGCCGTCCATCGGCTACGCCTTTCGGCCTCGTCTTAGGGACCGACTAACCCTGGGCGGATTTACCTTCCCCAGGAAACCTTAGGTTTTCGGCGTGCAGGATTTTCACCTGCATTATCGTTACTCATGCCGGCATTCTCACTTGTACACGCTCCACCACTCCTTACGGTATGGCTTCGACGCGGAGTACAACGCTCATCTACCGCTTCACAACATCAACTGTCGTGAAACTCGCTGCTTCGGTATCCAGTTTATTCCCGATCATTTACGGCGCTACTGTTCTCGACCAGTAAGCTATTACGCACTTTTTAAATGGTGGCTGCTTCTAAGCCAACATCCTGGCTGTCTCAGAACAATAACTTCCTAACGAACTAAACTGAATTTTGGGACCTTAGCAGGCGATCTGGGTTGTTTCCCTTTTGACCGCGAAGATTATCCCTCGCGGACTCACTCCTGAAATAGTCTCTGTGGTATTCGGAGTTTGGTAGGGATGCGTAGGCGGGTAGCCCCACAGTCCCTTTCAGTAGCTCTACCCCCACAGAGTAGTTGTTCAAGGCTGCCCCTAAAGGCATTTCGATGAGAACCAGATATCTCCCCGTTTGATTAGACTTTCACTCCTCCCCGCAAGTCATGCCAGAACTTTTCAACGTTCACGGCTTCGGTCCTTCTGCCCCTTTTACGGGGCATGCAACCTGCTCACGGGTAGATCACGGGGTTTCGGGCCGCAATCCTGCAACTTAAACGCCATCTTAAGACTCGCTTTCGCTACGGCTCCGGGTCTTGAACCCTTAGCCTTGCTGCAGAAATGCACTCGCCGGCCCATTATGCAAAAGGTACGCCGTCACCCAATTCCCTTGCGGGCATAGGGCTCCGACCGCTTGTAAGTACATGGTTTCAGGTACTTTTGACTCAGCTAATAGCTGTGCTTTTCACCATTCAATCGCCCTACTAGTTCACTATCGGTCATCGAGTAGTATTTAGCCTTGGTGGGTGGTCCCACCAGCTTCACACGGAGTTCCACGAGCTCCGTGCTACTCTGGAGAGCACATATTAACGGGGACCTATTCCTTTCGCCTAGGCGGCTTTCACGCGCTATGGCCCGACTTTCCAGACGGTTTGGCTAGGAACGGTTTTGTAACCCCTCAGTGCTTCCGCAACCCCGGGACGAATCCCGGTTTGGGCTATGTCCGCTTTCGCTCGCCGCTACTTACGGAATCAATGTCTTTTTCTTTTCCTCTGGTTACTTAGATGTTTCAGTTCACCAGGTTCGCCCCTGCACACTATGAATTCATGTGCAGGTAATGCAGGGTCACTGCATTGCGTTTCCGCATTCAGAAATCTCCGGATCAAAGCTTGTTTGCCAGCTCCCCGAAGCATATCGCAGGCTACCACGTCTTTCATCGCCTCTCGATGCCAAGGCATCCACCATGTACCCTTAGTAACTTGACCAAATTTATCGATCACCGTCGCGTTAAAATTGAAACTGCTCCCCACACGCTTACGTTGCCGTGTGCGGATACCAGTCCTCCACTTCGAGTCCAAGCTCACCACGTGTTGACATTGTGTTTCATCAACCGCCGTTAAGAGAGGAGTACGTCGTACCGGAGAGGAACTAACTCTCGGCATTAACACTGGCGGGCGGGCCAGTAACGGAACAAACAATCGACTATGGTCATCAGAAATATTCACTTACCTATGTGATATTTCTCGGGTGGGTATAACCCACCCTAATCGCCAAAAAGGTGCTCGACGACGTCCGGCATCGGAAAGACCTAACAAAAAATCAGGCCGGACGTCGCGGAGTTCTAGTTGATTCTGAAGAAATCAACTCGAACCTCGTATTCACTTGTCAAAGAGCATCTTGCTGCAGGACTGATATCAACCGTTTTACCGGCCTCGTCAGCCCGACAGAATTTCCGTCAAACACGGATAAGAACACCGTCGCAACGGTATGCTTATTCAGGTTCGACAACTTCCGTCGAATCGTTTCGACAAACAACCTCAAGCAGCTTTACTTGCCTGCCGTCGGGTCAGCCACCTCGCGGTGACCTTAATTGTAAGGGGTCACTTCGAGATACTGCGGCGAGATACAGTCTTGAGGATGCTCAAACTGCGATGCCTTCCGTCTGTCAACTTCACTTCCAATCGCGTCAGTCGCGAGTGGGAGGTGAATGATACATTCTGTTTTCGTCTCGTCAAGCCTTTCGACTCAACTTTTTTCTTTGCTTCGTTTACGTCTCGTTTCCGAGGCGTTCGCGTCGCGTCACCAACTCGTTTCCGATTGGTGAGGCGGGATAATAGCGAGCCTCCCACCGTTTGCAACGCGCTATCGTCAAAATTCTTCTCACCCCACCTTTTCGGCAATTTTCGATCAGGCGCGGTGCTCCGTGCTTAGTGTTTTAACCCTCGCTACCAGCTAGAACTGTCGCAGGAATCGCAGGTCGTTTTCCACGAACTGGCGAATGTTGGTGATGCCGTACTTGCGCATGGCAATCCGTTCGATCCCGAAGCCGAATGCCCAACCACTGTATTTTTCCGGATCGATATTCACGGCTTTGAGCACATTGGGATGGACCATCCCACAGCCACCGAGTTCGATCCACTTCTGCCTGTCTTCAAACCAGACGTCCACTTCCGCACTCGGTTCCGTGAACGGGAAAAAGCTCGGCCGCAGGCGCAGTTTCGTGTCTTCCCCGAAGTAGGCCTTGACGAATTGCAGGATTGTGCTTTTCAGATCGATCATCGTCACATTTTCGTCGACAACGAGCGCTTCCAACTGGTGAAACATCGACAAATGCGTGTCATCGTGCGTGTCCGGCCGATAGACGCGACCCGGAATAACCACCCGAATCGGGGGCTTTTGCGTCTGCATCACACGGATCTGCACCGTGCTGGTCTGTGTCCGCAACAATGCCTGGGTCGGGTCGGCCGTCACGCCGGGGGACTTGGGGCTCCCCTCCCCTGCTGGCAGGATGTAATAATTGTCCAGCGGGTCTCTCGCGGGGTGGTTGGTGGGGATGTTCAGCGCGATGAAGTTGTGGAATTCATCCTCCACTTCCGGCCCAGACGCCACCGAAAAGCCCATCCGCGAGAACAATTCAACGAGCTCATCCACAGTCTTCATCAGGACGTGACGATGCCCGATTTCCGGCAAAACGCCCGGTTCGGTCACGTCGACCCCACTGACACTCGCCGTGGTCGACGAAAGCTCGGCTTTGCGGGCTTCGAACTTCTCGGTGATCTCATTCTTGACCGCGTTGCTCTTCTGACCGACGACCTTCTTCTGATCCGGCGCGGCTTTTCCGACCAGTGACATCAGGTCCTTCAGCTTCCCCTTCGTGCCGAGATACTTGATGCGAAAAGCCTCAAGCTGCTCGGTGTTCTGGACGGCCGCCAACTCACTGGTCGCTGCGGTCGCGACGGACTCGATCTCGGTAAGCACCTCGGACATATCTCTCCAAACCTTGCCAAAAACCTGCGCCGACCGCGCTTCCCCAACCGTCGGTACGAACTTAGGATGGCATTCTCACAGGGAAACGAAGCGAATCAAGACGCGGGGCACGCTATGGATCTCTCGAAGCTACCAAAACTCTCGAAATCGCCACCCACACCAAACGCGACCACGCCCGAGCCGACGCCACTCGCCACCGCCCCGTCCCAGCGGGTTGTCTATGTCGAAGCAGCGGGCCCGGAAGCATTCATCAGCATCGCGATCGGCGCGATCCTGCTGCTGATGAACTCGACGTTCCTGAAATTCATCGTCGCACCCAAACCGTATCGCCCTTTCGTCGACCAAACTGTCGATTACGCGGGCAGCATCAACTTCTGGAGCGATCTGGTCATCACGGCGTTCGCGCTCGTGCTAATCTTCGAAGGTTTGATCATCGCGTTCGTCCGCCGACCTGCGCTCGTTCTGGTAGCACTTGCGTTCACGATCGTCGCGACGCTCGGAAACCTCGCGTACCTGCTGATGACCTACAGCACCTACGGATTGCCCCTCCTGTCCGCGTTCGCGGTCGTGTTCGGCATCTACATCAGCATGTATGAATGGCGGACCTATCAGCGCCTGCGCGGAGCGATGTAGAGATCATTTCAGTACGACGTGTCGAGAGTGACGTTTCGCGGCTGGCCCGAAGGTACGCCTGTCGGCTTGTATCGAAACGAAGGCGTCCCTTCGGGACGGCGGCTAAACAAGACTTGTCTTGAAATCGCCCCTACGCGTTGAGCTTGAACTCTTCCAAATCCAGCTCCAACTCGACCTTGCGCATCACCTCGTCGCCGATCACGTTTTGGTCGCGAAGCAGCACCAGCGCCCGGCGTTCGACCTGCAGCAGTTCGCGGTGCAATTGGCTGGCCGTGTCGTAGGCGGGGATCGATTCTGTCGCGTCATCATCAATTAATCGCATCACGAGGTATCGCACACGGTCGTCGTAGCGCACGCGCATCTGCTCGACAAGGTCGGGCGGCGCGCTGCCGGTGACCTTCATCTCGTCCAACCGTTGCAGCACCGCGACGGCCGTCGCGTGGCGGGCGGTCAGCTCTTCCTGTGTCTCGTCGTCCTCTTCCTTGAACCCGAACGCTTTGATGAGGAACGGTAGCGACAACCCCTGCAGCACCAGCGTCGACAAGATCACCGCGAACGTCAGGAAGATGATCAGGTCGCGATGCGGGAAACTCATCATCCCGTTCTGACCATTCGGTAGCGCCAACGCCGCTGCCAGGCTGACAATGCCGCGCATGCCTGCCCAGGCGACGATCGACGTCTGCTGCCACGGTGGCGCCGGGTCGCGCTTCGCGAACTTCTTGCTCAGCATGCGTGGCAGGTACGTCGCCGGGAAGACCCACGCGATCCGCACGACGATCGCGACCCCGCTCACCACGACCGCATACAGGAACAACTGTCCTTTTCCGTACCCGCTGAGCGATTCGAGAATGCTGGGCAACTGAAGGCCCATCAGGATAAAGATGAACACGTTGAGCATGAAGACCAGCGTGTCCCACACGGCAAACCCGCGCAAGCGCGAGCGAGCCGAGAGCAGGCGCGACGTCTGCCGTGAGACATAAATGCCCGCCGTCACCGCAGCCAGCACACCACTGACGTGAATCCATTCTGCGGGGAGATACGCGATGAACGGTGCCATCAGTGAGATGGCCCCTTCGATCATCGGGTCGCGTAACCGCTGGCGAACCTTGATGACGATCAGCCCCGCGAGCAGGCCGATCGCGACGCCTCCGATCGCGACCCAGATGAAGTTCCACGCCGCCGTGCCCAGAAGAAACGTGCCCCCCGCCGCCATAATTGCCAGGCGATACGCGACGAGCGCGGTCGCGTCGTTGACGAGGCTTTCCCCTTCCAGGATGGTGACGATGCGCTTGGGCATGCGCAACCGAGTGGTGATCGCCGTCGCCGCGATGGCATCGGGTGGGCTGATGATCGCCCCGAGCGCAAACGCCGCCGGCCACGAGAACCCCATGTACGTGTGCGCGACCGCAGCGACTGCACACATCGTCACCAGCACCAGGCCCACTGCCAGCAGGATGATCGCCCGTTTGTTCGCGACGAAATCGCGCCAACTGGTCATCATGCCTGCGTAGAACAACAACGGTGGCAAAAACAGCAGGAAAACCAGCTCAGGTGGCAGCGAGATGTCGACCGACCTGCCGACCAGCCGTTCCCACGGTGTAAACCCGATCGCCAGCCCGCCAAGCGTCAACAGGATCGGGTACGGCACCCGCATCCGATTCGCCAACCACGCCAGCGCCGCCGCCGCGATCAGCAGACCGATCAGGATTTCAATCGTGTGAGCATGCATGAGTCGGCTTACGAAGATAGGCGATGAACACGCGCCGGTCGAGTGATCTGGAATCGCGAGCCGAAATCACGCCAGCACCGCCCACCTTAGCTTCGCGCTTCGACTCCGCGGGTTTTGTCGTTGCTCGGCTTCGGTCGCGACGATCGGATCGGACGGCGCTTCGCTGAACGTCCCGTCGCGCAACAGCTGGCGGAACGTGTGCTTCACCCTGCGATCTTCACCACTGTGGAACGAGATGATCGCGACGCGCCCACCCGGTTTGACGATTTGCGGAATGACGGTCAGCAACCGTTCCAGGTTCGGAACTTCGCGGTTAACAAGCATGCGTAGCGCCTGAAACGTTCGAGCCGCGGGGTGCAGTTTCGCGCCCGCCGCCCTTTGCAGTGTGAAATCGCGGGCCTCGCAGACGATCGCGGTCAGGTCTTGCGTGGTTTCAATCGGTTTAATCTTCCGCCGTTCAACGATCAGCGGTGCGATCTTGTCGGCGTCGTCCTCGTCGCCCAGTTCCAGCAGGGCCTCGCGAATCTCCTGCTCGGTCAGTCGTGCCAGTAACTGGGCCGCTGTCTCTTTGCGAGACGGGTCCATCCGCATGTCTAACGGTCCTGGCTTGCGATACGAAAACCCTCGCTCGGGGTCGTCGATCTGCGGTGACGCGACACCCAAATCGGCCAGCAACGCATCGACCCGCTCGACCCCTTCCCCCACCAACAAACGTGGCAACGCCGCAAAATTCACGTTGTGGATGACGAAGTTCCCGTTCCGCACCCACGACAGATGCTGCCGGGCAAACTCAATGTTCCGCGGATCAAAATCCGTCGCGATCAACCGCCCACCCGGTGTGATGCGCTCGAGCATCATCCGGGAATGCCCACCGAGCCCCAGTGTGCAATCGACGACCGTCTGCCCCGGCATCAAGTCCAACGACCCCATCACCGCCTCGGCCAACACCGGCACATGACGAAAATCGCGCGACTCCCGGAGATTTGCAGAATCGGACATCAACCCGATCGTACGCGGAGCGGTCGGTGACCGAAATACGGCAACCGTGGCACTTTTGTAGCACGCGAATTGCCGGGGGGGGTTCCGGGTAGGCTCCCGACCAGTCAGACCATTCATTGGGGATTGCAATGTCGTTCGCCAACCGTGTCGTACCCCAATCCTTCAAGAAGTCCATTCGATTCGCGTTACGCGGCATTGAGAAGGCACGGTCACGCGTCACCCGTGGCTGGGGCCGACGAAACCTGTATGACCTGGCATCCTCCGAGCGCGTTGGCGTCGTCTTTACCGCGCCATCAGACATGCGCATCGACGAACGGCTGTTCCTCTACGCGTTCGTGCGCGGCCTGCGTCCGGCGCGCGTGCTGGAGATCGGGGTGCTCAACGGCGGGGGTGGCAGCATCATGGCCAACGCGATGCAGGAGAACGATTTCGGGCAGATCGTCGGGCTCGATCCCTTCCCCGACCTGACCGTCCGGCCCGAGAGTCTTCACGGCCGCTATCGAGTTATCTCCAAACCCTCGCCCGACGGCATCCCCGAGGCGCGCGAACTGGCGGGTGGACTTTTCGACTTCGTCCTCGTCGATGGCCTGCATCGTTACGACCAGGTCGTCCGCGACATCGACGGACTGTTGCCACACCTGACGGATGGTGCGTACGTGCTGTTCCACGACGCATTTCACTACGGTGTGGGCACCGCGATCGCCGAAGCGGTGGCGCGGACACCGGGGCTGATCGACTGTGGATACGTCTGCCGTACCGCCAACCCCCGCGCGGATGCGAAGACGCCGTACAACGGTTTTCGATTGCTGCGATGGGCCAGCACGCCGATCGTCGACGTCTACCAGGCCGCCGTCCCCATCTACGAACACAACGGCCGCACCGCCCCACCGCTAATGCAAGCCATGCTGAACCATGACGTGTGGTACTGCCGAAAAGTCGAGCCGTGCGAGCAATGCCGGCTAGAGCGCAGCGAGCATCTGGCAAAATCCTCACCCGCTAACGAATGACGTCTTACGTCTCCAGGATCGGAAATTAGGGACGATTTCTGAGGCAGAACGGACCAAAGCCAACTCGCGCTTGCAGGCGACAACCGCCATCAAAACAAACTGGTCGCCTCCACAGTGGGCAAGTGGATCACTTGAGGGGGTTTTGTATCGCCCTTACCACCCGCGCATGAAAAAGGCCGCACGGTGGAGGGTTAGAGTCCGTGCGGCCTGGCGGAGGAGGAAACGAGGCTTGGAGGGAAGTGGTCGTTGCAACGATCGCTGTGGCACCCGGTGTTGCGTGCATCTGTCACGCGTCACCTTCCACCTCGGCTATTAAGCGACCAGCTTCTCCTTGTTTTGTTTCTTCGCTTGCTCCTTACCCGTTATGTCTGACCCACTGATTCGCGACTCGCTGGACCGACCCTGCCAGGCCGCCCCACCCTTGGGGACCGACACGATGCTGTTCCAACCGAGTTTGGACTGTTCGACCCCGTTGGCCGCGTAGTCCGTATACCACTTGCCGTCGGCGTAGTAGCGGAAGCGATGATCGCCGGAGTTGATCTCGGCGGTCGTCGTCCACCAACCGTTGCCGTCGTGCTGCATCACCAATGAACTACGATCCCACTGGTTGAAGTCACCGGCGATCCGAACATCTGACGCATCAGGACGATAGAACCGAAACTCAACTCGACCATCGTCCGTTAGTCTTGTCATCCTGAGCGTCCTTTCGCTATGATCAAGAACAAAGGTCGTGCCACACGCCGGAACGTAAAATTTCTTCGAAGCGCAGCCAGCCTTCCCGCTGAAAAACCTGTGGTTTTCCGTTGAAATCGACGATTTATCCGTAAGCTATGCTGCGTGGGACGCGTACGCAGTTTTTGCCGGTGTCTACCCGGTCGCCGCGCGATTGGCCAAAGATGTGGCAAACCATGGGAACGATGCATAGCGACTGCGCAGACCGCCACCGAACTGAGCATTCATCGGAATGATGTTTCCTTCACACGCCTTCAACCCACGCTGGATGACGTCGACGATCACCGTCGTCCTTATCGTATTGTGCGTGGGATGCGGGGGTGCAAAACGGGAGAATGTCACTGTCGGCTCGATGAAAGCGATCGACCTCAGTGAGGGTGTGGTCGCGACGAACATCACCGGGCCCGTGCGACTGATCGGCGCACGGAACGAGTGGTTAAGCACGACGCTGCACGTCAACTCGTGGCGTGGTGGGCGTGGCGCGAGATTGCGTGTGGTCACGATCGACAACGCGGCGCAGATTCCCGCAGAGTCGTTTTCGGTCTATCAGGTTGTCTCGGTTCCTGTCGATCCTAACCGTGCAGCCTTTGTCCGCCAGACTGGACAGACGAGCACTGGCACCGACGCGCCGCGTGCCCTGCTGCCGATTTCAATGGTCGACGGGGAGTTCGACCTCTCGCAACTGCGCGACCCAGACAGCGCGATCGGTGGCGCCGGCCGAGTGGCGGACGGTAGCAAGCCGGTGCAACTCTGGATCGACCTGCACATCCCCCCCACGACGCCAGGCGGGTCGTACAACCTCGCGATCGACCTCCTCGAACGCCCGCGCGGTAAGCCCGTTGCGTCACTCCCTGTCTTGCTGGACGTGTACGACTTTGTCTTACCGGACCAGCGGCATCTTGATCTGGTTGCGCAACTAAACTTCTCATCACTGACCACCCATTACGCAGACGCGTTTGCCAACGTCAGCCCGCGATTGATCAACCGGACCGATTCCCGCTACCTGCGGCCGGTGCGCACACTGGACAAGCTCATCCACCTCACCCAATCGCATCGGACGAGCCTGTTCGTCCCGGAAATACAACCGACCGTGAAATGGCCGTCAGGGGAGGCCCCGAACTTTGACTGGAACGACTTCGACTCGCTCGTCACACCGTGGTTAACCGGTGAAGGCTTTGCCGACCGTGTGCCGTTGGGCTTCTGGCCCGTTCCAGGGTCGGAGTATTCGACCAAACTCGATCGGCGATGGGAGATTCAGTATTGGGCGGCCGCTGCCTCGCATTTCGAGCAAAAGGATTGGCTAACCCGCGCCGCGGCGGTGCTCGAACCGACCTCAACCGCACGCGTGAACGCCGCCGACAGTGTTCGCCTGTCGACACAGGCCGCGACGATCCTCGCTGCAAATGGGCGGTTGCGGGTGGTCCTGCCGCTCGAGCAAGATCAGGTACAGTTTGCGACACCGAGCACGTTTAACCAGTTGCCTTTGACCGACATGGGTCGCCGAATGACCGTCGCGGCGCCCGGTGCGGTGTATGCGCCTCCGATCCAGTCGTGGCCGCGCGGTGTCGAAGCGCCACAGTCTTGGTTGCGCACCGACGTTGCCGGTCTCGTTCCCAGCATCGGTTCCGGTGGTGGTGAGCGCGACGTGCGAGCCTGGGCGTGGCTGGCGTTTTTGCGACAGTCAAAACTGATCCTCTGGAATGACCCTCTGCCCACCGACGCCAACCCTCGCAAGCTCGCCGACCCGAACGACCTCGTCTGGTTTTATCCCGGGGAATGGTTCGGGCGTAGTGAACCGGTGCCCAGTGTCGCGCTCAAGTGGCTGCGTCACGCCCAACAAGATTTCGAATATCTCTACCTCGCCGAACAGCGTGGCGAGCAGATCAACACCCGTTTGCTCGCTCAACTGATCACCAAACCAGTCCAGGTCCAACCCAACCAATCACCCGACCCCGTTTACACATTGCTCGGTGGAACGACCGACCCCAGCGCGTGGGAAGGCGCGATGGAGATCGTCGCCCGCAGCATTCTGTTGCGAACACCGGGCAAACTGCCGGATTTGGAAGTGCAGCATCAACTCTACCTGGAAACGCTCCGCTGGCTCGAACCGCAGCAACGGCCGATCCTGGTAGGTCGCACGACGCAGTGGCTGCTCGACACGCTCTCGACAGGTGGCAGCAATTGGGTCGACCTCCGCTGCGGCATCGACATCTACAACACCGGTGCCGAAAGCCCGACGACCAATAACCTGAAATGGACCGGCATCGGAGCTGGTTGGCGCGTATCACCGAAACTGGTTGCGGTCCCGGCGTTGGCGCCGCACACGATCCGCAGGGCCACGCTTGAAGCCCGGGTCAACCTCGACGAACTGGGTCAAGGCACCCGTGAGCCACTCACTGCGAGCCTTGTCCTGGGAACGAGTGGCAGGCAGACCGAGTTGCAACTGGTCGTGCCCGCCGCCGCCGTCGAACCGCGCGACGAGCGCATCGCGATTGATGGGTCGCTTGCCGACTGGCGCGAAGCGGACGAGATTGCCACCGGTCCACTCGTCAAAATGTTCGACCGACCGACGCTTCAGAAGCAGGAACTGGCGCGGATGTCGACGTCCACCCACCTCTACGCCAATTGGACGAACGACAGCTTGTTTTTGGCGTTCCGCCTGCTGGGGGTGGACGTCGAGCCCGGCCGGGCTGCCCGCAACTTTGTTGATTACGAGTTGCGCCGCGCCTGGGGTGAAGACGTCTGCGAAGTACTGGTGCAACCCGTCTACGCAGACAACAGTGTCGGCCCGGTGTTCAACGTAACGTGCAAACCCAACGGGACGACGTGGGTCGAGCGCAAGACCGACCCAAGGTTGAATCTCGACCCGTGGATGCCCGTCGAAGGCACGCGCGTGCAGTACGCCGGCAGTGTCGACGACGCCCGCATCTGGCGCGGTGAGCTCTCTATCCCCTGGACTGCCATCTCCGAAACCGGCAAGGGCCGCCCCGTTCTGCTGCGATTCAACTTCTCGGCGCACAACCCCACCACCGGTGAAAGCGGCAGTTGGGCCGGCCCGGTCGACTTCGGGCGGGACGAGAACTTCATGGGGTTGCTGCACGTGCGGGATCGCACTCGGTGACCGTAATACGGGCGTCTCGCCCGTGAAGCGACGGTACTCCACCGTGTTGGGCCGTACTCGGTCCGAGCTTAAGATCGCATGCGACCTTCGCTGTTCGATGAGCCGAAACGTGGTAGTCATGGCTTGGCTGGCGCGATTGTTTTCTCAGATGGAGTACCATCCGACGTGCCTGAGTACCGGCTCCATGGGCAGGATGCCCATGCCACGGTAAACGCTGACGCCTCGGCGTGCTTGGCGCGACACCTCCAACGCGAATTGTCTGACGTCACTTCGCTTGCGATTCACCGATCTTCACGTCAGGGTGGTGATACACATACGCCGGCAGCCACGTTGCGACGAGCAGGCCGATGATGACGGCGACCAGCAGCGCGTTGACAATGACGATTCCCACGGTCCGCCAACGCAATCGCGCGCGGGACGGGGTCGTTAGGGTCGCCTCTGGAACGGTGACGGCGGCGTCGGTCATGACCATCCTTCTCCCACCGGGACAAGCGGCTGTCAACGCCAATCGCTTTTCCACACGGTCGATCCCCGATACCTTTTGCGCTCTCACGGAGGATCACTCGCATGGCCAACTCGTTCACTTATGGCGTCTGCTACTACCCCGAACACTGGGACGCCAGCCGTCACCCGCCCGACATCGCCCGCATCGCCAACACGGGGTTCAACACGATCCGCATTGGCGAAGGGGCCTGGAGCTACTGGGAGCCGCGCGAGGGGCAGTTTCAGTTTGACCTGTTCGACAACGTGATCGACCTGTGCCGCAAGCATGGGTTAAAAGTCATCATGGGCACGCCGACGTATGCCGGCCCCGCCTGGGTCGCGACGAACTACCCTGAGGTGCTTCGCTGGAACTACGAGCGCACTCCGATGGCGCACGGTAGCCGGCGCAACTACAACTACACGTCGGCCAAGTACCTGGACCTGTCCGACCGTCTCGTCACATCGCTGGCGAAGCATTACAGCGGCGAAAAGCAGATCGTCGCGTGGCAGCTCGACAACGAGTTTAACTGTCACATGGACACCAGCTACGCCCCCAGCGACACGCTTGCGTTTCGCAAGTGGTGCGCCGCGCGCTACCGAACGCTGGACACGCTCAACGATGCCTGGGGCACGCGGTTCTGGAGCCAGACGTACGACTCTTGGGAACAGATCGACCTGCCCCATCCCACGGCTACCTATTTGAACCCGCATCAACTGCTCGACGAAGTGCGGTTCATCAGCGACACCGTCGTCGCGTTCGCCAAACGACAGGCCGACATCCTCCGGGCGCACAGCAAACGCTGGCAGATTACCCACAACGGTCTGTTCGGAAATGTTGACGGGCCGAAGCTCGCTGAGCAGCTCGACTTCTTCAGTCACGACCAATACCCCCACTTCAGCAAGCCCGGTGAATGGTGGAGCTACGCGTTTTCACTGCAACAAGCCCGCAGCCTCTCGTTCCCCTACGCCATCATGGAACAACAGTCCGGTCCGGGCGGACAACTGGAATACCTGCTGCGCACCCCGCGGCCCGGGCAGCAACGCCTCTACGCGTGGCAGACGGTCGCCCACGGCGCCAACGCCGTGCTGTATTTCCGCTGGCGCACCGTTCCCTACGGTGCCGAACAACATTGGCACGGCCTGCTCGACCAGGACGATCGAAACAACCGTCGCTTGTCTGAAGCAGTCACAACCGGGAAGGAATTCACCCAACTTCCCGAAGACTTCCTGCGAGCCGAGCCCGTGAAGGCCGTCGCCGTTCTGCGCGACTTCGATAACGAGACGAACGAACGTCGGATTAACACTTACACGAAGGAAGGCAACTGGGAATCCGCCCGCTGGATTCACGAGGTGTCGCGCCGACATATCCCGGTCGACCAAGTCTGGTCCGGAACCGATCTGAAGGGCTACAAACTGCTGATCGTTCCCCACCCGCGCATTGCGACGAAACAACTGGTCAAAAAGCTGATCGATTTTGTCACTGCAGGTGGGACATTGGTTCTCGGCGCTCAGGCGGGCCTGAACGACGACCGCTTACACATCGTCGAAGCGCCGCTGCCAGGCCTCTTCCGCAAACTCGCAGGCATAGAAATTGAGGACTGGACGACACTGGACGGCAAGGAAACGCGCGACGCCCGGCTGTCGACCGGCGCAGCCCTTCCCTTCAACACCTTCGTCGAACGTCTGCGCCCCCTGACCGCCAAACCGATCGCCTGGTGGACCGGTAGCGACGCCCTGCTCGGTGAAACGCCCGCGGTGACGGTGAACACGGTTGGCAAAGGGCGCGTGTTTTACATCGGTGGTTACGCGACGAGCGACGCGATCGCGGCGATGTTTGCCCACTTGGCCGACGAACTCGATCTGGCGCCACCCGTTCAGGCCTCGCAGGACGTGGAAGTGCTGGTGCGCGGTTCTGGGAAGAAGCGATACCTCGTCCTGATGAACCACTCCGCCGGCGCACAGCGTGTGCATAGTGTGCCGGCGTCGAAGAAAATCACGGGTGATGGCGACCTCTCGAAAACGGGTGAACTGCGCTTGCCGCCGTATGGGGTGACGGTGTTGGCTATCAGTTAATGCGTGTGTATTTTCGTTGAGTGGGACAGGACGTCACGCTGAAAGAAACATGCTATCGACGACAGTCGTTCCACTTACGGCAACAGCACCGTGATCGGCACCACCAGTGGAAAGAGTCTCCCGTTGCGTTCGTAAATGAGCGAAACGGTGTTCTGCTGCAGCACGATGTGTTCGCGCAAATCGCGGAAGCGGGCGTAGGGCATGCCGTCGATGCTTGACAGGCGGTCCCCCACTTTCAGGCCCGCGCGGGCGGCGCCACTACGCGACAGGACGGCGATAACCTTACCGCTCTGGCGTTCGACGTAATACCCGGGACCGTAAATCGACGGCACGCGGATCGGGGTAATGTCCTTGCGCTTGAAACGCACCCGGCCATTACGCTGGTCGAGCGTGATCGCAAAGTGGCGCAGGTAGTCACCCCCGATAATCGGATCGCGACCGATTCCTAAATCGACGATCGGTTGCCTTACGACGTGCCAACCAATGTGCAGGTCGTCGGTCAACCGCGCTCGATCCCCTTGCCCGTGACCGTGGTAATACGCGAAAGATGGGCCGGGGTAAGCCTTCTCGGCACCGGGGTAGAGCTTGCGGGCCGAGTCGGGCAGCGAAAGTCCACCGTCATAGCCGGTGTCGAGCAACACCCAGACGGTCTTTTCCCCGATCTTCATCTCAACCAACGGCCGACCAAGCGGCCCGACGCGCAGCGGCAGCACATCCTGCCCGTTGGAGTCGGGCAAGCTGCCCTCTTCAATGACGAGCTTGGCGTTCGGATAATCCAACGTCACCAGTGCGTCGCGAAACAACGGTGTGCCGATCGCGCCACTGATGGGGTCACCGGCGCTGGCGAGCACCGACACGTCCTGCACGACTGCTTCCACGTCAACGAACGACGCATTGCCAAGATCGATGCTGCCAAGGCGCGCGATCCCACGAGGCCGGCGCACGTTGCCACCCGCATCGACCGAGCGCAACTGTGTCCGTCGGACCTTCACACCGGCGCGATCGGCCAAGGCAGGCGAGATGAGCGTCGCGTAGGCACCTGTGTCGATGATCAGATCCGTTGGTCGCCCGTCGACCTTCACCTCAACGTATGGCGGCCCGAGCCGACTCGCTGACATCGGCACGACCACACCCCCTTCCGGAATCGCCACGCGCACCGGTGTCGCGCGGATGGGTGGCTGCGCCGCGCAACCGGCGAGGCTGATCAGCGCGATCAGGAGGAAGATGCGATGAAGGAACGAGGTCATACAAATAAGACTGGGAGCAAAATTCCTGGCGGGAGGGAATTTACTCCCGCAGGGTTTCCAGGTCGGCAAAAAACTCCGGGTAGGTCTTATTCACACAGGCAGGGTCGTTGATCTTCACGCCTGGCACGACCGTTCCGATGACCGCGAACGCCATCGCCATGCGGTGGTCGTCGTAGGTATCGATGGCAGCAGACTTGAGGGTCGCTGGTGGGTCGATGATGAGTGCATCGGCCTCGATGTCCACCTCAACGCCGAGCTTGGTCAACTCGTTGCGAAGAGCCGCCAGGCGGTCGGTCTCCTTCACGCGAAGGGTGTGCAGGCCGCGGATAACGGTTTGGCCGCGCGCCAGCGCCGCGACGGTCGCGAGCGTCATGGCGGCGTCGGGCATGGCCGACAGGTCGGTGTCGATGCCGCGCAGGTTGCCCGTGCCGGTGATCGTGATGAAATCGGGACCGTAGACGAGGTCGGCACCCATCTCGTGAAGCACATCGGCAAACCCGACGTCCCCCTGCAGGCTGCGCCGGCCGAGACCTTCGATCGTCACCTTCGCGCCCTTGCGCACCGCAGCAGCGGCGAGGAAGTAGGTCGCGTTGCTGGCGTCGGGTTCGATCGCGTACGCGGTCGGGTGATAATGGCCTTGCGGGACGACGATCTGCGTCGGCTCACCGGTGTCGGGGTCGCGGATCAGTTCCGGTGTAACACCGAACAGGTCCATCAACCGCATCGTCATCGTGATATAAGGCCAACTCGTCTGCCGCCCGCGCAGACCGACGCGCACCTCTTGCTTCGCGTGCGGCGCGACCATCAGGATCGCTGAAAGATACTGGCTCGACACTTCGCTGCCATAGAAAATCGTCCCACCGGGCAGGCCGTCAGCGATCACCTGCACGGGTGGGAATCCGTCGGCCTCGGGAGAGTGTTGCGTCGTTACACCGAGCGTTTTCAGCAACCCAGTTAGCGCCGCGATCGGTCGCTGGCGCATACGGGCGATACCGTCGAGCGTGTAAGTGCCCTTGCCGAGTGAACAGAGCGCCGTCAGGAAGCGAATCGTCGTCCCACTGTTGCCGCAGAACAGCTCGGCCGCGGGGGATGGAATCGTACCTCCCAACCCACCCACGCGCACCGTGCGGGCGGTTTCGTCTAGGTCGAGCTTAAAGCCCAGTTTCCGCAACCCGTCGATCATGACGAGCGTGTCGTCGGCGAACAGGAAGTTGGACAGCACACAATCCCCGGTCGCCAGCGCGGCGAGCACCATCGCGCGGTTCGTCAGGCTCTTAGACCCAGGCGGCGCGAGCGTGGTGACAAACGGCTTGGCAAACGGTGTGAGCGACAGTTGGGTCATGACAGACACCAACCTACGGAATTTGAGGGTAAAGGGCAAAGCAACATCGCTATCAGGCAAATCTGCGTCTGCTCAGATCTCGATAACTTTCCCCGCCCCGTGGCTGAAGGCTTCGAAGATGCGCGTCACTTGCCAGGCGTGGGTCAGGTGGCAGCGGTCCAATGGGCGATTTTCGAGGATAGCGTTGGCGAACTCGGTGACCTCACCGTAATAGCCGAGCAGGAAGATGCCCTTGTTGTACAGTTGCCCGAGTGAAAACTCCGGTTGCCAGACGGCAGACGTCTTGGCCGGTTCACCAACATAAAACGAAGGGGACGCGCCATAGGGCCGGTCGGCGGCGTCGCGGTGGTAGGTGACGGTGAGGTTGTTGTCGACGACGACGTGCCCACCCCGCTCTGAAAGCAGCATCGTGCGTTCCATCCCCCCGTTGTTGGCGGTGCCATTGGGCATCAGCAGTGTAGCGACCCTGCCATCGTCATAACTGAATGTCGCGACCCCCGGGCCGGTCGGCGTCCGTTCGTAGTACAACCGATTCGGCATGCCCATCAGATAGAGCAGCAGCGAGACAGGATGGCACAGGTGGTCGAGGAAGCCCACTACCGATGTCAGGTTCTCACCATCGCGATAGCGCCGCAGTTCGTCGAGCGTGGGAATCGGTTGCGGATACTGCAGCGTCGCAAGGATGGCCCGGCCAAACGCGTCGGAGTGAATCAGCTCGCGCGCCTTCACGTTGGCGGGGAAGAACATCTTCTTGAAGCCCACCATTACGTTCAGCCGATCACCAGCGGCTTTCTGCAGCATCTCGATCTCAGTGGTGCTGGCTGCGGGTGGCTTTTCCGTCCAGACGTGCTTCCCAGCCTTCAAACAGTCCGCAGCGATACTCGGATAACGCGGGCGGCCCTTCTCGTCATAGTTGGTGACGATGAAGACGGCGTCGAGGTCCGATTCCTTCGCGAGCATCTCCTGATAGTCGGTATAGCTGCGCAGCGCCCCGAACTGCCGCGCGAACGCAGCGGCCTTGTTCGCGTCGAGGTCGCACGTGGCGACAAGTTCCACCGGCGCAAACTGAAATGTCGGGAAGACGTTGCGAAACGCGTGCGACCCGCAGCCGATGAACCCGACGCGAATTTTGGGCGCGTCCGACAACCCACCGCGAATGTCCAGGTTAGCCGACATGGTTTACTCCCCTTCCGATTCGCCGGCGGTCTCGGGCAGGAAGTCGCGAAGACCGGTCGAGTAGGTGACGACCATATCCGCATCGACGTTCCCCACGCTCAGGGCGTTGTGGAACACGCCCGCTGAAATGACCAGCGTGTCACCGGCGTTGAGCGTGACCTTCTCATCCCCCACGCTGTGGATTAAACGACCCGTGAGCAGATACAGAACCTCTTCACAGTTGGGGTGACTGTGCCGCGGGTTCTGCGCGCCCTTGTAGATTACGACTCGGCCAACGGTGATGGACGAACCGGTCACCCCCCCGTTGGCCAGCCAGGTCAACGTGCCCCAGCTTTCGCAAACGGTGAGCCCGTTTGACTGGGCAGACGTGCGTACGAGATGCGTCATATCGAAATTCCCTTTCACTGCAACTCAACTCTTGGGATTATAATTCAACAATGTTGAAAAGGGAATAGGATTATCTCGCTTGAGGCGACCGTTGAAAGGTGAATGATGGCAACGATGGCCAAACCCCGTCCGACGAACCCCACTATGCCGCTCGGCACGCGCGTGCGTAAGCTGCGATTGCAGCAGCACATGACGCTCGAGTCACTGGCCAACGAGTGTGAACTGACGCGCAGCATGCTCTCGAAGATAGAGAACGGCCGTGCCTCACCGTCTATCGCCGCCGTCACGCGCATCGCGGCATCGCTGGGGGTGGGCGTGTCGGTGCTGTTGGGCGAAGGGGCCGGACCGACGACGGTCGCGACATTTGCGGCCGAGTTGGACGGCGGGTGGACGACGACCGAAAAAGGGTACGGTTATGCTCCCCTGGTGGCCGGTCGGGTCGAGAAGATCATGCAACCGATGCTCTTCATCGCCCGGCGGGGCAAGATCCGGCCTGGCGCGTTGCATCATGGTGGTGAAGAGTTCGTCTACGTTCTTGAGGGCCGCATGCGATACACCGTCGGTCAGGCGACTCGCGAACTCGGTCCAGGAGACAGTCTGTATTTCGATGCCACCGAACCTCATGACCTTCGACCGATCACCGCGATGGTGAAGTACCTGGCGGTGATGGCCACTCGTGGGTAATTCCTACCGGGCATCCGGTCTGTACCGAATTTTTCTTCGAATCTCGGATTTATCCCCTGCGTCTCCGTCGCATCAGCATCCCCGCCCCGGCCAGCAGCACAGTGACGATTCCCGTCGGTTCCGGGGCCGAGACGGCGAAGAACTGGATCGCGCCGGTGGTGCCACCGATCAGGTTGTGGGTTGGGTCGCGCCAGAACGAGTCACCATTGATGCGGACCCATTCGGTGCCGGTGTAGCCCCAGAGCTTCAATACCTGCTCGTCCAAGCCCAACTCGGCAGCCATTGCGTCGTCGTAGCGGACCGTGAGGTCGATCGACTCCGTTTCCACCAGTGACGCGTCGAGCGACCAGACACCGATGAACGTGTGACCACGGGGCAACGCAGGAATGTCACTGCGGTCGGGGGCCAACAAGGTAACGGTCAGATCTTCCGGTGGCGGCTGGATGTCTACACGAACGCTGTTGACCATGTCGAGCGTCACGTCGTCCACATCTTCGCCCCATGTGAACTGCCCGGCCATTGCGCCGGGCATCGCGGAGAAGGTCAATGAGCCACCGTTGTGGGCGTACCAGCCTTGCAGGCCCTGATTGGTCGGGTTTTCGAGCGTGCTGGTGACGTCGCCAAAATTGATCAGGTCCAGTGGCCGCGGTTTGCCGTAACCGTCGGCGATGACCTGGTCGTTGTTGACGAACGAGCCACCCCCGCCGTCTACACGGCCCCACCCGCGCACCGTGCCCGAACCGGTCCAGGACGAGCGGACGATGAACCACGAATTGGTACTGCCCCCAGCCGCTGGCGCGTAGAGTGGTGCCTCACCGGACGGTGCCAGGCGGACATCGCCACCGGTGTCCGCGTCACCCAGGATCAGTTCACCCTGACCGGCCCCACCGACGACGATCGCTGCCGCCGCGCCCGAGGCGCTGGCGTGCAGGGACAGGGTGCCACCCTTCTGCACGTATCGGCCCACACCGGTAACCTGATCCCCGATGATGACCTGTGTGCTGGTATTCGTCCCACCGTTCTGGATGAACGTGCCTGTCCCGGCGCCACCGATGATTTCAGTGCCCGTTGCCAGCGTGCCAGTATCGAGCGTGTACGACCCGACCTGATCACGACGCAGTCCAACCGCGAGCGTAGGACCGGCGATGATCGGGCGTTTACCGTTCGAGGATGGTACCCAGCGCGAGCTTGGGGTCGGCTTTTTCGAGATCGTCACGTCACCGTTGGCCGTGGCAACCGCGCCGGGCGTACTGCCGAGCACGACGGGCGCGCCCCCACCGGCTGCGGCCGATCCTGACGCGGCCGTTGCGGTATCAGTCGGGTCTTGCGTTTCGTTGGCTCTGGCGGTTACTGCTGGCGTTGAAGGCGCGACTGGGCGGAAGTCGACCTGAGGGAATTCAATGCCACTGGTGGGTTTCCCGTTGACCGCAATCGACGGAAGCGCGTTGCTGACCGGCGTGTTCGACGGCTCAGCCACGTTCGGCGTCACCGCCGCGACCGGTGGCAATGCGTTCTGGGTCCCGATCCACTCAGGGCTCAACGGGCTGCCCGGCCATTCCAGTGGCGCCACGCTCGTATCGCGGGCATAGGAATCGTCCATCGATCGACCCAGCAACGGGTCGCTGTCCGCATCGGCGCGCAGGTCGAGTGAAGGCATCGTCAACAACCCGCGCAGTTCACCGATCCACTGCCGCACCTGTGAGACGACCTGCGGCACCGTGTCGGTCGACTTGGCGACCACGATGCTGCCCCCACTGGCCACGCTCGCCAGCAACAGGAGCACGGACGCGACGACCTTCAACCGCCCGATCGTGATCGCGCCGGCCGTCCCGTTCATCAATGAAAGGACATGGCTGGAGACCGTCCCGGACAGGTCGTGCCCCAGCATGAACCGCGCCGCGGCCTCGGCGGTGCGAAGCGTCAGGGCGCCACCAAACGCCTGGTCGAGCATCGGCGCCATACCGATCGCCAGGACAGTTCCTTCAGGGTAGGCCCCTCGGCGCTTGAGCCGTTCACCTAACATCATGCGGGCGCGATGAATGCGGACACCGAGCGCACCGGGCTTCAATCCCAGTTGGCCGGCGATTTCCTCACGCGACAGCCCACCGAAGTAAAGGGAGACCAGGGGTAGCCGATATTTAGCGGGAAGCTTGGCCAGTTCCTCAGAGAGGACATGACCGATCTCCTGAAGGTCCATGGCGCTGGGCCGGTCGTCACCATCGTTGACGATGCCGTTGTTTTCCGCACTGCGACGCGCCTCGCGCGCCTCACGCCGCTTGCGGGCCTTGCGGACATCCAGACTCGTTCGTTTGGCGACCTGTCGAAGCCAGGCAGGAAGATGGCGGATCTGGTTCCCGCTTTTGCATTGGACGGCTAGCGCCAGAAAGACTGCTTGGGTCGCGTCCTCGGCGTCGTGGGCGTCCCTGCACGTGCGCAGACAGACACCAAAGACCAGCCCGGCGTAACGCCGGACGATCTCCTCGAAGATCTGCTGCTGCCCGGAGTTTGCAAACTCGGTCAGCAAATCCTCAACGGGCTGCTCTGCTATAACGCTCGCGGTGCGCAGACTTTCCTCCCACGTTCACCTGACGACGCTGGCTCGGTCCACATAACGGAATTTTCTAAGAATCCTCGTTCGACACGTTTAGCGGGCGCGCTTGCTCGCGGTTTTCTCATTAGAACCGTGCGCAAACTCGCTCGCTAAACGAGCCGGAAATTTTCCTGAAACGTGTGCGCAACCCTGTCGTCATTTAGTCTGAACGCACCCGCACGGATGTGGGACTAGCATAATCGCCCGGAGGCACCCACGCCATTGCAAGCGCGCAAGTGATTCACCAGAAGACAGTTACATCAAATTTTTCTTACGGTTTATGACGCTTAACCGGTGTCGTGAACCGATCGCGGACGAAGTGTACCGGCGAACCAGGAGTCGGTCGTCTGGGCGGCGCGTCGCCACCCGCACTTCGTTAATCGCACGGACCACTCTGCCGGTCCGTGCTTTTTTATGCGCGGGAGGATGGGGAAAATGCGTTGATCCGATTGGAATGGAACTAAACCGACATCAGCCCCAAGCGCGCTCGGCGGACTTCGGCGCGTTGCAGTACGCCGACGATCTTGGTCAGGATCGCCAGGTTCTGCCGACCGACCAGGTCGTTCTCCAACGCGATGAAAGCCAAACCCGCACGGAGCGTCGTCGTATTGCGTGGAACGACTAGCGGATGTTTGAGTGACGCCTCGAGCAGCAGCTTGCGATCGCCTTGAGAAATCTCAACACGCAAGCGATCGGCGTGGTCGATGCGAAGGGGCTCCTCGCGGGCACCCGTCAGCATCACGCCCATGCCACCGGCGCTCAAGTCCAGCAATTGTGCGGGAATCTCCGCGGTTGACAGCGGGCGGTCGCGCAGGATCGCCTTGGGGGCGATGCGCCACACGCGCGCCGACAATTCCGCTTCCCCACCGACGCGCACGCGGTAGTTGGACCGCCGTTGAATGGCCTTGATCGCCGTCGGCCAGCTCAGTCGCAAGGCCTGGACGATCGTGGTGCTGTTGATTCGGTACTCGACGATGCGTTCGATGACCGGTGAAGCGAACATGACCTTCGTCGCACCGTTCTTGAAGGACACCCCGGCCGGCTTGGTGGTCGTAATCAGCTCTTCAATCAAAGCCGATTCACCGGCGATGGATTCGAGCAGAATGTCGTCCCCCTGCTGACCGAGGAAGCGCGATTTGTGATGACGCAGCATGCCCAGTGAAGGCAGGGAAAGCACGACGCCCGCGCCACGGGCCACCGCTTCACGAAGTAGATCGTTTTCCTCGCTCAACCGTCGACCCTCCTTTGGCGCGACACCTGAAAAAAGTATCGACCGCCGACGGACGCGACGTAACCCCTAAGGGTGGTAAATATTGACGCACGTCCAGTAAAAACGTGGCCGGCGATCGAGCTACGGGCGACCCCTCGGATTCTTGTTCAGCAAGCCTCGTCGGCCAACGATCCTACTGCAGCTCACGACGCCGGCGGGCGACGATGGCACCGATCACGAATGGCGCAGCGCTGGCAACCAGCCCGATCGCCGACGGTAATGGGACGGCCGGGACGCTGTCGCTCGTAGGCGTGATCAGGTACGCGAGGCGCTCGTCGGCAAGATACCCCATCCCGATGATCTGCCCGTTCGCGTTGATGCCAATCGCCGTGTGCAACCACCAGCCCGAGTCGTGGGGAATCAGGTCGTTCAGTTCCGCCAGTTCACCGTTCACCCAGATCGCCGCCCGGCTGTCGGCAAAACCGTCACCGACCGCGCCGACGATCGTGCCATCGGGCGCGATCGCATGCGCTTGCGCACCCGTCAGATCGTCCGCCGTCGGAAGAAAAGCGGAGCTGCCGTCTTTATAGACGAAGGCCTGGTTTTCACTGGTCGTGCCGACGACCGTGCCATCGTCGGCGATGTCATGGGGAATGCCGGTCAGGCCATTGAGCGGTTCGAGCGTGTCGGTCTTGGCGCGCCACATGTGCGGCGTGTAGACGAGGTTGTCGTCCTGGTCTACCGTCGACGCGAACCCGACGATGTCCCCGCGCGTGTTGACCGCGGTGGGCGCTGCGTCACCATCGGGCATGGGACCGAGGTCCGTCACCTCACCGAGCGTCGACCAGCGGACGGCGTGCTTGCGGCCATTCACTTCGGTGGTGCCGATTACCTCACCGTCGTCACTAACCGCCTGGGCGAACGTGGGTCCACCCGCTAGCGACGGTAGGATCAACGCGCCGAGCGCGTTGCCGAACACGAACGCGTCTTCCGGGTCGGACTCGCTCAAGCCACCGGCGTAACCGACGACGAGGCCCGTCGAGTTGATCGCCATCGCCTGGCTGAACGGTCGACCGACGATTAAACGTTGACTGTTGTCTTCCCCGTACCAGATCGCCGCCTGCACGTTGGGACCGTTGGTCCCCATGTCCGGCGAGTAGAACGCGAAACCCGCGACGCTGCCGTTATCGGAAATGCCGACCGGTTCGAAGCTGGCCGCCTCGGTGATGCGAAGCGCCTCGATCGTATAACCCGACCCCGCCGCAAAGAGGCCTGTCGCACTCACCGTAGCCGCCGCGAACGTAACGAACGAGACAAAGGAGCAACGCATGAACACACTCCGCACAACCAGGTCCTGTCGTTCCGGAACGCATCCGTGCGTGCCGATATGAGCGTACCACAGATCTATCGACGTGTTCTGATGAACCCCTTGAATGTCGGGGAAATGGACGGGTGCGACAGCATTATTCGATTGGATCCGCGGCCTCCTCGTCTACTGGCGCCAACTGTCGCGGTCGTACGGTGAGGCGCTACGCGGTCGCTCGTCCGCCGATTCTGGGCAATGCTCAGCGTGGGGTCCTCATCGCGACCCCCATCGTCCACACCGTTCTCACCGACGTGGTAAACGCGCGGATCGGCCCGATCGAGCGCGTCGTTCATGTATCCGATCGGACTCTTCTCCGTCAGTGGATCGAGCGGAACCGCGGGAAGCGCTTCCGGCCGGTCGACCATGTCCACGTTTCGGCGGATGAACGCCAGGACAAGTAGGACGACGATCGTCCACGCCGTGCGGCGTCTCCAACGACTACCTCGCTCGGCGGGTTCATTACGATGAAATTCGACTCTCGGGAACTGGCCGTGATCGCCCCTTTCGGGATTGCCCGTCACGTCATCTATCACCCACGCCCGCAGATCGGCAGGCAATGGCGCAGACTTGCCTCAACCGGGTTTCACCCATACGCTTACCCCTTCGTCAACTTGAATCGATTCGGCCGCCACGTTACGGACGTTTTCCTATGAGCATTCTCGTCAACAAGGACACGAAGGTTATCACCCAGGGCATCACCGGCACCGCGGGTGCGTTCCACACCAAGCAGTGCTTGGAGTATGGCACCAAAATGGTGGGTGGCACGACCCCCGGCAAGGGTGGGACCAAGGACGCCAACGGCCTGCCTGTGTTCGACACCGTTCGCCAGGCCGTCACCGCGACGGGCGCGAATGCCACGATGATCTTTGTTCCGCCCCCCTTCGCTGCCGACGCGATCATGGAAGCCGCCGACGCGGGCATCGCGGTCATCATTGCCATTACCGAGGGCATCCCGGTGCTGGACATGGTCAAGGTGAAGGCCTTCCTGAAGGACTATCCCAAGAGCGTGCTCGTCGGCCCCAACTGTCCCGGTGTCATCACGCCCGGCCAGTGCAAGATCGGCATCATGCCCGGCTACATCCACACGTCGGCTGAGAAAGCTCCCAGCGGCAAGAAGATCGGCATCATCAGCCGCAGCGGCACCTTGACCTACGAAGCCGTCTGGCAGACCTCATCGCGCGGCATCGGTCAGACCACCTGCGTCGGCATCGGTGGCGACCCGGTCCGCGGCCTGGGCTTCATCGACTGCCTCGATTTGTTCAACAAGG
>Ga0163144_10006521_pt1 | contig 25720 bp, 25 predicted proteins | sample OliLak19BULKMAT1_FD_123175 | JGI IMG/M metagenome (GOLD analysis project Ga0163144, IMG submission 123175) | Freshwater microbial mat bacterial communities from Lake Vanda, McMurdo Dry Valleys, Antarctica - Oligotrophic Lake LV.19.BULKMAT1 | ecosystem: Environmental > Aquatic > Freshwater >... | reverse complement strand
CGTCAGCACTCATCCCGCCAGCCAGATCGACGACCTGCTACCCCACCGCTGGAAGCCCGCCCCGTAACCACCGCTCTGCAAACTCACGGTCCTGCTGAGGCATGTGCTTGGTCGGACGCTTACGAATAAGTCGGGTGATCTTGAGGTCCGCATCGGTTAATTTGCAGAAATGATTTCACTGATTGCGCGGCCCGCCGAGCCCATCCGCCTGATCGCGCTCGATCTCGACGGCACCACGCTGCGCCAGGATAAAACAGTCGGACGCCGCACCATCGAGGCCCTCCGTGCCGCTCACGCCGGAGGTGTCGAGATCGCCCTGGCTTCGGGCCGCATGACGCCCGCGATGAGCGCCACCGCCGAGGCGCTGGGCATCGACTGCTGCATTGTCAGTTACAACGGCGCCGCCGTGTGCGGACGGGGAAGCGCCGGACGCCAACGGCTCTTTCACCAGCCGCTGCACTCCCACGTCGCGCGCGAGCTTTTTGCTTTTGCCAGAGAGAGAAAATACCAAGTCAACTTTTATCACGACGACGTCATTATCAGCGAAGACAGTCCGCACTTGCGGCCCTTCATCGAGATCTACAAGTCGCGCACAGGATCGCCGTACCACCTGGTGCCCAGTCTGCATGACTACATGCATCATGCTCCGACGAAATTGCTGCTCGTGGTTGACCCGCATGTGCGCAATGACATCGAAGCCGAACTGCGCCCACGGTTCGGCTCGCTGGCGACGATCATCCGCACCGATCCGGAGTATCTGGAATTTCTCGATCCGCGGGTGAACAAAGGCCGCGGCGTGATCAAACTGGCGGAGCACCTTGGTATTCCGATGAGCCAGGTCATGGCCGTCGGCGATGGCGAGAATGATGTGCCCATGCTGGAGGTGGCCGGATTTGGCATCGCGGTGGCGAATGCCTGCGCGGATTGCCGTCGCGCCGCTCGCGCGTTTACCGAAAACGACAACGAAAATGACGCCGTCGCGGAAGCCGTTGAACGCTGGGTTCTCTAAACATTTATCACCACCAAGACTCGAAGGACTCCAAGAAATGAATAGCAAAGCGACCGGTCAACGTCCTTGATTCGACCGAATGTTCTTGGTGTCACGGAGTCTTGGCGGTTAGCTTTCGCGCTTACTTCGAGAGGGCTTTGTAATAATCTTCGAGCGCTTTGCGGTATTCAGGCGCGATCTTGGCGCGGCCTTTTTCTGTGGTGCGATTGAGTTCGTCTTCTTTAAGCTCGCCGGGCTTCGCAACCGTTTTATCGGCACTCGTGCGCGTGGCCAATTCCGAGCGGGCTCTGCCTTTGGGCGCGTCTGGGCGTTCTGACGCCGCGCGGGGTTTATTCGGTTTCTGTAACGCGGATGGATCGTCTTTGTTTAATTCGCTGAGCCTGCGGCGGTCTTCATCCGTGAATTTTCGGCCGGCACCGAAAAGATGATCGAACGCCAGCGCTACTTTTTTCACCGTTTCGTCATCCGCTTTTCCCTCGCGCATTTCTTTCGAGGCATCGGCAATCTGCTGCCGCGCGTCCGCCGTTTTGCTGCCGGCACCGGGGGACCCCTTCAAATCCCCTCCTTTTTCACCCTGAACTTTGGCGTTGGCCGCGCCAGATCCACTCTGCTCCGGGTTCCCGCTACCGCCGCCTTTTGATGGCTCACCTTTGCTCTGGCCTTCACCTTTGCCCTGGCCTTCACCTTTGCCTTTGCCCTCGCCGGGTTCTTTTTCTTGGCCGGGCTGCTTACCTTCACCGGGTTGCTGCGCTCCGGTTTCCTTTCCTTTTTCGCCTGCGCCATCGGCTGGCTCGCCTTTTTCAGCGCCGGCTTTCGCGTCTCCTTTTTCGCCGGGCGGTTTCTCTCCCGGTTGCGGTTCCGATTTCTCACCCTTTGCTTCGGAGCCTTTTTCGGCGGCACCCTTTTCGCTTTTTTCCGGCGCTTCTTTTTCGGCGGTTTCGGCTTTTGCTTTCTCGCCGGCCATCGCCACCAGATCGTCGGCGAGCTTCTCCTGCTTGTCCGCGAGATCTGCAAGTTTCTGTTTTTCGCTCTCTTCAATCGTGTCCGCGATCAGCGTCGCCAGTTCGTCGACCAGCTTTTTCTGTTCCTCACTGAGCTCTTCCAGCGATTGCCGAGCGTCGTGCTTCTCTTCGCCCGGTTTCGGCTCGGCTGGCTTTTCTTCGGCTTTCGCGATCAGCGCGGGATCCGGTTTAGGCTCGTCCTTCTCAGGCTCCGTCTTGCGCTCCGGCCCTTTGATAATGGCAAAACGGATCGGTGGGCTCTCCCCCTTCTGATTTACCGGGCGACGCGTGTCTTCGGCGATGAGCACACATTCGACCACATCGCCGGGCCTGACATTCATACTTTTCAGATCGAGTGTTGCGGCCTCATCCACTTCCGCCGCCGGAGTCAGCGGATGGCATGGCACGGAGTACGTTTTGTTATTGTCAAAAGATCCGACGACGCGCGCCTGCAGCGTCATTTTTCCCACGCCCAAATCGTCGGCGCCTTGAGCTCGAAAAGGCACACGGTCATGCTGTCCCGCGGGAGCGTCTGGAGGCGCGCCGTCGCGTGCGAGCACCGCTTTCGGCGCCTGATCGGGCAGCGTGCGCGCCTGGTAGACCAGGCCTTCGCGGCTGGCCAGATCATTGCTGTCCGTAAAACCCAGACGATAATCGAAGTCGCTCTGAAGCGGGACCGTCGCGACAGTCGTCTTGCCATGGGGTGTCATGGGCGAACGCATGGCCCCAATCTGAAGCCATGCAGCCTGAAGAGGATTGAGCGCGGTCGGGGATTTGGGAACCTGATTTACCGCCGCTGTGATTTCCAGCCGGCTTCCAATGATGGCCTTGACGTGGCCGCCGGAGACTTCGCGCGGCGGCACAAAGGAGGCGTAGGCCGGCGGCAACACGCGCACATTCACCGCTGTCACAAGCGGCCGGTCCAACAGGTTGAGCCGGAAGGGTCCTATCACGGCGTCATTGCAATGCACCCAGTACGTCACGGGCCGCGTGAATCCCGGAAGGTCTTTCTTGTATTCGCTGCGCCCGGCGAACGGCACACTCTCGCGCACGTCGGTCTCATCGCCGTCTGATTTATAGATGAGTGTCGCCGTGGGCACGTCCTTGCCGCGCGTCGCAATCACAAAATTGACCGGTTCCCCGGACACCGCCAGGCCATTTCCCGGCGCCACGTTGATGATTCGCGTGGCGCGCGGCGGCGCGATCTCCTTCCACGGCGTGAGGCAACGGAACAGGCTGTCGGAAAAACTTCCTCCCCAGGCGACATACAGAACGAACATGAGCGCCAGCGTTGCGCCCGCCGTCCAGAGCGAACGCATGAGCGGACGCGTGTCGATGACCTGATCTGCATCGATAAAATTCAGCCGCTCCAGAGCCTGATCCCTCAGCAGCGCCGCGACCTCCGGATGTTCTGATCTTTTTCGAGACGACTGCATTTCAACATAGGTGATCAGAGCTTCGTCGCGCAGGCCGAGCGCGTTGTCCACCGCGCGCGCGTGAAAAAGCGGATTGCGCCGCCGAAATAATAGAAGAGTCATCAGCACGGCAACGACGGCGGCATTCAGGAGAATGCCTGCCACGAGAAGCACCTGGCGCACGGGAATGGAAAATTCGCAGAGCCGGTCGAAGCTCATGGCGATCAGAATGAAGCCGAGAAAACCGGCGATCGCGGCGATTAACACGGCCATCACATTGAATAGTTTTTCGCGCCGCCGAATGCTGGCGAGCCGCTGAGCAACGGGATCCTTGCGCCACCGCGTTTCGGGCGGCGTGACAGGCACACTGGCGGTGGTGGGAACAGAATCCATAGAACCTCAGCGCGTTACTCTATTTAGTATGACGCACTGGAGCAGTCTGTGTTGCGCTATTTTCGTGCAATCCCGCGAACAACAGGAGAGAGGTGAAAAAAGCCACCCGGCACGCACTCCGTGCCGGCGGCTTCTGAAACTTCAACTCTGCAAGTCAAAATCAGGGCGTAATGCGGGCTGCGTCGAGCGCGGCCTGATCTTTGCCTACGAACCAGTTTTTGTTGATGTCGATAAACTGTTTTTCGCCATCCGGAACGTCGTCCATCGGGAACACCGCAGCGACAGGGCATTCCGGGACGCACAATCCGCAATCAATGCATTCGTCCGGGCTGATGATCAGAATCTTGTTCATTTCCGGCTTGTCGGCGGGAACCTCAAGGCCCAATTCAGACAATTCAACATCGTAAAAGCAGTTAACCGGACAGACTTTCATGCAGGCGGTATCGTGAGTTCCAATACACGGTGACGTAACGATGTGAGCCATTTTAGGTGTTCCTCCTCTTTCGGCGGGGTATGGATTTCTAGTGAAATCCCATCCCTAAACCCCACATGACTATCCTACTGATTGCGGAGACTTGTTAAAGACGCTTTTGATTTTTTTTGAATATGGCGCGTTTATTCCAGCGGTATCAGCGTCGGCCGAATAAATTTAAGACGATCCAACTTAAGAACGCCAAGAGCAGTCCCAGCAGAGCCAAGCCGCAGCCGATCTCAATGCCGCGCAGACCCTGCCTGGGCTCGCTGACCAGTTCGTTGATTGCATGCGGATTTGAGCGCGGGCGATAGGGGCGGTAACGGTAACCCCACTCTTTCAGACGATCTTGGATTGCCGGCGGATAGTCTTCCGACGGCGCTCGTGGCTTGACTTGGCGCAGTACGTTCACGCCCTCACGGCCGTAGCGTTTATGAAACGCATCGACCGCGCGAATCACATCGTCACCCGTGCGTTCAGTCAGAAGCCATGCCGCGCCCGCGCGTGCGTAATCGTGCATGGCAAACAGGGCGTCACCAAGGAGTGAATACGCGTCCGAATTGTACTCGCCGCGTCGATGCAATGTATAGAGGTAGCCGGTGATGCGATCTCGGGCCAGATCAGGCCGGCCCGCGTTGATGTCCTGACGTGCGTGAGCAAGCGCCGACTGCCTAGGCCTTTTTTGTGGCTCTGGGTCGTCCATCGGCAAACAACTCCGGAATGGTGAAGGAAAGTTTTGAGTTACGCGGTACGCCGATCTCGGAAACTGAACCGGAACTCAAGAACTTTTTCTACCGGCGGGCCCGCTTGAACTGGCTGCGCGGCAATCCCCTGCCCGGCTTGACGCCATGGTTGGCCTTCTTGGCGCGGCGGTTCTGCAAGGGGCGGCTCTTCTCTTTCGATGCCATTTTAAATCACTTCTCCTTCTAGTGCTCTCTGCGAACGGCTGTACTATTACAGCTTGATTCTTCTTACACTTCAGCCAGCGGCGCTGATCCGGGCAACTCTGCCGGTTTGGCGGCCGCGGCGGTTCCTGCGGGTGGAGCAAACTTGCGAGCAACAAACCGGGCCATGCTGGAACGCCCGCTGCTTTCAGCCTTAGAAGCGGCCGCCTGCCAGTCGTCCAGCGTTACCCATTTCGCGTTGAAGCGATCCAAACGTGCGAGCAGAAACGTATCTCCGCTTGCCAGGGCGATCTTTTTGATCTCTGCAATGCCGTCGTTATCATTGGCTTTTTCGAAAAAGTCCAACGCATCGGAGTAGCGTTCTTGCGCCAAAAAATCTTTGCCGGTGCGCGACAGAACACCCGGCGATGAGCTCTGGGAATGCAGCAAGTCGCGCTTCTTAATGTAGTTGGTCGGTAGAGCCACTTTCATCTTCCTCAACACACGTTCAAACCGTTAAGCTAAATGCACAGGCCGCAAAGGTAAACCAAAAAATTGAAATTCGGCTTTCGCTGCCTCGTTTTGCACAGGAGAGTACGGCATGCGATCTGCATGTGTAACGCGCCGGGAACTTACGTCAGTTGAGCGGATGAAAATAGAAAATAACTCTCGACAAGCGCCCGTGGCGCTTCAAGATGGAAGTTAGTTCTCATTTTTTCCTATGATCCGGCGATGACTTAAAAGGTGTGCAATGGACCAGAATTCAAAGCCTCTCAATGAAACCGATGGTTTGACCTCCGACATGCCGGCGGTAGATACCGTCACCGTTGGTACCAAAAAGAAACGTAAGGTTCGTCTTCTCGCACCGATCAGTGATCCCGCCCTGGTGGCGCTGGCGTCGTCGCAGATGGGAAGTTCTAAAACACGTCAAGCCGAACCGCCCCCACCGGCTGCCACGTTTGATAACGGCGAGAACAAACCCATTGCCTACATCGACCGGGGACTGCCTTTGCCGGACGGCTATGGCCTGGATCGCCTTGTGGCATTGGTTCGCGATCCGCAGTGGGTGTTCACGTACTGGGAACTTAACGGGTCGCGGCTGAATGACGTGCGGGGTCTGCGCGGGCAGACGTTCATCGATTCCTGCGCGTGGGTGCTCCGCGTCCACCGTGTTGCCGAGCGCATTGCCATCGATGTGGAAATCGATCCTTCCGTCGGTTGTTGGTACCTGGATATGGGAAAGCCCGGCCGCTATCAGTTCGAACTGGGGCTGCTCTCGCCAGATGGCGAATGGATCAGCTTGCTGGCGTCCCACCTGATAGAGACGCCGTTGTCGGAACCGTCCGAAATCATCGACGACGAATGGCGCATGCGCCCCGAAGACGAAGCCCTCCTTTTAGGACAGGCGCTCGAACTGGCGGAATCGAGAAAACGCGGAGTCTCCGGATTTCTCGGGGCTTCGCGTTTGCAGAGCAGTTTCGCGCTGGCCAGCAGCATGATGATGCTGGGTTCTTCGGCGAGCGGCAAACCCGTCAGCACGATGGGATCGTGGATGCACAGTTTCCAGGGCGCCAGCCGCGTCAGTGGATCCGGCGGTTCCGGCGGTCTGGGCTGGGCGCAGTCTCCGACGGGCGCGCTCGAACCGTTGCTCGAACGGCCCGCCGCTCAACATGGCGGACCGAACTGGAACGCGCAACCGCAGCTCTCAACGTTGAAAGACGGCAAAGCCCAGTCGCCACATTTTAAAGTCAAGCTGCCGCGCACGCTCGCCGGTCTGCCGCTCCCGGCACCGAGCTGGCCGCCTGTGGGGCGAGCCGCTCTCAGGAGCCGCTGAGTACCAGTACATTCGTTGTCAAATATTTCTCTGGGCTCCGCTGTGCTCGCCACGTTCTCATGATAAAATCATCTCGTTCACTCAATCAAAATGAGCGAGGCTATGCCGAAGAAAAAAAGCCTGAAAAAAATAACTCCACCCAAACGCCCTGGACGCAAAACGTTCATTGCGCCCTGGCGCATCAGCTACATTCTGGGACCGAAAGATAAAAACTGCTTCATGTGCGATGCCAGAAAACTGCCGGACGGCGACGAAGCGGCCTGGAAAAAAATGCTGCTGCTGCATCGCGGCGAACACGGCATTGTCATGATGAACCGTTATCCGTATACGGGCGGGCACCTGCTCATCGCCCCGCGCCGGCATACTGCTGACCTGCCTGGGCTGTCAGCCGCCGAAAGCATTTACCTGTGGGAATACGCGCGGCGCGCGGTGGATGTGATTGCCAAAGTCGTCCACGCGCAAGGCTACAATTTGGGCATGAATTTGGGAAAGGCGGCTGGCGCGGGTATTGAAGAGCATCTGCATATGCACGCTCTCCCGCGATGGCATGGCGACACCAATTTCATGCATATCGTCGCCGACACCAGCACGGTTCCGGTGAGTCTGGATGCGCTGTGGGACGAGATGCGGCCGCATTTCAAGAAGCTATGAAAATCATTTCCGCTATTCTTATTTTCCTCGCGGGCCTGGGTGCCGGTGTCGCGCTTCAAGCGAATCGGCGCGCGCCAGCGCCGCCCGGACCGACGGTCGATTTGAGCGTCAATGACGGCGGCATTTACCGTGTCCGCAAAGTGGTCGATGGCGACACGATCGTTCTCGAGAACGGACTGCATATACGGTACAACGGAATCAACGCGCCTGAGCGCGGTCATTTCGTGTCGGACCGCGCGCCTCTGGCTGATGAGGCGACCGCGCGAAACATCGCTCTTGTGGAAGGCAAACAGGTGCGAGTGAAACTGGCGGCCTCGCCGCTAGACATGCACGGGCGCGTGTGCGCGCGCATATTTCTCGTGCCTGAAAATCCGGCGGCGTCCAACGAGGCCGAGATTGAAGCGAGCGCCGTACTGTTGCGCGAGGGCCTTGCACGCGCGATGGGATTGGGTATCGCGCGCGAGGATTACGGAAAGTTCAAGGCCATCGAAGCTCAGGCGCGGGCCGAGAAAGCCGGCATCTGGGGCCTGGAAGAAAAACTGCGCGCCGATGACGGAAAGCCGTACTGCTCTGCTGAAAAAGTCCCCTCTATCATCTGCGCGGCTGTGGATCGGCCAAGCGCATCCGCATAGAGAACAGGCATCTGTACGCCACCACCAGCGAAGCCGAGGCGGCAGGGCGCGAAGCCTGCGGCAAATGCATTTTGAAATGAGAATTCCAGCGCGACGAAGTACAATGCGCAGTGGCGTGGATTTGCCATGCCGCACGTTTTAATTCTCCGGCGGACTGTACACCCTTCATGACATTCGATCCCAAAAGTGATAGCGCCGACGTCGCCGTGATCGGTGCTGGCGGAGCCGGCCTGCTGGCTGGCATTTCCGCGGCGCGCGCCGGCGCCAAGACTGTCCTCTACGAGCGCATGAAAACAGCGGCTAAAAAAGTGGCCATTTCAGGCGGCGGCCGCTGCAATTTTACGAACACGCTGGACGCTAGACGCTTCGTCCAGCTTTTTGGCGATAAGCATTCCGCGCGGCTCGGCACATCGCTGCGCGCTTTCTCGAACAGAGATGTGATCGCGATGCTGGCTCAGTATGGCGTTGAAGGGCAGCTCGAAAAAAACTACCGCCTCTATACGAAGAGCGGGCGCGGCAACGACGTCGTTAACGCTCTTGTTTCCGAATTTCAAAAAGCGGGCGGCGTGCTTGTCACGCAGGCGCGCGTCAGTTCGATTCAGCGCGATGCCGCAACCGGCCACTACATGCTGGCGGGAAAATTTGGCGATGATGAAGAACACCGGCACGCGCGCACGATCGTTGTCTGCACGGGCGGCCTGAGTTATCCCGTCACCGGCTCGACGGGCGACGGCTACGCCTGGGCGCGCGGCATCGGGCACCAGGTCACGGCGCTGCGGCCCGCGCTGGTCGGTCTCACTGTTGAAGAGTCATGGACGAAGCTGCTGCAGGGCCTCGCGTGGGAAGATGCCGCGTGCTCGCTGTGGGCGATGCCGCCGCCGGGAAGCAGTGTTCCGCCGGGCAAGGCGCTGTGCGTGGAACGGGCCGAAATTCTGTTCACGCATTTCGGTATTTCCGGTCCGGCGATCCTGGACGTATCAAACACATTTGTGCAGTGCGGGTTGCCGAGAGCGTTGCTGACGATTGATTTTTTTCCGAACATCACGCGCGAGCAGATGGATCAGCAGATTCTCGATCGCGCTAAACAGTTCCCGAGCCGCACCCCGCCAAACGCGCTCGAAGGCATGATGCCGACGCGGTTGATGGAACATCTCGAGCGCATTCTGGGACCGGATGCCACGGTGGCCATGTGCCGCCTTCCGAAAACGGCGCGCGCGAAAATTCTCGACATGCTTAAACGAACCGCGCTCACGGTGAAGGGCACGCGCGGAATGGAATACGGCGAAGTAACCGCTGGCGGGATCGACTGGGAAAAGCTCGACGCCACGACTCTGGAATCGCTGCTCTCCCCCGGCCTCTTTTTCGCGGGCGAAATTCTCGATCTGACCGGACGCTGCGGCGGATTCAATCTGCAGGCTGCTTTTTCGACTGGGTTTCTGGCGGGAAAGAAGGCCGCGCAACGCGCGAAAGACGAACGGGCAACCACGGCTGCTCAAGGCCATCGGGACACGACAAATTAGTGAGGGAACGATGGCGCGCGCTTATTGGCTGCTAAAATCAGAGCCCGAAAATTATTCAATCGAGCAGCTTAAGAAAGACGGCACTGCCGGCTGGACCGGCGTGCGAAATTATCAGGCCCGCAACTTCATGCGCGATTCCATGAAGCTCGGCGACGGCGTGCTCTTCTATCACAGCAACGCTGAACCCACGGCGATCGTGGGTCTCGCGGAAGTCTTTAAAGAAAGCCATCCCGATCCCACGCAATTCGAATCCAGGAGCGAGTATTACGATGCGAAGTCGAAGCGGGAATCGCCCACGTGGATGATGGTCGAGATAAAGTTCGTTGAGATCCTGAAGCGTCCGCTCACGCTTCAGGAATTGAAGCAGGCGAAGGGACTCGAAACCATGCAGCTCTTGAGAAAGGGCCAGCGTCTTTCGGTTCAACCGGTCACGCCGGACGAATGGAAGACTATTGTGAAACTCGCGAAAACCGGACGCTGATCAGTTCCTTCGTGGTGGCTTGGACTCTTCGTAATGTTGTGTCGCGTCCGTTTGTTCAAGCCAATGCATCGCGGGGTCGCGCGTCTTCTCCATCCAGTTCCGCATGCGTTCGCGCATCGCAACAAGCGCCGCGCGCGCTTCGGGTTTCCGCGACAGGTCATTCAATTCGTGCGGGTCGCTTTTCAAATCAAAAAGCCGCTCGCGTGAGAGGTCCGGCGCTTTGCGATCTCTCTTTTCTTCTTCCATTTTCTTGAATTTCTTGGCGAGCGATTTCATTTCCTTCGCGCTGCGTTGTGGCCGCAGAACGTATTTGTAATGATGTGTCCGAACGAGTCTGAACGCGCTGCCTTCCCATTCGTCTTCGTCTTCAAATTCGCAAAAGACGTCATCACGGTATGGAATTTCCGGCGTCGGTGCTTTCATCAGCGGCAGCAGACTTTTGCCCGGCCATTCAAGGGGCGGCGCGATGCCCGCCAAGTCGAGCCACGTCGGTGCCAGATCAATGCTCGATACCAGCACGGGTGATGGGCCTGTCCATTTCATCATCGCGGCCGGCGCCTGAATGATCAGGGGTACGCGAATCGATTCGTCTTCTGGAATTATTTTTCCGTGCCGCCCGTGGCTGCCCATCATCCACCCGTTGTCGCCCATGAAAATAACGACCGTGTTCTCGCGCTTCCCGGATTCGTCGAGCGCTCTCAGGACGCGGCCGATTTGTTCGTCGAGGTGCGAGATCGCGCCATAATACTGCGCCCACGGTCCGGACTTTTTTTCGCCCGGAGGAAATCCCGGTGGTCGATTCTCCGGCGGCAGATCACGGTAAAGCTCGCGAATGTGATCCGGCACCGGCCGCTGCGGGGTGTGCGGAGCGGTGTACGCGAGCCACAAGAAAAACGGCGCCTTTCGCGGCGGCTCGCTCAGGAAATTGACGGCATCGTCCGTAAAAATTTCAGTGACGTGCCCGTGCGTTTCTTGGACTTTGTCCTTGTTCCCGCGAGCCAGTTTCGGATTCAAATAGTCGTCAGCGCCCTGCGGCATCCACGTGCGGACCTCGCTGAATCCGACTTTCCACGGCTCCGGCTCCAAATGCCATTTGCCGATCAGCGCGGTGCGGTATCCGGCGTCCCGCAGCAGTTCCATTCCGGTCGCGTCGCGAAATCCGCGGTCGGCCGATTTGCTCCACGTCTTGTTTGAAAAATAACCATGCTGATGCGGCAACTGTCCGGTGAGCAAGCTCGCGCGGCTCGGGCTGCACAGCGGCACGCAGACGGTGGCATGCGTAAAATGGATTCCATTCTTCGCGAGCGCATCAATATGCGGCGTGACAACGTCGCGATTCCCCGCCGCGCCGATGCCGTCGAAGCGATGATCGTCGGAGAGAATAAACAGGAAATTGGGACGGGAGTCGGCGCTGAAAACGGATGCGGCTAAAATTAGAAGAGCGCCGAGGGTTGCGCGGCACAGAGGTCTTTTCATACGCCTTCTGTGTTCCAAGCGTCGTCTGATTGAAAATTAGCGCAGCGGTTCCAGCACCTGCTTGCAGATTTCCTGAAGCCATTCGAACTTGAAGAACAGCAGCAGCAGCGCGGCGACTTTGCAGATCGCCAGCAGATTGTACGACAGCGGCGTCTTCTCGGTGAGGGCCGTGGCTTGCTCCGGCGCGTCCATTGCCACCGCCTTGGCGATCTTCATGTAGTAGTAGAGACTCACGACCGAATTCAATCCAATCAACAGGATCATCACAAAATGGCCGCGGTCGGCGAGCTTCACCATAATCAGGTATTTGCCGATGAACCCGGCCAGCGGAGGAAGACCCGTCAGGCTGAATAGGAATGCGCAGAGCGCCACGACCAGAATCGGTTCGCGCCGCACGGCGCCGCGCAATTGTTCCAAGTCGGATCCGCCGAAAACATTCTCAAGCGCCACGAGGGAAACAAACGCGCCAAGATTCATAAAGAGGTAAACAACCAGGTAGAAGAGCACCGCCGCGGCTCCGTCCGTATCATCGAGAACCGATAAGCCAGCCAGCATGTAACCGGCGTGCGCGATGGACGAGTAGGCCAGCATGCGCTTGACATTTTTCTGGCCCAGTGCCGCGAGGTTGCCAATACACATCGTTGCGATCGCGATGACCGCCACAATTTTCTCGGCGCCCGGATAGCCCATCCATTTGTCTTCCGCAAATCCGGGCGGAAAGAACGCGCAGAGCACGCGGATCAGCACCGCGAAGCCCGCGGCCTTCGGCACCACGGAGAAAAATCCCGTGGCCGTCGTCGGCGCGCCTTCGTAAACGTCGGGCGACCAGTAGTGGAATGGCACGGCGGCGACCTTGTAGAGAAATCCGAGGAACACCATCACAAGGATGGCGACCATCGCCCCGCGCGACGCGGCGTATTTTGATTCAAATCCAAGCACAAGCGAGGCAATGCCTTTCGATCCCGTCGCCGGATCGTCGAATAAATTCAGCGTGCCGCTGAGGCCGTAAAGGTAGGACATGCCGAAGATCATGATGCCCGACGCCATCGCGCCGTAGATCACGTACTTGATGCCAGCTTCAGCGGACTTGCGGTCGCGGCGCAGGTAGCCGGCCATCGCGTAGCTGAGAATCGACAGCGCTTCGAGCGACAGGTAAATCATCAGCAGATTGGAGGCTGAGGCGAGGAACATGCCGCCGAGGCAGACTGCCAGCAGCAGCAGGAAAAATTCACCGTGATTTTTGCCGAACAGTTCACGCGCGTGCACGGATAGCAGCAGGGTGATGAGCGTTCCCAGAAGAATGATGAACTTGAAAAAGTTTCCGAACTGATCGTAGAAAATCATGCCTGAAAAAATGGTCCGGTGCGTCGGCTGTCCCAGCGCGACGTCGGCCATGAAACCCTGGTGCTGCTGCAGGTTCAGCCACAGTGCCGCGATCAGTCCGAGCATGCAGAGGTAAGCCGTCGTTTTGCGCCGTTCAACGGGCACGGCGAAATCAAAAACGATTGCGAGCAGAAACGTGGCCACCACCATCACTTCGGGAAGGATGTACTTCAGGTGGAGCAAGTTCCAGCTCAATATATTCGGAAAATTCTCAGGCATCAGTCTACCTTTCGTGTTACCGGTTCAACACCGGCGCCACGGCCGTGACTTCAATCGAACGCGTTTCTGCACCGCCCGCCTTCGTCTCTTTTTCAGCCGGCGTTTCGATCTTTTCAGTTGGGCGTGTATCGGTCGGAGCGGCTGTGTCTGTCACCTGCGCCGCCTGCGACTCTTTCTGTTGCTTCGAAGCGGCAATGGCGCTCGTGGCGCGTTCGTCGGCGGCGAGCACATGCTGGCGCAGGCCTTCCACGGATACGCGCGTGATGTCCAGCAGCGGCTGAGGATAAATACCGAACAGGAGCACCACGAACACAAGCGGCACCAGCGAAAACATTTCACGCGCATTCACGTCGGCGTAGCCTTTGTACTTTTCATTCAGAGGTCCGAAGAACACGCGCTGCATCATCCAGAGCAGGTAGGCGGCCGTGAGGACGACTCCAATGGCCGCAACGATCGTCAGGGAAGTGAACGATACGCGCAGCATGCCGTTGGCGTTTTCGCCCAGTGGCGATTGGAACGCGCCGAGGAAAACGAGAATTTCGCTGATAAATCCCGATAGGCCCGGAAGGCCCATCGAAGCGAACAAGGCGATGGTCATCAGGCCCGTGTAAACGGGAAGCTGCGCGGCCAGGCCGCCGAACTTGTTGACATCGCGGTGGTGGGCTCGGTCGTAAATCACACCGACCAGCAAGAACATCATGCTCGTGGACGTGCCGTGATTGAACATCTGCAGCACCGCGCCGGTCATGCCCCATTCGGTCAACGCCGCCATGCCCAGCATGCAGTATCCCATGTGTGAAACGGAAGAATACGCGACGATTTTCTTCAAGTCGTCCTGAGCCAGCGCGCAGCACGCGCCGTAAATAATGTTGAAGACGCCGAACAGTGCGATGGGCACGGCGAAATAAACCGCCGCCGTCGGGAACATCGGGTAGGCGATACGGAAGAAACCATACACCCCCATCTTAAGGAGGATACCCGCCAGGATAACCGAGATGGCCGTCGGGGCTTCGACGTGCGCCCACGGCAGCCAGGTATGGAACGGGAAGACCGGCACTTTGATCGCGAAGGCGATATAGAGGAACACGAACATCAGGATCGCGAAACTGAACGTGGATCCAAACAAAGTGAACGTGCCCAGGAACAGGCTGTAGCGCAACTTGAGCTGAATGAAGTCGAACGTTTTCTCCATCGGCACCGTGATGCTCGAAAGCGCCTGCGCTTTCGCGTCGTTTTCAGTGCCCGCCATCGCTTTCTCAGCGACGCGAAAGTTCGCCTCGCTGACGAGGGCGAAACTGGCCAGATAGGCGCGCATGTTGGGCACGTGTGCGCGCTCGATTTGGTGTTTGTGGAAGAGCTCCGCCAGTTGCGTGTCGCCAACCGAGGCACTCGGATCGCGCGACTTCAGCACTTTCTCTTCCTCGGCGACTTCGCGCAGCAGCGGGGCGTGGTAATCGTAAACGGCTTTCTTCGCCTGCAGCACCAGCTCCGGCTTAAAGAGCGTGCTCGCGGGATTAGCCAGGTAGGCGCCGTCTGACCAGTACCATCCGGCCAGCAGCACGATCAGCATCAGAACCGATCCGGCCATCGTGTAGAGGAAGAATTTGATGGCCGCATAAACACGGTTCGGGCCGCCCCAGATTCCGATGAGGAAATACATCGGCAGCAGCATCAATTCCCAGAAGACGTAGAAGAGGAAAAAATCGAGGGCGCAGAACACGCCGTTCATTCCGGCCAGCAGTAAAAGAATGAGCGCGAAGTAGCCTTTGACCTGTTTTTCAATGCCCCAGCTTGCGATAACAGCCAGAAAGCCGACGAGCCCCGACAGCACCACCATCGGCGCCGAAACGCCATCCATGCCCAGCTTGTAGTAAACGTTGAGGCCCTTGATCCACGACATCGATTCGTAGTAATGGATGCGGCCATCGTCACGGAATGCCGTGAACAGATAAATGCCGATGAGCAACGGCACGGCTGCGGCAGCCGCGGCGACAGTCTTCATGATATCGCCGCGCTTGGAGGGAATGCAGAAAATCGCAAGCATCCCCAGCACAGGCGCGAACACAAATAAGCTTAAGATCGGAAATTCCATGTCCACCCCGGTTCACAAAAGGAAGTGCGAGGAACGAAGTGCGGGATGCGAAGGATTGCTTCGCCGACCGCGTTCTTTCCATCGCGACTTCGTACGTCCTGGCCGTTCGCTTCGAACGTCGAACTTCTTCACTTCAGGAGCAGCGCCAGCATCACTACCGCGACCACGCCAAACGTCACGCAAACGTAAAACTGAATTTTTCCGGCCTGTAGCATTCGCGATGCGGAACCCATCACCCACGTGCCTTTACCGAACGCGTCGACGGTTCCATCAACAATATTATTGTCGATCCAGCGCGCGCCGATGGACCACGAGCGCACCAGCAGCGACCAGCCGTCCACGAGCCAGCGATCAATAATATTGGCGTCAAACCACCACAGGGCCCAGTTGAGTTTCTTCGACAGAACGACGATGCCGTCCTGATAGAGCCGGTCGAAAAACCAGAGCTGGCTCAGCAGGCTGAAGCCATGCCGAAGCGGCGCGATTTCCAAGAGCTTGTCCGGGTTGATGGATCGTTTGATATACATCAGGAAAGCCATCGCCAATCCGATCAGCAGCATCACCGTCGAAAGGATCGTCGCCCAGACATGCGCGACATGGTGAAGATGTTCGTGATATTCAGAGTGATGCGCGGGAACCGGCGACGTGATCAGCGCTTCGAGCCAGCCGGTCGTCACGGCGCCATGCGCCCCCTGCACGGTCATGCTCAGGCCGGGAAGATACATCGTATAAAGGGGGAAGTTCAATCCGCCCGCCCACCAGAATCCAAAGCACAGCATAGCCAGGATCAGCAGCGGCACCGTCGCGACCGCCGGTGATTCATGCGCGTGGTCGTAGATATGCTTATCGCGCGGCTGGCCGAAGAAGGTCATGAACACGAGGCGGAACATATAGAAGGTGGTCAGACCGGCGGTAATGAATCCGAGGATCGGCGGCAGCCAGTGCAGTCCGCCCATTTCCATCGCGCGCGCCAGTGAGGCCGCGAGTATCGCGTCCTTCGAAAAGAACGCGCTAAACAGCGGCACGCCGGAGATCGCCAGCGTCCCGATCAGCATGGTTAAAAACGTGATCGGCATTTTCTTGCGCAGGCCACCCATGCGGTTCATGTCCTGCAGATGGTGGCAGGCGTGAATCACCGATCCGGCGCAGAGGAAGAGCATGCATTTGAAAATGGCGTGCGTGAAAAGATGCGCGACGCCCGCCGTGTATCCGCCAGCGCCGAGGCCGATCATCATGTAGCCGAGTTGCGAGATCGTCGAGTACGCCAGCACCGCTTTAATGTCCCACTGCACCAGCGCGATGGTGGCCGCGAGGAATGCCGTCAGCGAACCGATCAGCGCGACAAAGAAAAGCGATCCGGGCGTGAGCAGCGGATGAATGCGCGCGACCATGTAAACGCCCGCGGCCACCATCGTCGCGGCATGAATGATGGACGATCCGGTCGTTGGCCCCTGCATGGCGTCGGGCAGCCATGTATGCAGCGGAAACTGCGCCGACTTGCCCATCGCGCCCATGAAGGTGAAAATTCCAGCCAGCGTAAGCAGCTGAGGCCCGGTCATACCGAGCAGCGTGACTTGTTCGAAAATGTCGCGGTTGACGGCGGCATACATCTTGTCGAAATTCAGCGGTCCTTCGCGCAGGGCAATGTCTTTAAATCCCGGCAGATCGGCGGCGGCGAGGAAAACAGTGATGAAAATTCCGATGCCGCAGAGGAATCCGAAGTCGCCAATGCGGTTCATCACAAACGCTTTTTTCTGCGCGTGGCCGGGTGACAAATAGCGTTCGTCGATGCCCGTCGCGTAGGGCGCTTTCAGTTCCTGGTAGTGGTGGTCCTTGGAGACCGGCGGCTTGTAAAACCAGAACCCGATCAGGAAGTAGCTTCCCAACCCGACCAGTTCCCAGAACACAAACGTCATCAGAAGATTGCTGGCGAAAACGATGCCGAGCATGGTAAAGCAGAAGAAACACATGAAGCCGAAGTAGCGCCGGTACATGGTGTCGCCGTGCATGTAGAACATCGAATAGATGAGCACCAGCGTCGCGAGGCCCGTCACGACCATCGACATGAACGCCGACAGGTTGTCGACGAGGAATCCCATCTGCAGATCGACGCCGCCCACGAACATCCACGACATGGACGTGATGATCGGATTCTGCTGCGCCTGCACGCCGCGGTCCTGCACGATGGCAATGAATAAGGTGAGTGACAGCACGAAGCTCAGCGACATCGCGATAATCGCAATCTTGTCGCAGAAGCGATCGATGTATTTGCCAAAGAACAGAATGATGGCAAACGCCACAAGCGGTATGAGCAAGATTCCCGCTGGCAGCATCCAGTAAATCGGATCGTTCATCTTTACACAGTCCTGAGTTTAAAGTCTAAAGTCCAGAGTCTAAAGTCTAGACTCTACTGCTTCATCTCATCTACTTCGTCCAGCGCGATCGTCTTGTGCGTCTGGAACACCGACAGCACCAGCGCCAGCGCCACGACCGCTTCGGCTGCCGCCAGCACAATGATAAAGAGCGTGAAAATCTGTCCGTCGAGGTGCTGCCCGTTCAGCTTCGTATGCCCGAACCGCGAGAACGCAACGAAGTTGATTCCCGCCGCGTTGAGAATCAGTTCCACGCCCATCAGAATGCCGACCGCGTTGCGCCGGCTGATCATCGCGAAGATACCGCAGGCGAAGAGCACTCCGGCGACCAGCAGGTAATTCACGAGCGCGTCGGGACCGTCCATAATCGCGGGAGGCATCAGGTCAGCTCCTTACGCACGATCACCACCGCGCCAATCAGCGCCGCCAGGAGCAACACGGATACAAATTCGAACGGCAGCAGGTACGGGCCCATCAACAGATGTCCCAAGCCCGTTTGTCCGGCGACCACGCTGGCGGTCGGAACGTAGGCCTCGCCGCCAAATTGATTTGCAGCCTCCAGCGGCGCGCGCAGTTTGAACGTCAACTGCACGATTGCCGCGAAAACGAGCAGCGCGGTGATGCCGCCGGCAATCGTTCCCAGCCGCGTCGTGCGCCCCCCTGCCGCCGTGTCCTCCACGACATTAGAGGAGAACATGACCGCGAACATGATCAGCACGAGAATGCCGCCCACGTAAACAATAAGCTGCACGGCCGCAACAAAATCGGCATGGAGAAAAATATATAGCCCGGCAACGCCCAGGAAGGTCAGACAGAGGCTGAATGCGGCATGCAGGATGTTGCGCGCCGTCACGACCAGCACGGAGCTGCCGACAGTCAGGAGGACGATGAACCAGAAAACAAGGGTAGCGACGGATGGCATAGTGAAATCAAAAAACTCCCCGCGCAGGCACTAAAAAATCAGCGCCGGACGCCCCCTCGTTATCATCGCGCCGTAGAGCGCATTACTATAGCAACAGCCCTCCCGCGTGCAAGGAAGGGATTTCAGTTGCATCCCGTTTACCTGAGATTTTACGCTCTAACAATCGCAACGCGTTGTTGCAGCGGCGATTACGAATCCCACACGCCTTTAAGAATATGCGTCATTCCGCCCGTCGTTCTTCCGCGAGCTTCAAAATACGGCGTCATTACCGTAGCACTTTTTTATCAGATCGTAACACTGTGCTTTACGCCGCCGGTGGCGCGTCCGGCTTGGTTTCCGTCGCCGGTACCGCTGCTTCTGTTTTCACTACGGGTGTTTCCGCCGCTGCCGCAACCGGCGCGGCAACCGCCGTTGCCGGCTTTGCAATCACCACCACCGCCGGCTTAAGCGCCACGGCAACCGCCGGTTTGGCCGCCGCTGCCGGCGCCGCCGTCTTGGCTGCGGCGGCCTTCGCTGCTGCCGCGGCTGCCGCCGCTTTTTTCTTGGTCTCAGCCGCTTCGAAGCGCTTGCGCTCGACCTGTTCCTTCTCGGTTCCCGAATAAAATCCGACGCCGAACTTGCGAATCTGCCCGTGCAGGTTGCTGCCGTCCGCATTGTTGAACGTCGCGCCCCACCATTCCTTGGTCATGGTCAGGCAGCCGGTCGGGCAGGCGAACACGCACAGGCCGCAGTACATGCATTTCAGCAGATCGATGTCGAAGCGGCTCGGGCGGAATTTGTTGTTCTCGGTTTTTTCGCCGTCAATCCAGAAGCAGTCGATCGGACACGCCTTCGCGCAGGCCTTGCAGACGATGCAGCGTTCGATGTCGTTGTGCAGATGCCCGCGAAACCGGTCCGCCACTTTCACGTCGCGCGCCAGGGTCATCGACCCGTCGTACTCGATGGTCGTGACGGTTTCTTTTTCTTTGAAATTCGAATCGCTTAAATAGCCACCGGTGACTTTCATGCCACCCATGAATGTCTTCATGCCATCGTAAATTTCAGTCATGAACTTGATCATTTTTACTCCCGTGCTGAGTACGGAGTTTTGAGCCACGGAGCCGCCTGCACTCAGTTCTCAGCACTCCGTCCTGCTGTTAAAGCGCCGTTCCCGTATTCAAATTCGCCTTCGCCAGCATTTCGCGTTGATCGCGTTGTTTTTTCGTCAGCGGCTTCTTGAAATACCAGATCAACCACGCCAGGAAACTGACCGCGAACACCGCGCGCAGGCCGAACGTGATCCCGGTCAGCGCGCCTTCGCCCACTTTCTCCACTAGCAGCATGCGCAGCAGCATCCACACCGCCACACCGAAGAAACAGAGCATGCTCAACGGAATCAATTTCTTCCAGCACAGTGTCATCATCTGATCGACGCGGAAGCGCGGCAGCGTCCAGCGGATCCACATCATGATGAAGACCAGACCATATGTCTTGATACCGAATGCCAGCAGATGAATCAACGTGCCGATGATATGGAATTGCGGAGCTCCGGTGAGGGGATCGAAACCCGTCACCAGCGCGCGTTCCAGCGGCGCGATGCCCGTTGACCACCCGCCCAGAAAGAGCGCCACCGCAATGCCGCAGGTCACGCACATCATCGCGTATTCAGCCATGAAGAAAATGGCGAAACGCATGCCCGAATATTCGGTGTGATAACCGGAGACCAGCTCCGATTCGGCTTCGGGAATGTCGAAGGGCGTGCGGTTGCACTCCGCCAGCGCCGCCAGGAAATAAATCGGCGCGAGAACGAACATCGCCGGATGAAACAGATTCCACTGCCAGAACCAGCCGTCGGAAATGAAGGACGACTGCGCGTTGATGCCAAGCTGGTCAAAGGTCATGGCCTGCATCGACATCGTGCCGGAGATCAGGATGCCCGTCGCGATCGCCAAACCCACCGGAAGTTCGTACGAGACGATCTGCGCCGCCGAACGCATTCCGCCCAGCAGAGCCCATTTGTTGTTGCTCGCCCAGCCAGCCATCAAAATCCCGAGCACTTCCATGCTGGTGATCGCGGCGATGTAGAAAATGCCAATGTTGAAATCCGCAATGTAAAAGCGATCGGAATAAGGCAGCACCGCCACCGCGCCGAAGGCGGACGCCAGCACGATCGTGGGCGCCAACTTGAACAGCGGCTTATCGACCGGATCAGGAATAATGTCTTCCTTCATGATCAGCTTGATGCCGTCGGCCAGAAAAATCAGCACTCCCGGCGCGAGTTTCACCGCCACTTTGTCGACCGCATCGAAGACGGGAACGACCAGGCTGAAAGCCAGCGCCATCCCTTTGGCACCGGCACCCGCATGCGGACTCTTGCCGTTCGCCACGACCTGCCGCGCCCATTCGCCCAGAAAAGCGCCGACATTGCATTTGTTCGGCCCGATGCGCCGCTGAATGTCCGCCGCGACTTTGCGTTCGACGTACGTGCTGCCGCCAGCCACCGCCTGCACGACGCCAAAGGCGATCAGGCAGGGAACGAACACCGCGATCAGCGCCGCTAGTGTTTCGTGGCTCGCGAAAAAAAGCTGCAGCGTATTTAGATTCTCAGGCGCTATGCCCCGCCCGATTAGAAAGTAGTAAATGAATGGCATGGTCTAGGAGACACCTTTGCGTGGTTTGTTCTTGTCTGCAGCCGTCGCGCCTGACTTTTTCACCGAAGTTTTGCGGGCCTCAGCCGAGGAGGTAGCGGCTTTCTCGTTTTCGATCTCTTTTCTAAGCAGCCGAGCTTGGCGAATCGCTTCGACTCGATTGCGTTCAATGACTTCTTTCGGAATACCTAATTCATCCATTCTCATTGCAAGTCTATCCGCCCCGCTTGAGAAACAACGTAAATCAGATGTTGGCGACCGTCTACTTCTCTCCCGTGATCTTCATCATGACCTTGCCGTTCAGCACGCTGATCTTCAGCTCCCCATCGGATGCTATATACGTCAGCGTCTCCGTCTTGCCGATAATGGGTACTTCCATCACATCGTAACTGTCAGGCTTGCCGAGCGCCTTCTTTACTTCTTCAACGGTCGTGAGCTTATCGACCTTATTTGCCAGCTCGTTCTTGGTGCCTCGCCCGCAACCGGTGATTAGCATCAAGCTTACAAGAACAATCAGCGCTTGCTCAGACCGCATCTCACACCACCTTTTTTCTGTCAAAGAACGCACAATGCGGTGCGTCCCTCCTTTATTATCTTCGATCCAGCTCAACTATCTGTAAAAAAGTGCACCTCGTGGAACTCCCTGGTTGCTAAAATGCCTCAGTGGGTGGCTCTGTTGGCTTAATCGGTGCCACCAGCTGAATCGGAACTTCCACCGACTTTTTTAGTTCTCCCACCCAGGCCTTTTTGCCTACCGCTTCTCCGTCAAACTTAGAAATGTATTGAACCTCAATGACCATTTTGTTCCTGAAGTTGCTGGGAACGGTAATCTCTTTTTCGGCTTTGATGACCTCTGCTGGCTTCAGCAATTGGAAGTCAGATGCCACGTACTCTTTTCGCGGCCGTTTGACACTGGATGGCGTCCATCGGATTTCATGGTGCGCCTCTTCTTCGATCAGTAGGTTGTCCGCGTCCAGCTGGCACCAGAGTTCGGTTGTAAAACCGGGCTTCAAACACACTTCTATGTCTTCCGCTGATACGTTTGTTAGAAATAGCTGCAGTTTTACTTTCTGCCCCACCGCCGCGGCCTCTTTGGGGGCACCCGCCACGTCGATAGCAAGAGCTTTGGCCTCGGCGCGCGCCTCAGTTTCGGAGAGTACATGCGCTATCAGAACGAGTGAAAGAAAAATGGACCGGACCATGGATCTCACTCCAACTTACTCATGTTGAGCACCGCGCCATGCTCGACATCCGCCGCATCCGCCCACGCACATCTGCAGACAATGCCAGGGTCAATAAACAGCTCCATTAAAAAAATAACGCCCCGCCGTTATCTATCCACTTCCGGCAGCACCACATCGAACGCACCGATCACCGCGATCACGTCGCCGATCAAAAGGCCGCGCGTCACTTCCTCAAAACAGTTCAGCGCCGTAAACGAGCCCGTTCGAATCTTCAGCCGCATCGGCTTGTCCGTCCCGTCGCTCACCACGTAGTAGCCGGTTTCACCGCGCGGATTCTCGCTGCGCACGTACACTTCGCCCTTTTTCACTTTCAGCCGTCCCGGCAGCTTCGCCTGATATTGGCGATCCGGGTGGTCCGCCGCCAGCTTCTCGTTCTCGCGCATCATCGCGGAGACCTGCTTGATGATCTTGATCGACTCGAACACTTCCTTCACGCGCACCACATAGCGGTCGTAGCTGTCGCCAATCGTGCCGTGCGTATTATCGCCGTTCGGGTCGCCACCGTCGCCGATCGGAATTTTCGGATCCCACCGGCCTGGGCCGTCCCATTTGAACTGCCCGTAAATGGAATACGGCTCATCGCGCCGCAAATCCCAGTTCACACCCGACCCGCGCAGATTCGGTCCGACCAGACCCCAGTTGATCGCATTCTCGGGAGTCACGATGCCGACATTGCAGAGCCGGTCCTTAAAAATAGTATTGCCAGTGATCAGTTCGTTGAACTCAACCATCTTCGGCCACAAGTAATCCGCGAACTGGTCGCATTTGTCAATGAATCCGGGCGACGCATCATACGAGACGCCGCCGATCGTCATGTAATTGTAGGTCAGGCGCGCGCCGCAGACTTCTTCGAAAATATCATTCACCAGTTCGCGGTGACAGATGCCGTGCAAAAACGGTGTAAACGCGCCCATGTCCATCGCGAGAGCGCCGACACAAATCATGTGGCTGGAAATCCGGTTGAGTTCCGCGACCATGACGCGCATCAATTCGCCGCGCAGAGGCACCTTGATGTTCGCCAGCTTCTCCACGCCCAGCGCGTAAGCGTGATTGGAATTCATTGCACAGAGGTAATCGACGCGGTCGGTGTACGGCATGAACTGGCGGTAATCGACATACTCGCCAATTTTTTCGATCGCACGGTGCAGGTAACCAATATCCGGCCGCGCCGCAACCACCACTTCGCCGTCCGTCACGACTTCAAGACGCAGCACGCCGTGCGTGGACGGATGATGCGGCCCCATCGAAAGCACCATCTCTTCCGACTGCACCCGCCCCGCTTCGTTCTTGATTTCAGCGACCAGTCCGCTCATTGTTTAAACCTTGTCAGTTGTTCGTGGTCCGTTGTCTGTTGCTTGTCTGCCAATTCGCGAGCGCCCGCTGTTGTTTCAACTGATAACTAACAACGGACAACTGACGATCCTTACTTCTTCTCCACCAATCCGAGTCTCTCCAGCAGCTTCTTCTCTTCCTCTTCGCGGGCCGCGATTTCAGTCTCCACCTTGTCGCTGAAAAACTGGTCTTCGCGCAGCGTCGGGATGCCGTGGTATTCCGCTGGAAAGTCGTAATCTTTGCGGCCCGGCCAACCGACCCAGTCGAGCGGATTGATGATGCGGCGCAGATCGGGATGATTCTTGAAAATAATGCCGTACAGATCGTAGGCTTCGCGCTCGAAGAAATTCGCCATGCCCCAGATCGTGCAGACCGATTCCACTTCCGGCGTGTCTCGGGGCAGGACTATTTTCACCATCAGCTTGTGGCGGTGCTTCATGCTGTGCAGCGGATAAACCACCCACAGTTCGCGGCCGCTGTCCGCTCCGGCCAGGCTCATCAGGCTGTCGAAATAAAGTTCCGGCGACTCTTTGCAGAATTTGAGAATCTCGAACGTATGCTCCGTCGGCAGAATAATAAACGCATCGCCAGCGTCGACTTTGGGCACCTCGATGCCCGGCCACTTCGCTTTCAACGTCTCAACGATGGCATTGAATTCCATGAATTACTCCACGTCAATTGTGTAACTAATCACCCACAACTCAAGCTGATCCAGACCACTTTTTCCGTCATTGAATTCAAGCGGAAACAGCACCTCGAATCGCCGCCATTTGCTGAGCATACGTTGCCTTTCCCATCACGGTGAAAGTAATGTTTTGCTCAGCCAGCGCTTCCAGCGCGGCGTCGGGAATCAGGTGTTCACCCGTTGTCAACACCCGCCCCGAAAACCGGCCCAGCAAAAAGGCCAGCGCCCGAACTTCCGCCGCTCTATCTGGAAACTTAATGGCGATCATAGTCGTTTCCCTTTTCCTTACCCTTCGACGCAGTTACCGTTAAACCGCCGCCGGCTCGCCCACAATTATCGGCGACCGTTTCGGCAACGCTTTGCCTTCTTTGCGCAAATTGCTTTCGAGCCGGATCAACTCGCGCAGTTTGAACACGCCTTCAATCAACGCTTCCGGCCGCGGCGGACAACCCGGCACGTAAACGTCGACTGGAATATACTTGTCAATGCCCTTGAGCACGCTGTAGCTGTATTTGCAGAACGGCCCGCCCGCATTCGCGCACGAACCCATCGAGATCACCCACTTCGGCTCCGGCATCTGCTCGTAAAGACGCTTCACGCGGCTGGCCATCTTGTGAGTAATCGTGCCGGCGACTATCATTAGATCGGCCTGCCGCGGCGTCGTCCGTGGAATCATTCCAAATCGGTCCACGTCAAACTTACTCGCACCCGTCTGCATCAATTCGATGCCGCAGCACGCCGTCGCGAACAGCAGGTACCACAACGAATGCTCCTTGCCGAGGTTCAGCAAGGTATCCACGTTGGTCATGATGATGTTGTCTTGATCGGCCGAATGCCGAAAATTCATGCTCATGGCGCCTCCCACCCTACTCTATTGCAACACCTCGGATTCTAAGTAATCAATCTGAACATTGCAAACGGCGAACAGCCGTCTCACGCAAAGCCACAAAGAACGGCGAAAGAAAGATGAAGGGAAAAGTTTGGTTTGGATAGCATTTATAAATTCAGCGGGGACGGGCCAAGCATTTCGGCTGTTCACACAGCCCCTGCCGTCTTGTCTGTTGCTGTTCTTTGCG
>Ga0163144_10006520_pt1 | contig 25721 bp, 21 predicted proteins | sample OliLak19BULKMAT1_FD_123175 | JGI IMG/M metagenome (GOLD analysis project Ga0163144, IMG submission 123175) | Freshwater microbial mat bacterial communities from Lake Vanda, McMurdo Dry Valleys, Antarctica - Oligotrophic Lake LV.19.BULKMAT1 | ecosystem: Environmental > Aquatic > Freshwater >... | reverse complement strand
TTCGCCAATTCTTCGTAGCTGCGAGCGTGAGCGAGCGGACGGACCACCACTCGCTCACGCTCGCGGCCACACTCCAACCAAGCCGAAGCGAGCTTCGGGGTATCGGACCCAATGGGAATGAAAAGGTCAGTCTCGCCAGCGCCATGAAAACCAGCACGTCAGTGTCGAATCGCTGGCTCGCGGAACGGCTGCAGCTGGGAAGCGCCAGGAGTGTCGCGACGTTGGTGCGACGGTTTCGCCGCAAGGAAAAGGTCGAGCGCGTGGAACCGGAGAGCGCCTTGTCGCGTTTCGCGACATGACCCCTGTCGCGTAAGTCCGACAGGCTGCTAGGGCAACTTTTGCTCGGCCGTGCAGGCAAACACCGAAGACGGCTTCGCCGCCGGCCCGTGAGCCGACCCGTCAGGGTGTCGGTTTCAGGATCACCTTCATATACTTCCCGCCGTCCTTCGCGCTGAGCTTTTCGAACCAACTGGCGCCATCGGCCAGCGGCACGACCGCCTCGATCATCGGCTTCACGTCGATCGCGCCGCTCGCGATCAAGTCCAAACAAAGCGGATACTCGCCCGCGCTCGCGCAGGAGCCGAGGATCGTGCTCTCTTTCGTCACCACCGCCTGCAAGGGAAAATCCTGCGTCTTCGGCGAGAGGTTGCCCACCAGCACGCAGGCGCCGCCGCGTTTCAGCGTCGCGAGCGCGAGGTTGAGCGTCGCGGTGAACCCCACGACCTCGAACGCCACCTCCGCGCCCAGCCCATCCGTGATCTTTGCGACTTCCGCCGCCGCATCGGCCTTGCCGGAGTTGATGGTGTGCGTCGCGCCGAGCCGGCGCGCGAGATCGAGCCGGTTGTCAGCGAGATCGACCGCCACAACCTGTTTCGCTCCGGCCCAGCGCAGCGCCTGGATCACGAGCAGCCCGATCATCCCGCTGCCAATCACGACCGCGGTCGCGTTGGGCGCGATCTTCGTGCGCTGCACGGCATGCACCGCAATCGAAACCGGCTCAACCATCGCGGCCTGATCATAAGGCAGCGTGTCGGGCAGGCGGTAGAGGATGCGCTCCGGCAGCGCGAGTCGCTCGGCGAAGGCACCGTGCTGCTTGTATTCGGTGGGCGAGACGCCGACGACGCGGCGATTGCCGCAGAGGTTGACGTGACCTTCGCGGCAGAAAGAGCATTCGCCGCAATAGATCGTGGAGTCGAACGTCACGCGGTCGCCGGCGCGCCATGCGGTCACCTTCGGTCCAGTCGCCACGATCTCGCCCGACGCCTCGTGCCCCATGATGAGCGGCGGCTGGCGCCGGCCGGTCGAGCCATCCCAGCCGTGGATGTCGCTGCCGCAGATGCCGCAGGCGTGGATTTTCACGACGACCTCGCCCTCCGCGGGTTTCGGGTCGGGGAAATCGACGAGTTCCAGCTTCGAGGGGGCGGTGAGGAGGAGGGCCTTCATGCGGACGCGGGAGCGTCGAGTGGTTAACCGGTTCTCTCCGCTTATCAACGCTGATGAATTCGCACCCGGGACAGGCGAACCAGGTGCATTTTCGTCCCCCGAATTTCCGAGCGGCGTCTTGCGGGTCGCGCCGGCGCGAGCTTAGGGTTCCCCCTCTGCTTTGCTCCCCATGATGAAAACCTCGCTCACCCGGAAATCCTTTCTCGCCGCCGGTATCGCGGCCCTCGTCGCGTCCGGCGCGTCCGCGCTGCACGCCGCCGCCAAGACCATCAAGGTCGGCTTCGCGCAGACCGGCGCCGAGAGCGCCTGGCGCACGGCCAACTCGGAGTCGATGAAGTCCGAGGCCGCCAAGCGCGGCATCGACCTCAAGTTCTCCGATGCGCAGGGCAAGCAGGAGAACCAGATTCGCGCCGTGCGCTCCTTCATCACCCAAGGTGTCGACGTCATCGTGATCGCGCCAATCGTCGAGACGGGCTGGGATCCAGTGTTGCGCGAAGCAAAGCGCGCGAAGATCCCGGTCATCCTCACGGACCGCACGATTCAGACCGCGGACGAATCGCTGTTCACCTGTTTCATCGGTTCGGATTTCTACGAGGAGGGGCGGATGGCCGCTGACTGGCTCGCCAAACACGCGAACGGGAAGGGCAACATCGTCGAACTCCAGGGCACGCCTGGCTCCGCGCCCGCCAATGAGCGGCGCAAAGCCTTCGGCGATGCGATCAAGAAATACCCCGGCCTGAAGATCATCGATTCGCAGAGCGGCAATTTCGAGCGCAGCCGCGGCAAGGAAGTGATGGAGGCGTTTCTCAAGAAGCATCCGAAGACCATCAACGTCGTGTATGCGCACAACGACGACATGGCGCTCGGCGCCGCGCAGGCGATCGAGGAGGCCGGACTCAAGCCGGGCAAGGACATCACCATCGTGAGCATCGACGCCATCGGGGAGGCGATCAAGGCGGTCGCCGCGGGCCGGATCAACTGCACCGTCGAGTGCAGCCCGCTCTTCGGTCCCAAGGTTTACGATACGGTCGCCAGGATTCTGGCCGGGCAAAAAGTGGAGAAGAAGATGTTCAACAAGGACGAGCTCTTCGATATCACCAACGCCGCCAAGGCGCTGCCGACGCGGAAGTATTGAGGGAGGGCGCGTTGTCCCTAACGCGCCGCCTTGAAGTGTCCGCATCGGCTGCAACGGCGGGTTGGGGATAATCCGCCCTACCTGCAATCCACGTGCCCAACGCATCCCTCCTCGAACTCCGCGGGATCACCAAGCGCTTCCTCGGCGTGACGGCGCTGAGTGACGTCGATTTCACGGTGCGCGCCGGCGAGATTCACGCGCTGCTGGGCGAGAATGGCGCCGGCAAATCCACGCTGATCAAGGTCCTCACCGGCGTCTATGCCGCCGACGATGGCACGCTGGCCCTGGCCGGCACCCGCCTCGCGCCGACCTCGCCGAAAGATGCCGAGCGCGCAGGCATCAGCACCGTTTACCAGGAAGTGAATCTCATCCCCGCGCTTTCGGTCGCGGAGAACATCGGGCTCGGGCGGCAGCCTGGGAAATTCGGCTTCATCCATTGGGGCGCCCTGCGCCGCCACGCCCGCACCGCGCTCGCCCGGCTCGAGCTCGAGGTCGATGTCGACGCCGAACTCGGTTCGCTCTCGGTCGCGCTGCAGCAGATGGTCGCCATTGCCCGCGCGCTCGATCTCCACGCGCGGCTGCTGGTCCTCGATGAGCCGACCGCGAGCCTCGACGAGAAGGAGGTGGCCGAACTCTTCAAGGTCATGCGCCGGCTCCGCGGCGAGGGGCTCGGCATCGTGTTCGTCACGCACTTTCTTGAGCAGGTTTACGCCGTCAGCGATCGTATCACCGTTCTGCGGAACGGTCAGCTCGTCGGGGAATTCGTGACGGCCGAGCTGCCCCGGCTCGCGCTCGTGAGCAAGATGCTCGGACGCGAAGTGCGGGACGACGCCGGGCGCGCCGCCGGCGGATCGGCTTCCGAGGTGGAACGGGTTGACCCCAACCCGTTTTTCGCGGCCGAAGCTCCCAAAGCGCCCAGGGATCAAGGCACTCCATCTCGGGCTGAAGACACCGCGGCAGCGCCGCTCCTTTCTGCCCGCGGCCTCGCGCGTTGCGGCGCGCTGCACCCGATCGATCTCACGCTGCGCCGCGGGGAAGTCATGGGGCTCGCGGGCCTGCTCGGCTCGGGGCGCACCGAGACCGCCCGGCTGCTCTTTGGCATCGATCGCGCCGATGGCGGCACGATGGATCTTCACGGCAAAACCGTGCGTTTCGCCGCGCCGCGCGACGCCGTGCGCCACGGCCTCGCGTTCTGCTCGGAGGATCGGAAGACCGAGGGCATCCTGCCCAACCTGTCCGTGCGTGAGAACCTGATCTTCGCGTTGCAGGCCAAGCGCGGCGCCTGGCGCACGCTCGCGCGCGCGGAACAGGAGACGCTCTGCACCCATTACATCACCGCGTTGCGTATCAAGACACCGGATGCAGAGACGCCGATCAAGAACCTGTCCGGGGGCAACCAGCAGAAGGTCCTGCTCGCGCGCTGGCTCGCGACCCGGCCCGAGCTGATCATCCTCGATGAGCCGACGCGCGGGATCGACATCGGCGCAAAGGCCGAGATCGAGCAGCTCATCGGCAAGCTCCGCGCCGACGGCTTGTCGGTCTTGCTGATTTCCTCGGAGATCGAGGAGATTGTGCGCAACTGCGCGCGCGTGCTCGTCCTGCGCGAGCGCCGGTCCGCGGGTGAGTTGACGGCCGGTCCGGAGTTCACGCCGGAGCGGCTGATGAAGGTGATGGCGGGAGGAGGAGAGCCGTGAGCAAGTCCGCTTCGCTGGCAGGTAGCGGAACGGCTTCCCGTTCCGTCACGGAAGCGAAAGCGCTTCCGCTACAAAAAGACCCATGAAGCGACTGCCGGCTTCCATCCTCTGGCTCCTCGCCGGGCTTTTCCTGCTCGTGCTGCTCAATCTCGCGAGCGATCCGGCCTTCCTCAAAATCGCCGTGCGCGACGGTCATCTCTACGGCGTGCCGATCGATATCCTGAACCAGGGTTCGCGCACCATGCTGGTCGCGTTGGGCATGACGCTCGTCATCGCCACCGGCGGCGTGGATCTCTCGGTCGGCTCCGTCATCGCCATTGCGGGTGCTGTCTGTGCGCTGCTGCTCAACCAGGGCGCCGGCCTCGTCATCACGATGGCGGCGGCGCTCGGCGTCGGCGCGTTCGCGGGCGGAGTGAACGGCTTGCTCGTCGCGCGCTGGCACGTGCAGCCGATCGTCGCGACGCTCATCCTCATGGTCGCGGGCCGGGGCATCGCCCAGCTCATCTGCGACGGCCAGGTGATTATCATCGCCCACGCGGGCTTCGAGTTTCTGGGCAACGGCTTCGTCGCCGGGGTGCCGATTGCTCCGCTGCTCGTGACGGCGCTGTTTATCGCGACGCATTTCGCGGTGCGGAAGACCGCGGCCGGCCTCTTTATCGAGGCGGTGGGCGACAACGAAACGGCCAGCCACTTCGCCGGGCTGGCGGCGGCGCGCGTCAAGGCACTCACCTACGTGTTTTGCGGCGCCTGCGCCGGGCTCACCGGCGTTCTGACGGCCGCGAACATCCGCGCGGCCGATGCCAATCGCGCGGGCGAGAACGCCGAGCTCGACGCGATCTTCGCGGTTGTCGTCGGTGGCACCGCGCTGACGGGCGGGCGGTTTTCCATTCTGGGGACCTTCCTCGGCGCGCTGCTGATCCAGACGCTCGCGACGACGATGTATTACCGCGGCGTGCCGCCGGCGGTCGCGCCGGTCCCGAAGGCGCTGCTCATCATCGCGGTGGCCTTGCTGCAGTCGGAGAAATTGCGCGGATGGGTGGCCGGCCTCTGGCGGCGAAAGGAGCGGACTGCATGAAGCGACACCTTCCGCTCATCGTCACCGCTGCGATCCTGCTGGTGCTGTTCGGCGCGGCCGCGATCGCCTATGACGGATTTTTTTCGGCACGGGTGCTGGTGAACCTTTTTTCGGACAACGCGTTTCTCGGCATTGCCGCCATTGGGATGACCCTCGTGATTTTTTCCGGCGGGATTGATTTGTCGGTGGGTGCGGTGATCGGCTTCACTTCGATCTTCACGGCGACGCTCGTGGCGGGGAGGGGAGTGCACCCGCTGGTCGCGTGGACGCTTGCGGTGGCGCTGGGCGCGGGGCTGGGCGCGGCGATGGGCACGTTGATCCAGATCTTCAATCTGCCCGCGTTCCTCATCACCCTGGCAGGGATGTTTCTCGCGCGCGGAGCGGGGTTCTGGCTCAACACGGAGTCGGTCGGCATCAGGCATCCGTGGTATGAGGGGCTGGCGAATTTCGAGGTGGCGATCGGCGAAACCGTTCGCATTCCGGCGGCGGCGCTGCTGCTGCTCGCGGTGGTCGGGCTCGGCTACGTGATCGCGCACCACATGCGCTTCGGCCGCACGCTGCTCGCCATCGGCGGCAATGAACCGTCGGCGCGCCTGATGGGGTTGCCGGTGGGCGCGACCAAGATCGCCGTCTACACGCTCAACGGCGCGTGTGCGGCGCTCGCGGGCATTGTCGCGACGGTCTACACCGGCTCGGGCAATCCGAGCATGGGGGTGGGTTTGGAACTGGACGCGATCGCGATCGTCGTCATCGGCGGCACGCTGCTCGCGGGCGGCCGCGGCCACATGGCGGGCACGTTGCTCGGGCTGCTGATTTTCGGCACGATCCAAGCGGCGATCCTCTTCGATGGCCGGCTCAGTTCGTGGTGGATGCGCATCGTGGTCGGCGCGCTGCTGCTCGCGTTCATCCTGCTGCAACGTTTCCTCGTGCGCGGCGCGGGGAAGAAGGGATGAAGCCGGAAGCCGGGAAAAGATCGTTCATGGTTTCCTGGCTTCCTGCTTCATTCATCTGGTTTTTCTTCGTCGTGCCTTTCGTATGACCCCGTTCCCCCTGTCGCTTCGATCGCTCGTCCGCTTGCTCTGCTTCTGCCCGCTCGGTGCGCTGGCGGTCGCCGCCGAGGCAGCGCGCCCGCCCAACATCGTCCTCATCATCGCCGACGATCTCGGGTTCGGCGACGCGGCCTGTTATGGCGGCAAGGGCGTGGACACGCCGCACATCGATCGGCTCGCGGCCCGCGGGCTGCGTTTTACGCAGGCTTACGCGCCCTCGTCGACGTGCACGCCGTCGCGTTATGCCCTGATGACGGGCGAATACGGCTGGCGGCAGCCGCCGAAGCAGACCGCGATTCTCGATGGTGATGCGCCTGCGGCGATCGCGTCCGATACGTTCACGCTGCCGCGGTTGTTACAGCGCGCCGGATACGCGACCGCGTTGATCGGCAAATGGCATCTGGGTCTGGGCGATGGCCGGACGCCGGTGGATTTCAACGCGGTGATCAAGCCCGGCCCGCTCGAGATCGGCTTCGACTCCGCGTTCTTCATCCCGGCCACGGTCGATCGCGTGCCGTGCGTGTTCATCGAGAATCACCGTGTCTTTCGGCTCGATCCGCAGGATCCCATTGCGGTCAGCTACGTGAAACGAATCGGCACCGATCCCGTCGGCCACGAGAATCCCGGCCAGCTCAAGGTCGGCGCCGACCGCCAGCACGCGGACACGATTATCAACGGCATCAGCCGCATCGGGCACATGAGTGGCGGTCGGAAGGCGCGCTGGGTGGATGAAGACATCGCGGATACGATTACGCGGCGCGCGACGGACTTCATCGCGGCAAATCGCAGCCGGCCGTTTTTCCTCCATTTCGGCACGCACGATCCGCATGTGCCGCGGATGCCGCACCCACGCTTTCGCGGGAAAAGCCGCTCGGGCATCCGCGGCGACACGATCGCGGAGCTCGACTGGCAGGTCGGCGAAATCATCGCCGCGCTCGAGCAACACAAGCTGACGGACAACACCCTTGTGCTCTTTACCAGCGACAACGGACCGGTGCTCTTCGACGGTTACTATGATCGCTCGGTCGAGGAAGCCGGTGGGCATCGGCCTTCGGGTCCGCTGCGCGGCTGGAAATATCTGCGCTTCGAAGGTGGCACGCGCGTGCCGTTCATCGCGGCCTGGGCGGGGAGGGTGCCGCGCGGCGTGACGCCGCAGTTCTTCAGCTTGGTGGATTTGCTCGCGACCTGCGCGGCCCTCACGAAGCAGACGGTGCCCGCGGGTGCGGCGCCCGACAGCATCAACCTGCTCCCAATCCTGCTCGGCGAGACCAAGGCCCAACTGCGCACGAACATCGTGCAGCACGGCATCGGCAACGTGCTCGCGCTGCGGTCCGGCGATTGGAAATACATCCCTGCGAATGCCGATGCCTCGACCGGCATCGGCCGCGGCGCCGATCCGCGCGACACGCGTTTCTCGGAGGCGGTCGTGCCGGAGCCGTTGCTCTTCGACCTGTCCGCCGATCCGTCGGAAACCAGAAACCTCGCCGCCGCCCGGCCCGAGAAACTCGCCGAACTCACGCAACTCCTCGCCGACATCCGCGCGAAGAAAGCGCGGTAGATCGCACCCGGGGTTGCGCGGCAGAAGGGGCGCGTTTCTCCGCGCGGCCGAGGCGGGCCACGTAGCGGCGCCGCTTTCGGCGCCGACCGATCCGGTCGTCCTGTTCCGCCATGCCCCACGCGGATGCACCCAGTCCGATTGACTTCGCTGGCTCTCTTCCCGGGGCAGGAATCCAATGTCACGTAATAAGTGACATTGGGTTGGGCGCTCCCGGGGGAACGGCAGAGAATGTCACGTATTACGTGACATTGGGCGCGACGCTCCCGTGGGGGGGGCGTTGGGGGGCGGGGGGTGAGGGGAGGGGGGGGGGGGGAAGCTGCGGGGCGCGCGGGTTATCGCTGGCCGTAGTAGGCGCCGGGGCCGTGCTTTCGTTTGAAGTGTTTCTCGAGCAGCTCGGGCTCGAGCGTGCGCAGCTTGGGGTTGAGCTGGCTGGTGAGCAGCGCCATCTGCGCGATGCATTCGACGGCGGCGGCGACCTCGACGGCTTTGGCCACGGACGGCCCCCAGGTGAACGGCGCGTGCCGGTGGACGAGCACGCCGGGGAAATCCACCGGGTTCAGATCGTCGGCGAGGAAGCGCTCGATGATCACGTTGCCCGTTTCCCATTCGTAGGCGCCGCTGATTTCGAACTCCGTCAGCTTGCGGGTGACGGGGATGTCGCCGTTGAAATAGTCGGCATGCGTTGTCCCAAAAATAGGGATACTGCGGCCAGCCTGCGCAAAGGAGGTGGCGTGGGTGGAGTGCGTATGCACGATGCCGCCGATGGATTTGAAGCCATGGTAGAGCCGGCGGTGCGTCGGGGTGTCGGAGGAGGGCGCGAACCGGCCTTCGACTTTCCGGCCTTCGAGATCGACGAGCACCATGTGCGCGGCCCGCAGGTCGGCGTAGGCGATGCCGCTGGGCTTGATCGCGAAGATCCCGCGGGCGCGATCGAGGGCGGAAGCGTTGCCGAAGGTGAGATTGATCAGTCCCTGCTGGGGCAACTCACGATTGGCCTCGTAAGCTTCGCGCTTGAGATCGGTCAGCATGCGACGAAGCAGTAGCGGATTGTGGATGGCAGGAAAGGGTGAAAATTACGGAGGCGGTCGAAGGAAGGCCATCGCGAGGCCGGTCGGGTAGGCTGCTTTGCCCGCGCGAATAGTCCGGATCGTATTCGCAACAGGGGGCTGCTTTTCGGCGTGGGTCGTCGCGCCTTGGGGCGGAACGTCTGCGTTTCGGATTCCGCCGGAAGGCGGAACTACCAACCAAGGGGAATGAACCGAGGCGGCTGCGGCAGGACTAAGCCGGCATGGACACGAAACCGAAGAATCCAGATCCGGCCGTGGTGGCGGCGAAAGCAGAACAACAGAAGAAAGCCGCGCGGGAGCCGCAGCAGCCGCCCAGCGCGGTTGAGGCGAAACCGAAGCCGCCGGAGTCAGGCAAGCCCGTGTGGGACAAGCCGCATTCGCAGTAGACGACGACGCTCACGGCCAGCCGAAGGCAAGCCGAACGAGCATCACCCGCGCAGTCCTGGCGCGAGGTGGTAATACACTTCGTTGGTGCGCAGGTCCTGTTTGAATCGGCTCAGCGTCGTGTCGGCATCGATCACGACGAGCTCGATGCCGGCGATCGTGGCAAAATCCTCGAGGTGTTCCTGGGTGACGCAGTAGCTGTAGCCGGTGTGGTGCGCGCCGCCGGCGAGAATCCACGCGGCGCCGGCGTCCTTGAAGTTCGGGCGGCATTCCCAGACGGCGCGGGCGACGGGCAGCCGGGGGAGCTTGGGCGCTTTCACGGCGTCGACTTCGTTCACGATCAGCCGGAAGCGGTTGCCGAGGTCGATCAACGAGGCGTTGAGCGCGGGGCCGCTGCGTGCATCGAAGACGAGCCGCACGGGATCCTCGCGGCCGCCGATGCCGAGCGGGTGGATCTTGAGTGACGGTTTGAGGGCAGCGATGCTCTCGCAGATCTCGAGCATGTGTGCGCCGAGCACCTGGTGGCCGCGCGGATGGAGGTGATAGGTGTAGTCCTCCATAAACGAGGTGCCGCCCGGGAGGTCGGCGCCGATCACTTTCATCGCGCGCAGGAGTGCGGCGGTCTTCCAGTCGCCTTCCGCGCCGAAGCCGTAGCCGTCCGCCATCAGCCGCTGCACGGCGAGGCCGGGGAGCTGGCGCAGCCCGTGCAGATCCTCGAACGTGGTGGTGAAACCCTTGAAATTTCCCTCCTCGAGAAACGCCCGCAGGCCGAGCTCGATGCGCGCGCCATAACGCAGCGCATCGTGACGGGCGCCGCCCTTGCGCAACGCTTTCGCGAGCGTGTAGCGGTCGGCGTATTCCGCGCAGAGCGCGTCGACGCGGCGGTCGTTGATCCCGGCGTCGGAGATTCTCGCGGCGAGGTCGCCGATACCGTAGCCGCTGACGGCGAAACCGAACGTGATCTCGGCGGCGACCTTGTCGCCCTCGGTGACGGCGACCTGGCGCATGTTGTCGCCGAAGCGCGCGAACTTCGCGCCCTGCAGATCCTGCCAGGCGCGGGCCACGCGCATCCAGGCGGCGAGCCGGTCCTGCACCTCGCGGTCCTGCCAGTGGCCGACGACGACTTTGCGGCCGAGCCGCAGCCGCGTGTGGAGGAACCCCGCCTCGCGATCGCCGTGCGCGGACTGGTGGAGGTTCATGAAGTCCATGTCGATCGTGCGCCACGGCAAATCCCGGTGGGCCTGCGTGTGGAGATGCACGAAGGGCTTGCGCAGGGCGGTGAGCCCGCCGATCCACATCTTCGCGGGGGAGAAGGTGTGCATCCAGAGGATGAGCCCGGCGCACTCCGGCGCGTGGTTCGCCTCGAGACAAAGCGCGCGGATTTCCTCCGGCGTCTTGAGGATGGGCTTGAACACGACGTCCAACGGAATCCGCGGCGAACGCTCGAAACCCGCCACGATCGCGGCGGAGTCGCGCGCGACCTGGGCGAGCGTTTCCGGGCCGTAGAGGTGCTGGCTGCCGGTGACGAACCAGATTTCGGAGCGGGGGAGGGAGATCATGGTGGCGAAACGCTGCACCAAGCTGCCGGGGGTGGAAATCAGGAACTCGGGCCAAAGGCCTTCCTGATCGCCCGGCCGGCGTTCAGCCGCGCTGCGCGTGTTTCAAGACGAGCAGGTCCTTCATCACGCGGGACAGATCGGCGGATTTCTCGAGGCCGCCGAAGGCGTCGTAGACCTGGCGATAGAGGCGGTAGAGATCGTCGTAGACCTTCCGATGCGCGGCGATCGGGCGGTAGCTTTTGGGCTTCACGCTGGTCATCGCCGCCTGGGCGGAGGGGAAATCCGGATACGCGTGGGCCAAGACGGCGGCGGAGATGGCGGAGCCGAGGGCGCAGGCCTGCGCGGAGCCGGAGACCTGCATGGTGCAGCCGGTGATGTCGGCGTAGATCTGCATGAGCATCGGGTTCTTCTCCGCGATGCCGCCGGCGCAGACGATGCGGTCGACCGGGACGCCGTATTCCTGGATGCGCTCGAGGATCGCGCGGGCGCCGAAGGCGGTGGCCTCGATCAGCGCGCGATAGATTTCCGCCTGGGTGGTGTAGAGCGTCTGGCCGAGCAGGGCGCCGGTGAGCAGCGGGTCGACCAGGATGGTGCGGTTGCCGTTGTTCCAATCCAGCGCGAGCAGGCCGGACTGGGCGGGCTTCAGTTTCGCGGCTTCCCGGGTGAGCTTGCCGTGCAGGGCGCCGTCGCCCTCGCAGATCACCTCGACCCACCATTTGAAAATATCCCCGACGGCGGACTGGCCGGCTTCGATGCCGTAGAAACCGGGGAGGATCGCGCCCTTGACGATGCCGCAGATGCCGGGGATGTCGGGCACGGTCTTGTCGGCCGACACGACGCCGCAGTCGCAGGACGAGGTGCCGATCACCTTGACGAGCACGCCCTCGGCGACGCCGCAGCCGATGGCGCCGTAGTGGACATCCATCTCGCCGATCGCGATCGGGATGTTGGGTCGGAGCCCGAGCTTGTCGGCCCACTCGTAACTGAGTTTGCCGGCGGGGATGGTGGCGTCGTAGGCCTTTTCGTAGAGGCGGTCGCGGAGGTCGGCGAGCTGGGGGTGGAGCAGGGTGAGGAAGGCCTTGTCGGGCAGGCCGCCCCATTCGTCGCTGTAGAGGGCCTTGTGGCCGGCGCAACAGACGCCGCGGATGACGCGCGCGGGCAGGTTGGCGCCGGCGAGGACGGATGGTATCCAGTCTGCCAATTCAACCCAGGAATAGGCGGCGGCGAAGACGTCGGGCGCGACGTTGAGACAATGCCAGAGCTTGGCCCAGAACCACTCGGAGGAGTAAGTGTTGCCGCACTTGGCGATGTAGTGCGGGCGGTGATGCGCGGCGAGCTCGGTGATCTGCGCGGCTTCGTTGACGCTGGTGTGGTCCTTCCAGAGCCAGCACTGGGCGTTGAGGTTTTTGCGCCACTTCTTGTCGAGGGCGAGGGGACGGTTGGCGGCGTCGACCGGGATGGGGCTGGAGCCGGTGGTGTCGACGCCGATGCCGATGATTTTGTCGGCGGAGAAGCCGCGCGTCTTCTGCGCGACGGCGAGCGCGGCCTTCACGCTTCGCTCGAGGCCGAGGAGGTAGTCGCCGGGATGCTGGCGCGCGAGGTGGTGATCTTTCGGGTCGAGCAGGACGCCTTGGTGGCCGCTGGGATAATTGAAAACGGCGGCGCCGAGTTCCGCGCCGTCCTTGCAGCGGACGACGAGTGCGCGAACGGAATTGGTGCCGTAGTCGATGCCGAGGGTGAACATGATGCGGCGCCAATTATTTCAGGCAGGGCGCGCGCGGCAAGTCCGGTGCGGCCAAAACCTTCGTAAGGCACTTGCGAGAAGGGCGGGGCGAGGGAGTGGCGGCGGCCTCTGGCCGCAGAGATTCGGAAGCGGCGGCGGGGCGCCGCAGCGACTTCGACGGAACGGAAAGCCGTTCCGCTCCAGGCGACCTCAATCCACCCGCGACCACAGGGCGCGGTAGGCGCGCATCACCTCCGGAAACGTCGTGGCGCGGGTCTGCAATTCACGCTGGAGGCGGGCGCGCAGTCCGGGCTCGTGGAGGGCCGCCGGCTCCCAGAGCAGCAGTGCCAGCGCGTGAAAGATCCGCTCGCGCGGATGCCGGCCGGCGCGGGCTTCGAGGAGCGGTCGCAACCCGAGCGAGCGCAGTTGGAGCAGGGTGTTGCGCGGAGCGGCGGTGCCGGGGCATTTGTCGAGGCGCGACTCGGCGTAGGCGCGCGCCGAAGGGAATTCCTGATGCAGCCGCCGACCTTCCAGCCACAGCCAGATTTGTCCGGCGAGGGCGGTGACGGCGGCGTGGACGGCCTGAAGGGACTCGCGCGTGGCGACACTGCGTTCCGGATACAACTTGAATTCGACCCCGGCAGCATGGTGGTGGCGGACGGTCTCGAGCCACGGCGGCGGGACGGGGCGCGCGAGACGCTCGAGCTGCCGATGGCGCTCGCGGACGCTCCAATGATAAAGGCCGTGCGCCACCAGCACCGCGTCGCCGAGGGCGAGCTCCGCCTTGGCGATGTTGCGGCGGACGAAGTCGGCGTCGGCCGCGGTGAACTCGCGTTGCTCCAGGCGCTCGCGGGCGAAGAGCAGTCCCGAGCCGCGATTCATGAGCAGCCGGGTGGCTTCGCTCAGCGGGATCTGATCCGCCTCACGGTGGTGCGCACAACGCGCGAGCGATCCCAGGTCGCCGACCAGCGGGCGATGACCGGAAACGAGATCGTAGGAAAACATGCTGACTTCCGCGTGCCCGAGTTCGCGCAGCGAGGTGATTTTGAACTCCACCTCGATGCCCGCCTGGGGCGTGAGGATTTCGCCGAGCACGTGCAGGGCGCGGCCGAAACGCTGCTCGTTCAGGAGCCGCGCGCCGCGGATGCAGACATAGAACTCGAGATCGTTGTAGGGGCGCTCGCCGCCGGCGGTCGTGAGCACGCCGCCTTCGCCGCGGCCGTAGCCGCCGCCGAGCAGCAGCGCTTCGAGCCGGCCGGGCGGCACGAGGCCGCGGACGCCGGCGGCGATCTTTGCGCAGGTGCGGACGAGGTGCGCTTCGAGTTCGCGGCCGCCGTCGACGGTGAAGCGCGGCGCGATCTCGCTCGGCGGCAGGATGGCCGGGCGCGGCGTGACCGGCGCGGTGCGCTGGGGCAAGGTGAGGGCGGTGGGGGTCTGCGCGATCATGGGAAAACCTCCCGGTGCATGGACCAGCCCGCCTGGAACCCGGCGCGCCGGGCGATCCGCTGCTCCCAGCGGATGCGAAGGGCGCGGGGCCATTCGCGGAGGCGGTGCGTGCGCCGGCAGTAGCCGAGATCGCGCCGCGCGTCGTTGAGCCAGCCGAGCAGCACGCGGGGCGGATGCGTCATCTCGGCCGGTTGGCCCTGCCAGACGGCGGCGAGGGCCCAGGCTTCGCCGAAGCTGCGTTTGTAGGCCTGGCGCGGCGTGTAGTTGTGGGAGTGCATCACGACCGACTCGGGCACGTAAACGACTTCGTAGCCCGCCGCCTTGCACCAGCGCGTGTATTCGTCGTCCTCCGAATACTGCATCGACTCGAGGAAGCCGCGCTGCGTCCAGACGTCTTTGCGCAGGCCGCTGCTGACCATGCTGAAGAAGTGTTCCCATCCGGCGGATACGCGCGCCTCCCCGAAGCACCGTTCGTAATCGTGCGCGAAGACCGCCGCGCAATCCGGCCGCGGAATCTGCCGGCCGAACACGGCGGCGTGGCGCGGCTCCTGCAGCGCGCGCGCGAGCGGGCGGAGCCAATGCGGGCCCTGCGGCGTGGCGTCGGCGTTGAGAAAAATTGCGGTCTCCGTGCGCGCCAGATCCATGCCCTGGTTCATCACGCGGCTGGGATTGTAGTCGTGCGGCAGGAGCTGGATGAAATGCTGGGGCCGGGCGGCGCGGATAAGATCGACCGAGCCGTCGCTGGAGCCCGAGTCGAAGACGATGAGTTCCCAGTCGCGGTAGTCCTGCGCCTGCAGGGCCGGCAGCGTGTCGCGCAGCGCCCAGGCCTCGTTATACGAACGCATGATGATGGTCACCTTCGGGTCGCTCATGACTCGGCCCATGGTAAACGGCGGCGGCATTGCGCCCCATGGGGTCTGTGCCGCCTCCGGCGTAGGTTTGCACCCACTGACCGATGCGGCGCCCGGCCGCTAAAGTGGCGTGGGCGTCTTTCAGCCGCCCCGGTCCCATGTCTTCCACCACCAAAAAGAACCCGATCGTCGCTTCCGTTGGCCTGATGGCTTGGAACGAGGAGGCCTCGATCCTGGGCACGCTCGAGTCGCTGTTTCGCCAGTCGGTCTTCGAGCGGCTGAGCGGACGACACGAGCGGTGCGAAGTGGTGGTCGTGGCCAACGCCTGCACCGATCGCACGGCGGCCGTGGTGCGCGCCTTCTTCGAGCGGATGGAACGCGAGCACCCGTGGGCCCAGGCGATCGCGGCGCGCGTGATCGACATAGCGGAGCCGGGCAAGGCGAACGCCTGGAATCGCTTCGTGCACGAGTTCTCCGCGGTCGAGGCGCGTTATCTCGTCTCGATGGATGCGGACATCGTGTTTCACCACCGCGACACGATCTTCAACCTGATCGCCGCGCTGGAGAAGCGACCGCACGTGCCGGCTTCGACGGGGCGGCAGTGCAAGGATTTGATCTTCAAGGAAAGGAAGACGTGGCGCGAACGCGTTTCGCTCGCGACCTCGTCGATGGGCGGCGGCGAGCAGGGCAAGATCTGCGGCCAGCTCTATTGCCTGCGGGCGGGCGTGGCGCGAAATCTCTACCTGCCGCGCGATCTCGGCGCGACCGAGGATGGATTCATCAAGGAGATGGTCTGCACCGATTTTCTCACGCGCCCCTCGGATCGGGGCCGTGTCGTGCTCGCGCCGGAGGCGGCGCATGTCTTCGAGGCCTATGTCGAGCTGCGCGCGGTGTTGAACAACCAGAAGCGGCAGATGATCGGCCAGACGACGGTGCATGTGCTCGTGGAGTATTTGAAGACGCTCGCGTGGCAGGATCGGATGAATCTCGCCGCGACGCTCCGCCACCACGAGGCGCGCGATCCCGATTGGTTGAAGAAACTGATCGCGGCCCACCTGCGCCGGCGGCCGTTCTTCTGGCAGTTGTTTCCGGGCATCCTGACCTTCCGCTTCAAGCGGCTGCTGCGGCAGCCGGGGCACCGCAAGCTCACGCAGGCGCCGGCGGCGCTGGCGGGATTCGCCGTCACGCTCGTCGCCTGCGCGCGGGCGTCGCGGGCGTTGCGCGCGGGTCTGACGCATTACTGGCCCAGGGCCAGCCGCCAGCCCGTGCTCAGCGTTCCCCAGGGCGCCAAATGAATTCCATCCTCATGAACCCCACGTCACGTCTCCGTCGCTTCGATCCCGTTGTCCTGTCCCATCCTGGCGAAGCGCCACCGGCCGCTGCGCGGCCGACGGCGGAGCATCGACTGCGAGCGTGGATGCGCGACGGCCTGCACGATCTCCGCCGGGCGGGCAGGGTGCTGGCCATCGGCTGCGACGAGGTTTTCCTCGCGACCCATCTCGCCGAATACGCGGCGGAGGTCACGGTGCTGGACACCTCCGCGGGCCAACTGGGGCACCTGGCGCGCCGGTATCCGGAAATCAACTTCCTGCGGCATCACCCCGCGCAGCCGCTGCCGTTCGCGGCGGGCGTCTTCGATGCGATCTGGTGCGGCGAGATCCTGGATCGGGTGTTCAACCCGGCGGCCGTGTTGAGCGAAGTGTATCGCGTGCTGGGGCCGGCCGGACGCCTGATGGCGACCGTGGCGGACCATGGCGCAGCGCAGCGCGCGACGTTCGCGGCTGAAGCGCCCGTCGCGGCGGAGCGTCCGTGCCTGCGGCGGTTCACGCGTGGCGGCCTGGTGCGCCTCGTGCGGCAGGCCGGTTTCGCTCACCTCCGCACGGCCAGCGGCCGGGCGGGGCCGCGCGCCGCGGGGGCGCCGCGTCGCCTGTTGTTGCGGGCGCGGAAGGTTGCCGCGGGCGGCGCGACCGCGCTGGGGCGGCGGGACGAGCTGGCGCAGGGCAGCCGGCTGCGGGCGGCCTGAGCGCCGCGGACGCACTTTTCATCGATGGAAACCAAGCACATCATCGCGCTCATCGTGCTCGTCGCGCTGGGCGGCGGCTGCGTCCTGGCGACGACCTTCTCCCAGCGGCTGCGCGACCTCGCCTTTCTCGGCATGGTCTGCTTCTCGATTTTCGCGGAGAAGTTCGACGTCAATTTCTTCGGCGAATACTGGTATCGCGGCACGTCGCGCGGCGTGGGCGTGTCGCTCACCGACATCCTCGCCTGGTCGATCCTCGTCGCAACGGCGATCGCGCCGCGCTACCCGAAGCGGCGCTGGTTCTGGCCGGCGAGCATGACGCTGATCCTCGTGTATTTCGCGTATGGCATCGTCTCGACCGTGCTGGCGCAGAATCCGCGTTTTGCCGCGTGGGAGTTGGTGAACATTCCCCGCAGCCTGCTGATCCTGCTCGCGGGCGCGGCCTATCTGCGGACGCGGCGCGAGCTGGGCATTCTGGTGCTCGGGCTCAGCTTCACGGTCTGCGTGGAGGCGGTGTTCGCCCTGAAACAACGCTACCTCGGCGGCATGTATCGCGTGCCGGGCACGCTCGATCACGCCAACAGCCTCTCGATGTATGTCTGCACCGTCGCGCCCGTGCTCCTGGCCGCCACGATGGCGGACTTCCCGCGGTGGATTCGCTGGGTGGCGGGCGCGGGTTGCGGCGCGGCGGCGATCACCGTGATGATGACGATCTCGCGCGCGGGTCTGCCGATATTCGCGCTGGTGATGTTCGGCGTGGCGTTCTTCTGCAGCACGTGGCGGATCACGCGGCGCAAGCTCCTCATCGGTTTCACCATCGTCGGCACGGTCGGCATCGTCGTGCTGAAATCCTGGGACCAGATCAAATCGCGCTACGCGGAGGCCTCGCTGACCGAGGAGTATCTGGATACCTCAAACGAGGGCCGCGGCGTCTACTTCCGCTGGGCGAGCGCCATTCTCGACGATCATTCCATGGGCGTCGGGCTCAACCACTGGTCCCATGCCGTGAGCAAGACCTACGGGCCGCGGAGCGGTTTCTGGTATGAGGATTATGACGACATCAAGGGCGACCCGGACAAGGCCGACCTGCCTTCGATCCGTTACGCGGCGCCGGCGCACAGTCTCGCCGCGCTGACGGCGGGCGAGCTGGGCATTCCCGGGCTGATCATCTTTGGCGCGCTCTGGCTGCGCTGGTTCCAGGTGGGCGCGGGCTTCCTCCGGCGGCGGCTCAATCCCGATCCGGAGCATCGGATGGGCATCGGCTTCCTCTTCGCGATCTGCGGGATCTTTCTGCAGAGCCTGACGGAGTGGACCTACCGGCAGTCGACGATCTTCCTCACGTTTTACCTCCTCCTCGGCGGGCTCGCGAGCCTGCACTATGCCCGCCGGCACGCGGGGCCGGAAGTAGTGCCGGAGGAGCCGGAATTCGAAGAACTCGAGGTGGAGGATCCGGTGGTGCCCGCCGGGGCGGCGTCGGCGCGGAGGTGATCGTTCATGCGCATTGCTCATCTGCTTCGTAAATACAACCCCGCCGAGTGGGGCGGCACCGAGACGGTGATTCACCAGCTCTTCGACGGGCTGCGGGCGCAGGGCGCCGAGTCCGTGGTGTATTGTCCGCGGCTGGCGGAGCGCAGCGGCGCCGCCGGGCGCGCGACGAACGGCCACGCCGTGCGCGATCCGCTGGCGGAGGCGGGCTGCCTCGTGAATCGCTTCAACGCCTGCGTGCCGATCTGGGGCATCTCGAGCGAGCAGCGCCGGCAGATGGTGGCGGTGGGCGGCAACCTGATGTCGTTCGATCTGCTGCGCGCACTGTGGTCGGCGCCGCGGCTTTCGGTCATTCATTCGCATGCGCTCGGGCGGGTCGGGGGCATCGGCCTGACGGTGGCGCGGCGCCGGAAGCTTCCCTTCGTGGTCACAGTGCATGGCGGCGTTTACGATCTTCCGGATGGCTTGAAGAAATCGCTCAACACGACGACGGCGCGGGGCTTCGAATGGGGGAAGCCCTTCGGGTTTCTCTTCGGCGCGCGCCGGGTGTTGCAGGACGCCGATGCGATCCTCACCTGCAACCACCGCGAGGCCGAGCTGATCCGCCAAAAACATCCGGACCGACGCGTGCTGGTGCAGCCGCACGGCGTGCCGGCGAAGATCTACGAAACGGATCGGCGGAAGGACGCGCAGACGGCGTTTCCGGAAATCGTCGGGCGGGAGGTGCTGCTCTGCGTCGGCCGGATCGATCCGGTGAAGAACCAGGGCTGGCTCGTCGAGCAGATGCCGGCGCTGCGGCGACGTCATCCCGGGACGTTGCTGGTGCTCGCGGGAGCCTGCACCGATGAAGCGTATGGACGCGCCTTGGACGCGCGGATTGCGGAGCTCGGGCTGGGCAACGCGGTGTTGCTCGCCGGAAAACTGCCGCCGGCCGATCCGCGGCTGATCGGGCTGATGCAGGCCGCGCGCGTGGCGTTGCTGCCGTCGATTTCGGAAACGTTCGGGCTGGTGATCCTCGAGGCGTGGGCGGCAGGCACGCCGGTGATTGCGAGCCGCACGTCCGGCGCGAGCGCGCTGATCGAGGAGGGCAGGACGGGCTGGCTTTTCGATCGGGGCAAGCCGGAGGCGTTTCACGCCGCGATCGATCAGGTGCTGGCGGATCGCGCGGCGGTCGAGGCGATCACGGCGGCGGCGCGGGCGCGCGTCATTGCCGACTACGACACGCGCGTGCTCGCCGCGCGGTTGCACGACCTTTATGCGAAGCTCACGGAGGAACACCATGCGCACCGTCATCCTGCGTGACGATGACACCAACGCGCTGACGCCGGTCGAGTGCCTGGAACGGCTCTACCGGCCGTTCCTCGCGCGCGGGCTGCCGGTGAACCTGGCGACGATTCCGGAAGTGCGCGTGGACGCGCGCACGCCGGAGGGCGCGCGCGAGGGCTTCCTGCCCGCGCGGCCGAACCCGGCGGTGGAGACGGTGCCGCTGGCCGAGAACCGCCCGCTCACGCGCTACCTGCACGAGAATCCTGGATACGCGATCGTGCAGCACGGGTGCCATCACGACACTTTCGAATTCGACCGCACGGATCGCGCGGAGGTGGTGCGGCGGCTGGATCGCGGACGGCAGCGGCTGCGCGAGGCGGGCTTCGGGACCGTCCATGCGTTTGTGGCGCCGCACGACAAGCTCTCGCGGGTCGCCTATGAGGAGGTCGCCCGGCGCTTTCGCGTGATCTCGACCGGCTGGTTCGAACTGCGCCGGCTGCCGATCGCGTGGCGGCTGCGCTACCTGCTGCGGAAACTTTCCGGCCGGCCGCATTGGCGCGCGGGTCGGACGCTGCTGCTCAGTCACCCGGGCTGTCTGCTCTCGTATCAGCGCTCCTACGACACGATGCTGGCCTCGATCCAGCGGGCGCTGCAGCGGAATGATGTCACGGTGCTCGTGACGCACTGGTGGGAGTATTTCCGCGCGGGGGTGCCGGACGAGGCCTTCATCCGCGTGCTGCACCAGACGGCCGAGTATCTCGCGAGCCAGCCGGACATCCAGGTGACGACCTTCAACGCGCTCGCCGGCCGATCGCCGGTGGCGTCGGCCGCCCCGTCGCTGGCGACGGCCGCGGGGTAGGCGATTGCGGCAGGGCCGATCGCCGAGCGGCCCGCGAGTTGTTCGTGGCGGAACGGCTTCCCGTTCCGACGGAGCCGGAAGCGGCTCCGCTACCCGGCCTGCCTGGCGGCCGGGCCCGACCTGGGTTTATGCGGAAGGGGCGCAAACCGGTTTTTGTTCGAAGCAGAAAATCGTTCTCGTTCCTCGTCTTCGTAAACGTTCTCTCCTCGAAGCAGCCTCGACGAACGAGAAAGAGAACGAGGAACGAGAACGTATTGGGCGCGAATATGCGTCCATGCGTCGGGCGCCGGCGAACGGACGCTTGACCCGACGCCAAAACCTGGACGGCTTCCGCCATGGCCACACCGGATCGGGAAAATTTCAACGACTACAAGCGGGCGGAGAAAAAGGCGCTGGAGCTGCTCGCGGCGATGAAGGCGACGAGCCCGAAGAAGGTGGACATCGAGCTGGCGCTGTTGGTCGCGATCTTCGAGTTGCACAAGGGGACACTGCCGGCCGAGACCATCGGCGCGATCATCCAGGGGCACCTCAAGCAGGTGATCCCGTTCTACGCGGCGAAGCCGCCGGGCGGTCCCGCGCCGGCGTGAGCGGTCAGGAGCGAATCAGGCCCATCGCCTGATGCAGCGCGGCGGAGGCCGCGGCGCAGGCGGGCTCGTTGTCGAGTGCGTTGAGCACTTTGTTGAACGGCTCGGGGCGCACCGGGCCGTCGTAGCCGATCTTCACGAGGGCGGTCACGAAGCGGGCGACATCGATCACGCCGGTGGCGGCGGGCAGTTCGCGCTCGTTGTCGCGCTGCTGCTCCTTCGCGATGCCCTTGGGCGCATCGTTGAGATCGACGCTCACCACGTCGTGGTTAGTCAGCGTGAGGAGATCCTCCTCGGTGTCGCCCGCGGTCCACCAATGCCAGGTGTCGAGCACGAGGCCGACATTGCCGGTGCCGATTTCCGCGATGAGCTCACGCGTCTCGGCCAGGGTGTGGACGAACGGGTAGCGTTTCCCCACGAGCAGCAATTGCGTGCCGACGTATTCGAGGCCGAGACGGATGCCGTGGTCCTTCAGGATGCGGCTTACCTCGCGCAGGCGGGCGGCGTGCTGCCGGAAGTTCGCGCGATATGTGAGGGTCGCGTCGCTGGGCGAGAGCCACGTGCCGATGCGCGTCGCGCCCGCACGCTGCAGGCCGGCGGCGAGGCGCGGCAGCTTGGCCAGGCCTTCCTGGAAGGTCCGGTCGTCCTTGCGAAAATCGACCGCCAGGCCGGTGGCCGACCAGACGAGCTGCTTGCTCTTCAGGTCGGCGAGAATCTCGCCGAGCTGGCCTGGCGCCAGCGCGGCCAGTTCGTCCGCGCGCGGCTCGACGGATTCAAAACGATTCCGGTGGGCCAGCGCGTTCAGCTCACGCTGGCTCGTCACGGAAACGCCGATACTGCCGGGCGTCAGCGCGATCGTCATGCGCCGCGCGGCGGGAGTCGCGGCGGCGAGCGCGGCGGGGAGGGCGGCGGCCGCGGCAAGGGCCGCGGTTGACTGGAGGAATTCACGGCGGTTCATGGGGCAGGGTGCGAGCGTGGCCGCGATCTCCGCCGGGATCAAGCGGCGCGGCGCGGCGCGTAGGGCCGCAGGGCGCGGTGGAGTTCGGCGAGCTTCACGGGTTTCGAGAGAAAATCGTTCATGCCGGCGGCGAGGCAACGGGCGCGCTCTTCGGGCAACGCGGCGGCGGTCAGCGCGATCACCGGCAGCTTCGCGGCCTGCTGGCGCAGCGGCAGCGCGTCGTTGGCCCAGCCGCGGATCCGGCGCGTCGTTTCCCAGCCATCGAGCTTGGGCATGTGGCAATCCATCAGCACGACATCGGGCAGCGGCGCCTCCTGCAGCGCGGCGAGCGCGGCCTCGCCATCGAAGGCGAAGAGGCACTGGCAGCCGAGCTGGCGGAGCTGGGTGTCGAGGATCTTGCGGTTGACGACATTGTCCTCCGCGAGGAGCACGCGCATGTTGAGCGGCGTGGCGAGGGGCTTGAGCGCCGCGGTGGGATGCGTGGGCGCGGCCACGGCGCGCAACGGCAACGTGAATGAAAACGTGGAGCCGCGGCCGACGTCGCTCTGCACCTCGAGCCGGCCGCCCATCATGCCGACGAGACGGGCGCTGATCGCCAGGCCCAGCCCGCTGCCGCCGTAGCGCCGTGTCGTCGAGGAGTCGGCCTGCGTGAAGCGCTCGAAAATCCGGGCGAGGGTCGCCGGGTCCATGCCGATGCCGGTGTCGCGCACGGCGAAGCGCACTGGCATCGGTTGCGCCTGCGGTGCGGGCGAGTCGATCTGAATCGTGACGGCGCCGCCCGGCGGGGTGAACTTCACCGCGTTCGAGAGCAGGTTCATGATGACCTGGCGCAGCCGGTAGCTGTCGCCCTCGAGGTGCTTCGCGAGCCCGGCGGCGAGGGCGAGATCGATGCGCACGGAACCCTGGGCGGCCTTGGCGGCGATCAGGGCGACCGTGTCGTTCACGACGGGGACGAGCTCGAAGGCATGGTTGTCCAACGCGAGCTGGCCGGCCTCGATTTTGGAAAAGTCGAGGATGTCGCCGAGCAGGTTCAAGAGGAGGTCGCCCGATTCCGAGACCAGCCGGGCCTGTTCCGCGGCTTCGGGGGGGAGATCGGTGCGCCGCATCAACAGATCGGACGACGCGATGATGCCGTTGAGCGGCGTGCGGATTTCGTGGCTCATGTTGGCCAGGAATTCGCTTTTCGCCTTGGAGGCGGCAGCGGCCTGGGTGCTCGCCTGTTCCAGTGCGCGGGTGCGCTCGGTGACGAGCTGTTCCAGATTCTCGTTGGTGGCGCGGGTGCGTTGCAGCGCTTCCTCGCTGCGCTGGTGCGCGGCCTCGATCATCCGCGCGATCGTGATGCCCAGGGAGAAGACGAACACCATGGCGAACAGGCCGTCGCGCATCAGCGTGTCGGCCGCAAACTGCATCGAGCCGATGGGCGGCGGATTGAGGATGCGCAGGTAAAAACCGAAGTTCCCCGCGATCATCAGGCCAAACACCAGGATCGCCAGCCGGCGCGAGGTGAAAACGATCGCGAAAAGCAGAAAAACCAGATCGTAGACGATGACTTGAATAGCGGTGCCGAGCGGCTGCTCGTAACTCGGAATCACCAGGACGACGATGTGAATCAGGACGACGATCACCAGGATGAGGCCGCGACTGGCGAGTTCGAGCCTGCCGCGGGACAGCGCCCAGAGCGACAGGATGGCGACGAGGGCGAAGACGGCGTTGAACACCAGCCGGGTGCCGAGATAGGGCGGCTGCACCCACAGGAGCTTGAGCAGGTTCAGCGGCAGGAAAATCAGCATCAACCCGTTGAAGGCGGCCAGCAACCGAGCCTTCTGCCCCACGAAATAAGGTCGATCGCGGTGGGCGAAATCCAGGCGGGCGACGTAGGCGGCGAAAAGGCGAATCATGCGGGACGGTTTCGGTGTGAGCGAGACGCGGGGCTGTGTCCAACGTTGTTGCAAACCCGATGGCGGGAGCCGGGCCGGTTGCGTCACCTGTTTTCGTTTGTTTCGTCATTCAAACAATGCCAGCTTGCTGCGTGTTACTTCGGCCGGGGGTGTGTTGGGCCAGTTGTATGGCCCTGATGGGATGTGTGAGCGTCGACGAGGGCATCGTGCGCCGACCGGTCATGCCGACGGTCAACCCGCCGGTCGCGTCGGCGCCCCGCATGATCGATGAAACGGAGGTCGTCGCGGCGGCCGGGCGCGCCTGGCAGGCCGGCGACGAGGCGGGAGCGCGCCGGCTCATCGCGCAAGGGGATGACCGGGTGCAGCGGGCGCGGATCGTGACGGCGATCGCGACGCAACTTTCGGGGCGGGACTTGGCGCGGGCGGCGCGGTTTGCCGTGGAAGCGAGCCCTGAAGTGGGGCAGATGGCGGCGATCGAAATCGTGGCCGGGGCGTGGGCGGAAAAGGAGGCTGACGCGGCCCTGCGCTGGGCGCACGGATTTTCCGAACCGGCGGCGGCGGGCGTGGCCCGGAGGGCCGTGGCCCATCGGCTTACGAAGGCGGACCCGCGGGCGGCGATCGAGCGCATCCTGGCGCTGCCGGCCGGGGCCGGGCGCGACGATCTGCTGGGCTTTGCGGCCGCTGGCTGGGCCCGGAGTGATGCGGACGCGGCCATGGGCTGGGTGCGGATGCTGCCGGAGGGCGATCTGCGGCAGCGGATGACGTCGACCGTCGGTTTTGAAATGGCGCTGCACCAACCCGAGCGCGCAGTCGCACTGGCGGAAACTCTGCCGGCCGGGCGCAACCGCTGGCTGCTCTTTTCGGCCATCGCGCAAACGTGGGTGGCGACCGACTCGAAAGCGGCGCTGGCCTGGGCGGGCCGGTTGCCGGAAGGCGAGGCGCGGGCGGCGGCCTTTTCCGGCCTCGACACCGGCTTGGGTGTGCCGACGGGCCGGCGCGCGATTCGGGCGTCCGGATCGCGGAGCGTGCGAACGCGAGGACTCGGGGGCGGGGTGGGCGAGTCGGCGCTGGCGGCGGGAGCGTCGGCCGACTTTGCGGCCTGGCTGGCGACGCAGCCGTCGGGGCGCTCGCACGACGAGGCGATTCTCGAATACGTGCAGCAGCGCGGCGCGGCCGACTCCGGCCAGATCGGCCAGTGGCTGGCGAGCCTCTCGCCCGGGCCGACGCGCGATCGCGCGATGGAAATCTACCTCGAAGGCCAGCTCATCGGGTCGCCGCATCGCGCCGCGAGTTGGCTGCGTGCGCTGCCGCGCTCGGATCGGAGCGACGCGATGATCGAACGGACGGCGCGCGCCTGGCTGTTGACGAATCCCGACGCGGCGCAGGCCTGGCTGCTCGAGACGCCGTTGCCGCCGGATCGCAAGGAGCGGTTGCTGCGCGAAGCGGGGCGGTGAGCGCGGCGCGGGATGTCCAAAAACAAGAGAATTGAAGCCGGAAGCCAGGAAGCCAGGAACGAGCAGACAGAAGAATTATTTCAGAATCCGGAGTAACTACTCAGGTGGGGTGCTGGCTCATGTTGGTAGCATCGGGAAATTCTTTTTTTAGACAGAATGGACAGAATATACAGAATGGGTCGGGCTGATTTTGAATCATTTTGTCCATTCTGT
>Ga0163144_10006515_pt1 | contig 25736 bp, 31 predicted proteins | sample OliLak19BULKMAT1_FD_123175 | JGI IMG/M metagenome (GOLD analysis project Ga0163144, IMG submission 123175) | Freshwater microbial mat bacterial communities from Lake Vanda, McMurdo Dry Valleys, Antarctica - Oligotrophic Lake LV.19.BULKMAT1 | ecosystem: Environmental > Aquatic > Freshwater >... | reverse complement strand
TGTTGTATCTTCTATCGTGTAAGTCTGGAACTTGAACTTGCTGTTGTCGTTCAGGAACCTGTCTAGCGTTATGCGTTTTCCTGGGTATATGATGAGATGACTATCTGCTATGTACTTGCCGTTCATCTTGAACTTTACACCGAGTGTTTCGTTAGAGGGATTGAAAATCTCCAATTCGAATTCGGTATTGCCAGGCATGTACACGTTAGAACCGTACACTTTAACTCTTGAATTATTCACAGTCACGTAACACTCGGGTTGAGCACTGAGTACTGGTCTGACATACGGCAGAGTGTTTATTATTGGTGTAATTGACGGCTGATTCCACGGCTGATTCCACGGCTGATATGGGTAATAAGGCAAAGGTTGATATGGCGGCACATAATACTGTCTGTAATCTGGATACCAGTAATTTTGAAAATTTTGAAGTGATTGTGTCGTCGTAACGTTTGAGTTACTTGATGTCAGGGAATGCGGGTTCGCCCCTTGGATTTTGTTTTCCATTATTTTTAGTTTATTTTTTTTATTGTATCTATATCCTAATTCCTCTCTGTCTTTCAACAAATCTGTCGGTATGAATGAACCGCGAACTCCGAATAAAAAATATCTACTGTTATATATAAATTAGTTCTACTTTAAATAAAATTTTAAATGCTTATTAGCCCGAAATTGCTGTTATTATTCCAGCCATTCACCCAGACACCTTGCTCCCATATGGCGTCAGAAAAATAACCGTTAAGCCACACTCCTTTTTTCCATGTTGAATTCTTAAATACTGCATATATGAAAGGTCTACCGTCTATGTTATTCAACGCCGGGTTTGCTACTTGATATACCGCAGTTGCTGCGGAATTTGCACTTATTGATAAATTCATTGTCGTTGCCGTCGCGCTGCCCGGAACATATGCCAATTCTTGGTATGGTAATGCGAATGCCGCGTCCCATAAATTTATAAATGCGTCATTTGCAAAAGCATTGGGCGCAACAACTACCGCAGACATTTGGAAATATGTCTGAAAATATCTATTCATACGGTGCTCTGTATTTGGTAAGTAACCGATGTCGTTAGCAATTCCTAGAATATTGTCATATTGATTAGGTAATATTGTTAATTGTTTATTGTTGCCGATTAAATTAGCTATACTTGACACATAATACCCGCCAAACCATACGCCGTCGTGCCATGTCGAATTCCTGAACGTCCCGGTAATAAAACTGCCGCCCCAGAAATCTCCTGAGCGAAACTCGCCGCTATACCATATGCTGCCCTGGTGATTTGTCGACGGCGTGTAAATGCCTGCATTGTAATTTATGCCCGACCAGAATTCACCGCCGTCGAATATGCCCTCGTACCATATCGCTTTCTTTGTAAAGTCTGAGCTTGTGCCATTTGACTTCGTGCCAAATCTCGCAGGATTTGTAGGGTCCAATTGTTGTAGTAATCCCTTGTGCCATACACCAGTCTCGAAATCTCCTCCGTTCATAGTGCCGTCCATCCAAGTGATGTGATTCATGACACCGCCAATGAATGTGCCAGACGTCCACAGGCCGTCGTTTATAACTCCATCGTTGAACGTGCCGTTCAACCATGTTATGTCGTGGGCTATGCCACCGTTCCATGTGCCGTTAGTCCAGATGCCATTCTTCCATATCGATACGACGTTATCCTGTGCCGTAGAATACGTTACATTGTAGTAGTTATCGAGTATGTTGAATGCGTTGAACGTACCGTTCAACCACGTGCCCGACACCCACGTGCCTTGTATCCATATACCGTCGACCCACACGCCAGCTTCCCACGTGCCAGTATACCATATCAGCGTGCCAGTACCGGGCCCTGTGTCTTTAGTACAACCGACTACCGCGAAATCCACGATGACGTCTTCGTCAAGTATCCAAGCATATTGGCCCTGTCCGTTAATATTATTGATTATATTGTTCTCCGAGAGTCCGTCGATGAAACGTATGCGTCTGTTCTGGTTTATGCCGATCTCGATATTCAATAGATTCTCGCTCGTCTCGATGCTGTCATATTTGATGTTTATCTTCTTCCACGGCTGAGTCAAGTTGTCGTTGCCGAGTTTCGCAATCTCCACGGGTTTCATCGTCAGACGCTTGTCCATCTTGGTAGACAGGCTCACCGGAGAGAATGTTATGGCTGTGGACGGCGTCAGAGGTGCGTTAAACACCGATTGGTACGTCTGTAACGCATTCGTCGTCCCACCTGTAACATACCAGTAGGAATTGGGAGTCACGTCGCCATATTCAATCAATGGATTGCCTGCGGTGTTGTAAACATATATCCTGTTCTCAGAAATTGTCGATTGGTACTGCAGCAATACCAAATTGCCCAATGACAATGTAAAACCGTCTATCGTTGCAGGAGCTGATGTGATATTTATGGAACCGTCTGCCAGAGACGACGCAGCATCAACATTTGTTATGTCTTGTGAGAACTTAAAATATTTGTCGCGCTTAAGAAATGATATTCTCGGTTCGTTGAATTCCTTGTAAACTATACCAGTGAGGCTGTTCAATAACCAACTGTTCTTATTTGTCGTGGTAGTATCATAAGCATAATTGAGCATGGCAAACGCATACGATGCCGTATCCGGTTTGTGTGCCGACCATGTGTATGGTAACAACGTATCAGGATTTTTCCTTTCATTGATATTCTTGTTGAAAATATCGTACAACCATGTGGATATTGTCTGAATGTCTCTGACCGTAGATAATACCACATTTTCAAAACTGGACGGCATTACAATGTAGTTGAGCGTCGTTATAGTACCGAGTTTGTTGTCCTCGTCCCACTCGACTTTAGAAACCCAAGCGATGGATGGTGTCGTCGATGCCGGTGTTATATTTATCACTGTATCTTTCTTGATGTTGTCAAGAATCGCTTCTTTGTATTGAGGTCCGAAATATATCAGGTTGCCCGACGGTATCGATTGTATATTGCTTCCGCCCACTCCGAGCCTGTCCACGGCATTGACGATATTCTTGTAAACAACATTAACGTCTTGCATCTGTGCCAGGTCTATGTTATTTACTGGGCAACAGTCTAGATATAGGCTTATGAAATCCTGTATATTATTGTACCCCTTGAAATATAACCTGCGATTCATTTCCACAGTATGGTCTATCGCGTATTGTGAATAGAGAGGACCGGCATTTATAATGACTCCGTGATTGTCCCATTTGTATGCGTGACTCTGTTTTATCTTGTTGAATTTAAGATACGTGTCAGTGGTCCCGGTTTTTATATAATGCGTGAAATCATACAGCTTGCCTATTATCGTCTTGTTGAATGCCGCCAATAATAATTCAACATTCAAATTCCCGTTTGTAGTATAATCGGCAGTATGCTGACCGTACGTATTTACGTAATCGATGTTTAGAAAAATCTCGTTAGGAAACGCTGGGCCGACCCCGGGTGTTTCCGCCGTTATATAAGTCTGTAACTCGTTCAACAGATTAATATCCAACTGTGGATAGAATTCGATTGTCGCACCTACAGTATTTAGAGTGCAGTTAACAACAACAAACTGTTCATTCATCGCGGTCCACAATTTGTTGGTAACACCGTCTTTCAGATCTATTTTGAAGTTGACGAAATCATAAGGAAACATATAGTTTTGCGGAAATACTCCACTGATGTATGTCACATTGACCGTGGTCGTGATCGCATTCTGTGTGAAATTTATGTTGTTGGGTTGTTTGAAAGTTAGATTGTAATATTCTCCGACGCCCAAAACTGCGTGCCTGAAAATATATGACGGTGCAACAGTACTACCGTAATACTTGTCATTGTTATAACTGTTCAGTACATTCAATTTGCCATGTAAATCAATATTATCGAATATTATTAAATTCAGACCTGGAGAATATAACGGGTATTGTATTCCCAAGTTTATGTCTGTATCAATGACAGAGGAGTCGACAGTCTTGTACGTCCCTATTCCGTCCTCGTCTGCTGCAAGAACCTTGTCTGACATAGTGCTGTCTAAAAACAATAACCTGTAAACGTCTTCAAATTTGTCATATGGCGGGGACGTAAGCGGATAGACCGGTTTCAGTGTATCCAAGTTGTATTCAATTTCACATTTTATCAAGTACGCATCGCCTTCCGAATATTCCACGGGCCATACGTTATTTATTGTAGGATAGTGTCCGGATGTATTCCTTCTAAGATAGAATTCCCTGTTCTTGTTCGTGACCCCTTGGTACGTGAACACAATCTGACCATACGTTTTGTACTTGTCATGCATCTCTGAGATTGGTATCAAGTCGTTCTCGAAATATTGGTATACTCCGTTCTGGTTTCTGAAATCGTTCAGGAACCACGGGCCGCTGTCGTAATCACCTATCGATATGGCATTAGCTATCACCGAGTTCTTGACAGTTATCTCCATGGCATACAATGATGGAAATAGTATGTTGGTGATTTCGTCGTCTGTGATACTGCCATTCGCATCCATTATGAAACACCTGTCGCCGACTTTGAAATACTGATCATCTCCTGGATTCGTTATGATAGTGTATCGCTTGTCTACCGTGGAACTCAATGTGAATATACCGGCATTCTCGAATTGCTGGTTCTTCAATAATACGAGTTCCTCGTTGAACACTTTAACACCGTCTATAAGCAATTCTGGAATGCCGGTAAATGTGGTTATGTAGTCAACGCTGCTCCGTATTACTCCAAGGAATGAGTCGTTATAATACTTGTACACATCAGTGCTTGATGCCTTGACCTCGATTAGATTTGGGAACCATCCCTTTATGGACTGGCCGCGGTTCTTGTCGAAATACCCGTGTATAGCAAACCCGTACTTGTCGAACTCGTCAGAACCAGTGTAGTTGTCCTTGAATATGCGAAACCACTCGTAAACATCGTGTATGTTGTGAGTCGGTATGTATATGACAGACTTCTTCTTGTCGCTGACGACGATGTTCAAATCCGACGTCGGTTTGAGATTTTCCTTGAAATCACTGTAATCTATGTCGTTATTGGCGATATGCCACTTTCTGTTTATGTCTTTTAACCACTGCATATTATTTCTTTATTTGGATTTTCCACATTATTTTTTCTTCCTTGTGTATGATTCTGTCTTCCGTAATAGTTATTCCACCTCTTTTAATAGCATTTCGTATTTCCTCCCTGAACTCAGAGCGTCCATCAATATCACAGTATTGCTCGATATTGATGTCATAATCACATTTATTCGAAAAAAGAAGCGATGCTATCAGAAGTTCTTTTTTTGTTAGAGCTGGTGTCATAATTTATTTCATGTATGTACTTATTTTGGCACATGTACCTGGTACAATTTTACTAGATTATATATTAAATACAGCTCACGTTATTCAGAATTGATAAATAAAAATATATAAATAATATAAAAATACAGATAAACATATGTCTCAACGAAAAACTACCAAGAAACCTTCAAAGAAAGACTTATACAGCGAAGGAACAGAAGTAATGGGAAGAATACATGAAACGAAGAACATGAAGGGAGTTTTTAACAAATCCGTATTCATGGGACTTGGCGTAGAATTGACTCCTAAACAACACGAACTGTACAAAGTAATAAGGAACGGCGCATTTACGATAGTGCAGGGCCCGGCTGGGACCAGTAAGACGTTCAGCGCGTGTTATGCGGCTTTGGGTCTGTTGGCAGATGAGAAGATTGATAAGATAATAATAACAAAACCGCTCGTCGAGGCGAACGAGAAGACCATGGGATTCCTTCCTGGAACTATGGACGAGAAGATAAAACCACACATGAAATCGTACTTTCACAATTTCGAGAAGATACTAGGCAAATTTCTTTTCGAAACAATGTTGGATGCAGGAAAGATCGAGATTAACGTATTAAACTTCATGCGTGGCGACACACTAGACAATGCCATAATGATTATTGACGAGGCACAAAACCTGACAATGTCGGAAGCCATGCTTTGGATTACGCGTATGGGCAAGACCAGCAAGGCCGTAATGATGGGTGACGTTTCGCAGTATGACATAAACAAGAGAGACGCCAAGTTCTTGACGTTCATAGACATACTCGCAGATTTGGAAGAAGTGAAGCATTTTGCGTTCACAGAAAACGACATCATGAGACACGACCTTTTGAAGAAGATTGTAGAGCGTTATGAGAAGTGGAAATACAAGAACGACGGGATAACTAATACCGCAAATACCACAGAAAACGGTCGAAAAATAATTAAAAGTTAATATATAACGTATGATTAATATACTAACCTTAAACGAGTGGAGGGAGTCTGACGACTACCAAATGCAACAATGGTTCATTAACAAGAAGATAAGCGTCGAAAAGTGGTTCCAAGACCCATCATTTCACGGCATGGAATTCGATTATTTCGAGTTCGATAATTCTAACAATCTGTACGAGCTGTATGCCGGAGAATTATACTTCAACGAGGATGCAATACAGTGGACAATGGCATTCATGATAGACGCTGAGAAGGTGCAAGAAGGCAAAGTCGAACAGGTGAAACTGATACTCAAGGGAAGCAGTATGGAGACCCATGAATTACTAGGAACACTAGAGCGCGACGTGGACGAGCCTGAGATAGTAGCAGACTTGCTCTTGGAAATGATTAACGAGTTCAAGACAGAACACATAGACTAGGAAGACAATGATTAAGACAAATACATACATAATATGCAATTCGGCTTTGGTGCCGAGGCTTAAGAGCATAGAGCATTTCAAGATTAACTTGGGGCAGGCGCTGGTAGACAAGACGATGAATTTCAATCCGACTGACTTGACGATACAGAAACACTACCTGTTCCACGATGAAATAATAAATCTCGTTGGATTCATAGGCTCGCTTGCCGTGTACACAAAAACAAATTTAGACATGACACACATATACATGTACAACGAGAAAGAGTCTTTCGATTACACACTAGACACTAACATGTCACTATACGACAACATAAACTTTTCTCTCGGACTTTTCTTCGACAAGATAGGCATAAAAAGCAACGTTGTGACAAAATCTGAAGAACCAGTCTTACATGATGTCGAATACGTCAAACCAGACAAGAAAATGTCAGACATGACCAAGGCCGAGCGCATTGCATACGCAAGAAATCTAAAATAAAAATAACATATATATAACATGTACACAAGAGAACAAATACAAGCAGCAGTGACAGCTAAGTCATACAAGTGGTTCGAAGACAAATTAAACATTGTCAGCTTACGTAATTCATTACCAGGCAATAGGGTGACCAACGTATTCGACGATACTCTTACGGTATCGTACAAACTGAATGGCGTTTGGCAGTATAAAGCGTGGTCGATAACGACCGACCCGGGAACTAAAGCGGTTAAACAATATAGTAATAAAAACGGTGTAGCAATTTTAGTACCGGGACAGTATGTCGATGCTTATAAGATCAGATTACACCAAGGTAAATATGAAGCAGTATGCCAAGCCGGCATTGTTAAAGTATTCAGAGACAAGAACAAGGACATGTTATTTGACATGAATCCGGCGTCAATAGAAACTGGGATATTTGGCATTAACATACATAGAAGTAATCCGACCACGGAATCTGTGGCAGTTGAAAACTGGTCAGAAGGATGCAGTGTATTCAAGCGAGTAAAAGACTTTAATGAATTTATGAAAATATGCAATTCTTTTAAGGCGTCATCCGGTAATAAATTCACATATACTCTGATGACAACATCAGACGTTAAATAAAAATATTATATTTATAACAACAATAAATGAATGGCGCAAGTTGAATGAATATTTCGTAGCACCTAGCGAATACAAATATGATCGTCCAGAATCTGTGACATATGACAACTTGTTAGAAATGATTATTGACCTGTATGGTGAGACACCGGATAATAAAACGATAAACATGGAAGACCTGCGCTCGGCATTGACAAAGAATATTAACAATATGCAACTCAATAACGATTGGCTGAATAAATTCAAACAGATGTTAATAGATAACGGCTGGAACTGTATAGGAACATGCAATAGCATGTTATGATAACAAATAGATAAATCAATTCAAGATAAATGACAATGTCTGTGCTCTATAACATGAAGATTGTAGACCAATACACAATACGACATATAGAAGATGGACGTCTACGATTTACCAACGGAATTGCATGAAACAGAAATGCCAGTCACTAGACTGGCATTTCTGTTTTCTGTTGTGTCAGGTGGAAGTTCTTACAGTATTCACACTCGTATATGTACAGTTTGACAGTATAGCTGTTATTATATTCTTGTACACGGCCAGCATCGGACGCGTCAAGCACAGTCTTATACTTCCTTTTGCCACTACATGACAAATACTCAGGATACTTGTTAAAGTTCATTAGAATCAGTTTAAACATGTTTATAACAGAAATGGGCGACATTCGCATGTCACCCATTTCTTATCAAATCACGTATGGAATCGAACCATTTTTGCTTCCTCGGACCACCGGCAGGACTTTGTTCAAAAAAGTAGTTTTATGTTGCTGTTTGTGATTTTATCAGAAGACACTTTGTTTTCAAACCAATTGAATTTTTTGAGTGTTGCTGTAGGTCTTCTTTTTCAATTCTCATTTTTCGGAGCCGACCTCCTTTAACCGCGGAGTCGAACCGCTGGCAATCTATGCAGATTTAGTTTTAATTTGCTGTGTGAGAATTTATCAACTGACGTATGGAATCGAACCATGTTAGGCTCCCTGGGTACCACCCGCCGGGCTTTGTTCAAAAAAGATTTTTTACGTTGCTGTGAGTCAGTTTTTATCAGAATAGTGGTTTTAGCTGTGATTTATTAAAAGTAAATTGCTTGTTTGTGTTGCTGTGACTATTCTTGTTTTCAGATTTGCGTTTTGTTTGTTTGTTACTGATAACTTAACCACTTGTCTACGCAAACATTATAGCTTGCGGCTGGAATCGAACCATGCGTGTGTCAGTTTGGATTAACATTTATATTGCTGTTACAAATCTTTTACAAATATGTTTGAGTCTCTTTCCAGCTCTCAGCTGATAGGAAACAACTCCCTTTAGTCGTTCGTACCTATATGTCTCAAACTTACGTCTGAGTGCATAGAGTACCGGATTACCGAGCCGTTTTCGCTTAGTTTTTGAGTTTTACAGTTGCTGTAACACATTTTAATAGCAGTGGTCAAGCGATGTTTCCGTTACGTTACAAATTTCTCTGCAAGAGGCTTTACTTCAATACATCTAACACTGCCTTATACATAATATCAACTTACCTAAGTGCAGTCCACCTACTTAGCCCAGCGCCCTTTGCCGGGAAGTCGAAGATATTAATTTCATTTACAATACGTTAAAGAACATCGATTACTTATATAGTAAATTAATACTATTTATAATTATTTCGTTTTATTTAGACTCAATAATAATAATTTACGCGCTGCTGAGTTTTTCCAATTCGTCACCTTAACAGCAACTTTATTTGTTTTTTCTGTCATATTAATAATTTTTAATTTTTAGTAACCTAAGTGGCAGTTTCCCACCACCTAGATTTATATAGAAGACGTCTTGGACAGACTTTCTATAATTCTACCATTGCCAGGACTTCTTGATTCATTGCTTCATCAAATAATTCTGCTGCGGTTTTAATCTCTGAGTTCATAAGGAATGCTGCAGTTGCTGCAGAGTATCCAGAGAAGTAGAAAACATTTTGCACGTCACCGTATGTTTCAAACTTCTTACCGGTATTGCGACCGTATGCGTTAGACTGTAAGTTCCATAACACTATCACAAAGTTTGTAATGTACTCTTGGCTGAATCCGCCTCTCATTAAAGCATCTTTCGCTGCTTCGACGTTAGTCTTACCCAACTGTGCCTGATTGAACTCGCCGTCAGAGATACAAAGAATTCCTGTTGGGAACTCCGATTCTGCTATACCTTCTTCTTTTAATGTCACGAATAATTTCACGACAGATTGGAAGTTTGTACCGCCGACACACGCGCTGTGGTCGTTGTACCATTTATCTAATGCTGTTTTACCTTTCCACTGGCGCATCTTTGCTGATGTGTGAAACTCAATCCATGCATCAGCAAATGTTCCTTGAAGGAATTCAGAGAAGTATAATGCCAAAGCCTTAGCCACGTCATAACATCTCATTGTAGTCCCAGATGCTGGTGAGCTCATAGAACCAGAAGTATCACGCACAACAATCAATCTTGATGTTCCTAAAAGTTCACCGCCCTTTTTAACTAACGTATCAAATTGTTTATTGATAGTAGTCTGTTTCCCCATATCTAATCCAGCTAGAATTGACGGTAATTTTTCAAATAACTCATGAACAAAACCTGTGTATTTAGCTTCAGTAGTATCTTTGGTAATCCATTTTTCATACTTCTCAGTAAGTCCCTGGTTGGCTAAATATTTAGAACGCACCAATTTATTCAATGCACGACCGTGAATAGTATTAAAATCAATCAGGTTGTGTTTTCCTTGGGAAATCAACTTCTGCCATTCGTGAGCAGTACCAGACGTTTTCAAGATACGGTATTGCTTGTATGTAGAACCGTTCGTTTTTACTCCGAACATTAATGAACATATCCATTTAGCCACGATGTTGTCAGCCTGAGCATCTACAGTCTTGCATGCAGACTTGGCCTTGATTTGTGGCAGGTATTTCTTCAACAGATTGTGCTGTGTCTCGTCCTGTAACCCGGAAACAATCAAGTTACCGAATTTAGTCCAGTCTAATTGACGACCGTCCCAGCCGTTATATACTAAGTCGTACTGTAACATAGTGAACACGTCTTTCCATGAGCCTACTGATACGAACAGTGTGATGTTCTTCCAGAAAGATTTAGGAGATTTTGTGTGCAACCAAATCATACGGAATATACCTTCGTGTTTCAACTCCGCACCGCGCTGTGAGTCCTTTGTCTTCTTACCGAAGATGTCAGTGACACGTGTAATCATACGGATGTATAACATGAATGCTACCGTTAATATTTCATTTTGTGACCATAAAGTCTCGCAGTCTTTAGAGATGTCTGCAAAAGTACGGGGCACCTTATAAGAACCTAATTTCCCAAATTGGTCTACGAAGTCATTGCCAGTACTCGAATACTTCAATGACCCATTGCCAGAACGAGTTTCTACGCCCTTGCCCATCGCGGCTTGTACGAAGGCAGATTTGTTTCCTTTAGTGGAATTTGTTGTCGATTTTGCTGGTGCTTCGAAAAGCACGGCTTTCTTTTGTGTGAACATGATATTTTTCAGTTTTGGTTATTAGTATCCAACTCTTAATTTCTTAACAATTGTATGAGTTATATATTAAAAACAGAAGTTTTTTAGGAAATATTACAAAATATTTTATTTCGGTATGTTTATCTTGAAATATTTCATCTTCATTTTCAGCACCTTGTAGTTCTCGTTTAGTTGGTATTCAATGGTCTTGGTCTTTATCTTGCCGTCGAAATCCAGTTCGATGATGTCGTCCATTTTTATCTTGTAGAACTCAGAAAACGGCACGTCGTACTGCACCGCGAACTTGCCCTTGATGTGGTTCATGTCGTCATTCCAGATACAGCCCAACAGTATCTTCTTGCCGGTATTGTAATACGCGTCGTAGTCGAAGAACCCGATGTTAGCTTTAGACAATTCGTTGCGTGCGTAGTTCATCAGCACGTTGCTAGATTTAGACCTCACGAAGTATTCGAACGGCGTGTCTGGCTCGTCTGGCTGTTTGCCGTAGCGCTTGTCAACTTTCCGTAATATGGTGTAGTCGTCGAAACCGTCGTCTATGGTCACCAAATCGCCCCGGCACAGCTTGCTCTTGTAATCGTAAAGGTTTATTCCCAATATAACTCCGTGCATAAAAATAAATGTTTTATAATATTGTTTTACGTAAATAACTTTCGTTTGTTTAATATATATTGTTATGCGACACATAATTGACAGGAACGCACTATCAAAATTATACGAGAGCTACAATTTATCAGCAGGCACTGTCGTGTGGATTCACCACCCGATAACAGACGACTTGATAAAGGTCAGCGTCGTCAAATCCCAGAAAGACAAAGTCATGGTATCAGTTCCTGACGGTAGCCCTTATGCTGGTCAGCCTGACTGGTGGGCCAAGAAACTGCATATAATCGGGGTAAATAAGTAATATTTCATCGTTTTATGGCCCGGTTGATATATGATTTCTTTATTTTTATATTATTTTTGCCTCACATATTATAAAATTGGGATTCGACAAACAAAATAGTGCATATATCGTATAAGATGTATGAAAGACGTCGACGTATACGATATTTACCCAATAAAATTGGATAAAACACCCAGACCGGCACAGACACAATTGCTCAATTTCACGAAAGACTGTGTCATGTCGAACAAGAAATACATAATGATTGATGCGCCGGTCGGGATTGGCAAGTCGTATTACGCGGTTATGGCGATGGATTGGTTTAAAAAGAACTATAATGCATCGGCACAGTTTGACGTGCTGACCAATTCCAAGATACTACAGGAACAGTACACTCACGATTTCGAGTTCATGAACTCGCTGTGGGGCAAGGGTTCCTACGAGTGCGAGAAGCACCAGACAGATTGCGGTACCGGCTCGGAGTGGTGTAGGATTCAAAACACCAAGTGTGAAGCGTGTCCTTATGCAATAGCCAAGACCAGATTCGAACTCGGCGACGTCGCGCTAACAAATTTCCATCTTTTCCTGACTTACATGATGTACATGCCGATGGCATGGAAACGCTCGTCACAAGTGCTCATAATCGACGAGGCACACGATTTCGAAAACGTGGTATGCGATTTCATCACTACAAAGATAAGCAAGCCTCTGTTGAAACGCAACGGCTTCAATGACGAGGAAGTCGTGCGCGCATTGAACGTGTTCGGTATGTACCCTGAAGACATCGATTCCGACACTTTCGTGAAGATTGTAAAGGACGATTTCCTCCCGGTCGCGAAGACTGTCATCAACAGACTCGCGAGAGAGGCAGAGGCCGGCAACATGCAGTCTGTAAATTACCTACAATCACTCGGTAACAATTTTCTAAAATGGGACATGTTGTATGAAGAGTACAATAAGATGACATCCAACTGGATAGTCGAGATAGAGAAGGTGAACAAGAAGAGTAGAGATGGTGCTCATTTAGACGAGCACTACGAGTTTACAGCACAGCCTGTCTGGGCATATCCGTATCTCGCAGAGAAAGTCTGGGACCGTTACGATTACGTCATATTAATGTCAGGTACCATATTGGACAAGAAATTGTTCAGCAAGATGAACGGACTCGATGACAGTCTAGCAGACTACATATCGATGGAGTCTCCGTTCCCGGTAGAGAACCGGCCGATATATTACTTTTCTAAGACTGGCAAACAGACGTTCAAGACAAAGGAGATTGTGTGGGGAAAACAGCGTAAAGTTCTTGAAAAAATTCTCAAGAAGCACAAGAAAGATAAAGGCATAATACACACTGCGAATTACGAGATTCAGGGATGGGTAAACAACGCATTTGGTGGCGACCGGATACTGGCACACGACTCCACCAACCGCGCAGACATGCTGCAGTTACATTACAACACCGACCGGCCTACCGTACTCGTGAGTCCGTCTATGATGACTGGTGTAGATTTGAAAGACGACTACAGCAGGCACCAGACCATACTGAAGATGCCGTATCCCAATCTGGGAAGCAAGAAAGTCAAAAAACGCATGGATACCATGCCAGACTGGTACACTCTGACTACCGTACGCACGATGATACAGATGTACGGACGCTCCGTACGCTCGATGGACGACAAGGCAAAGACGTATGTGTTGGATTCTTGTTTCGGTGACGTTTTGAAATGGGGCGGCAAGTGGATACCGCATTGGATAAAAGACGCAATTCAATATATAGATTAATACAAATTAGATAATTATAAAATGTCAACAACATTCATACAGTATTTTAAGGTGTACTTCAATATAACGACACAGCCTGTATTCATGGTCACTGGTGCGAAGTTACAGTCGTTCATAGCTACATACGGTGCTAGCATTCTTACAACAGACCCGGAGTATTCAGAGCAGACACAGATGTTATACGAGGCTTACAGCGGCAATACAATTAATTCTTTGGCATCTACCCAGAAATGGGTAAAACCACACGCAGGTCTATTGAATCCCATCATAATAATTGCGCTCGTGGCATATCAGAAAACCGGAAATACCGACGAATATTTTCTGCGCGTGAGTAACACTTCTATCGTTAACACGTCCGGTTATCCGGGAATAGCTCCACCCGGCGGTGGAGGCAATCAAACGGCGTAAGCAGAAATAAATAAATAAAATAAACAAATAATATGCTAATAGACGACTTATCAGGTGGCAAGTTCAATAATGCCAGAATAATCAAAAACACAGAAACTTCGGATAACTATTCGATATACATACAGTTCGACGGCGATGTCCCGAAGCAACTGTACAATAATATAGATATTGGAGATAAGTTTCACCTGACAATACACGGTCCAGGCCCTAGCTCCGTACTGATATTCACTGACAACATTACTGGGAAACAGTTCAAGTTGTTTGCCAAATAACGAAAAATAAATAAATAAAATAAACAAATAATAACAATTAAACTATAATGTATATGAATGTACAACATTACACACAGCTGGATTATGTTAAAATACTGTTGGAAGAAGACAGAGAAGGCGAAGCACTAAATCACCTGAAAGACATCTGTAGAGAACTAGAGACGAACTGCATAGTGACAGCCAACAAACTGAAAGACACTGAGCTCAACATACCGAAGTCGCTGATAAAAACTAAACCGCAAAACTGGATTTTCTTGAAAGAAACGTGGATGAAGCTCATCAACATAAATGGCGATGACATCTTTCTCGAAATCACCGACGGTGTATCAATAAAAAATAAGTTCAAAGTAGATGGAAAACACACAGCGACCGTTACAGCAGGCAAATAATTTCTTTTACAAATTCTACAACTATAACCTGGACGATATAACGATTTTATCGAAGGTCCCTGACATGTTATACGGATATGTGTCAAAGGAATTATTGTATTACGCTACAAATCAGAACAACTCGCGTATGGACGAAATGCAATTCAACAGCTTTCTGTACAACCTGATAAAATCAAATTTCACAGTTCTGCACGAACAGCTAATAAACGATTTAAAAGAATAATAACTAATCAACTAAAAACACAACGTGATATGATTCAAATAAAAGAAACCCCCACGAATACGAGCAAGACTGGAATATCCGATAAGATTGTCGCCGAAAAATATTTCAAACAGATTGTCAATACATACAAGACATCGTGTACTGCTGGTTTTGCCAGTAGAATCACTGACGAATACAAAAACGGATTCCCAGGTATTGTGTACGGTATTACAATTGACGCTAAATTAATATCGTTGATAATTCCGTTATTTTCAACCACTCAGACGATAACGTTTGATAATTATTACTTAAAAACCATCAGAGAAAACCTGCCTACTGAATTCCAAAAATTGGAAGACCACGAACTGGTAAATCTCATAAGATGTCCATTATATTATTGTGATCTTCATACTCATGAATTGATATTTTTATCCTTAGTACGTCTTTCAGATTTTATGTCTGGTGGGCAAAAAGGTCAGAACGGGCACTCTGTATATTTCAGGAACGAGAAATTGCCAAACCAATACAACATGAACAAGAAACAGTTGGCCGGTGAGGTATTCGTTGCAACACTGCCGGTACTGACAAACAAAGAATTGAAAGATATTTGCGCCGAATATGCGTTAGCATTTCACAAACGGTTTGCAGATGTGACCCAACGTTCAGAACTGACTAAAGTTAAAAATATTGCACAAGGTTTATATGCACAAATAAAAACATACCTATGGATGTTAGACGCTGGATATGATGTTTCAATGGAATGGATCAATGGCGACGATTTAGGCATTGACATAATATTCCATACAAATGGTATTGATATAAACATTGATGTCAAATCCACAAAGACAGAGTCATTAAAGATTTCAAAAAATCGCAAAGAAACACACTTCTATGCCGTATGTAATTGGACTAAGAATGAGCCACAATTATTAGGAATGTTATTCAAACATAATTTCTGGAAGAGCGATATAGTTAACACGCTTGCGCCCGATAAAAAGAATGACATGTACACCAAATCGTTAAATCAGATTGAAGAGGATTTAGTCGGTATGGATAAATTATTCACCATATTACACAATTATAATTTATTAAAAATGAAACGCGGGCAACGTCTATTTAACGCCGAATAACTATGGAAGAAAATAAAAACTTAGGTCATTTAATGTTGGACCTAGAAACATTTGGGAGCAACAGCGATTCGGTAATATGCTCGATCGGTGCGATAGAATTTGACATCAAGACCGGTGAAACCGGACGACAGTTCTACCAGAAGATAGACGTTCAGTCATGTTTAGACGTGGGAATGAAAGTCTCGGGAGCCACACTGATGTGGTGGCTGAGACAGTCAGAAGATGCCAGAAGAGAATTATACGACGCCAAACCTGAACACGTGTTCAAAGTTTTACAGAATTTCAGTGTGTTCTTTAATGCACTCGGTAAAGACGTACAAATTTGGGGCAACAGCAATCGGTTCGACATGGGCATCCTCGAGAATGCGTATAACAAAAGTATTACACCAATACCGTGGAATTTCAGGAAGGAGCGCGATGTCAGGACACTTGTGAGTTTGAGACCAGATATACAAAAAGAAACCGTGTTCGAAGGCACCGCACACAAACCGATAGCAGACTGCATGTTCCAGATAACGTATTGCACCAAGATTTGGAACGTGATTAACAACCCGGTTAAGATGACGTTCCAAATACCTGTAACTAAGACGACTGCGGACGAATCCATAGCTGACATAATTTCGAGATACAAGGAGTCGATAGAATTTGACGAGACCACCGGTTCGATTTATATCAACGGCGACAAGGACATGCCGTATGCAAAAGAATATTGGTTGCCAACAAAAAAATAATTATTTTCAAACCATGTGGAATAAATTTTCAGAAAATACCCCAGAGAGCCGTGGGCCATTTTACGTATACAATGAAGAAATTGATGTCGTATTCATATTGGATTACAACCCGGCGTCTGACGAATTCGGTATTGACGCATTCTATGAATGGCAAGCGTATGACGGTGTAATAACAATGTGGCAAGACATAAAATATCCAACGCCACCGAATATAATAAAAAAAACAATTGTGTCTTGGGAGAAAGACCGAGACGATGAAACCGGCGATAGATATAAATATTACACAACCACAAAAATTACAGATGTGTAGAAATCTTAAATTGTCCTAATTTAAAAATAACAGAAAATATAACATGTACAGCTTATTAAGATACGCCGGCAGTAAATACAAATTCATTGATGTCATAAATGCCGAAATCAACAAGTCTGATAAAAAAATATATGTTGAACCATTTTTAGGTTCAGGCGCCGTATTTCTAAATCTTGACAAAGATTTTGATGAGTATATCATTAACGACCTGGAACCCGCAATATACAAAATATTTATGTCTGTTAAGAATTCGTCACATGATGAATTCATGTCATTTTATAATAAAGTAGTAAATAAATACGGCAAGTTCAAATCGACAGTATTGGCAGAACAGCCGGGCTGTAAAGAAAACTATTACAATTTCAGAAACGATTTCAATAAAAAATTATGGCGAACAGATACAGATGAGGAGGGATTCGCGCTAATACTACTGTATAACTCGTGTTTAAACTCCTTGGGTCGCTGGGGTCCAAACGGATTCAACCAGTCATTCGGAAATAGATTGTATGTGCCAGACGAGTCAAGTTGGAATGCTTTAAACCTGAAGTTGCAGAAAACTAAAATATATAATAACGATTTCTTTGTAATATTGGATCACATAAATCAAGATGACTGCCTGTTGTTCTTAGACCCGCCGTATATCAAATCTCCGTCATTCGCATACAAAGGAATAAACGGAGATTACTATGATAATTTTATCAAATTCTGTAATAACACTAAATCAAACATACTGTACACTGACACTGACCATGATGATTTACAATTTGATAAAATAATATTGCGGGAAAATATGAGAAATATTTCGCCCAATAGGAAAACTGAATTAAAAGGGAAAGAGATAATGTTTACAAACTACAATCAATGAGCATTAAATATCCGTGCGACGTCCAAGAAACTAAATACAGATTCTTTGGACGTGTCTATCGTGACCTAATCGTATAAGATATTGTGTAGGTTTGTTAAACACTGGAAAATATAATTTCAGTTGTTTTAATTATTGTTCGGCGCATATCGGGTGCCCATGTCGGCTGAAGAATCTCAACGGTCTGTAGAACTTCCCGTTCACCCAGAAACCCCAGTTTCTATACGGTCTGCTGCATAATAAAAGTGTCCATGCCCCGCATGCGGGTATATCTACGTAGTGCCTGTGTTCCGCACTCCTGAATGCCGTAATAGTTACTTTCTCTCTGACGATCTTACCGTCTTGTTCTGATACATCATGATAATATCCTCGCAACACGAATGTCCTGAAGCTCCATGCATGGTCGTGCATGTGTCTCTTGTCGTCAGAACGCACCCACTTGTGTAGACGTATGCTGAAGCCGAAGAATATCAATACCCACCTGAATGCGTACGGACACTCTGGTTTACCCAACTGTTCGTTCCATCTGATTTGAAACTTATTAGTCTTCCAGAACGGTTTCATATGCCTCCGGTTTTGTCTGTAGTATGGTCGCTATGGTATATGGTTAATATCGCTGTCGGAACAGTCCTGCCTTTTTCGGTGAACGTGTCGTCTGGCAACATCTCCATCGTGTGCGTCATGTGCTTCAACAATTCACGGAACTCGCACTGGTGCGTCTCGTTGTTGACAGTCCAGTACGGCGTTGTCAGTGTTATTATCATTCCGTCTTTTTCCAACAGGTCGTACATCGTCGATATGTGGACGACATCGATATTGTTTTTGAAGGGCGGCGCTGCTATTATCACGTCGAACTTTCGCTCTCCGAAATCTACTAACAGAAAGTCTGCGTGTATCGTATTATATTTTTTCGATTTGAGAACCTCGCATTTATCGTCGTTGAGCTCGACACACGTGATGTCCAATCCGGATAACATGTTTCTGTGCAGTTTGTCGACCAGCGCGCCGATACCTGCAGACGGCTCTAACACACGCACAGTTTTAAGACTGATCGTGTGTTCGTTGATCGCGTAGTCTGCCATCTTCTGTGCCAACCATTCAGGCGTCTCTCGTTGTGTTTTCATGTTACAATAATACAAATAAAAAACCACATAAAAAAATTTATTTTCTATGTGGTTTATATGTGACAAATAGCATGCTGAAAACATGCTATCTGTTCGTCGCGATTCAAGGGATCGAACCTCGGACCTACACCATCATCTTGATCTTTGGGACAACATTTATTCATACTGTTCCGGCGTCGACTCCTTTCCAATACTTTCAACAATGACCTCAGACTTTCACCGATCTACAACTTCGAAATTGTCGTCGGAACAGATATATCAGAGTGTCGCTCTAACCAACTGAGCTAAATCACGGTTTTTATTACTACAATTATATGAGTTATTCTGTACATACAAAAATAAATTTTAAAAATAATAGCTGAATCGTGTCGGAACCTCTCATTTAATTTGCATTCTCACATCGTTAACTGTATCCGTCATTGCCAACTACGCGTTCGAGTCTTGAAGTCATTTAGACTTACTTCTTCTTGGCGATTGAAGCTGTCCCGGCGAGTTTTTTCTCCATGGTTAGGCAAATCTAGTAAGTCGATGCATTACCCCAGTCTTACCTTGTTGCACGGAAATAACGCCGGACTCATTGTGGTGGTAGCAAACACTATTATTTAAAAATTTAATATTATAATTTATGACTATACAGAGGGCACCAGCCTCTAGACCTCTGTTGTCAGCACAGTTTGGAAACCGCGCGGACAACGACGTGCATCGGATACACCACGTATAATCTATCTAGTACAACGCAAACCCAGTCGTTACTCTAGGTAAGCAACTGTAAAGATGCAAGTGCTACTTCAGGGATTTGATGCGATAATTCTATCGATGCAGTTCACCTGTGCGTTGTACTTTCACTTTCATCAAATGCTTACGCCAATTCGCGATATATTATATTTCATCGCACGCGTCATGTCGTTGCTAAGACAAGCGCGGCTTCAATTGGATACATGCCATATACTCGGCCGTAATGTATTGATGTCAGTATTTTAAAGAACGTTTAATTTATTCTACAATCATGTGAATTAGATTCGTAAAACAGAAATTATTTATGTAATTATTTCTTGGAATCGTACTCAGAATTCATGTATTTACAACTCAGTTTGTTCGAGTACATAGTTCTGACTACGACGCCTTCAATAATTCTGCCCTGTATTTTTTCTTCTTTAATAATATCTTCACAGAACTGGCAAAATTCGTCGTACGATTTGGGCTTGAATATTTTAGGAACAGTATAGTCAAACCGTAATTCGTCACAAACATTCAATAAATTGTGTTTATCGCCATAGTTCTGTCTCATGCTGAATCCGGTATCGATACAATCTAATCCGAATAACATGATTCCCTGTTTTTTCGTCGCGTCTGGGTTATATTTATTACCTGACCCTTTTAATCCTTGCCCGTAAATCTCACCCCTGAATGCCAGTTGCGTGTCGTGTTGTCTGCAATACATTAGACCGCGTTCGACAATCCCTGTTTTATTGGCTAATTCGACCCACGAGTCTCTGATTTCGGTTTTAGTCGGTGTCAAATCGGTGTTTAATATCTCGGAATCAGTGTAGAATACATCGGTACTTTCGCACTTCCAGCCCATCTGCTTCGTATCTGGGTTTAAATATTTGGTAAAAATCAGATCGTCTTTAGAATACTGTGAGATATACGACTGGTCTGTTTTTTTCTCCAGGGCGCGCGAGCAGACGCCGTGCGTCCATACACCAACCTCGTCTTTTTTAAAATAAATGGAAATAGAACTTCCATCAGTTTTCAAAGTCGCACCGAATTCTGTTTCGCCATCACACAATATACCGACTTTGGATTTCAGGTTCATCATGTTTTCTTCATCTGTTTTATACAGAAATGACGGAAAATCTTTAGATAAACCATGTCCAGATTTTTCAGGCTCTTCGTATTTGGTAATGCCTAATAACTCCTCTAAATTTGTTTCGTCGTAGTGCCGGCCTAAATATTTCTCAACTTCAGGAATGGGCATTAAGATGCCAAAAGAATAAATGGGGTTTGTGTCATTTTCGAATTGAAAATTAAATTTAATCGCACGTATGCGGTTAGATTTACCGAGCCTCGATTTGTTAGGTTCGCCGTTTGGCCTAATGAAACTTTCGAACAGCGATATATCAGGCAGACAAAAATCTGGTTGTATATATACCGATCTATCGCCTAACTCATATAGGCCTTTCTGCGCTACCACGTTGTAACCACATTCGTCGCCGTTCTCAAATGAAAAATTGATTACGTTAATGGCGTTGGCTTCTGTCGTGTCTTTAAATATTGGAACGATTTTTGTTATCGTTACAATCTCTACTGGTTTTGTCATATTATTAATTTGTTATTTTATTTTATTTTTTAGTATTGGCTAGTCCTGTAGTTCAGCGACGCATTGATGTCCTTCTTGACGTTAACGCACTTGACCACCACGGTAGTCTTGTCGCTGACTGCCTCTAGGCGGTTCATCCGTTCCATTCCGGTCTTGCGGGCATCGCTTTCGCTGTTGTAGTCGGGCTTGACGTCCCATTTCACCGCGAAACCCATGTTCCTCAGTGCGTCAACTATCTCCTGTGAGATTGTCGTTTTGCCACTCCCGAGAGTGCCCATTATTGCTATCTGTATTGTTTCCATGTTGTCTATTATTTGTTGTTTTTATTTTCTGGTTCTTTCCTGAATGAATACTTCGGGTCGAACCCGTGTCCGACGATCTTGTGCTCGTCGGATATTTCGATCATCGGTTTGTTGTTCGCGCCGAGCACACCTGTTACGTACATCTCAATCTCTTGCAATGCCTGGTACGGGTCGAAAACCTTGTAGAACTGCACGTCCTTCAGGCTGCCGTTTATCTTAAGATTATCTTCGCCGCGATTGTATAAGACGAACTGTGGGGTCTTGTAAGCGTAGAACAGCTCAAGCACGTCTTTCTTATTGACGAAAGATTCTATGTGTTCCATGTTAGGGTCTTTGCGGTGTTGGAAGTATCTGTCGTCTCGCATGTAATTACATATCGATGACTTTATCTTTTCGATGCCGTATACGTAAGTCACTAGTTTCTCGGTTTCGTACAATCTGTACGGGTGCGCGACTGTCGACGTCACCTTGGCGCCAATGTATATCTTACCGCAGAAACCGACCACAAATAGCTCGAAATGCTTGCTACCTATTTTGTCGATCGACGGTTCGTACGACGGAAAGCGCGCAGGCGACCACCACGACTTGATTCCTTTCGCCCGCACAGAAAACGTCAGTTCCTGTATGTGACGCTCGAAAACAATCGTCTTGTCGATGCCGGTCTGGCCTACAACCGAGTCGTAATAGTCTTTATATTTAGATATGATGTTCATGTCGCTTCTTGTATTTTACAGTTATATGTATAAAATTGTGAAAACAAAAATGAATGCAAAGAAAGACCGGTAAAATTAACATGTGCCACGCAATGAGCTCAATGATTCAGTCTTCGGGTTTCCGTCACAGTACCAGTTCGGTGTCACGTCGGTATTCGATTCTGTCGCCATATCTATCGACCGGTTTATTATTTTTGAATGCGTCCAGGATACGGTTTATTTCGTTTATGTCGCGTCTGTTTATCGCATGACCGTCAAACGTCAACGACACGAAACCCAATCCGAATGTCCCGTGTATGTCACGGTCCGGCACATTCTCGAAACACTTTACGATGTGTTTCAACTGCCTCAGCGTGACCTGTTCGCATTTGTATATCACCCCGATATTGTCTAACGCATTAAAATCATTACTCCAGTTATAGCACGTACGTTCAGATAACGGTATGTAGATGTTGACGGGGTTACCACAAAGAAAAAACCTGGTCGGTTTGACCAGGTTTATACCGACAAATGTTATTTTAGATTGTGTCATTTTTCGTCTTGGAGAATTTATGGTAGTTCTTGTCGCCTGGGACAATGACTATGTAAATGGTGTCGATTACGCTACCAGAGCTGTTCAAATTTCCGTTAACCGCTTCACCGGTATTTTTATTGCCGAACGGGTTATCGAAATTTCGGTCTAATATGGTCACTTCGTTTACGAAATAGTCAGTGTTCCCTCGGTTGCGAAACCAGTTGTACAACTTGACCTCGTGATAAACTATCTTGACCTTCCAGCCGTTGCTCGCGGCGCTGTCTAATCTCTCGACGATTCCAGCAGGTACATTGTCTCTATCGACTGAGAAATCGAATCCAGCGCTAGAAGTCATGCCCGTCTGGGTGACGTTCAGACAATTTCGTGTGTTTTGAGGAATCTCCCGGTGCTGGAGAACTTCGTGATGGTTCCGATTCGCTCTCCGTTCGAATAATTCTCGGATGCCAATATGTAAAATCCCAATACTACGGCGATTTTACCGAAGATTAACAGTGTGCCTATTTTTTCATGTTGTTTTTGTTTTTTGTTTGGTTTATATTTGTTTTTTTTGTTTAATACTGGTGTGTGTCCCATACCGGGGTCATGACTTCCTTGCTGACGTCACGCATGATGTAGATTCCCTGGATCGGTTTGCCGTACTTCTCGAAATCGTCAAGGATGCCTATCAGCTCTCTTTTTATGCTCTCCGGGTTGCCGGTCAGCGCGATAAGCACTTGACTGTCTTTAGGCTCGTCATGGTCGCTGTTTCTGAAGTTTCTCATGTTTTATTGAATACATTTATCATTATTGTTAATCTGGTTGCTCTAACCAAATGTGGACCCAGAGGGATTTGAACCCCCGACCTCGTCATTATGAGTGACTTGCTTCCAACCAACTGAGCTATAGGTCCGTAATTATTCGTGCACAGTTAAGTGGCGTTTACCATAAATTACAGATTGTGGGTGTGATGGCGATGCCATCACACCCATTCTGTAATGCTTTATGTGTCTGTGCGTACGTAGTGCGTGCCGTTAACTGTAATCTCGTGGACGTTGCGCACTTTGAAATCTCTGATCACGATGGCCTCGTCCAGCCCCTGGTGTTCTTTGATCGAGTCATCGTTTCTTACCGGAAGGTAAGTCTCCAACACCGCTTTCTCTGTGACAACTGTCAGGCCAGACGTCTCGTCCTTGACCAAGTACTCGACTTTCGGTTCGTTGTTCAGGAATCGCGCCTCCAAGTAATACTCGTTTTTGTGTAATATCAGCGGTGTTCCAGGCAGCTTCTCGCCCCACTTGCGTGGTTTCGCGACGAAGTCCGTGTCCTTGCCCTCTTTCAACAGCTTGCGGTTCACTGACGCGCCGTAGTCGAAATTGATGAACACGTTCGACTTCTGTTTCTTGTGCACGCGGCCGTAGTACGGGTTGTTCGTCTTGTTCATTTTCACCTCGGTGACTGCGAGGAATGTCGCTGGACACGCATTCTTGACTTGCATTAGCGCACGTACTAATCCCATGTAATCCACGTTGACTGTTTGTTTCATATTCATATTCGTTTGTTTATGAGTTATTTTAATATTTCAATACTGTAAAGATAACAATTTATTTGATATGTAAAACATTTATTTTCACTTATTTTCATAACTTACTGTTTATTAGTTCATTAAAATTTAATGTATTTCATTCTCGTCCAGGTTCTTTGCGTGCTCGAGCTGTACATATCTAGGTAGTTCGCCGCCGCACGTCGACACTATCTTTTTGTATATGTCTCCGTCAACCTTTATTCTTAATGACTTGTCTATACGGTAACCGTTTTCCCATAACGGCATGTATATGTATTCGTTTATCACGTTGTGCACTTTATATTTATATTTCAACTCAGATATTTTATCAGACATTTGATTCATTTTATCAAACTCCTCTGTTGTCGGCGTGTGAAAAGTTCTCATGGGGTGATCTACGATATGTGGAATGAACCTAATCTTGGAGTCTTTCGCGTTGTTAAACATTTCTGTTATGTCGTCTATTGGTGTGTTTTTCATTTTAGTTTCCATATATTAGTGTAGTTTCCGTCTACTACGGTTTTCTCGTTCGTGAACAGTCCGCTGTTTTCGAGATATACCCCCATAATACCCATGAAAGTATTTGAGTCCAGCCACGTCCAACGTTTGTACTGTGTAGTTGCCATCGTTACGTTAAGGTGTGCTACTATATTTTTAGACGGGCACCCTGGGTTTTTTTCTATGTATTTACGGCATATTTCTATGTCCCTGTATACAATACTGTTTTCTTTTTCTGTCTGTTGGACCATCTTGCGCAACTTAGATTGTTTCTGTTTGATGAGACTGTTCAGCTCGTCATACTTATGCCTCGTTGCAGATAGCTCTGTCATCATAACCCTGATTGATTCTTTATGCTCCTGTATTGTCATCTGGTTTCTGGAATATTAGATGTGTTCATTTTTATTATATTTCTGTAGATGTGCGACAGCAGTACATTGATAATTCTTCTGAGTTGTAAAACTTGATTATTTAAGTTTAG
>Ga0163144_10006514_pt1 | contig 25738 bp, 20 predicted proteins | sample OliLak19BULKMAT1_FD_123175 | JGI IMG/M metagenome (GOLD analysis project Ga0163144, IMG submission 123175) | Freshwater microbial mat bacterial communities from Lake Vanda, McMurdo Dry Valleys, Antarctica - Oligotrophic Lake LV.19.BULKMAT1 | ecosystem: Environmental > Aquatic > Freshwater >... | reverse complement strand
GTCCGGGTCGTAAAGTTAGAGGTTCTAAACGAGAGGGGACTTGCGGTCAGGCAATCCCTCCCAGCACGGTGGCTCGACCCACGCGGCCGATGCCAATGATATAAGCGGCGGTGCGCAGGCTTACTTTTTTCTCGACTGAAATCTCCCACACGCGCTCGAAGCTTTGCGACAACACGCGGTCGAGCTCCTGACGCACTCGGTTCAGGTCCCACTGATAGTGCTGCCGATTCTGCACCCACTCGAAGTAACTGGCCGTCACGCCGCCGGCGTTGGCCAAAATATCGGGCAGGACAACCACGCCGCGCTCGGCGAGGATGTCGTCGGCGTCGGGATAAACTGGTGCATTGGCCGCCTCGACGATGATGCCCGCGCGAATCGTGTCGACGTTGCTCTTGGTGATCACGCCGCCCAGGGCCGCGGGTATCAACACTTCGCACTCCAGCGCGAGCAACTGCTCGTTGCTGATCGCTTGGGCGTCGGGGTATTCGGCCAGGCTACCTTTGTGTTCCAATGCGTATCGAAGCACTTGCGGCACGTTGAGCCCCTCGGGCTTGTAGTAGCCGCCATGCACGTCGCTGACCGCAATGATTCGGTAACCGGCCTCGGTCAGAAACTTGGCCGTGTGCGAGCCGACGTTGCCAAAGCCCTGAATCACCACCCGCACATCGGCCGGCTTGCGCCCCAGTCGGCTGAGCAGCTTGTAGGTGAATATGCCCACGCCGCGGCCCGTGGCTTCCTCGCGACCGGGCAGCCCGAAAAGCTCGACCGGCTTGCCCGTGACGCAGGCCGGGCTGAAACCGTGATACTTGGCGTATTGGTTCATGAACCAGGCCATGACTTCGGCGTTGGTGCCCATGTCGGGCGCGGGAATATCGACGTCGGGCCCGATCACGTCGTGGATGCCGTCGACGAACTTTCGCGTCAGCGTTTCCAGCTCGCGGAGGCTGAACAACGCCGGATCGATGGCCATGCCCCCCTTGGCGCCGCCGTAGGGAATCTTGACGACCGCGGTCTTCCAGGTCATCAGCGCGGCCAGCGAGCGGACTTCGTCGAGATCGACGTCGGGATGAAACCGCAGGCCCCCCTTCATGGGGCCGCGGGCGTCGTCGTGCTGCACGCGATAGCCGATGTACGAGGCAATCTCGCCATTGTCGCGTTCGATAGCGACTTGCACCTGGATTTCCCGCTTGGGAATCAGCAGCAGGCGGCGCATGTTGTCGGTCAGGTCGATCTGGTCGGCGGCTCGATTGAAGTAGAGCTGCGTGGAATCAAAGGCCTTCATTCCGCCTCCGCCTCGTTCTGGACCGCCAAAAACCGACTGATGCACGGTAGGTGCATTCGTGTGCCACTGCTTGTACCCAAGCAGTGCTCGTCAACTGCGACGAGGGCCACCGCCTGAGGACAAGCAGTGGCACCCTCAGTTATGCACTCCCCCGCGCGCAGCAATCATATCCCTCAATCGATACCGGCTCAAGGACAGTCACAACCCGTATCGTCGGCAACTCTTGTCGTGGTCGGCACATTCGGCACGTTGCGCAGGGGGCATCTACGACTTTGAGCAGGTGTAGGCTGGGGCATAGCCCCACCTTCGTTTCCATCAATGAAACTCGCCGTTAATCCAAAGGTGGGGCTAGCGCCCCAGCCTACCTTGTGGGCGAATTGCGGAAGTATTGGCCCACCACTTTGCATGTTTGGGCGATGGGCGAGTAAACTGAAGGGTTGGAATAGAGAACTTGCGCGTGGCCAGCTGGGCCGACGCACCGGCGAGAGAGTACGCTGTGCAACTCCCTTGCTGGCGCGTCGGGCTGGTATGGGCTGGCGCGCTAACCCGATCGATATCACGCTGATGGCCATCGCGATCGACGAATTCTGGGTCCTGGCGATCGAGAGCGGTCTGTTCACGCCGGACGACGCCCGCAAGTTGGCGGCGAAGTTCGCTGGCCTCAAAGGGGCGGCCTCGCGCGGCACTTCGACAGCGCTGGCCCGCTGGCTCATGGCGCGTCACGCGCTGACGCACTATCAGGCCAAGAAGCTCGTGGCCGGCCACCGCACGAAGTTCGTCTACGGGGACTTCGTCATTCTGGAGCGGGTCACCAGCGGTCCTAGGGCCCGCCTGTTGCGTGCAACGCACCGCCCGTCTGAACAAGAGGTGTTCCTCTACTTCCGCGATCACGACACGCCGCGCGGCAGCCAGCGGATGGCCAGCACGCTGCAGCAGGCCATCGCGGCCGCAGGCGAGGTCCGCGTGATCCAGGCCGCGTCGGCCGGCTGCTATCAGTGGCACGACGTGGGCAAGTCACGCTTCTTCGTATTGGAAGAGGGTGGCCCTGAGGACACCCCGTGGCGGATCTTCTCGCAATGGCTGTCGTCCGGCGGCGCAACACCACGGACAATCTCCGACGCGCAGGCTGCGGAACTAGTGCAATTCGAGGAACCGGTTGCGCAATCGACGCAGCCCATCGCGCCATCCGCAACTTCCGCTCAGCACCTGGCAAAGCCCGCTGCGGGGGTTGCCAAAGCCATTGCTGTGGCGCCCGCCACGTCTCAGCCGTCGAACACACCACGAACGGCAAGCGCCGTGCCGATTGCAACTCCCGTCACCAGCGCGAGCTTGCCGCAGCTTGCACAACCATCGACTGTCGTGCAGGCAGTACCTCGCGAATCGTCGCCAGTTCCCGATTTCTCCAAATCGAAGCCCGCCTTCACAAGTCGAAGGAAGCGGTCCGCCGGATTGTGGCCGCCCCCGCCCTGGCTGGCAGCCGTCGGCGGTATCACCATCGGACTGGGCGCCGTGGCTTGGCTGTTTTCGGGTGGAATCGAGATCCTATCGCCGAACCAAGGCAAGCAGTCGGCCGACAACTCGAACGCTGCAATCACTGGCGATCCGTCAAACTCCGTCGACGCGGATACGAGCGTTGTCGCGTCCAATCACACGCCCACGGAATCCCTACCGGCGGATGAAGGCAACTCCGCAGGTGCGACGGTCGCTACAACTCGTGTTGAAAATGTGCGGCCTCTCGCCGAGCCGCTTTGGCAATCGCCGACGGCGGGCAAGCCGCTCAATTTGGCGTATTTGCCAGCGGGCGTGCAAATGGTGATCGCGCTGCGGCCGGCCGACTTGATTGCGAATCCCGAGGCGGCCCGAATTTTCGACGCGCGCACGTTGGGCCCTGTGTCCGATTGGTTCACCAAGGATCTGCCGGCAATGGTGGGGCAGCCATTGGCCAGTGTCGATCAAGCGATCGTCGGTCTGCTCGATGGCGATCTGATCGATGGAAAGCCTGGTACACCTCGCGTGGCCCTTGTCGTGCATCTGCTTGCGGGCGTACCCGAGAACCAACTCGTGCAAGCCTGGGGGGGGCCGGCGGATGCGAAGGTCGCCGATCGCAAACTTTTCGAGCGCGAGGGCCGGGCCTGGTACTTGCCGCTCAAGGACGACACGAGGACGATCGTCGTTGGCCCGGCCAGCGAGATCCGCCAGGTTGCCGCCAACGGCGATGCGCCTCCCGCACTGCAACGAGAGTTGGAAGGTCTGCTGGCCAGCAGCGACGAACTGCGGCAGGTCACAATCCTGCTTGCACCGCGCTATCTATTTACCAGCGGCCGAGCGTTGCTTGCGGGTCCGGCCGAACGGTTGAAGAACCCATTAGATTGGTTCTTCAGCGGGCACGAGGCTTCCGTGCCTGCCGACAGGCCCCCCACGATCGACAAGGCGGCGGCCGAAATGAAGCCGGCGGAAAAGAACGTCGAGCTCGAGGCCGAAGGCCTGGACCTTGCAAAGGGGGCCATGCTCAGCCTGCACCTGTCCGAAAATCTCTTTGCCGAGCTACGTGTCGCGCCCGATCTCGCACGGGGGCTGCCGATCATCGCCGGCGAGTACCAGCAGCGTGTCAAGGCGACGCCCAAGCGAGTCGACCTGTTTATCCGCTCGCTTGCGCTTTCGCCGTACAGTTACGACGTGCTCTGGCAATACCCGCGAATGATCGAGCAGGCCGAGCGCTACAGCCGGGTCGGCTTCGACGGCCGTCAGGTCGTGCTGCGGATGAGTTTGCCGGCGGTTGCGACCCACAATCTGGCCCTGGGGGCACGCCTGGCCCTCTTGGAGAATCGCCGCGACGGGCAAGCGGCGGTCGCGACGGCTGGACCGCCAGCGGCTACGGTTGCGGCAACGCCCACCACGGTCGCCGAGCGGCTCAAGCGGCGGATCTCGCTGGTATTCCCTGCCAATACGCTGGAGAAGGCCGTGCAGTTGCTGAGCGAAGACCTGGGCGTGCCGATCGTGATCCAGGGGGCCGATCTGCAGCTCGAAGGCATCACGAAGAACCAGACCCTGCGAGACCTCAACGAGCGGGATCAGCCGGCCGGCGAGATTTTGCGAAAAGTCATGCTTATGGCGAACGCGAACGGTAAGCTGGTATATGTGGTTAGATCCAAGGAAGGAGGCGGGGAGGAATCGCTCGTCATCACGACGCGCGCCGCCGCCGCCAAACGCGGCGACAAGCTGCCCGAAGAGTTAAACAAGTAGCACTAGACAATGGGGTGGAGAGATCCGCGGACCACGCCCTTCGTTCCTTAGAACCACTAACTTAACTGCTCACACGTCATTCCCGCGCAGGCGGGAATCCAGCGAACCGCAAGTCGGCCCTGCACCCAAAGAATTACAACCGATCCGTACAAGTCTCTTTCGCCACCGCTCTCCCCGAGTCCCTGGATTCCCGCCTGCGCGGGAATGACGTGGTGTTGGGGAGGTTATGTTAGGCGTTCCTCAGGGCGTGCCACCCTCCGACCTACAGAGAACAATCGAGGCGCTGGTTCCGTGGAGCTTTTTACAATTACCTGCACGACTTGTCGCGCGCGGCTGAAAGTCCGCGAGATGGGGGCTATTGGTCAAATTCTGGCCTGCCCCAAATGCGACAGCATGGTGCAGGTGGCGCCTCCGCCTGGCTGGCAACCGCCCACCGAATCCGCGATCGAAGCGCCCGAGCGCATCAATTCGCGTCCAAGCACCGGATCGACGATTACGCTGCGCGTCCCGCCGCCGGGCGACAAGCGACCAGCCTCGGTGCCCACTCCAGCGAAGCCCGACGCGAATGGCGGCGGCGAGAAACCCAAACGTCGTGTCGCGGCAGCCGCCGTCGCGGCGCCGCTGACTGGCGTACCGACTGCCAAGGCAGCGACAGGACCGGCGGTCGCGTCAACGTCCGCGCCAGCGAAATCGATTCCCGTCACGGGCAGCGTGTTTGCGACCGCCGCGAGTCGTGTTCGCGCCATCTTTGAACTATGCCGGCAGCACTGGCTGCTTGCGTCACTTGTGCCTGCCGCATGTCTGGCTCTCGTCGTCGGCGGATGGATGGTATGGGGCCGTTCCGCGAACACCTCGCTCCCCGAGGATACCGCGGCGGTGATTGCCGAGGCCGGCGCACTTCCGGCCGCAGCGCCGATCTCCCTCGATCCGCTGCCCGACGCCCACATCCGCGAATTCACGCACTGGCTGCCGTTTCAATCGGTTGAAGTGGTTCGCTTGCCGGTGAGTGACCTTCAAAAACAACCGGGGGTCGAAAGCCTGCTGCGACGTGCAATTGGCGCTTACGACCAGGTCGTCGATCCGCTGACGACCGCTCTGCGACTGCCCAAGGAATCCATCCGCCGGTTCACTTGGGCGACAACGCAGGTTGCCAGCGACCCCTCCGCCGCTCGCGCCGCGCAGGGCGTTGCCATCATCGAGTTCACGGAACCGATCTCCCAGCCGAGCGCACTTTTCCAGGGGTGCCAACCGCTCGACTTGAAACTAGGCGACGGCGTTTGCCACCAACCGCCTGCTGGCGGCTGGCCTCACCCGTTCGTTTTAGTCGACAAGCGGACAATTCTTTCGGGTCCGCTCGAACTGCTGCGTGAACTGCACGATCGCGATGTGCATGGTGCTTCGTCGGTGGGCGGTCCGTTGGTGAGTGGTCAAAACGTAGCGAGCCATAAGGCGGACGGGCAACTCAAGCTGGCCAGCGCCGCGCTCGCGAGGGCGATCGAGCTAGCCGGCCCCGATTCAGCAAACTCCCACAACGCCGCTGCGGGCACGCAGGCGATCCTGGCCGTCGATCTTGCGGCAACCAGGCATCTTCCGCTCTCGCCGGCACTGGCAATGTTGGACCATTGGCCCGAGGGACGCGACGACTGGAAAACCTTACGCGATCTGCCGGCGGCGATGCTCGTGCGAGTTGTCCTGCGCGAGGGCGTGGAAATCGACGCGGCGCTGGTGTGCGACGAGCGGACCGCGGCCGAAAAGGTCCAAGCGTCCCTCGATCAGCTTGCCGGCGCCGGCGCAGCCGCGATTACCAGAGAGCGTGAAGCGCTCAGCCAGCGGCTCGTCGCCAACTCAATCAACGCCGCGACGGCCGACAAGCTCGACCTGCTCTTCGACCGCTCTGCCGCGGCCTTGACCGCTCGGCAACTGCAAACCGACGACACCGTGGTCTGGATCCGCACCCGCATCGCCGCCGATCCCCCGACCTTGGCCACGGCCGCGACGGTCAGCGCTGCGGCAATCGAGCGTCGCCGTCTCGAGATTGCCGAGACTCTCGATGCAGGAAATCAGCGGCGATTGCTGACGGGCCTGGCCGGCTACGAAAAAGCCGAGCAAGGCTGGCCCCAGGGCGCCGGCGGCGCGGCCCTCTTGCCCCCTGAGAACCGCTTGAGCTGGCTGGCCACGATGCTGCCCTACTACGGTCACCTCGATTGGCACCGCGAGTTGAATTTTGGACGACCGTGGAACGACACGGCTAACCGCGGCGTGACGCGGTTGCCACTCGAGTTCGTCGTGAATCCGGCGCTGGGCATTTCCGCGGACGCCAGCGGCTTTCCCGTGACGCACTACGTCGGCGTTTCCGGCCTGGGACTCGGATCAGGGCAACTCGAAGCCACGGATCCCAAGGCCGGCGTCTTCGGATTTCAACACCGCGTGGCGCAAAGCACGATTGGCGACGGGGCGACGAACACGATCGCCATCCTCGGCGTCAGTGGACGACTGGGCCCTTGGGCCGCCGGCGGCGACGCCACCGTTCGTCCGCTCACCAAAGCGCCGTATGTCAACGGTCCCGATGGCTTCGGCAGTGGTCAACCCAACGGCATGCTGGCGGGTATGGCCGACGGTTCGGTGCGATTTCTTTCCAAAGACATCGATCCCCGCGTGATCGAGCAATTGGCCACGATCAATGGCCGTGAGTCGGTGCAGATCGAAAGTCTTGCCCGTCCTCGGGCCGAAACACCCGCAAAGAACAACCCTGCTGTTGGGGTGAAGTCGCAGCCAGCCGCCGTGGCTTCCGCAACACCGGCCGTGAAACCGCTCGATTCCCTGCCAGCCAACGTGCCAGAGGCCCCGGCGAACAAAGCGACAGCCACGCCGTCTAGCGTTCATGCCGATGCGCGACTGAACGAAAAGGTCCCCGCGATTCGCTTCAGCCAGACGACGCTCGCCGAGTTGGTCGACTTTCTTGGTCAGCTTGTCGGATTAGAAATCACGCTCGATCCTCAGGCCTTAGCCGAGGCGCAAGTGCAGGCCGACGAAGCGCTCTCGGTCGATCTGAAGAACACAACCGTTCGAGACGTTTTGGAGAGCGTGCTGTCGGAACGTGGATTGGGCTTCGTGGTCGAGGGCAACCAGTTGCTGGTGACCAACGTGCGCCGCCAACAGGCCGTACTGGCGAAGGTGAACTTCGACGTTGCCGACCTGACCGGCGGAGCTCCCCAAGCGCAAGCGCAATTGGCGGCGCTCGTGCAGCGACTGGTCGAGCCGAGCTCGTGGCGCGAAGCGGGCGGCAAAGGCAGCGTGGAAATTGTCGCAGGCCGGCTTGTCGTCGAACAGAACGCGTCCGTGCAACGACAAGTCTTGTCGCTGTGCGAAAAGCTCCGCGTCGCGCGGGGTAAGGCGCCCCTTTCGTCGCCGGGCCAGAAGTCGCCGCCAAGTCCAGAATCGCCGCCAGGGGCAAAGCCCTTGCCGCCCGGCGCGAATCCACTGTCCGACCAGGAGCATTTAGTTCTCGAGACACGGTTCGCACAGGCCAAGGCACGGCTCGACGCGCCGGTGACTGCCAACTTCAAGCAGCCGACGCCCCTGACACAAGTGCTGGCGTATTTACGACAGGGGACGGGAACGCAGTTTCTCGTCGATGGGCCGTCATTGGCTGCCGTTGGACTATCTCGCCAATCAACGGTGACCTTGGTCGCCGATAAGCGGCCGCTGGCCGATGCCCTGCACGGGATGCTCGACCCGTTGAAGCTGACCGTGCGAATTATCGACGGACGGACGTTGCAAATCACCAGCCGCAGCGCTTGGAAAGATAGACTTGAGTTAGAGTTCTATCCCGCCGCCGATTTGCTGGGAAAAGACCAACCGGCCGCGGCTTTGCTTGAGCGAGTGAAGAGCCAACTGGCCCCAGCCACTTGGAACGACGCCGGCGGACCGGGCGTGATCGAGTTTGATACACCCAGCGGCTTTTTGCTTGTACTACATACGCAAGACGTGCAGATTCGCTTGGAAGAGCAATTAGAGGCCTGGAGACGCGAACGGTAGGTGGAATAATGCGAATCACACAAAAAGTAGGATGGGACGACGGGCACCGCGTACTCGTGGTCGGCGAGTCCCACGTCTTCGGATTAAACGTGGGACTCGCGATGCTCGTCCCACCCTACCGCAGATGAAGTTGGGCTCGGATCGCGTCACAATTACGAACAATTTCCACAAGATTTTGGCTTGCACACCAATCCGCCAAAGGACACAATAGTCCCATGATCCGAGCCTGCGTCAGCTATTGGTGGTTTTTCTTTTTTACCCGCTTGGGTCGCGGGGCCGGACGAGGTACCTAACCTCACACCGAAAGCGACAAAGTCTTAACAAGCCCCGGGACCCAAGTTGGTCTGCGGGGCTTTTTTGTTGGCCAGTCGAAGTTTCTTACGTCTGTCGGATACGGTTAATGCGCTGTGAGAGCTTAGAAAGGCGCAGTCGACAAGATGCAAACCCCGGAATGTTCATGACCCTGGAATCGCCGAACGCGGCGTGCACACGAACCCGATGCGCCAGCCTGGCTCCGCACTTGCCGCGGCTGAGCTTGCGCTGCGGGTTGGTGGGCCCGACGAATCGTCCGGGACGTTTTGGCGAGTTCTCGGTTCAACCCACCCAAACAGGAGCCCCAAGGTGATTGTCGTGATGAAAAGAGACGCCACGCCCGAACAAATCGAACACATGGTCCAGCGCGTCACCAGTCTGGGCCTCAAGCCGCACGTGCTCAACGGCGTGGAGCGGACCGTCGTGGCCGCCATTGGCGCCGAGCGCGACGGGCTGAAGGAATCGTTGGAAACCGGCCCCGGCGTCGCCGAGGTCATGCCGATCCTGGCGCCGTACAAAATCGCCAGCCGCGAGATGAAGTCCGAGCCCACGATCGTCAAAGCCGGCAGCCTGAAGGTGGGCGGGGTGCGGGTGGGGGTGATCGCCGGTCCTTGCTCGGTGGAAAGCGAAGAGCAGCTCTTGAGCGCCGCGGTGGCCTGCAAGGCAGCCGGCGCGACGGCCTTGCGCGGCGGAGCGTTCAAACCCCGCACCAGCCCCTACAGCTTCCAAGGTCTCAAGGAAGAAGGGCTGAAGCTACTGGCCGCCGCGCGCGACGCCACGGGCCTGGCCATCGTTACCGAGGTGCTAGCCACCGAGGACGTTGCACTCGTGGCCCGTTACGCCGACGTGCTGCAAATCGGCGCCCGCAATATGCAGAACTATCGTTTGTTGGAAGCGGTGGGCAAGGCCGGCCGGCCCGTGCTGCTCAAACGTGGCCCCTGCGCCACGATGGAAGAGTTGTTGCTGGCGGCCGAATACGTGCTCGACGCGGGCGAGCCCAACGTCATGCTCTGCGAACGGGGCATCCGCACGTTTGAATCGCACACGCGTTTTACGCTGCCGCTGGCTTCGGTCGCTTATCTGCACGCCAAGACGCATCTGCCCGTGGTCGTCGATCCCAGCCACGGTACGGGGCATACGTACCTGGTCAAGCAAATGGCCGCGGCCAGCATCGCGGCCGGCGCCGACGGGCTGATCCTCGAAGTCCATCCCGATCCGGAGAACGCCCATTCCGACGGTTACCAGTCGCTCAACTTCAAGCAGTTCGAGGAGACAATGATCGTCTGCCGCAAGGTGGCCGAAGCGGTGGGCAGGCAACTGTAGCCAACATTATTGTAGCCGACATGATTATTGTAGCCGACATGGCCGACACGAAGTGTGTAAGTGTTAGCTGCCCCGCTCGCGGGGCGGCTAACGGCGAGCAAAAAGTCTACCGATAGTCGTCGCGGATGGGGTGAAACACGTCCACCGCCCGTACCGGTTTGTCGCCGGCGATCACCTTGTGCTTGACGCCGCCGGGGATCCGCCACATTTCGCCGGCGCGCACCGTGCGCGATTGCCCGCCAACGATGAACTCCGCTTCGCCTTCGAGCATTAGCCCCATCTGCTCGTGCGGATGGCTGTGCTCTTCCACCACGGCATGCGGCTCGAACTCGACCAAAGAAAGCATCATCTGCTCGCCAAACGTGGTGTAGATGTCCACGCCCGGAAAGATGCGATGGTGCGAGCATTGCGATTTGTCGACGATGTACGAGAGCACGGGTGCCAGCTCCTAATGCGAACAAGTTAGATTGTGAATCGACCCCAAGCCCAGGGATTGCCGCCAAATCGCCCGCCATCTGCAGTCGGTTTGACGGCCATTACCGTCATTCCCGCGCAGGCGGGAATCCAGCGAACCGCAAATCGATCCTGCACCACACGATTTGCAACCGCCGCGCACAAGTCTCTTTCGCCGCCGCCCTCTCCGCGTCCCTGGATTCCCGCCTGCGCGGGAATGACGTCCGAACAGTAAAGTTATAGGTTCCTAGCAATTGATCACGAGTACGTCGAGCGAACTTTGTTCTTCGGCGGCAGGGCCTTCTCCGCGTTGCTCGCTTCCGCTAGAACCGTTGCCGCCCGATCGACGTCCTCCGCCGTTACGTCCAAGTGGGTCACGGCTCGCATCAATTGCGGCCCGAAGGGAATGATCCCCACGCCGCGTTCTTCCAACCTTGCCGAAAACTCGGTGGAAGTGCCGAGTCGCTCATCCACGTGAAAGACCACCAGGTTCGTGTCGACCTGCGCAGGGCGAAGTTCCAGCCCGTCAATTTGGCGAATTGCCTCGGCCAGTCGCTGGGCATTGGCATGATCGTCGGCCAACCGCTCGATGTGATGATCGAGGGCGAATAGCGCGCCCGCGGCAATGACGCCAGCCTGCCGCATGCCGCCGCCAAGGACCTTGCGGTGCCGCACGGCCTGCTCGATCAGATCGCGCGGACCGGCCAGCGCCGAACCGACCGGCGCGCCCAGTCCCTTGGAGAAGCACACGCTGACGGTGTCAAAGTGCGCGGCCCAGCGGTCGGCCGCGATGCCCGCCGCTACGGCGGCGTTGAACAAGCGAGCCCCGTCGAGATGCATGGCGACACCGTTGGACTTTGCCCATGGGGAGATCGCGGCCACTGAGTCGTAGGGCAGCACTCGTCCGCCGCCACGATTGTGGGTGTTCTCCAAGCAGACCAGCCGCGTGAGCGCATAGTGCGGATTGTCGCGTCGCAATAGGCCCGTCAATTGTTCGATCCGCAGAACGCCAAACGCCCCCTCGACCGCGCGGGTCGAAACCCCGCTCAATTGGGCCGCGCCCCCTTGCTCGTAGTTGTAAATGTGGCAATCGGCCTCGCACAGAATTTCGTCGCCCCGCTGGCAGTGGACGCGGATGCCAATCTGGTTCGACATCGTGCCGGAGGGGACGAACAGCGCCGCCTCCTTGCCCAGCATCTCGGCCAGCCGCTCCTGAAGCCGGATGACCGTCGGGTCTTCGCCGAAGACGTCGTCGCCCACTTCGGCCTGGGCCATGGCCGTTCGCATGGCCGGCGTGGGCTGGGTTACCGTGTCGCTGCGAAGGTCGATGAACTTTTTGGGCATCAGGGCGGTCCCTTCAATGGACGACGGCTCGGGCGGTGTCTGCAATCGCCTCGATTCTAGCGGTCGAAGCCAGGCAGCGGGAGGGTGCGGCAAATTGGCGTTCGGTTGACGGAAAGGAGTTGGGGGTCGAAGTCGCCAACGCCGTTTGTCCGTAGTTACGCGGCTTTTCGACGTCGACTCCCGCCCCCTTGGCGCACCGTCTTGAATCCGCGTAGTACCGGAAGATAGCCAGCGATTCCGGGTCAGGGCTTTTCGTCCTGCACCGCAGCAGTCAGAATGAACGATTCGCCCAGTCCCAACCGTGACACCATGACCGAGCCGCCCTTACAAATCCCCCGCATCGACGCCCGCCGCGACGATCTGCGCACATCGATCTCGCGCCTACGCGAGCGGCTTAGCCCGCGCGGAGATGTTGTCAGCGAAGCCGGCCGCCGCCGCACGATCGAAGTTTTTGGGCAACCCCTCACGCCGCAGCAAGTCGTCGAGCGGATCTGCGGCGATGTTCGCAACGGTGGGCTGGCGGCCGTGCTCGACTATTCGCGCCGCATCGATAAGGTCGAATTGACGGCCGAAACCATGCGCGTGCCGGCCGATGACCTGGTGGCTGCCCATCGCGCCGTGGGCGACGACTTTCTGGCCACGGTCCGCCGCGTGCGGGCCAACGTGCTGGCGTTTCAGCAGGCCATTCTGCACCACGACGTGCAGGTCGAACGTCCCCAAGGCGGTTATCTACGTCAGCGGTATCTTCCGCTTTCGCGAGCTGGCATTTGCGTGCCAGGTGGCGCGGCGGCGTATCCCTCGACGGTGCTCATGACGGCCGTTCCGGCGCAGGCTGCGGGCGTCAAGGAACTGGCTTTGGTCGCTCCGCCGACGAAGTTTGGCGCGTACAACAGGCACTTACTGGCGACGTGCCACGAGCTGGGCATTACCGAAGTCTATCGGTTGGGCGGTGCGCAGGCCGTGGCGGCCCTGGCCTACGGCGTCGAGGGTTTACCGAAGGTCGACAAAATCGTCGGGCCCGGCAATTCCTTCGTCGCCTTGGCCAAGAAGCACGTGTATGGCGAAGTCGATATCGATTCAATCGCCGGCCCCAGCGAAGTGGTAATCATTGCCGACGAATCGGCTCGGCCCGACTTTTTGGCCGCCGATCTGATCGCCCAGGCCGAACATTCTCCCGGCGCAAGCGTCCTGATTACGTGGAGCGAAAGGTTGTGCGACGCGACGGCCGCGGAACTGAGCCGGCAACTGGCCGAAATCGAACGCGGCGACTTGGCGCGGCAGAGCCTGGAGGAGTTTGGCGCACTGGTGCTGGTTCGCGGCGCGGACGAAGCGGCCCGCATTGCGGATGAAATCGCGCCGGAGCATTTGCACATTTCCACCAATGATCCTGAAGCGCTGTTGGCGAAAATTCCGCATGCCGGCGCGGCGTTCTTGGGCCACTATAGCCCCGTGGCTTTGGGTGACTATGTGGCTGGCCCGTCGCACGTGCTGCCCACCGGCGGCACGGCACGGTTCGCCAGTGGGCTGTGCGCAAACGACTTTTTGCGGCGCACGAGCGTGATCCACTTCACGCAAGCAGGGTTGACCGATGTGGCTGATGATGTGCGTTTGCTAGCGGAGACCGAGGGACTCACGGGGCATGCGAAGAGTGTCGAAGTTCGTGTTGACAAGCAAAGGTAATCAAAACTCTCTCCCCGATGTCATTCTTCCGGCCACATATCGACGCCATGCAGGCCTACACGCCCGGCGAGCAGCCGCAGGCAGGTAAGTTCATCAAGCTCAACACCAACGAGAATCCGTATCCACCGTCGCCAGCCGTCGCAAGGGCGATCGCCGCCGTCGTCGAGCGTGGACTGGGGCGCTATCCCGATCCGCTGGCGACTGCTTTTCGAGCGCGCGCGGCCGAAGTGCTGGATGTCGAACCCGATTGGATTCTGTGCGGCAATGGCAGCGACGAGATCTTGACCATCACTATGCGGGCCTTCGTCGGCGAGGGCAGCCTGCTGCGGTACACGTATCCCAGCTACATCCTCTATCGCACGCTCGCGCAGATCCAAGGTGCGAAGACCGAAGAAGTGGTCTTCGAGCCCGATTGGTCGCTCTCAGACCGCTTCACCGCGCCCGAATTCGAGGGGCATGCGCCGCGGCTGGCGATCTTGACCAATCCCAACAGTCCTTCGGGCACGGTGATTTCACCGGAGCGCGTGTTGGAACTGGCCGAGCGGCTGCCCTGTCCGTTGCTCGTCGACGAAGCCTACGCCGATTTTGCCGACGACAATTGCCTCGCGCTCGTCGCGCAGAATGAGAAGATCATGGTCGCACGGTCGCTGAGCAAATCGTACGCCTTGGCCGGCTTGCGGTTCGGTTTTCTCGTCGCCCAACCGCAAATCATCCGCGGACTGGTGAAAATCAAGGATTCGTACAATTGCGACGCCCTGTCGATCGCCGCGGCCACGGCCGCCATCGACGACCAGGCCTGGCGAGCAGGAAATCGGGCCAGCATTCTCGCCACCAGGGACAGGCTAATCGACGGCATGCGCGGGCTCGGCTTCAATGTACTCCCCTCGCAAGCCAACTTTGCGTGGTGTACGCATCCCGATCGCCCGCTAAAGCCCCTTTATGAGCAGCTCAAGGCCAATCGGATTCTGGTGCGGTATATGGACTATCCCGGCTGGGGAGACGGTCTGCGGATTTCGGTGGGCATCGAGGAACAAATTGACGCCGGCTTGCAGGTGATGAAGACGTTGCTTTAGGCTCCAATCGGGGGTGCCACGCTCTGACCGCAGCGAAGGGCGTGGCTTCGCCCCCATACCACGCCCTTCGCTCCTCAGAGCGTGCCACCCAGCCTTGGATCGCAAAATGTTCAACATACGACAATCTCGCGAAGCCTTGGCCGGCCGTATCCGCCGCACGCGCGTCGTTGCGCTCGTGGCCATTGTCGTCGTCGCGATGGCCATGTACTTCTTGGTGCGCACCGCGGTGCGTCCCATGCACGCACTGACGATGTCGGCCGGAGACGCGTTGTCGCACCGTCACGAGTTGGCGCTGCTGTTGAGCGAAGAGGCCACGCAGCACCGTTTGGAGATCGACGTCAGTGCCACGCCCGGTTCAAAGGCCGCGCTGGAGAAGGTGGCCAACGGTGAGTTGGATGTGGCCTTCGTCCAAGGCGACGTCCACGTCGATTCTCCGAACGTCCGCGAGGTAGCCGCGCTCATGGGCGAACCCCTGCACCTGTTCGTCAAACCGGAATTTGCCGGCCAGCATCTGGCGAGCTTGAAGGGCAAGCGATTGAACCTTGGCGGGCCGCAGTCCGGGACTCGTATCGTGGCCCGAGAGACGCTGGCGTTTGTCGGCATGACGGCCGGAACCGACTACATAGACCTCGACTACTCGTACGAGCAACTCCTCAATCTGCCGACGGAGAAAATGCCCGATGGTATCTTCGCAATGACCTCGCTGCCGTGGAAGGAGATGGGTGATGCCCTCGTCAAGCAGTACGGCTATCGGCTGATGGCGTTGCCCTTCGGTGAGGCGATGTCGCTGCGCAACCGCACGTTGCACGACATGGTCATTCCCGCCTACAGCTACAGTGTCGAGCCACCCGTGCCCGAGGCACCGTTGCACACGGTGTCCGCGCGGTTGCTCGTGGTGGCCAACCGCGAAACGCCCGCCGGCGCGGTCGAGCGATTGCTGCAGGTGATGTACGAGAGCGATTTCGCGACGCACGCGGCGTTGCCCTCGCTCGACTCACGAGATCACAGTGTCGTACGGCAGTTTCCGCTGCACCCGGGTACGATCAAATACATGCACCGCAACGATCCGCTCTTGGCCAACGACCTGATCGACCGAGCGGAGAACCTGCGGAGCTTTCTCGTGTCGGCGGTCGTAGCGGCCTTTCTGCTATGGCGCTGGCGCTCGCGACGCCGCATGATCGGTTTTGAAACGTACATCGACGCCGCCACTGAATTGGAACTTCAGGCCTTGGACCAGGAACGGCACGGAACGCTCGACGCGGTGCGGCTGCTGGCCCTGCGCCGCCGCCTTTCGGAGATCAAGAGCGAAGCGTTGGAGAAGCATGCTGAAGGTGTGCTGAAGGGCGAGGACCAGATGGCCAGCTTTCTGCTGCACGTCGCCGACGTGCGCAGCTACCTGCAATCGCTCTATGCCCATGAAAGCCGGCAGCAGGCCGCGATTACCGAAGCCGTGACGGAAGCCGCGATCGCGGCTGCAAACCAGGATGAGCCGGAAGCCCCTGCGGCGGGTGGCACGCCCTGAGCACAGCGAAGGGCGTGGTAAATCGGCGAACCACGCCCTTCGCTGTGCTCAGGGACGTGCCACCCAGATGTGGACCGGCTTTCCAAAGCCGCCAGAAATCGTGTGGTAGAATTGGGCTATGTCGCGAACCGCAACCATCCAGCGCAAAACCGCCGAAACCGACATCGAGTTGGAGCTCAATCTCGATGGATCGGGCGCGAGCAGCATCGCCACCGGCGTTGGCTTCTTCGACCACATGCTGACGCTGCTGGCCCGGCACGCCGCGATCGACCTGAACGTGCGGGCCCAGGGCGACCTGCACGTCGATCAGCACCACACGGTCGAGGACGTCGGCATCTGCTTGGGCCAGGCATTGCGGCAGGCGCTGGGCGACAAGTCGGGCATCCGCCGCTATGGCCACTTCACGCTGCCCATGGAAGAGACGCTGGTCACGTCGGCCATCGACTTGAGCGGACGGTACTATCTGGTCTTTCAGGTCGCGTTGCCCGCGAGCAAGATCGGCGACTTCGACAGCGAATTGGTCGAAGACTTCTGGCAAGCCGTAGCGGCCAACGCCTTGTGCAATTTGCACGTCGTGCTGCACCACGGCCGCAACAGCCATCACATCGCCGAAGCCGTCTTCAAAGGCACGGCCCGCGCGCTGCGGATGGCAATCGAGCACGACCCACGCATGCCGGGCATCCCGAGCACGAAGGGGACGTTGGGCGGTTAGCAGCCGCGGATGCGGAGCGTATCGCTCGCGAATCGTCACCGCGCGTTTCGCGTCTTACGATTCGTCGCTGAATAGCAGCGCGACCGTTAGTGTCAGGTCGGGAAATCTTACTGGTCGCACTTCCTGGCCGACGGAGAACTTCGTTACGTCGCGATATGTGCCCAATTCGGGTTGTCGATACACCTCGATGCAACAGTCGACCAGGTTGACGATCCAGTAATCGGCCAGTCCGGCAGCCGCATAGAGTTGCGCCTTCTCGCCTCGATCAAACGACAGGCTGCTCTCGGCGACTTCAATGACGAGCAAGATGTCATCGCCCATCGGCCGCGACTTCTTGTAACTCTTCTTGGCGACCCAGACGACATCGGGTTGTGGAGCGCTCTTACGTAGCGAAATTCCAATCGATTGCTGCACGCGTAAGCGGATTCGATCGTGAATGTTGCAGGCAATCGTCCAATCGGTAAGCAACGTCACCGTTTCGTCGTGAGTGAGACCAATTGGATTCATCTCGCGAAGCTCCCCATTGATCAGTTCGATCCGCCGATCAGGATCCTCGTCGAAGACGCCGGATTCGATCATACGATCGTATTGGGCCAGCGATAGTCGAACGGCGGTGCTCATTTTCAGTCTCCACACGGATTCTCATTTCCGATCGGGGAATATCAGCGACACCGGCAGCGCGAGGTCCGGAAACGCTAATGGGCGCACTTCCTGGCCGGCTTGTAGTTTCGCGGTGCTCTGGTATCGATCGGCGACCGGCTGTCGATGGACCTCAATGCAGTGGTTCACGAGATTCACGATCCAGTAGTCTTGAATGCCGGCTCTCGCATACAACTCGGCTTTCTCTCCACGGTCGTATGCCAAACTGCTTTCCGCGACTTCGACGATCAGCAGCACGTCGCCGCCCGTTGGCCTGCCCGCCGTGTAGTCTTTTTTGGCGACCCACGCGATGTCGGGCTGCGGCGCGCTATCGAGCGCTGGAATGCCGATGGAATTCTGCACGCGTACCCACACCTTGTCATCTGGCAGGTTGCGAACGCTCCAAAAGTTGAGAATGTCGACAGCGACTTCGTGGGGCGCCCCAATTGGGTTCATCGGCCGAATTTCTCCATGAATGAGCTCGACGTAGTGCTCCTCTTTCGGTTCAAACAAGCCCTGTTCGATCATGCGATCGTACTGGGCCAGCGACAGTCGCACGGTTGTGCTCATATCAACCCTTCCTTCGCTCTATGGGGCGCATTACTCGATAGATCTGCCCCGTTCTGACCCATTATACGCCGCCGGCACTACTCATTCACATACGTCTCCAAAAACCGCGCCAAATGATGAAAATCCGACTGCGGGTCGACGTACCGCGTCATCGTCACCAGCGTGATCGGGTCGACGAGCGTCGAGAAGGGGACATAGTTCAGCTTGAATTGACCCGAGACCGAGACCATCACGCCGTTGAGCTTTTCCTCGACCAGTGCCCGGTAGGCCCCCACGCCCAATTGGCTGCCCAACATCACATCGAAGGCGAGCGGCCGTGCGCAACGGGCCTCGTAACCGAGTTGCAAGCCCTTCACCTGGCGAACGCGGCCCGTTTGCCTCTGATATTCGGCGGCCGCCAACTTGGCGAACGTCCGCGCCAGATTCAATTGCGCGAGCGAGATATGCCCGTGGTCATCGCGGGCGATGTCTTGCAGAAAGCGGCTGGGCAGGAACTCGGCCAGGCCTTCCGACACGACGATCACGCCGAACTCCTTGCCCTCGTCCCGTTCGCGGACGACCATCGTCGCCACGATCCGCTTCACGACCTCCTCGACTTTCATGACCGGTCGCGTGATCGTCTGGCCCATTTCGTCGGTCGTCTGCTCCTCTTCGCGATATTTGCCGGTGATGTCCTCGACGCTGATCACCAGGCTCGCTTCGCCTGCAATCGCCGCGCCGTAGGCCAGCCAGCCCGCGCTGCGGCCCATCGTTTCGGTAAGAAAATACGAGCGGGCTGCCTCGCCGTCGGCCAGCAGGTTGCGGATCTCGCTGGCCAGCGTCTCGACGGCGGTGAAGTAGCCGAACGTAAAGTCGATGCCCATGTAATCGTTGTCGATCGTCTTGGGCAAATGCACTACCGGAATGCGGCGCGCCTCGGGCGGCAGGTGCTGTTGGAAGAGCATGAACTTGTTGGCCGTTTTCAGCGTGTCGTCGCCGCCGATCGAGATCAACGCGTCGACGCCCAACGACGAGAGCGCCGAGTGAACCGTGCGCAGCGCCGCGGTGCGCTGGGGATCGGAAAGATGATCGGGGTGCGAGACGTCTCGGCCAGGATTAGTTCGGGCCGTGCCGATCAGTACTCCCTGACTGTTGCGCGAGCGACGGAGGATTTTGTGATCGATCTGGATGTAGTCGCGACCCAATTCCAGGGGGCGATCGGGCGCGTACTCGACCAGGTGCGAGTAGCCGTGCAGCATCCCCAAGACTTCGATCCCGTTGCGCAAGAACGAAACGGCCGCGGTCGAGATCACGGCGTTGGCCGCGGGCGCCGGTCCTCCGGCGAACAGGATCGCGACCTTATGGATGGGGCTGTCGGACGGCTTGGGACGAGACAAGGTGCTGGACATGGGCGGAGCCTCCCTGAAACGCTCGACATGGGGTGACACGTCCCAGAGCGCAGCGACGGGCGTCGTGCGTACGGAAGACCACGCCCTTCGTTCCTCAGGGCGTGCCACCCGGTGACAGTTTCTAACCTACTCGACGAGCCGCTCAGCCCGGCCACGTCCGCTCGATAAATTTTGTATCGACCGTGCCCTCGACGAAAGCCGAATGGCTGAGAATTTCCTGCAGCCGCGGCACGGTTGTCTTGATGCCCTGGATGCGCAGTTCCCGCAGCGCCCGCTGCGTGCAGCGGATGGCTTCGTCGCGGGTCGGTTGGTGGACGATCAGCTTGCCGATCATCGAGTCGTAGTGCGAGGGAACGACGTAGCCGGCATGCGCGTGCGAATCGAACCGCACGCCCAGCCCACCGGGCACGAACATCCGCTCGATACGCCCGGGCGACGGCCGGAAGCCATGGGCGGGGTCCTCGGCGTTGATGCGGCACTCGATGGCGACGCCCGAAACGCGGATGTCGTCCTGCGTAAAGGGGAGCGGCTCGCCCGACGCCACGCGGAGCTGTGCCTTGATCAGATCGATGCCGGTGACCATTTCCGTCACGGGATGCTCGACTTGGATGCGGGCGTTGACCTCGATAAAGTAAAAGTTGCCGTCCCGGTCGACGATGAACTCGACCGTGCCGGCATTGGTGTAATCGGCCATTTTAATGAGCGACACGGCGGCTTGGCAAATTGCCGTGCGGACCTTCGGGTCGAGATGCGCGCCGGGACTCTCCTCGATTACCTTCTGATGCCGGCGCTGGAGCGTGCAATCGCGCTCAAACAGGTGTACGACGTTGCCGTGCTGGTCGGCCAGGATCTGCACCTCGATGTGCCGCGGCTGCTCGATGTATTTTTCCAGGTAGACGGCCGAATTGCCGAACGCCGCTTGAGCTTCGGCCTGCGCCTGTTGGATCGCGCTCTTGAGGACCAGGTCGTTGGAAGCCACGCGCATCCCGCGGCCCCCGCCGCCGGCCGAGGCTTTGATCAGCACGGGGAAGCCAATCTCGTGGGCAATTTCGATGGTGTCGCGTTCGTCGGTGATCAAGCCGTCGCTGCCAGGCACGCAGGGCACGCCCGCGGCGCGGGCCAACTTGCGGGCCTCGTTCTTGTCGCCCAGCCGCCGCATCGCCTCGTGACCGGGGCCGATGAAGTCGATGTTGCAACTGCGGCAGACTTCGTTGAAGTGTGCGTTTTCCGAAAGGAACCCATAGCCGGGATGAATGGCCTGCACGTTGCCGATCTCGGCGGCGCTAATCACGCGGTCGATCTTCAGGTAGCTTTCGCTGGCCTTGGCCGGACCGACGCAATACGCCTCGTCCGCCAGCTCGAGGTACTGAGCGCCCCGATCGGCCTCGCTGAAGATGGCCACCGTCTCGACGCCCAACTCGCGGCATGCACGGATCACGCGCAGCGCAATCTCACCGCGATTGGCGACCAGAATTCGTTTGAACATCGAGGGATCACCCGTGGAGGCCCGGATCGCGCGCTACATACTAGAGCCGCGGGTCGACCTTGAACAATGGCTGGCCGAATTCCACCGGCGCGCCCGTCTCGACCAGCACCGCGACGATCTGTCCCTTGGTCTCCGCCGGGATCTCGTTGAAGACCTTCATGGCTTCGATAATGCACACCGTGGTTTCCGGACCCACGTGATCGCCCACCTTCACGAACGCGGCGGCGTCAAGACTGGGCGAACTGTAGAACGTGCCGACCATGGGGCTCTTCAACACCAACAGGTGGTCGTCGTTGCGCGGTTCGGGCGGCGCAGCGGTTCGGGCGGTCGATTGCGCTACCGAGGGGGCGGAGGTTGCCGTCCGCGCGTCAGCGGCCATCGGCACGGGCTCGACATGTTTACGCAGACGAATTCGCAGTTCGCCCTGACGCAGGTCGATCTCGCCCAGCTCGTGCTCGTTCATTAGCGCGACCAACTGGCGAATTCTGTTCAGGTCGAACGCATCGCCCGTGTTGGACGAAGAACTGGACATTCCGGATCTCTCCGATTTTCTTTGTGACCGTCGCCGCGGCTGACTTTTGCTTGCCACTGGCTTTTGCTTTCCGCTGCAAGCACCCGTAACTTACGAGCCGCCTATTAGTTCAGGATGATGTCATCGAGCTCTTTGGGGACGTTGGTCAGCACTTCGCATCCATTCTTGGTCACCAGAATATCGTCTTCGATTCGCACGCCGCCGTAGCCCGGCAGATATACGCCTGGCTCGACCGTGACGACCATGCCGGGCCGCAGGATCTGCTCGCTCGCGGCTGCCAGCCGCGGGGCCTCGTGAATATCGAGCCCCAACCCATGTCCCAGGCCGTGGCCGAAATAGCGGCCAAATCCCGCGTCGCCGATAATGCCGCGGGCGACGGCGTCGACGTCGCGGCCCGACATTCCGGGCCGGACCGCGGCAATGGCCTGCATCTGGGCGTTCAACACAACCTTATACATGCGTTCGAGTTTCGGCGCGATCTTACCTGTCACTAAAACACGCGTCAAGTCGCTCTTGTACTGCCGTGCCGTGGCCCCCCAATCGACCAGCACGAAATCCGCGTCGCCGATCCGCTGGTCCGTCGGCCGGGCGTGCGGCAGGGCTGCGCGAGCGCCGACTGCGATGATCGGCGGAAAGCTGCACCCCTTCGCGCCCAACAGCCGCATCTGGTGCTCCAGATCGTCGGCCACTTCTTTTTCCGTTCGATCGGGCCGGAGCGTCGCCCGCAGCACCGCGAACCCCTTTTCGGCGTACCGCGCGGCCAGGCAAATCTCGGCGATTTCTTCCTTGTCCTTCACCACGCGAAGTTCTTCGACCAGACCCGCGGTCGGCCGCAGCGTCACCTTCGGCAATTTGCCGCCGAGCTGGTCGAAGAGCGACACGGGCATCGAGTCCCCCTCGACGCCCAAACGCGAGACCTTGGCCGCTGTGACGACGCCCACCACGCCTTCGAGCATCGTCTTGCCGGGCGGGCGGATTTCCAACGTCAGGTCGGGGCACTCTTCTTCCAGTTGCGTGGTGTAACGTGGGTCGCTGATCAGGATGGCGTCTTTGCCGCCCAGCAGCAGGTAACTGTCGTCGCCGGTAAAGCCCGTCAGGTACGTGACGTTCGTGAAATTGGTGACCAACAGGGCATCGGCGCCGGCCTTCTTGATGAGCTTCAGAAGCTGGGCCCGTCGGGTCTGAAAGCGATTCATGGTGCGCTACTCATGGTGACACTTTTCTGGATCGGAAAGGGGCAGGGGGGAAGCCAAAGCAATCGCCTACTTGCTATCACTTGGAGCACAAATTGACAACCTCAAATTGCCAGTAGGGGGAGGTGTCTGGAACCATCGCCGGCAATCCGCGAGCCATTTCAAATGCCGCATTTCCGGCGAGGGTTCCTGACACCTTTAGCGGCAAAGCCCCGCTACACAATCCCTCAGTCGTTGTGAAAGAATCCATTTGACCGTGTGCCATTTGAACGCGTGCCATGCTTTCACGACGCCAGTCGGGTAAGCATGCCTGCATTTCGCCGCGACGCAGCATGCCTACCCGGGCTAACGCCCGTGAAGACATGGCACCCCGAGGGTCATATTTCTGCTCGAGGGCAATTGATTCACACGCTCTCACCACTCGCCTGCCTCCATGTGGCACGTTACGATAAACGCATGGAACCGCCGCAAATCGGCCTGCTGGCCCAAGAGCTGCTGCGAGGCGCAATCTCGGTCGACGATTTTGTCCAGCGGTTGTCGCACTCCTCGATTGCCGACTTGGGCGACGCACAGCTCGATCTCGACCGTGCGCGCCGCTGCGGCTTTCCCGAGGTTGTCTTCGGGCAGGGCAAAACTCTCGAATCGCTGCAGCGAATTTTTCGCCGTCTGCTCGACGAGCAGATCGAAGTCTTCGCCACGCGGATTCCGGCCGAAACCGCCGCCCAGCTTGCAGCGGATTTTCCCACAGGCCGCTACAACAGCTTGGCTCGAACATTCCGCATCCCGCTCGCCGAGGAGTTGCACGATCGGCTGGATTCGTCCGACACCAAGGCAGAAGGTCGTATCGTCATCGTCACGGCTGGCACCAGCGATCTGCCCGTGGCGGAAGAGGCCCGCGAAACCGCGCTGTGGATGGGTGCGCAAGTGAGCCTGGTGCAAGACGTGGGTGTCGCCGGGCCGCATCGGCTGCTGGCGCGACTGCCCGAGATTAAGGGGGCCGACGCCGTGGTGGTTATCGCTGGCATGGAGGGGGCGCTGCCCAGCGTCGTCGGCGGTTATGTCGACTGCCCTGTGATCGGCGTGCCCACGAGTGTCGGCTACGGCGCCAACCTGGGCGGGTTCGCGGCGCTTTTGAGCATGCTCAACAGTTGCGCGTCGAATGTCACCGTGGTCAATATCGACGCCGGCTTTAAGGGCGCGTACGTGGCCAGTCTGATCGCTCGCAATGCGGCGAAAGCCCGCAACGGTGAGCGTTGAAAAAAGGGGATGAAAAAGGGGACTGGCTCCGAGCCGCTCGACAGTGCCGCTCAACAATGCCCCTCGATCAACCCACAGCTCGGTGCCTGTCCCCTTTTCAACGTCAAGCATCGGTGGTGTCTGGAACGTTTGGCTGCACCTAAATGATCCATCGATTGGCGGCAAGACAGCCAAAGGTTCCTGACACCTTCCAGAAATCAAGCGTATGAACGACGCAGACGACACACCGCTCTCTCCCATGCCTCGCCTGCCCGACCGGCGGCCCGACGGCCACAAGGGCGATTTCGGTACGGCGCTGCTGATTGGCGGTTCGCGCGGCATGGCCGGATCGATCGCGCTCTCGGGCATGGCGGCGCTGCGCAGCGGCGCGGGCCTGGTGCGTCTGGCGGTTCCCGACGTGTGCCTGGAAGTCGTGGCCTCGTTCGAACCTTCTTACATGACCGCTGCGCTTCCCTGCGATGCCCAAGGTCGCATCGGCGCCGGCAGTCGACAGGTGCTCGAGCCGCTCGTCGCAACTGCCACGGCCATCGCCTGCGGGCCGGGCTTGTCGCGCTCCGACGATCTCAGCGAGCTGGTCGGTTGGCTCTACACGAGCGTCGCGCAGCCGGCCGTCTTCGACGCCGATGCTCTCAATGCGCTCGCCGCGCAACCCGATCTGCTTGCGCGACCGGGTGGCCCGCGCGTGTTCACGCCGCACCCCGGCGAGTTTCGCCGCTTGATTGCAGCTACTGATTGGTCGTCGCGAGAAGAATTGGAGAGTCGTGCCGTCGAGCTGGCCGCTCGCGCGGGCGTGACGATCGTCCTCAAAGGGCATCGCACACTCGTGACCGATGGACAGCAACGGGCTCACAACATGACCGGCAATCCCGGCATGGCCACCGGCGGCACGGGCGACGTGCTCACCGGTGTCATCACGGCACTGTTGTGCCAGGGACTGTCGTGCTTCGACGCAGCACGGCTGGGCACACGCATCCACGGCCTGGCCGGCGACCTGGCCGCTGAGGAACTCGGGCAGGTGTCGTTGATCGCCAGCGATCTGGTGCGGCATCTGCCGGCGGCGTTCCGCAGTTAGCCGCCCCGCTTGCGGGGCGCTCCGCCGCTCCGTAACATGACGCTGTCCAATTGAAGTTTGAGCAACGCTCGCTGCGACCGCGAAGCGCCCCGCAAGCGGGGCGGCAAACGGGACAAAGCACGAGCTCGCAATGGGGAGGGGATGATGCCGCTGGCATACCATGTTGTCTTGGGTGCGTACGGCTTCTGGCTGCCCAATGATCCTCGGGGCTCCTGGTCCGATTTCGTCGGCGGCATTGAACTCTTGCGGTACGGCGCGGCGAGAAGAGCGACGACGACGCGCTCCGTGGCCGGCGTTAAGCACGATGAGGGATTGCGATTGGCTGCCAAGCGAGCGCTCAAATCCCCCGCGACGTGCTTTTCTGGCAAGCAAGCCCTCGCGGTCGGTCAAGGATTTCGTAAGGCATGCACGGAGGGAGGCTACGTCGTTTTCGCCTGCGCGATTCTACCGGAGCACGCGCATCTGATCGTTCGTGACCACGAACGCGCCATCACTCAGTTCAACTTTCGCACTTTTTGCTAGCGGTTTTGGACGCTAGCAGGCTTGAAAAATAGCGCGAGCCTCCGTCACGATGTAGGTGTTCACGCCACATCACTCCGGAGGCTCACATGATCCTTGT